>Ga0209417_1000575_pt1 | contig 83857 bp, 56 predicted proteins | sample RifGroF2_FD_184002 | JGI IMG/M metagenome (GOLD analysis project Ga0209417, IMG submission 184002) | Groundwater microbial communities from Rifle, Colorado, USA - Groundwater F2 (SPAdes) (version 2) | ecosystem: Environmental > Aquatic > Deep subsurface > Groundwater | place: Rifle, Colorado... | reverse complement strand
GTCCATTTGTGTGGTCATGGTTACAGATTATGGACGGAAAACACCTCTTTTGCAAGCTAAAGCCGGTTTCATGCTCATCTTGCGTTGGAAACGGGCTTTTTCTCATGCTCATCCTGCATTGGATAATTCTAGAGATTGTGCGGGATACGGTAATAATAATATAATGGATGGATTCAGGACGTTACAACGATATGCGGGGGACTATAACACTATGAAAAAAACAATACTGCTTTCACTCCTGGTGCCGCTGGCTTTTTGCGCGACCCTCTCCGTCCGGGCCGAAATAGTTTCATCCCGTTCGTCCATAGAGGCAAAACTGGCCCTTGAAAATTCCCTGGAAAAAAGGCTGAAAACGGTTTTATCGGAGGCATTAGGCACGGAGGATATAATCGTTATAATCTCGGCCGAACTGCAGGAAGAGGAGAAAAAAACAGCCTCAGATATCCTTCCGGGTATTCCCAAAGAAGAAAAGATGGGTGAACTTTCCCTTTCAAGCACGCTCACTATGCTAAAAAAGCTTTCCGCGAGCCTTATACTTGACAAGAGTATTCCCGATGAGGATAGCAAACTGGCCAGAAAACTTACGGCGGGGCTGCTTGGCCTGCCTCCGGAACGGGAGGATCTGATAACCATTGAGAAAATGAATTTCCGCAAAACCCGCCCCTTCACCGCAGGAGATCTGCTTGCCCCGCCGAATATTTGGAATCTGGCCTGGATTACACTGGTTGCTGTTCTGATGGTAACAGCCATTGTGGTGTTTCTTTCCCCCCTGTCCCGCGCGGCAAAAGCCTTTGTTGAGGCCTTTGCCGCCAAAACCACGCTGGCGGACGGACAACATCATGAAGAGAGGCGCGAAGTTGAAATAGCGGAAATTAAAACGGCATCCCTGGCGGATTCAGTCCAGGGAGGAAAAAAGCCCGTTTTTGGTTTTCTATCGGCGGAAAATATTTCAAGCCTGATATTCCTGATGGGCACAAGAACTACTCAGGACCTTACGATAATTCTGAATTACGCCCCGAAAGATGTTTCGGCAAAGTTGGTTGAAGCGCTGTATCCCAGAAGCATAGAGGCTTTGGCCGCCCTGCCCAAAGTAGCGCTCATGCCGGAAAAAGATATACGCGCCCTGGAGGCGGAGATCATGGCCGCGCTTGATTATGTGGTGGGAGGCGAGGATAAAACGCTTGGCATAGTGGAAATTCTTGACGAAACCGTGCAGGAGAAAGCTATGGCGGATTTCACCAGATTTAATCCCCTGTTTTCCATAAAAGCAAGATCCTCCATAGTCAAGCTGGCCGACCTGGCCCGCCTTGAGCCCGCCCACGCGCAAATGCTGGCGCGCCGCCTGTCAATGCGGATTATCGCCGCGGCTTTAAAAGGATCCGCCTATACAAACGCTTTTGTCGCAAAACTAAGCTCCGGCATGCAGGAACGCCTGAATCAGGAAATGGAACTTACCCGCGATCTTCCGGCGGGAGCGTATAAAGCGGAACGCGCGAAAGTAACAGAGGCTCTGCGCCAACTTATAAAAGAAGGCCTTGTTTCGCTGAACACAAAAACCGCAGCGGAACCGCCCCCGCCGCACGCGGCGGCGGCAAGCAGGACGGCAGCTACAACAACTGTTCCCGATAGCGCCAGGCCCGCGGCTCCGACCTCGCCTTCGGATCAGGCAAAGATTGTGCCGTCCGGCGGAAAGCCTCCTTCCGCACCGGCAAAAACCTGACTTTTCGGCATTTATCAGACAGCTGTAGACGTAAATTTTGGCGGAATCAGAGTTGATCCAGTAATCAATCATAGTGAGTATTGAGGTGAACTTTCATGGACCTGATGACAATATTTGGCGCCGTTATCGGTTTAGGGGTCATAGTTTTCGTGCTTGCCGCCGGCGGAATGCTGAAATTCCTGCTGAACTGGGAAGCCATCGTTCTTATATTCGGAGGAACCCTTGGCTCAATAATGATTTCCTACCCCTGGGCGGCGCTCAAATGGCTCTCAACCTCAATAAGGATAGTTTTTTTTCCGCCCAAACGCCCCCCCATAACGGAGCTTATCAGGGCGCTTGTGAGCCTTGCGGAAATATCCAGGAAGAACGGCATTGAGTCCATTGCGGCCGGGATATCCAGCCTTCCACATCCTTTTATGGCGGACGCATGCCAGATGATAGTGGACGGCGTTGACCTGCATATCCTCACGGAACGGATGGAACACGACATCAACACCACGCGCCTGCGTCATCAACAGCAGACCAACATCTTCACTTCCGCGGGAACCTTCGCCCCTATTTTTGGTCTGCTTGGCACACTGATCGGCGTAGTACAGGTGCTCAGAAATATTCAGAACCCCCAGATGATGGGCTCATCCATGGCCATAGCCATGACCGCGTCATTCTACGGGATTTTTTCCGCCAATTTCATCTTTCTGCCTATCGCCAGCAAGCTCGGTTATTATTCCGAAGAAGACATCCTCAGCCGCGAGATCATAGCCAAGGGCATTATTTCGGTTTATGAAGGCGACGTGCCGTGGCTGGTCTCAAAAAAACTTGAGGGATATCTGTCGCTGGCGCTCAGGCGCAAAGCCAGGGCGAAAAAATGATCCCCCCGCACATCACGGGTAGAGTGTACGCAACTAAGGACGAACCCGAAAGAAGAGCGGATTTATGAATTTTTTTGTTAAAAGGTATTCATCAGGAACGCGCGAAAACCCCCTTTGGCTGATCGTGCTCGCCGGCCTTATGACCAACCTGATGCTTTTTTTCATGATACTGTATGTTTTTAATACGCAGTCCGAGAGTTCGGCAAAAACTCTATTCATGCAGAGCTTTGAGAAAGAGAAGTCCGAAACGCAGAAAGAGAAAAACGCAAACGGGATCATACAAAAATTCAATGAACAGGAAGCGGCCAAAAACCTGGAAGAAGAACTGGCTAAAGCCGGCCTTAAGAACGCCGCCGAAGTACAGATAACGGAAAAGCAGATAAAAATAAACGTGGCCGCTCCGGTCCTTTTTACCTCCGGAAAAGCCGGGCTGAATCCAGGCTCCGCAGGCATACTGGGAGCTTTGGCAAAAGTTCTGACGCGCCTGCCGAACGATATAATAATTGAGGGGCATACCGACAATGTGCCGATACGCTCCGGCGATTACGCCACCAACTGGGAACTTTCCTCGGCCCGGTCCACCGCCGTGGCTGACTTTCTCTCCGGTAATTTCGCCATTCAAAACAACCGGATAATTTGCGCGGCTTACGGCGAGTACCGCCCGGTGGCCTCAAACGCCACCGCCAAAGGCAGGGCGCAAAACAGGCGCATAGAGATAATAGTTTCAAGAAAATAGTTCCCGCTTTAAAAGGCGCGGGAACCATGATTACAGTAATGAAGAAAGGATTACGGAGATACTGCTCCGATAAAAATCACTGTAATCTCTCTTTAATCACTGTAATCTCTTTACTAAAATGAGCGACCAAAAAGACAAAACCCAGCTATGGATGATTCCTTACGCCGATCTGATGTCCATTATGGTGATTTTTTTTCTTTCACTGTACGGCTTCTCGGTCAATATAAAAAAATCGGACTACGAGGCCGCCATGGCGGTTATGCAAAAAGAACTGGGAGCGGAAGGGGCGGCAAAAAAGATAGAGGAAATACAAGCTGCCAAGCAGGTAGAGGAAGACCTGAAAAAACAGATACAGGAAGGCAATCTGGGGGTGGAAATCACCACCTCGCGCATAAAACTTACCTTTTCCTCGCCCGTGCTTTTTGACTCCGGCTCCGCCGAACTCAAGGGCTCGGCTATAGCCGCGCTAGACCAGGTGGCAAAAAGCCTGATAAAAATAGACACCCAGGTAACAGTGGAAGGTCACACCGACGCTTCGCGGATGCTGGGTAAAAAATTTTCTTCAAACCGGCAGCTTTCGCTTATGCGCTCTTTTTCGGTCATAGATTACTTAATCAGAAGCGGTGTCCCTCCGGGCCGTCTTACAGCCTTCGGATATGGGGAATTCCGGCCCCTCGCTCTAAATGACACCGAGGAAAACCGCGCCAGGAACCGCAGAATAGAAATAATTATAATGAGGCAGGAAACCACTGGAGAGAAAAAAACATGAGACTTATAGTTTTGACCATATTGTTTTTGTCTACGGTCGGCTGGGCAGTTGAGCCCGGCGCGTCGCCTGATCCCCAGGCCGTCCAATTGCGCGAACACTACGATAAAGCTTTCAGTTTTTACATGGAAGGCAACTATCAGAAGGCCATGGAATACTGGAACATGGTGCTTCGCCTGGATCCCAAGCAGGTGACGGCCAGGAATATGATACAGGAAGCCAGGAAAAAAATGGCCGGCTCTTCAACTAAGCTAAAAGGCGCTTTTTACGCGCTTATAAAAAAAGGCGCTTATGCGGACGCGCTTATTACGATGGAAAGCATCCTGGCTGCGGACCCCACCAACCAGGACTATCAAAAGCTTCAAAACCGCCTGAGAACGGTATCGGGCATCGTACCCCGAAAAATCTCCGCCGCAAAACACTGGAAAATAGCCGCAGAGGGCCTGGCGGCCTGGCTTAACGAAAAAGAAGACAAGCCCTTCGCTTACGACGCCCTGCGTTACGCCCTTGAGTTTTCTCCGGCTGAAAGCAGATTCCAGCGTCTGATTTCCGCGCTTGAGGAAGAAAATCCGCAACTAAAACTGAACGACACCAAGCCGCCGAACGTAGGCGTTTTGGAGAATAAAAAAGATGTGGCGCTGCACTATATTTACGATTCAAAATTTTATCAGGCCGTTAAAGAACTTGAGAGCGCTCTACGGCTTGAACCCGGTGACGTAACCTCACTTAAACGCCTGGGTTCGGCCTACCTTCAGCTTAAAGACTACCCCAGGGCTAAAACCGCCTGGCAGAAAGCGGCCAAGCTCTCGCCTGGCGACGAGCAATTGACGCAATACCTTGCGGCGCTAGATAAAGTTGCGCCGTCCTCCCCGGACGCTCCCCGCGTCCGAAAAAAACGCCGCCTCAAACCCAAAGCGCAAAAAAACCGGCAGCGAAACGGCGAGGCTGCAACTAGAGAAGAGTTAAGCGATAGAAGCAGTAAATAATTTTCACCCTATTAACTATTCGCCACTTCGCTATTCGCTGCAGTTTAGAACGAATAACTATATCTGGTAAGAATATTAATTTCGCTGGAGTCGCTGGCGGGATTTAGTTTATCGCTCCTGGAAAGAGCGCCCACGCCGAAAGTGAAGCGGGATTCCTGGCTTTTTGCCCACACCGTTTCAAAATTAACAGAAAGCGAGCCGTAGTCCGACGGATATAAAAGAGAATCGTTTTTATTGGAAGACAGCGTGGCCCAAAGCTGAAAGGCCATAGCCTTGCGCGGCATTGAATAAGTAAAATTTCCGGTAAGACTGTCATTTTTACCGACACTTAAATCCACCTTGTCTTTTGTGCTTGAATTCACAGCTCCCGCCGACATTGAAAGCTTCGGGGAAAGCCTGAAAGCCCCGCTAAAAGACATGAGCGTAGTGTCCAGGTTGTGGGACATACCCGTGTTATCCTTAAAACTATTCAGCTGATATCCCAGATTAAGCGTATGCAATCCCCAGGGCTGGGTCAGTGAAAGATTTATTGTGTCGGTTTTATTGTCCTGCACTGCCGCCGGCTTGCCTTTAGCGGTATTTACCAGAAGCGAGGTGCTTAAAAGCGTCCTGCCGATGGGATTAAGGGTGTTGGAGAGGCTTGTCTGCACGTGGTCGGTAGTGGTTTTTGCGGGGTCGCCTTCAAGGTTGTCGCTGTATTTATTATAACCCAGGGTAAAAGTAGTCCAATCAGCCGGGAACAACCCCAGTTCTGAATCCATAAGCACACGATCAGAGATAACGGAGGGACTTGCCAGCGAAGTGAAATCCGGTTCTATGCGCGAAAGCGCGGCCCGCGCCGTGGCGTAAGTTCCGCGGTATTTAAGCTCCTGTTTCCAGGCCGAGCCTTTAAGCGCTTTTTCGGAAGCGTTAATATCCACTTTTGAAGAACTTAACTGATACTCCCCGTTAAAAGTAAAATGGTTCATAAATTTCCATTCCGCGCTAAGGCCGTAAACCATATTCTGCTGGGGTTTTAATACATTTGACGATGTTGAAATGGTAATGGAATGTTCGTCGTCCCGGTTCAGCACGGCGTCGGCAGCAAGCTTAAAAGCGGGGTGTACATGATAGGCCGCCTTAACCCCCCCCGTATAGCGCGCGAACCTGCCGCCTGTGGAAGGCCCGGGTTCTTCGGGTGGCACTATGCGTCCGATCAAAGCCGTCCACGAGATCTTCTCGCGGGCCCTTTCAAGTGAAACACCCCGCATACCCGCTCCATCCAGGGAAAGCGCGGTCAGCGAGGGCGAAATATCCCCCACGCTTAAGGTACCCCATGGCGCGTAATAATTAAGAAGTACGATGTTCGGCGTTATGGGGCGGTGGTAGGTGTGCACGATATAAGTATTAAAAAGAAAAGACGACCGCCGTATCTTTCCCACCAGATTTGCGGCCGTTACCGCCTGGCTGTGGTCCCAGCCGTCGGGGCTTGAATTTTTATAACTGAAGGTTACATCGCCGCCTATCTTAAAATCCTGCGGCGCCGGCATAGTGAATTCCTTTTCTATCACCTGGAAGCCCTTGTAATCCGTTTCCAAAATACGCTTGCCGTCTTTCACCAGGAAAACCCGGTAAAGCAGGCGGTGGCCGCGCATGTTGTCTGGAACAGTAAACGAAAGCTGCCCCCCGTGGGCCGCGCCCGGAGCCACATCTTCCGGCGGTGAAACCGATTCGGTCTGAGCCAGGAATTTCCGGTTTTCTCCCTCAAGGGTATATATTTCTCCCGTCCAGTAATAAGTCCCCTTAAGCCAGGCGCTGGAACCGGTGTTGACCACAAGCGTCTGAAGTTTTACCGTGTCACCGGCCATTACCGGATCCGGAGCCGCCACCGTAAACTGCAGGCTCGCGAAATCCCCGGCAAAAGCCGCGGTGCTTAACGCCATTGAGGTTAAAATAAAAAAAAGCGCCTTATTTTTCATTTTTGGGCAAACCAATATCTTTCCGTTGCGGCCTGGCGCGGATGGTTTTATTTTCCGAGGGCCGCCTTTACATTCTCCCTTATTGTTTCAAGCGGGACAAGTTTGGACATAAAACCTTTTAAATTCGGATATTTTTCAGTCTCGTTTTTTACAGCGGAATTATATTCGCTGGCTGTAAGTATAATTACCGGTATTTTGCATGTGTCAGTACCACCTGCAAGCTGCCGGAGCACCTGTATCCCGGTCATATCGGGCATATTCACGTCAAGCAGAATTATATCCGGCAGGATCTTTATCGCCATATCAATACCCTCAGCCCCGCTGCAAGCCTCGGATACTTCATACTCATCCTCAAAATCGGACATTAAGAGAGCCCTGATCATGTTGTTATCGTCGATGATAAGAAGTTTGCGCTTTTTCCACATATTTCCACCGCTCCTTTTTAAAGGCTTATCGTAACTGCTCAGGTTCACGGTTCAGCGGGTGAAAATCAGAAACACAACAAGCTCGTGGAAAAAATAACCGTGCCCACCAAACAGCCGGCGGGTCCGCCTCTGGCGGAAACTGTGAACCTTGAACCGCTGAACCTGACAATTGGATGATACAATTCATCTTATTATGGCAAATTTTTTAATCGCTTTTTCAGTGTCTCCGGTAGCCGGGTCCTTCAGGCGCAGTATGTAAATATACACCCCCGATGCAACTTTTTCCGCGGACATATCCCAGGTTATTTTGGACCCTCCGGCCACGGAGTCGGACACGACATTATTCAGTTTTTTTACCAGGCGGCCGCTTATATCAAACACTTCCACTTCGGCCGCAAAGGTATCCTTCTCGAAGGAAGAGCTGAAATGGAAGTTAACAATTTTCCCGGCGGGATTCGGATAGGCGTAAACCTTGTCTTTATCAAGCAGCGCCCACTTGGCCGAGAACACAAAATTCTGCCCCGCTTTCAGCGATACCGTTTCCATTTTGCTGTAATCTGAACCGTTATACACGCGGATAGAGTACGTGCCGGGCAAAAGATTGGGCACCTTGAAAGCGCCGCGCGGGTCAACGAAGGCAGCTCCTATACGGCGGCCCTTGCGGTATATTTCAACAAAAGCCGTATTTTCAGCCGGACGGATCTCCCGTGTAGTGTAGGCAGCCGCGGTTTTAAGGCGCGCGGCCGGCAGAAAATTTGCGGGGATAAAGCCGGAAATGCTCGCAAGCTGGTAAGTTACGCTAAGGCTGAAGTTAACGCCCTCCGCTCCGCTTCCCACCCCATCCTTTGAAACAGAGCTTTCTATATCCTCCGCCGCCCAGGTGGCTTTAACCGTAAACTCGTCGGAAGTCAGGCCCGTTATCGAATAAATGCCTGAGGTATTGGTATAATCTGACCCCTCTAGCGCTCCGGAAGGCGCGAACGCCTCAAGAAGCACTCCCGTAACAAGCTGGCCGGCGCCGTCTTTTATTAAACCGCTGATGCCCCCTGAATTGCTGGAGCCGGTCAGGGAAACAGCCTCGTTGGAGGCGCCTGACCAGTTAAGGGCGTCGTCGGCGGTCCAAAGGGTGAAATAGTGTGTAACAGACGGCGTAAGCCCGGTTACGGAGTATGCGCGTATAGTGCCGGCGGTTACCGCTGTGGTGGTTAATGTAACCTGGGCGTTTGAAGTGGACAGGGCGGCCCCGCTGAAAGTGGAATAGGCTATTTTATAAGTTCCGTTGAACAGGTACCCCGTGGCGCCGTTGTCTCCGGCTGAAACCCAGGATAAAACCGCGGCCCCGGGTAGTTCTGCCGCGGAGGCGGAAAGCGTAGACGCTGGCGGAGGCGGGTTATCATCGTAATAAGTGAAAGTGGCGCCATAAACTCCGAAAACACCCGTGTTCGCCGGGAACGACTTATCGGAAGCCCGGACACTGACATAATAAGAAGCCCCGTTAGCAAGGCTGTCACGCAGGATATCCGTAAAATTCCATGTCCAGTAGGGGGTTGTTCCGGCCTGAAGCGGCTCGGCCGCCGTGTCCCAGGAAGAAGCCGAGTTCTTCCACCACCTGCCGTCCGACAGCCGCTTTAAAACCACTTCGTCCGACGAGACGCCTGACGCGGAGTCGGCAGCAGTGCCGCTGATGGAAGCTATGGAATAAGCGTCTGCGCTGTCCGCGGGCGCAAGCACCTGGGCCGAGGGCGGCTGGGAATCGTAGGTAAAGGTGTAAGTGGCAAACACCTGCGAGTACTCCCCCACCGCGTCGGAAGAGCGGGCCACCGCCTCGTACTGCCTGCCGCTTATTAAAGCTAAATTCTCAAAGGCGACAGTAAAAATATTGGCCGCGTCGGAAGCGTCATACCAGATCCGCGAAGCGGAAAGGAACGCGGAGCCGTTCCAGTAAAGCCCTGTTGATTTATCCCGCATCGAGACCTCGGTGCCCATTACCGCGTGGCCGTTTGTCTCGGAGGTAGTACCCGCCACAAATATACAAGTGGATATAAAGGTGTGGCTTGGGGTGCTTATTACCACCATCGGCCCGGTTACGTTTTTACCTACGGCGAAAACGTCTACCAATGTGCGGGTGGAACCCGCTACGTCCAACGCGCGCAGACTGAAATAGTTGGCTACACCGTTGGCGAACAGTGAAAAATTATAGTCATTAATGACGGATTCATAGTACGTGGCGCCCAAAGTAAGCCCGGCAATATCCGTCCAGCCGATAACGCCGGCGTCGGCAAAGCCCTCGTTTACGCTTACGCTGTATTGCAGCCGGTAAAGCCCGGAAAGGGCGTCGTCAAAACGCAGGCTGACATCGCCCGGGTATTGGCTGTACCATGCCCAGGACGGGCTGGAGATAACGGCTATGAAAGGCGGCGTGGTGTCTTTCATCACCGAGAAAACATCAAATGAGGCGGAGGACAGCCCCACATTATCAAAAGCCCTCACGGAAATATAATTAGAGGCGCCTTCCGTCATATTATTCCATACGGCGTTCGGTATCGTCCAGTTCTGGGAATAAGAATCCGCGTCTATTGCGCTTACCGCGTCGCTCCAGGGGGCCACTATACCGGAAACACCGCCGGCGTCAGTGGCCGCCTGCACCTGAAATTTATCAAGACCGGAACCGCCGGTATCGTTAAAATCCACATTGTAGGCAAAAGCGTTCGTGCTGCGCCATAAAGTGTCATCGGCCTGATTATCGGTTATAGTGGGGCTTGAGGTATCAAGCGCGGGGTCAAACACTGTTTTGAACGGAGGCAGCTCAATAAACCGCGAAACACGCCCGGCTGCGTTGAAAACCCTGACTTTCGCGTAGTAAGTTGTGTTGGGTTGAAGTGGTGAAAGATCGGCGGATAGGCCGGCAGTATTTTGCGTACCAGCTAACGGCGTGTAATTCGCGTAACTTGAATAGTAGATCTGATAGTCCGCTCCCAAATTCCCGTTCGCAAGCCAGTGCGCCGTTGCGCTGGTCACGCCAATACCCGTCCAGGCGGCCGTGCCCGGCACTGCCGCGTAGGTGATGGTGGCGGCGTAAGCCGAATAAGCGGTTTCAACGCCCGAATGGCTTACGGCTTTGGACCTGAGATAATAAGTGACAGCCGGTTCCAATTCGCCGAAACTCCAGTTATAGGCGCTCATCCAGCCGGAGGATTTATTGCCTACGGCAAAAGCGTCGTCAGAAGATATTTCCACCATATACCTGGTACCGCTGAGTGTGGAGATAAAAATATCATTTTTTGCCGAAATCCCGTCGGAACCGCCAAGAACGTAAAGGACGTCGCCAAAAGCCGCGGCAGCCGAAAATTGCCGTGCCGACGACAAAGACTGATACGCCAGCCAGGCGGCGGGGCTTGCGGCGTTGGAGGAAACCGTGCTTATAAAAACCGAATTTACAACCGCCCCCCCGTTATTTCCTCCTATCACGTAAAGAGTGTTTGCCGCGGCTAAAGTTTTATGGCCATAGCGCGCAGCGGGAAGCGACGTCAAAGCCGTCCAGGTACCGTCAGGCTCTGCGTCCAGGGCCTTGAGCTTCATTACCCACACCGAACTTTTGGCGGAAGGGCCGTCTTTGCCGCCTACCGCGTAAAGGCGGTTGGCCAGGAAAGTCATGGTATGGTTATACCTTGGAGCGGGCAGGGGATCAATGGCCGACCAGGAAGTCAAGGCGCCGTCATCACCCACCGTGGTTTTGTAAACCGCCGCCGAAACTCCGGAACCGCTGGTATAGCCGCCCGAAACATACAGCTTGTTTCCCGCTAAAGCGGCGGCGTGGGAATAAAGCGTGGCGGGCAGAGACGTTTCGGCCTCCCACGCGCCCAAAATGCCGGTTGAAGAAATATCGGAGGACCACACCGCCGCATGGGTTCCGCCTTGGTTATAACCTCCTACAATATACAGGCGGCCGCGCGCGGCAACCAGCTGATGGCCGGAAAGCGGCTCCGGCATGTAGCCCGCCGCCTGCCAGGCCGAGAGCCCCGCCGCGTTTATTTCCGCGCGGTATACCGCGCTTGAATAATAAACACCGTCGAACCCGCCGGAGACAAACACATGCGTACCGTAAACCACACAATCCTGGCCGGAGCGCGAAGCGGGCATGGCCAAGGAAGCGCTCGCCCAGGCGGAGCCGGAAACGGGACCGGGGTTCTCAAACGCAGAAAAAGACAAATTCAGCGTATTATGACCTACATCGTTAAAATGAAAAGTGCCGGATGAGACCGGCGCCGCCAAGGTTACGGCGGTGGTGGCTGTGAAAGCGGAATAATCCCCCTCCATATAATTGGAGTAAATAAAGTTATAAAAGCTGGTGTTCGGGTAAAGGCTTTCAACCGGGTACCCGGCGGCATCGGTGGAATAAAAAACCATGTACGGGTCGGCCTGCGCCCAGGTGGAAACAATAACATCGTAAGTTGTGCCGGCGGGGTTGGAAACGGACCAGGAAAGAGCGTAACTGCTTATGCCGACGCCGGTATAATCAAACGCGGCGGGGCTGCTGACCATGCGGGAATAAAATCCGGATTCAAGGTCCGCGTTGTTGACGCTGGAAGAACCGTAGGCCACCCCGCCAAATGAACCGTCCAGCATGAAAACAAAACCGCCGTCCTGCTGGCCCGCGGACCCGGCGGGAAATTCCAACCCGTCGCCCAGCACGGCTATATTGCCCGCTGTTTTTACAGCCGAGGCGCAAACCGGAAAAAGAAGGGATAATAATGAGGCTGCAACAATGCGTATCGTCATTTCTTCCACCAAACAACTGCCGACAAGCGACTAAACCGTCCTTCTTCGCTCCGTCGCTTTTGCACGGAGCTTCGAAGGGACGTGGTGCTGCGAAGATATTGTTAAGCGAAGCAGACCCGTCTCATTTATAGCGCAGGGCAGGCGTGCTATCAAAAACCTTTATTTTTCAATTTTTTCCAGATTTTTTTGCTACCAGCCGGCGTTATTTTCTGCAAAAACCCGGCTGTTTCCCGCAACTAATTGAGCTTATCGTCTGCGGGCATTTCCATTTTTTCCCTGCTTACCGCGTACCTGTTACGGCTTACTGATTCCAATTTACCGTACACACCAGCGCAACAAGAAAGAAAGTAAGTAACGTCCCTGCTGCCCTCCCACTTCTGCTGCCGCCTTATTCCGGTCACGGCATCTTATGCGCTATCAAGTAGCTGCCCGGCTCCACATAATTGGTAAACGCGGTCGCAATATTTTGAGCCCAGGTGATATTCAAAAAGCCGCCTGTGCTGGAATTATTGATGACGCCGTTAATTTTTATCACGGTAGGAGTCGCCATGGTAGCGGCCCAGGTGATAATACTATCCGCATAGTTATTACGGATACCCACGGCCTGAACGGCAGTTCCGTCATATGTATAGTAGGCGAAGTCCCACCGGCACGGTGTGGGCGCGGCAGGGCCGCTGACCCCGACCCTGAAGCCCGTCGTCCAACCAGAACTATCATTGGTCCAGGCGTAAAGCACGGCCTCAAAGGTCCACCTTTCCCCCGGGCCCACAAAGAATTTCAGGTAGGGGTCCGGATTTGCCGTGCTATCGTTGGAAAGCGTTTGGGTGAAAGTTGTGACCACCACCACTGTTCTCAACGGCGCGGTATTCAGCGTGGTGCCGTCCTGGAACACTATGCCACGGTCACCCGTGGTCGTGGAAATAACGATATTGGCGTTTGAGACCGTGAAAGAACTGGCGGTCAGCTTCATCTTTTCACCGCTCAGTAGACCGAACGCGAGCAGGTCGGAACCATCGTTGGCCGTTATATAGGGCGCCGGAGGAGCGCCCCAGGTAAGTTTATAATCATTGCTGAGCAGGATATTGCCGTTCGTGATATCCAGTTTTTCCTGCGGCACTGGCGTACCTACGCCTATTTTACCGGTGGCCAGGTCCCCGAAAATCACCCCGCCGATATTAAGTTTGTAGTTGTCCGATGGGTTTGGCAGACCTGCATCGTAACCAATCACTATATTTCCCGTGCCGGTGGTTATATTGTAACCCGCCTGCCAGCCCAGGAAGATGTTATTATTGCCTGTGGTAAGTTGATAACCGGCCTGATAACCCATAATGGTGGAACTGGAAAATGAACTTGGAGTAGAGGAACCCCAGCTTCCAGCTTTGTAACCGACAATGGTATTGCCGGATCCGGCCTGGTTGTAATATCCGGCATAAGAACCCAGCAGGGAATTGTATTCCCCTGTAGTGTTCTCGTAGCCTGCAAAATAGCCCAGGATCGAATTATAGGACCCGGTAGTAGTCAGGTAACCGGCCTGGCTCCCCACGGATATGTTCCGGGCGCCAGAGGTATTAGTGAAGCCCGCGCGGTGGCCCAGGAAAGTATTATCTGCAGCCGTGTTGTTGGCTTGGCCCGCATAAGAGCCCACGAAAGTATTAGAATTCCCCGTGGCAGTGGTGCCCGCGTTATAGCCAAGGAAAGTGTTGTCATCACCCGCGTTGTAACCAGTATAGTAACCAACGTAAGTGTCGCGGGAACCAGTATGATATTTACCGGCGCCCACTCCTACGCCCAAGCTATCGCCAAGCAATACCGCTAGCACCGTGCTACCGTTTATCTGGTAATGTGCCGCGCTTACGGCGCTTGAAGTGTTAATCCCAAAACCTTTCATCTGCAGCGTGGTGGTAGCTATATGGTCGCCTAAGTTGTCGCCGCCACCGGAGTAAAGTCTTCCGGTCACAGTCATGGAGGCCACCGCAGCGCCTGTGGAATCCCGCCAGATCTGGATATAGCCCGCGGCCGGGCCCGTAGACTTCACGTCCAGCGCCGCCTGCGGGTTGCCGGTCGATATGCCCACCGCGCCGTCGTTCTTTATAACCATCCGCGTAACCGGCGTAGCTGTGCCGTCCGGGGTAGTGAGGAACTCCAGCCGCGTCGGCACGCCGTTGCCGGATGGCGTTTGGTCCACAACGCTTTCAATGGTAGCGCCATCCTTGTAGTCGGACCCGTCATACCCCAGCGTGCGTATGGAGAACAGCTTATCCCCGCTGCTTACCGACGCAAGCACCTCGGGTGTTCCCTTTGCTCTTAACGCAATAATGCCGTTGGACTGGGCAGACCCTATCTGCGCGATCTCCACCGGGTAATCGTTGTCAGAATCAGTGGACACCACTGTCAGCATTCCTTTCACATTATCCGTCCCTATTCCCACCGGGCCGGCGAAATAACTGACCGCTTGAGGGTCCTGGGAATATATGGCGTAAGACGGTTTCATCTGGGCGGAAGAGGTAAGCGTGGCGATCATAATTCCGTAACGGTTGGACGCCGAACCTCCAACATCAAAGCTATCTACAAAAAGGCCTACCAGATTTGTAGCGGCCGCGCCTGCGTCAACTCTAGCGGTTACGCGTGCGCCGCCGACATAATTCGCATTGCCGCTGTATAATTCGGACTCAAAATTTCCGCCGACTATGGAATCCTGGCTGTCTGTATTTTTACCAGCTATAAAACCCTGCACGCCCACGGCGTTTTCTTCCGACCCGGAAAGATTAGGGGCTACCGCGCTTACGCTCAGTAAAGCCCCTGTGGAATAGTCCAGGCTTCCTATAGCCACACCAGAACTTGAGACGGTAAGAATGGGGTTAAAACCGCCTGTGGAAACTTTAAAGGCGAAGCTGGCGCCCGGCTGCGACACCACATCCAGCGTAGCCTGCGGCGTGCCGGTGCCTATGCCGACCAGGCCGTTCTTAACGACAAAAGTTGACCCGCCTACCGTGAATTCGCTGCCTGTGATGGTAAGAGAGGACAAAGCCATCGGTTGTTCCACGGACAAAGCCTTGGCGAAAACATTGCGGTTTGAGTCTATTACCACCTGGCCGTTCATCATGTAGGCCGAGCCCACCGCGTTGAACGTGCTTGCCGTCATCATGCCTGCGGCACTTATGGACGAAACCGGATTCCCGTTATAATCGCGCCAGATCTGGATATAGCCGGCAGCCGTGCCCGTGGACATCACGTCCAGCGCTGCCTGCGGGTTGCCGGTGGAAATGCCCACCGCGCCGTCGCTCTTTATTACCATCCTGGATTTGAGACCCACACCGATATCAGCGGTCTGGAATTCAATACGCGCGGGCACAGTGCCTCCGACAACCGCACCGTCAACAACGCTTTCAATAGCCGCGCCATCACCAGGTTCCCCCCCCGTAACAATTCCCATCATTCGTATGGCAAACAACCTGTCCCCGTTTTCTACCGGCGCAAGCGACTCCATAGTACCTCTCGCCCTTATCCCTGTTACACCGGCGGGGTAATTATTAGATCCTATTTTTACACTTGCCATAGGGGTATCGCTGTTGGCACTGGTGGAAATAACCATCAACATTGTCTCCTTATCCGGAGAACCCCCTATTCCCACCGGACCGGCAAAATAGCTTAACGCCTGAGCGTCTTCAGAAAAGATTGAGTAAGAAGGATTCGGCTGGCCGGCCTTGGTTAGAGTGGAGATGTAAATACCGTACACGTTAGTTGCGGTGCCGTCTATTTTAAATTCACCCACCTCAAGGCCTACCGCACGGTCAGCGGTACCGGACTTCACATTTACCGCCGTGCGCAGACCGGCGATATAGGCGGCGTTCCCGCCGTTCAGCTCGGTCTCAAAATTGCCGGCTACCAGGATATCGTCTACATCCGTACCGGCGCCGTGCATGTACCCGAGCGTTCCTATTGATATTTCCTTCTGTCCGCCGGGGAGCAGATTTGGCGCGACCGCGTTGACACTGAAGAAACTCATGGTAGAAAATGTCAGGCCGCCTACCGTCACACCGGCGGTTGAAACGGTAAAAATGGGATTAACGCCACCGGTAGAAACCGTAAGGGCGGCGGTGTTTACGGCGCTAGAAACTACCATCGCGTAAAGCCGGCCGGTGGACGTCATTGTAGCCACGGCCAACCCCGTGGAATCGCGCCATATCTGCACGTAGCCGGCAGCCGGGCCCGTGGACTTCACATCCAGCGCGGCCTGCGGGTAGATAGTATCGCTAGAAATAACTACTGCGCCGTCGCTTCTTATCACCATCCTGGTCACAGGGCTGGCTGTGCCGTCCGGGGCGGTGGCGAATTCCAGCCTGCCCGGCATATCGCTGCCAGCGCCGGGCGTTCCATCCACGGACGCGGTTATTTGCGCCGATTCCGCGTACTGATTAACACTGCCGTCATAGCCGAGGAAAGATATGTTCCCGATCCCGTCATCGGCCTGTACTGGCATGGGATTGTCTTTGGTACCCCGCGCCCTGAGAATATTTACCAGGAATTCCCAGTTGCCACGCTGGTCAAGGAGCAAGCCGGGATAATCGCTTTCGCTGCCCGACATGACGTGCAGGGTTCCCCATGGCGAACCCGTGCCCACGCCGACCATATTCTGTGTGGAAACTGTCAACGTATAAGCATTGGGGTCTGTGCTCACGCGCATTATGTACTCCTGCGTGTCCAGCCTGTCTTTTTGCACGACATCCAGCCTGGCTATAGGGCTGCTTACACCGATGCCGGTATTGCCCGCTAAATAAGTATTTGCCTGCGAATCAGCTGAATAGATAGCGTACGACGGTTTCAGCTGACCAACTGTTGTAAGCGTGTCGATGAAAATGCCGTAGACATCTCCTGCTACCGTGCCTAAAATCTTAAAATCTTCCACCATAAGACCCATTACATCGGCAACCGTGCTGCCGGCTTTAACCTTTACCGCCGTGCGCAAGCCGGCAATACCGTCTGCGCTCCCACTATAAAGTTCAGACTCGAAGTTACCTGCTACCAGCACATCACTGGCATCGGTTCCGATGCCGTGTATACTACTCCTGATACCTTCGGTCCATTCTTCCGTTCCTACAGTGTTTGGCGCAATCGCGTCGACGCTCAGAAAAGCCCCTGTGGAATAGTCCAGGCTTCCTATAGCCACACCAGAACTTGAAACGGTAAGAATGGGGTTAAAACCGCCTGTGGAAACTTTAAGGGCGAAGCTGGCGCCCGGCTGCGACACCACATCCAGCGCAGCCTGCGGCGTGCCGGTGCCTATTCCTACCATACCGTTTCGCACCACAAAAGTTGACCCGCCTACCGTGAATTCGCTGCCTGTTATAGTAAGCGAGGAAAAAACCAGCGGTTGCTCCACGGACAAAGCCTTGGCAAACACATTACGGTCTTTGTCAATCACAACCACACCGTTCATCATATAAGCCGAACCGACGGCATTGAAAGTACTGGCACTCATTATGCCGGCGGCACTTATTGAAGAAACAATCGTTCCGCCGGAATTGCGCCAGATCTGTATATAGCCGGCGGTAGCTCCCGTGGATTTTACATCCAGCGCTGCCTGAGGGTTATCAGTGGAAATACCTACGCTGCCAGCGAAATATGAGCGCGCGTTGGGGTCTTCGGAATAAATAGCATAAGGGGGGTTCTGCTGCGCACCAGCGGTAAGTGTGGTTATGTACAGACCGAAAGTGTTTGTTATCTTGCCGGCGCCTGAAGACATATTGTCAGGCGTATCTATATATACCCCGACAGCACTGTCCACCCATGCGTTACCTGAGCCGCTTTTGCGCTCTAAACGCGAATACAAGCCGACCAGATATTTCAACGGACTGTCGCCGTCTACGGAAGCCATAAAATGGCCGCCCACTACGCCATCATTACTGTCAGTTCCCGCAGCATGTATCTCGCCCATGATAGCCGTATTATAACCCTCGCCTGGAGTGCTGCCAATCACGTTGGCTCGCACATTAAAAAGCGTACTTGTGGAAGGATCAAAAGTGCCCACTCCCACCACGCCGCCAGTGGTAACCACCAGCGAAGCGCGTGTGCCTGTACCGACCAGCAGCACATAGGGGGCGGAGGTAGCGTTGTTGTCCCGCACTTCAAGCAGCGCGGATGGCGTTCCCGTGCCTATACCGACCCTGCCGTTTTTAACCACAAAAGTTGACCCGCCTACCATAAATTCGCTGCCTGTGATGGTAAGCGTGGAACTTGTTATGCCGTAATTTGCGGTAAGCGTGGTGGTGGCTATATGGTTGCCAAGGTTATCGCCTTGCATTGAAAGCGCGCTAAAATTGCCTTCAGAAGTCATAGTGGCAACCGCAGTACCGCTGGCATTGCGCCAGATCTGCGCGTAAATTGTTGAGGCTGTGCCCGTTGACACCACGTCCAGCGCCGCCTGCGGAGAGCGCGTGGAGATGCCTATAGTTTTAGCGGAAAGATCGCCGTAAAGCAAGCCGCCGATGTTAAGCTCGTTGTTGGCGCCGGAAGACGAAGCATAAGCGCCGGAACTATAGCCGATAAGAATATTTCCCGTGCCGGTGATAACATTGTAGCCAGCCTGATAGCCCAGGAAGACGTTATCTCCGGATCCGGTGGCCAATTTATACCCAGCCTGGTAGCCCATAAGCGTTGAACTTGAGAAGGGATTGGCCGCCCCTGAACCATAGCCGCCAGCCTCGGAACCAAGCACAACGTTTGAGTACCCAGTTGAATTGTAATACCCGGCCCTGTACCCCATGAAGTTGTTATGGCTTCCATTTGCGCCAAACCCGGCGTTATTACCAATGATGTTGTTGTAGCTGCCTATGCTATTCGATCTGCCGGCAAGCGCACCCAGAAAATTATTATTGCTTCCACTGACATTGAAATAACCTGCCCAGTAACCCAGAAAATTATTATATTCGCCGGTGGTATTGGAATTACCGGCTAGGCCGCCAAGGAGGTTATTATAACTGCCGGTAGTGTTGGCAGATCCGGCATAATGCCCCAGGAAAGTATTAACACCGCCGGTGTTAACGTTACCTGCGTTTAACCCCAGCCCGATACTATTCCCTGGCAGTGCCGCCAAAACAGTACTACCGTTTATCTGGTAGAATGCCGCACTTATGGCGCTTGAAGTGTTAATGCCAAAAGTCTTCATCTCCAGCGTGGTGGTGGCGATATGGCTGCCCAGGTTATCGCCAAGCGCGGCAATCTGCGGATACAACACGCCCTGCGAGGTCATGGATGAAACTATGTCGCCGGACCCGTTGCGCCAGATCTGCGCGTAAATTGTTGAGGCTGTGCCGGTGGAAACCACGTCCAGCGCCGCGCCGGGCGTGCCGGTGGAAATACCCACAAGGCCGTCGCCTGTTATCAACACCCCGCGGTCAGAAGCGGCGCTCATGGTTGTTCTTGTGGACCCCGTAACCAGGAACCCGCCTCGGTTCTTAAACACCGTACGGTCCATAACCGTGTTCTCCATCACTATCCCCTCACTGTCAGACCAGGTGAAAGCGCCCTGTACGGTAGAGCTGGACATATACCCCGCAGCAAATGAATAAGCGCCATTGGCGGTATTAGTGGAGCCGCCCGGTATCGCCGAATACAGTCCGCTGGCTGTATTATAGCCTCCGCCGCCTACGGCGGAATGCAGCCCCGTGGCGCTATTATTCCAACCTCCGCCCACAACGGAATGATCCGTTGCAGCATTATTGTTATATCCGCCGCCTACGGCGGCATATACTCCGGTAGTGAGGTTGTTCATGCCGCCACTCACCGCGGATTGATCTCCCGTGGCCTGATTGGACTGGCCGCCCTGCACCGTGGAATAATGGCCGGTAGCGTTGTTGGTATTTCCCCCGCCTACCGCTGAAAAATTACCCGAGGCTGTATTGTTAACACCGCCGCTAAGCGAGGAATAAAGACCGCCGGCGACCTGCGAGACGGAACCCCTGGCGGTTTGCAAGTCCACGGCACCCAGGCCTCTGGAGTTGCCACCGATGGTCTGTACCGCTCCATAGGTGGAAATTACAAGGCTGTTAGTGTAAAGGGCGTATTGTAACGCGCCGTCAGTGGTTATTGTAACGGATGAACCGCTCATATTAAGCCAGCCGGTCATGGTATCACCGGTCTTTGAAACTGCTCCGGCGGCCGTTACGCTTGTCAAAGCGGAACCGTCGCCATAATACTTCGTTGCGTGGGCCCCATTGCCTGCCACCCAGAACAAATCAGTAGTTCCGGTGGAAACCGTCATTATCGTACCGCTTTCTCCCGCCCCGCTTGAAATAACAAGACGGTAAGACGGCGTCGCGGAAGAAATGCCTACATTGCCGCCGTTTTGCATTACCATTATGTCGGCATTATTTCCCTTAAAAACCAGGTTACCACCAGAAGCCGCGTTGAAATTTAAAGTGCCGGCCGGCGCTTGGATCAACGGCCCGGCGCCTTGAATATCCAGGGCATTTACCAGAGAAATACCGCCGTTCACTTCCAGCTTTGCAGATGGATTTGTGACTCCAATACCTACATTTCCGTTTAAAACCACCAGCGTGGACCCGCCAACTGAAAACGCGTTGCCGGTTACAGTGATAGTGGAATCATTCAGCAGCGCAAGCGACCCGGTCATGTTATCGCCGGCTTTCAGCACCGCGCCCGGGGCCGTTACCCCGGTAAGGGCGGAACCGTCGCCATAATACTTAGCGGCGGAACTAAAGCCCATTACATACACATTGCTGGAAATGGTAACCCCGCCGCCTAATGAAGCGATGGCTTCTGAGGATATGAGCACATTATCCGCCAGACGCAACTGCACCGCGCCAAGGCCTGTGCCCGTGGCCGTAAACGACGACGCCGTTATCCCGGATGAAAACAGCGCGGAGGAGGCAATGATACCGTAGGTAGCGGTGAAATCTGGAGCGGTCAGCCGCCCCGCCATGGTATCGCCGGCTTTCAGCACATGATTAGCTGTTACGGTTGACAAATTAATGCCGGACGGTGGAACCATGGTTGCTGTAGCGGCGTTACCCGATATGGACAGCGGGTATGTGCCAGTGGCCGTAGATTGAATTATACCGCTAAGCGTAGAACCGTCTCCAAAGAAGCTGCCGGCGGTGGTAATTGAAGATTGGCCGGTTACATAACTGTCCGCGCCGGTCAGCGTAAGCGTGCCTGTCATAATATCGCCGGCTTTCAGCACCGCGCCCGGGGCCGTTACCCCGGTAAGGGCGGAACCGTCGCCATAATACTTAGCGGCGGAACTAAAGCCCATTACATACACATTGCTGGAAATGGTAACCCCGCCACCTAATGAAGCGATGGCTTCTGAGGATATGAGCACATTATCCGCCAGACGCAACTGCACCGCGCCAAGGCCTGTGCCCGTGGCCGTAAACGACGACGCCGTTATCCCGGATGAAAACAGCGCGGAGGAGGCAATGATACCGTAGGTAGCGGTGAAATCTGGAGCGGTCAGCCGCCCCGCCATGGTATCGCCGGCTTTCAGCACATGATTAGCTGTTACGGTTGACAAATTAATGCCGGACGGTGGAACCATGGTTGCTGTAGCGGCGTTACCCGATATGGACAGCGGGTATGTGCCAGTGGCCGTAGATTGAATTATACCGCTAAGCGTAGAACCGTCTCCAAAGAAGCTGCCGGCGGTGGTAATTGAAGATTGGCCGGTTACATAACTGTCCGCGCCGGTCAGCGTAAGCGTGCCTGTCATAATATCGCCGGCTTTCTGCACCGCGCCCGAGGCCGTAACCCCGGTAAGGGCGGACCCATCGCCGTAATACTTGGCGGCGGAACTGAAACCCACTATATACACATTGCTGGAAATCCTTACGCCGCCGCCGAAAGCGGACAGCGACTCGGAGGAAATGCTGACATTATCCGCCAACAGTACCCGCGCAGCACCCAATCCGGAAGCATCATTAACCGTTACGCTGCTTGTAAGTGTCAGCGGCCCAGTCATGGTATCGCCGGTTTTCGCCACCGCACCCGCGGCGTAGCCGGCGGTGGAAGCGTAAACGGAGTATGGCACGAAAGTCAGCTTTTCCCTTGGCGAAAGCGCGGAACCGCCGACGCTTACCTGCAGATACCAGGACCCGGCTGAAAAGTCAACCGCGGGGACGGTGAAGGTGGATTTAAAAAGACCGTTGGCTACGGCAAAAGACTGCGTGTTGTCAGGCGAGGACGTGCAGGCACCAGCCGTTTCATCGTTGCACAATTCAAAAAGTAAATTTCTGTTCCCTGTTACAGGGGCGTTTGCTTCTTTCAGCCGGCCCTGATAGGTCATTACAGGCCCAGCCGCCCACAAAGCGCCGCCAAGGAAAACAAAAGACAGAAAATTTATGAAAAGCTTTTTCATATTTACACTATTTCCTTCCCTAATCCGCCATTCGCTACTTCGCTATTCGCTCCAGCTACACGTTTAAAACCTTACTCCCAGCGAGAATCTGTGCGCACTTCCAAGTTCGCCATACGGCAAAAGCGCGTAATCAAGCTTGAAATTGGAATATTCAAAACCAAGCCCGGCAAAGAAACCATACATTGCAGATACGCCTGAAGCGGAACCGCCGAGCCCCGTGCCAAGTATGGCGTCACGCTGGTCTGAAGGCGAAGTTTTATAACCGGCCCGTAAAGCGAGGCCGGAAATTCCTCTATATTCCGCGCCGGCCCTTATTACCGCTCCTGAATCGTTCGGAAAATCAGCCTGCAGTGCAAGCAGGATTTTTTCAAAAGCGGCGCTCGCGCCCGCCTTCAGCGCGAGAGGCAGCGGAAAACTTTCTTCGTCAAATTTCACTTTTGTCCCTAAATTAACCACAGACGCCCCAAGCGCGTAAGGCGTGCCGGAAAAACGGTAAAGCAGGCCCAAATCGGAGGCGAAAGCCGCAGCTCCGCTGTTTTTTATGTTCTGACTTATGAATTTTCCGGAAACGCCCGCGGCTAAAGCGCCCAGTTTAAAACCCCGCCCGGCTGACACTGCCAGATCCCTGGCGCTGAAATTACCCGTCAACGCGCCGTTTTCATCTCTGCCCTCAAGCTGGCCCGCGGAAAAATAAGTTAGGGCAAAAGCGTAAGGTCTGCGCATGAAACTTATTTGTGAAACGGCGGTATTCTGCACATGCAGTGCGTGAGAGAAAGAAAATTCATTTGGCCCACAACACGGCCAATCCTCTGGAGGTGCCGTCCCAGAGGCCTTTGGCCCACAACACGGCCTTTCCCCCTCAAGTCCGGCCGGGTTATAGTAAAGCGCGGCACCGTCATCCGCCACGGAAACAAAGGCCTCTCCCATACCAAGAGCCCGGGCCCCGAAGCCAAGTTTTAAAAATTGCGCGGCCGAACTTTGCGCGGCGCGAAGACATTGCGCTTGCGCAAATATGATTACCGCGATCACGAAGACTCTCATCAAACCTCCAAGAAGAGATTACAACGATAAAACAACACGATTACAGCGATACATAAACCAACGGAAAAAGGCGATTGTTGTCGTTCAGCCTATAACTGTTCGCGTGTGCAGTGACACTGCAACTGCAATATCACTGTAATCGCTCTCATTATCGCTGCAATCTCTTCTTTATTTCTTTTTCAGCGAGCCCTCAAGCTGTTTAACTGAACCGTCCGGCATCTTTATTGAAGTTTTCAGCGTCTTCCCGCTGTCGCCGCTTTCCTTCAGAAGTTTTATAAACTTATCATAATCGCTCACGTTTACGGCTTCCTGCCATTTTCCGCCATCTTGTCCACCCATCCTTTTTGGGGCGTCGGGAGCGGCGTTAGCGCCCGCCACCGTGGTCATCTGACCGGCGCTCAGTGTCTGCTTTCCAAGCGAGTTCTGCACATCAACATGGCCTTCGTAAACCTTCACGGTAAGCAGACTCCGCTGCTCTATATCGGCTTCGGTGCCGCGCACGGCGCAGACGGCGGAAGGAGTTCTTACGTTAATTTTGGCCATTTTATGCAGCATCCTGGTCCAAAGCTGCCCCCCCGAAAGCCGTATAAGCTCACGGACCTTGCTGCCGGCAGCGAGTTCGAAATTGGAGTTCTGGTTTAAACGAATATCAGCTCCACCCTTGGTTACAATTCCCGCACGGCTCATGGCGCCGGTTTTTACGGTGTCTCCCGCGTATAGAAGGTCGTTCACCTTTAATTCGCCGTATGCCTGCTCGCCCGAGCGCCTCACCTGCACCTCGCCGCTAGCGTAAACCACTACGGCGTTTAACTTGCCTGCGCCAAACACGGACCCCGTTAAGCTAAGCGTGCTCAGCAGAATCAGCCCTATCAACTTTGCATTCATACAACCTCCTTTATTAATAGCCGGTAATAGCGTGTGACTGCTCAGTCTTAACGATCCGAGTAGTGATAACTCATTTCCGGAAACTCTTTGCAAACCACCCCGCCGCATATAACATAATAGCCTACCGTATAATAATAATCAAGAGCATATTAGTTACAATGCGATTACGGTGCGACGCGGCGCAGCCTGGCTATCTCTTCAGAACATCCAACCGCTTAAATTCCGCTTTTTCATCCGACCTGTCATAGACCTTGAAAATATAGGCCGGCAACGGAGGTCTTACTCCTTCAGGGGCCTCTATCATATAGTAGTCAAACGCTACACCCGTGTCTGTTTTCCGTTTACCGGACAGCCGCACTGTTTCAGCCCTGTCTTTTGAGCCGGAAACAACGCCAACCACCATTTTTTCGTCAAAATTAACATCCGGCGTATCTTCGCTTGAGAGGGTTTTCCATACTTTCTTCCACTCTTTGCGGTTTCGTATTGCGAATGAAACCGCTTCGGGCGACTGGAAGGCCTCAGTATAGCCGGTCCATTCATTAATCCCCCCCGCTGGAAGCGCCTGTACATCAAGCTGAGTTTCAGGGCCTTCCTCCCCGGCAGCGGGAAGCTGCGCGGCGCTGGCGGATGAATTCGGCGCGGCCGCCGCGGCGGCGGTCGCGTCACCTATAGCGTCCAGCACCGACGCGTTTACAAGCTGCGCGTCGCCGCTTATCAGGGCGCTGATGATTGCCGCAAGCTCATCGGCCGAACAGTTAGCGCAGTTCAAGCTTTCAAAGGTATAACCCTCAAGCGACTTCGCCGCGTCGGGTCCGAGGCGCTTTGTTATCGCGGCGAACATCTCATCGTAGGTAAGCTTCTTTTTTTCCTTCAGAGGGGGAGGCACGCCGGTATTCTTTGAAAATAACATGGTTTTGCAGTTGTCCGGGATGTTGTCGTCAAAAACATCAACGCAGGCCACGGCCAGGCTTTCCTGCTGGTCCGACGGCATAAAAGCCGTAAAAAGAACTTCCTTCTTTTCTCCGGGCGAAATAAACATTATCTGTTTCGGAGAATCCTGCGCGGACAAACCGCCAAGGCTTAATCTGACCCCGATATTTGATTCGGCCGAACTGCCGGTGTTGAAAACCGTAACTTTGAAGTTAAGGGGTTTTGTAAAATCAAGCGCCGGGGAGCTGAGCTCAAGAGCGCTCACCATTATATTTCTTGACTGCGACGAAGCCTGCGCTTTCAGCGAAAAATTATATATATTGCTCTCGGCAATTTTATTATTGCTTGAATCCAGACCCTCAACTTTCCAGTAATACACCTGGTCCGCCACCAGCTGCTCCCTGGGCTGGGAGGGATTCTCAGGGTAAGAGTATAAACTTTCACCGCTGTTAACCGCGGTATGCACCGGATTATAAAGGCCCGCGCTGTCGGAAACCGTAATGCGGTAGCGGCTGGCTCCGCTTGCTATCCAGCGGAACATAAGCGGGTTATCCGAAAGGCCGCGCGCGCCGTAAGGAGGATAGATGAGATTTATGTTCGGAGAGGAAATAGTGAAGCGGGCCTCCTGCGTTACGGTTTCTGTGCCAAGTGTGGCCTTTCCCCTGAAAATATAGGACCCCGGTACCGTGTAAAAAGAGGAAATGGAGATGCCTGAAAGCTGTGTTTGCGCGCCGCCGGCCGTACCCGGAGCAGAATTTCCCTCATGCCTGAAACCCTCCGCACCGGCGGGACTTATTATTGAAAACACAAACACTATAGAGCTTGAAATTGACACCGTGTTATTCACTTTCTGGCGCAGGGTAATGGTTTCGGTATTTGAAAAAGTGGTTCTCTCGGCCCCCAAATTGTCATTTGTTGAAATACCCTGGCCCGTTAAATTGGCCGCGCGCGCGGGCACGGCGCAAAATAAAGCGGCCCCAGCCGCAAAAACCAAAAAAAAGTTTTTCATAGTTTAACGTTCCTTGTCTCCTCTACTTTTGCCATCGCAATTTCTGTCATCGCGAGTCCGCCTTAGGCGGACGTGGCGATCCCGCTGTTTACAATTCTTTATATAAGTCTCTCCACTCAGGGTTCATCGCAGTAATAAGCCGAACCTTCCCGGCCCGCGAGCCGGCCTTTATCTGTTTTTCCATCGCTATCGCCGGCAGAACCGCACTGCCGCATTCATACCAGACCAGTTTGGTAATATTGTAACGTTTCGTAAATCCGTCAATAAGCTTGTTTTTGTGTTCATAAACCCTCCGTTTTAAGTCAGAGGTAACGCCAGTATAGAGTACTGTGTTTACTTTGTTCGTCATGAGATAAACACAATAAAGCCTTTCGGACATAAATCTTCTCAACTTCTTTTTTCCCGCCTTTCCCAACAACAGCGGGATTGCTTCGCCTCCGGCTCGCAATGACAATCCTCAGTCGCGGACAACGCCAGAGGCCCGCGACAGGCCAGTATCTCTGGAGGTGCCATCCCAAAGGCCTATGGCCCACAAACGGCCAGACTATTTGTTATCGCAATTTTTGTCATCGCGAGTCCGCCTTAGGCGGACGTGGCGATCCCGCTGTTTATAACACGGCGAGATTGTTTCGCTACCGCTCGCAATGACCCCACCACCTGCTACAGGTGATGGGGTCATCTGACTACCGCGAATTTCCCCACTTTTTTAGCCGTTTCACCGGTAAGCAGATTCTTAAGTTTAAGCGTATAAAAATAAACGCCGGAAGCCGGCTTACCTGAAGAAAAAATCCAGAGATAATCATAAACCTTGTCGCCGGAGGAAGGAATCCAGTTGCCGTCGTCGTTTCCCGCCTCTTTTACAAGACTCCCGTCCAGGGAAAAAACCGAAAGATGTTTTTCCACCGGCTTAATGTCCGTTGCTACATGAAATTTTACCCGGGCAGCGGACGGGTTTGGATACACATAAACCATATCCTTCTTTAACAGCGTTCCCAGCGGACTTACTTCAAGGGTCTGTCCGCTTTCAAGCTTCAGCTGGAATTCTTTCCACTCCCCGCTTTCGGATAATATTCTAAGCGTATACTGGCCCGGGATCAGGTTGCGTATGGTAAACCGTCCGGCGGCGTCCGCGCGCGCGGAAGCCACGCGCCTGCCCCCCTGATAAAGCGTCACATTATTCTCCTCCGTCCCCAAAGTCTTTCCACCACCTCCGAGAGCCTTGGTCTTCAACCCCGCGGCCTGGCTTGAAACAGGAATAACGCCGGAAACACTTGCCAGCAGATAATCAATGGAAAGTTCAAAATTAACATCAGCGTAACCCATGGGTATCTGATCCTTGGAAACAGAACTTGAGAAACCGTTTTCAACCCAGGTAGCCTGCACGCGGTAGACAGCGTCAGCAATACCCGCAAGGTTAAAGGTGCCGCCGCCATCGTCAAGCGTGTAGTTGGTTGAAACCGGCACACCCACGTTATTAATAGCCTCAACTAAAACTCCGGTAACTCCCAGGCCGACCGGCGTTTTAACCGAACCTGATATGGAGTCGTCAAGGCCCTCACCCGACATTGTAGTTGCAACCGGCGAAGACCCCGACCACAACCCGGCGTCGTCGCTTACCCAAAGAGTAAGGTAGTAGGTTGTGTCCCGCACCAGACCGCCGACGGTATAATACCGCATGGAACCCGGCAAAACCACGCCGGTGGAAATGCTGACCTGGGCAGACTGGGTACTGAAAACGGCTTCCGCGAAAGTGGAATATTGCACTGCGAAGGTAGCGTAAGGCATGGCAAGCGGCCCGATATCGTCGCCGGGTGTTACCCAGGAAAGATCTATCTTACCCGGCGAGGTTCCGGTTAAAGCCGTAAGGCCGGTAACTGCCATGGGGGGAATTATGTCAAGCAGTGTGAAAGTTGAACCAACGGCACCAAAAACCGAAGCGTTGGCCGGAATGGACAGATCTTTCGCGAGCGCGGTTACAAAATACTGCTGGTTATGGGCGAGGCCGCCCTTAAGAGCGCTGCCAGGAGTAAAACTCCACGAAGCCCCCCCGGACACGGCGCTTGAAACCGGAACCGTACCCCAGAGACTGGAAGAGAAATTCCACCACTTTGAATCCGACAGGCGTTGTATATAAACTTCAACCGACGAAAGCCCAGCGCCGCCCGAGTCAGAAGCTGCGCCGGAAGCCTCGTTGAATTCATACACGGAAGATGAGGCCAGCGGAGTTGACAAGGACACCGAGGGTTGAATCCAGTCAAACTGAAAAATAGCGTTGGGATAAGGCATGGGTGTTACCAAACTGCTCACATCTTTGGAACGGGCCAACGCCGCGTAAACCACTCCGGCCGCGAACGGCACGGTAGAAGAATTATAACTCCAGTCCGAAAGCCCCGAGGCCGCAAACCAGACTATGGTATCCGAGGAAAAGGAAATGCCGTCATAATAAAAAGACGACGAGCTGGTAAGCTCCCGCAAGGCTATTTCGTTTGACGCAACGGCGGAATCCTCGTTCCTCGCGGTGGAAATGCCGGTTATGGCCGTAAGCGCGGAAACATATCCTCCGGCGGGGCTGGTTATAGTTACCGCGGGCCCGACAGTATTTTTGAGTATCCTGAAAACATCGTTCAGCGTGCGCGTGTTGCCGGCGGCATCCACCGCCCGCGCGCTTATATAATTACTTGCCCCGTCCTTAAGCGCGGCAAAATTAATTCCCCAGTCGGCCGCGTAGGAAGCGGAAGACACAAAAGAGTTTATGGCCGTCCAGCCCAGCACATTGGCGTTGGCCGTATTAGCCTGGTCACTGGCGCTGTAAAGAACCTGAACAAGCCCCGACAAGGCGTCGTTAAAATCAACGTTAAAAACACCCGGGTCCGAAATCAGCCAGCCGGAAGGTGAAACTGCGTGGTTTTCTATATTAGGCAGCGTGGTGTCACGGATTACATAGAAAACGTCGGTGGAGACTGAAACATTAGGCTGCGGATCTGCTTTGTCATAAGCACGCACGGAAACATAACTGGTAACATTTTCCTGTATACTGTTGAAAATATCAGCCGGCAGCTGCCAGTCCGTGTTATAAGTGTCCGCGTTAATATTTGTCACAACATTGCTCCAGTCCGCCACCTGGGTGCCGCTGAAATCGGGCCCGGTGGTCACCTTTACCTGGAAATAGGAAAGCCCTGAGCCAAGGTCGGTGAAATGGACCATGTAATATCCGCTGGCGGAACCCCGCCAGTTATTATCCCCCCCCTGAAGATCAACCACGGAAGGAGGAGTGATATCGGCGCCGGTAGATGTTGTTTCGGAACCCAGATACAAATAGTCGCTTTCTCTTCCCCACATATCGCGGGCTTTTACCTGGAAATAATACTGTACACCGGATTCAAGCGGAGTGATATTGCGGGTCAGCGCGGCAAACCACTCGCCCGGCCCCGAGTCGGCGCCGGTAAAATCCGGGGCGGTGCTCACCTGCACAAAATACTCGGTGCCGGCCGGATTTTCATTATATTGCCACCAGGCCTGAACCGAATTTACCGTAGGAACTCCGAGGGATGGAGTATCGGGAACCGCGGCACGTGTAAGGGTGGAGCCGAAAATATAATAGTCGGATTTTATACCCGCGCCGTTTACGGCGGCGGCCTTAAAATAGTGAATAGTATTAGGCTTTAGCCCGCCGGCCTCATAGTAATTGCCGGGGGTGATTGTGGAATCAAAAACTGTGCCGAAATTATCCGTTGAGATGATCAGTTCGTATCTGGTCCAATCCGGGTTCAGGCCAGGATTCCAGAATATTGACATCCCCGTGGACGAAACAAGCGCGTAAGTTTCATCCGAGGGCGGTCCGGCCAGAGTAATGGTTGAAGTTATATCGCTGTAACCCGAAATCAGGCCGGTAAAACCCTCGGCATTAATCCCGAAATAATAGGTGGTATCGGCATTCAATCCTTCAAAAACGGCCGTAGTTGCGGTGCTTGACAGGCTCAAGGACTCATTTAGTCCTTCATTAACGGCAGTTTCCGCTATGTAAACAGTGCCGTCGCTGTTTGTGTTGGCGGTCCATTGCGCGGTCACGCTGGTTATATTCACCTCATAAAATAGTGCCGGAGTGGGCCTGGCGGGCAAAGTAAGGGTTGAAACGGAGTCCGAGTAATTATCATCGGATTCGGTGGAAACTTTTACTTTAAAATAATAAGTGGTGTTCCCACTAAGGCCGTAGTAACTGGTAGTTTGCTCTCCGAGTTCGCCAGTGGAGAAGGTGGAAATATTCGCAGCGAAAGAGGAATCCGTGGAAATAGCCATCAACGGCTGCTCTACAGCCGGATTGGAAAGTGTCCATGACAAACTGATGGAATTAGTGGAAACAACAGTAACCTGCGCGACAATGGTCTCAGCCCGCGCGGCAGAGCTAAGCAGGAACAGTAACGCCGCAAAAAGACAAAAAAGATACTTCAAAAAGCGCCTATTGCCTTTTGAAGATTCTGCGTTCCGCGCTTTATCCCGTACCATCTGGGTCATTTCCGAAGGAAAATACAAACAAACCCCTTTTGTTTTATTGTTTCAAAATGGCGGTAAATCACAGTTTACATTAGTTTCCGCGCCATTTCAATGTGACAAGAGATACAACGCGTTATATCATGTCCGTTGTGAAGTAATATAGTAAAGGGACCATGAACAAAAATTTAAAAACGGCCTACAAAATAACTGGCAGATTTCGCGGCAGCGTTTAAAAAAACAATCTCTCCTGCTCCTTATTCGAAACAGGTGCGGGAGCAACGGATTATAGTAACCCACGCTCCCGGCATGGATACAGAAACGAAAAAACAGGGTATAGGGTGGAAAGTTTGAAGTTAGAAATCAGAAGTCAGAGTTCTTGACTCTCAGACTCTCAGACTCTTGGACTTATTACCTGTGTTCCCGACGTCGCACTATTTTACTGATACAAAACGGCTAGAGACACAGGCGGAACCTCAAACCCTGCTTTTATTTTCTTCTTTTCGCCTTTATAAAAACCGTTCTCGTCAAAGGCCTGTTCCCACTCGCCCATTGGCAGGGTGAACTTTCGGGATTTGTCGCGTGGGTTTATCAAAACCAGAATGCGGCTCCAGGCATCCCCCGCTTTATCGCCGTAAAGCATGTAGGCGATATCCGGCGCCTCCAGCGCCAGTCCGATATCGTCATAAAATTCTAAATTTTCCTTCACCGCCGCCGCTGTTTTCATCCTGAAGGCCGGGTGGGCTTTCCTGAGGGCTATCAGGTCCCTGTAATAGGAAAATACGCTGAAATAATCTTTTTTCCGTGTCCAATCCAGCTTATTTATTTTATCCGGCAGGTTAAATGAATTTTCCTCCCCCTTTTTTGTGCGCAAGAATTCTTCACCCGCGTGAAGAAGAGGGATCCCCTGTGAAGTGAACACTATGGCCTGGGCAAGCTTGTCCATTTTGATTTTAGTCTCAGCCGGCGCGTTTTCCCCCAACAGGTCAATGCGATCCCAAAGCGTGTTATTGTCGTGACAGCTGACATAGTTTACGCTTTCAAGCGGCGACCCGGCAAAAGTTCCGGGGGACCCCATGATGCCGTTTCGCACCGCCGGAAGGTAATTTTGCCCGTAGCTTTGAATATAGCCCGGGTCTTTTACGTTAAACACGCTGCCCTTGAGCGCGTCCCGGAATTCGTCGTTAAAAACCGCGAATCCCCGGCCTTTCTGCGAACCCTTTTTAACCCCGTTAACCGGCGTAGCGCCCGCGGCCCACGGCTCGCCGTAAATGACAATATCCGGTTTAAACTCTTTAAGTTTTTTCACAACCTCAAACGCCGTCTCCCGGTCCATAAGCCCCATCAGGTCAAAACGGAAACCGTCCACTTTATAATCGCGCGCCCAATGCAGCAGGCTGTCAATTATAAATTTGCGGACCATGGGGGCTTCGGTCTTGAATTCATTGCCGCAGCCGGAACCGTTCCAGTAGGAACCGTCGGGCCTCAAGCGGTAATAATAATCTCCGGCCAAAGCCCTGAAGTTGTAAATTTTTCCGCCGGTTTCGGCCGTATGGTTGTAAACCACGTCCATTATCGCCTTAATGCCTTTTTTGTGCAGGGCGTCTATCATCAGCTTCGTTTCACGCACCCTGGAGGCGTCATCCGTCCTTGTGGCGTACGCGCCTTCCGGAGAATTAAAATTGACCGGCATGTAGCCCCAATTATAACCTGAAACGCCGTCGGCATTTTCAAAATCCGCAAAAGGCAGTATGTGCACGGCGTTCACGCCCAGTTCGGCCAGATGGTCAAGCCCTGTTTTTATTTCCGGGTGCAGCGGATGCTTGGTCCCCTCTTGCGTAAAGCCGAGGTACCCGCCCTTATTCTTTATTCCCGAAAAAGCGTCGCTGGAAAAATCCCTGATGTGAACTTCGTAAAATACCGTTTCAGACAGATCAAAGGAAGGCGTATCCGCCACAGGCGTATCATCGCGGACTATCAGGGCGCGGCCGTTATCTGCCGTAACGCAGGCCGCGTAAGGGTCCAGCCCCTCTCTCACTCGCCCGGCGGTTGTCACGCGCAGGCGGTAATATTTCCCGGCCAGATCCCGGTCAAAAACCTTCTCCCATAAGCCATGGCCGCTGTATTGCAAAGATTCAGCGCGCGCCGTCCCGGATGAGGTCTCATAAATAAGCGCCGAAACCTTTGTCGCCTTTGGGGCGAATATGCGCATTACCGTCATACCGTCCGAGGTGAAAGCGCCCATTCTTTTGGTGGAAGCGAAATCCGGGCCGTAAACGGCTGAACCCAGCTCAACTTTTACCGGTTTAAGGTCGCGCGCGTGCGCCTGCCAAAGCCCGGCGTTAACGGCAACGGGGTCCAGTTTCCCAAAGCTGTCAAACTCAAGCAAAACGGCCTTGCCGTATTTACCACCGCCATAGAACCGGGCTTTAAGCGCCTGCGCGCTATTTTCGCCTTTTTTAAGATAAAAACCCTGCTTATGCAGAAAATCCAGGTTCACAACTCTGTTGAGCGCCAGCTTTACCTCGTTTTCACTCTCAAACGAGGCTGAAACTATTTTTGTGGAAACTTCAGGAGGAGCGCTGTAAACCTCCATGTCCCCCTCCATCAGATAAATATCGCCTTCTTTTGCCGTTTTTAAAATACGATCGGGGCCGTCCTGTTTCTCCCAATTTCCGTATTTCGGCAGGAAGCCTGTTTTTTTATTCAGAAGGCCGAAAGTTTTAAGGTCTATTTTAAAATAGACTCCTGCGTCATCTTTTCCGGACGGCTCGATTTCAAAACCGTTATTTTCCCCACCCTCGTTCCAGACCCATAAATTCCAGTTCTGGTAGTCTCCGTTCAGGCGGTTGTAATGAGCGGTAAGAAAATTTCCGGCGTACAAATTGACATTCATAAGAATGGCTCCCAGTGCTGCGACCGAATAATTTCGCGCCATTTGGCTGGGCGCTTTTGAATTCTGGCTAGGCGCGAGGAGCGCGCATACCTGGAGGCATGTAAGTGACGAGCAACGACGCCAGAATTCAAAAGCGCCCAGCCCCTTCCTTACGGGTATCGCAGGCATTGCCTGCGAAATTATCGGTAGGGGGAGGCCCGCCCCTGGCCGATTGCTTCGTTGCTCCTCATTCAGATAGGCACCGCTATCATCAATCGTCGCGCCTCGCACTCGTTTCAGGCTCGGGCCTCCAAATGCCGCGCAATTATCCGGTCGCAACACTAGTGCCGCGAACGTATAATTTCGCAGCGCTGAAATCCGCGGACGACTAAATATCACCATAGTAAAATTGTAAGATATATTACATGGCTTACATACTACTTTTTTTACTCCTCGCGCAGCCGGTTCCCGTTTCAGCCCAAAACTCGCCCTCGGACAGCGCCGCCCCCGCGGTTTTAATTTCCACTCTCCCCGTTTCCATTTCAACTGACGCCGTAAAGCGGAAGATACTTTCGGAAAAAACCGTGCGCGGGATTCACCTCACCTGCTGGGGCGCCGGCTCGTCCAAAAGCCGCAGGGAAATTATACGCAAAATCAGCCAATCGGTCGTCAACACTGTGGTGGTGGCCGTAAAAGAAACCGACGGCAAAGTGTACCTTCCCGGTGTTAAAAAAGCAGCGGCGTTCGGTTCCTACGAAGCCGCCATACCGGATCCGGAAGGAATGGTGAACGATTTTAAGGCGGCAGACCTTTATACCGTGGCGCGGATAGTGGTATTCAAGGATAAAATAGCCCCCGCCAGGCGAAAGGACCTTGCCGTTAAAACGCCTGAAGGCGATTTATGGCGCAGCTATAACGGAGCGACCTGGACTGATCCCTACAACAGGGATGTGTGGGACTATAATCTTGAAGTGGCGGTCCGCGCCGCCAAGGCCGGTTTTGACGAAATACAGTTTGACTATATCCGCTACCCCTCCGAAGGCGATACCGCTCGCTGCCGTTATTCAAAGCCCCATAATTTAAAATCCGCCATAGCTAATTTAGGCGAGTTTTTAAGATACGCAAGGGAAAAACTCAAGCCTTATAACGTAAAGATCTCAGCCGATGTCTTCGGGCTTACCACAACCGTAAAGGCCGGCATGGGCATAGGCCAGGACATCGGCGTGCTGGCTGAAAACGCGGACTATGTCTACCCCATGATGTACCCGTCGCATTATTATCCGGGCGAATACGGCCTGCAAAACCCCAACGCGCAACCCTATAAAGTTATAAACCAGGGTTTGAAGGACGCATACGCTAAGCTTGGCATACACTACTCAAAGATACGGCCCTATCTGCAGGATTTTTCGCTTGGCAGGCCGCATTACGGCCCGGTGGAAGTGCGCGCCCAGATGATGGCGTTAAGGCGCAATATGCTTGAAAGCTGGGTCTTATGGAACCCCTCAAACAGGTACAGCTGGCAGGCTCTCACCCCGCAGTACTACAGGGCTTTCGTTGATCCGGACTACGAACAGTGATCAGTGGCGAGTGGTCAGTGGCCAGAAAGAAGAAACACCATTTCAATTAAAAACTCATCAACTGTTCACTGCCCACTGGTCACTAACCACTATCTTTTTATATTCCCCATGCAGGCCGAATAACTGCGCCACTACGCTGCCAATGTCGGTCAGGCCGGGGCATAACCCGGTTTTAAGGCCGCCAAGTCCGGCGCCGCAGCCTTTACGCCAGGCGATGAACGGCAGAGGCTCGTTTGAGTGGTAGCCGTAATCCGCGCGGTGTTCCATGCCATGGTCCGCCGTTATTATCATCAAATCACCCTTATCAAGCCGGCTCATGATAAGCGGCAAAAGGCGGTCTATTTCCTCAATGGAATTAACCGCCCCCTCCACATCGCGGGTGTGCCCGTACAAACTGTCGGTGTCCACCAGATTGGTGAAAATAAAAGTGCCTTTGGGGCGATAGATCACCCTGGCCCCGTCAAGCGCGTTTATTGTTCCCTGTACGGAAAAAGGGTTGGTATCCTTTTTCTTCGGGTGTACGAATTTAAGCCCCAGCGCGGGATCAATAAAAACTTCATTGTTCAGCTTTATCCGTGAGTGATATGCGGTATTTACCAGGTCGCTGGTTTTACCCACGGCCACAGTCCACACCGCGCGCTCGTAGAGTATATCTACAAGCGTTTTCCGGCCTATGGGCAAAACGGAATCGTGCCGGTTTGAGGTGCGCACTATTTCCCCTTCGGCGTTCCTGATATAAGAGCGGGAGATGGCGCGGGTTATGGGAATCTTCAGCTCCATGGCGAGAGCGAAAGCGATATCGGCTATTTTGCGCTGTTCTTCCACCGGTATAACCGCTTCATTCATGGCAAGCTGTATCAGGGGGTCGCACTTGCTGGCGTAAACTATGGGGTTGCCGGTGCGCTCGTGCTCTGCGGCGTTCAGCTCTATAGCCTCCATGCCGCCGGCCATCTGATTGTAAAAAGTTTTTCTGCCGATGCGCCTTTCAAGTTCGGAAAGATATTGCCCCGAAAACCCGCCGTTAAAAAGGCTGTAAGTGCGGTTGTCCGTCACGCCCACCATCTCGCGGTGGCCCACCAGGCTGTCGGCCGTGGCGGAAACCTGCGTTATCCGCGCGGCATAGTTTTTGGCGCCAAAGGCGGGGGCGAACCTTTTTTTATATTTGTCCATTACAATGCCGCCAAGCCCGAGTTTTGACAAGTTGGGCATTTTCACTTTTCCGGGATAACGCGACAGCAGATATTCCACGGTGGAAAGTCCAACCGCGTCTATAACCATCAGAAGCGCCACCGGAGTTTTCTTTTTCATATTCCCTCCACCCGGCAATATGCCGGCAGTATTCCACGAACTTTCACAAAAACGGAAGCACGCTCATAAAGTCCTTCGGCGGATCAGAGCGCAATGACAGCTTTTTGCCGGTTCTGTCGGCGAACTTAAGCTCATAGGCGTGCAGCATAAGGCGCGGCCATTGCCTTTGTCTGGCCTGATCGCCGTAAACCCTGTCGCCTATGACGGGATGCCCTATGGAATACAGGTGCACCCTTATCTGATGTCGGCGGCCCGTTAAAATAGACACTTCAAGCAGCGTAGAGTTTTTATAATGTTCCAGCGTTTCATAGCGGGTGACGGAGTACTTGCCGTTAAACGCCACCGACACGCGGCCGGAGCCGCCCTGAACGAGCGGTTTGTCAATTTCACCGTTTTTTTCCGTTAAAAGGCCTTCCACCGCCGCCAGATATTTTTTGGCAATATCCCTGTTTTCAAAAAGCCCCGAATAGTAGCGGTGCGCCTGCGCGCTGCGCGCCAGCAGCATCAGCCCGCTGGCGTCTTTGTCAAGGCGGTGTACCACAAAAAGCGGACCGCGGGTCCGGCGTAAAATTGAAAGCGCGCTATCGGCCGAAGAAAGCTCCCCCCGGCCAGGCATGGTAAGCAGCCCTGAAGGCTTGTTTATAGCCAGAATATCGGCGTCTTCATGTATTATTTCAGGTTCAGTCATATTTCGCAACTGCTCAGGGGACCTGACAATTATAATCTTTTTCATAAAAGTATCCGGCAAGTATTGAGGTGCCCCCCCCCAGCGCTAGATATAACACAGCCATGAAAAGGGCCCGCGATAACCCGAAGTGATCCGAAAAAACCCCGATCAGGTAAGGCGAAAGCGCGTCGCCCAGAGCATGGATTATAAAAATATTCAGGGCGAAAGCCGCGGACCGCATACCGACCGGTATGGTTTCAATAATAGCCGCGTGGTAAGGCCCGGAATGCATAAAAATAAAAAACTCGGCGAAAAAAATCATGGCAAGCGAAACCTGCAGGCTGTTTACAAGCACAGCCGCGGCCCCGAAAGGAACGCTAAGAAAAAAACTCAAGCCTCCTATTATAAAGTAAGAGCGCTTATTGCGCGCGCGCAGCCAGTCCGCCGCCCAGCCGCCGGCTAAATTACCGGCTATACCCGCGGCCACCGTAACCGCCCCGAAAAGAAAACCCGCCCGGGCGACTCCAAGCCCGTGGCTTCGCACGAAAAAAGAAGGCATCCAGGCGGCTAGTCCCCCTACCGAAAAAGTGCCGATGGACTGCGAAATAGTTATCAGCAGATAAGTTCTGTTCCTTAAAAGCTCCTTATAATTTGAGAACGACACTTCGCTTACTCTGGCCTTTTTTTCATCCGTTTCACGTAAAAACAGAGCCAGAACGCCAAGCAGTACGCCCGGCGCGGCCACTATAAAAAAAGCGTTCCTCCAGCCGAACCGCTCGCCGAAAAAACCGCCAAGCAGGTATCCTATCGCGCTCCCCACCGGTATGGCCAAAGCGTAAAGAGACATGACACGGGCGCGCTTTCCAGCGGGAAACCACTCGGCCAGATAGGAAGGAGAAACAGTGCCATATCCCGCCTCGCCTATCCCTACGGCGGAACGTGTAAAGATCAACTGACCGTAGTTTTTCACAAACCCCGCGCATACCGTAGCCGCGCTCCAGAAAACAGCGCTTACTCCGATGATAAGAGGCCGGCGGTATTTATCTCCGAAATATCCCACCAGCGGAGCGAAACACATGTAAACCAGCATGAAGGACGACGCCAGGAAACCAAGCTGGGCGTCGCTAAGCAGGAGGTCTTTTTTTATAAGAGGGAAAACGGCGTAAAGGACCTGACGGTCTATGTAGTTGAAAAGACTGATGAAAAATATAAGGAGCAGCACTCTGCGGGAATATTTATCATTTTGCATCAGGACTATAATATCATAAAATTATATTGTCTAGATTTAGCGTGTAGGCTGGTATGCTTGTAGGCGAGTAGGCGCTCATAAATATCGGGGTGTAAGCATACTAGCCTATGGCTGTGCCGTATCTGACCTCTGGCCGTGCCGCAACGAGCGCTATGCGCAACAAAAGCGGCCTAGGGCTATGCCCCGCTCTTTTGGTCGCGGTGACTTGGGGTGTGCGAAATGGCATAGCCGAAAGCCGGTGGCTCCTGGACCAAAAGGGCGGGGCTATGCCCGTTAGACGGCCTAGCCTACCAGCCTACACGCCTGCCATCCGCACGCCAGCAAGGAGAAAATATGAAAAAAAAATCAAAAACCTCAAAAAAAATAAAACTTGCCTATTTAAACAAAAACGGCTACGGAAAACTGCCCAAAACCGAGCTCAAAAACCTGGAACAACTGAACCGTCTTTACCTTGAATTTATAACCAAGGTAAAAACCGAAAGGGACGCGCACGATGAGGCGGTGGAACTTCTAGAAACGGCGGGCTTCAGGGACCTTCGTAAATTTGAGAAGGATAACATAAGGCTTACAGCTGGAGACAGAGTATACAAGTCCTGTTCCGGTAAAACGCTGATGGCGGTTATTATAGGCAAAAAACCGCTGGAAACGGGCATGCACATTGTGGGCGCCCACACCGATTCCCCCCGCATTGACGTAAAGCAGAACCCGCTTTATGAAAAGGGTGACATGGCGTTTTTAGACACGCACTATTACGGCGGCATAAAAAAATACCAATGGGTTACCATACCCCTCGCGCTGCACGGCGTTTTTATAAAGCCAGACGGCAAAAAAATAAAAGTGAGCGTGGGCGAGGACCCCTCGGAGCCGGTGCTCTGCATCACCGATCTATTGCCGCATCTGGCGCAGGACCAGATGAAAAAGACGCTGGCGGAAGGGATAAAAGGCGAACACCTTGACGCCATCGTGGGCTCAATACCGGCGGGAGGCACGGCGCTGAAAGAAAAAATTAAGCACAACACGCTCAAGCTCCTTAACGAAAAATACGGCATAACCGAAGAAGATTTCCTTTCGGCGGAACTTGAGCTGGTACCGGCGGCCAAACCGCGAGAGGCGGGGCTTGACCGTTCCATGGTTCTTGGCTACGGCCAGGACGACCGTGTTTGCGCCTACACCGGTTTGAAAGCCATGATAGACCTTAAAGGCGTGCCGCAATATACCTCATGCGTGCTGCTCTGCGATAAAGAAGAAATAGGTTCCGTGGGCGCCACCGGCATGGCCTCTAACTTTTTTGAGAACACCGCCGCCGAGCTGCTAAACCTTACTTCCAAAGTTTACAGCGAGCTTTCGCTTAAGCGCGCGCTCTGTAATTCGTGGATGCTTTCCGCCGATGTCAATTCCCTTTTTGATCCGATGTACCCGGACGTTTCGGAAAAGAAAAACACCGCTTTCATGAACCACGGGCTATGTGTGACCAAATACACCGGCGCGCGCGGCAAAAGCGGATCTTCCGACGCCAACGCTGAGTTTTTAGCGGAGATCCGGCGTATTTTCGCAAAAGCCGGCGTAATATGGCAGACCGGAGAGTTGGGAAAGGTTGACCAGGGCGGCGGCGGCACCATAGCCTGGCTGATGGCCCGCTACGGCATGCAGGTGGTGGACTGCGGCGTTGGGCTGTTATCCATGCACGCGCCCATGGAACTTGCCGGAAAACTTGATATTTACATGGCCTACAAAGGATATCTGGCATTCCTTAAAGACGGGAGGAAATAAAAGCTGGTAGGCGGGTAGGCAAGAGGCCGAAGCTAGTATGCTAAGCCACCAACAGTGTTGCCTCGCAGGCCTACTAGCCTACAGGCATACCAGCCTACTAGCGTCTTTTTATGATAATTAAACTGCTTATTACCGGCGGGACTTTTGACAAGGAATATAATGAACTTAACGGGAAACTTTTCTTTCGCCGGACGCATCTTCACGAGATGCTGAAACTCGGCCGGGCGCGGGTGCCGGTAAGTATAAAGACGCTGATGATGATAGACAGCCTTTTTATGACTGCCGCCGACAGAAAAAAAATATTGAAAGAATGTCTTGCCTCGCGGGAAAAGCACATAGTAATAACCCACGGTACCGACACTATGCCTCAAACCGCCCGGGTTCTGGGCGGCGTTATCAGGGATAAAACCGTAGTGCTTACCGGGGCTATGATCCCCTACAAATTCGGCTCTTCCGACGGGATGTTTAATTTAGGTTCGGCGCTCTCTTTCGCGCAAACGCTCCCCCCCGGAGTTTACATAGCCATGAACGGCAGATACTTCAACTGGAACAATGTGCGGAAAAACAAAAGCAGGGGCGAATTTGAAGAAGTGAAGGCCGGGAAGGCAATTTAGAGGCAAAGCAATTTAGCAATCTAGATGCACAGCAAGACAGAAACAAGGCGATTTAAACCGAAAAATCTTACACTTTGCATCTAAATTGATACGCATCTTTGCATCCAAATTGCTATGCCTCTACTTAAAACAATCCCTTCTCTCCTTCCCATTTAGCCAGGCTGTCGGAGTTTGAGAAAACGGAAACTTGCCCGGAACCGTCTATCCATACGGCAGCCGCTCCCTTCATTTTTGAAAGCAGGCCGAAGGCTTTCTCTTTGCCCATTACCGCGAGCACCGCGGAAGGGATGTAATTGCCGCCTTCAAGCGACGGATAATAAACGATAAGGTCTGAAAAATCATCTATCGGGTATCCTGTTTTTATGTTCAGAATGTGGGAATAAAGCATGCCTTCTATCTGCACAAAATGGTCACGGCCGGAAGATGACATAACCACGCCGTCCTCAAAAACGAACTTTCCCAGCGTTTTCCCTTTCTGAAACGGATCGGCCACCGGATATTGCCAGGCACGCCGGCCGCCGGCAAGCATGTAACCGCCCAGTTTAATTTCAATGGGCGCGAGCAGCGGGCGGTTTTTCTTTAGCAGCGCGTAAGCACGGCTCATGCAATAGCTGCGAAGGATCCCGCCCAAATTAAGCTGTATAGGCTTTGAAAACCGCACCATTTTACGCTCGCGGTTCACCTGGATATATTGCGAACCTATATTTTCAAGCGCTGCGGAGATCTCATTTTTTGGAGGCATTTTTTTCGAAGACCCCGCGTTTTTCCAGACAGGCCACAAAGGCGCGAAAGTTATGTCAAACGCCCCGCCGGTCAATTTTGAATAATCCAGAGAAAGACCGATCAGGTTTAAAAATTCTTCGTCAACCTTCACCCATTCCCCATAGGCTTTGTTATTAACGAACGAAGTGAAACTGTATGGTTCGTCGAAACTGTATTCAGCGGCTATCCTTTTCCATTCCTTGAATATTTCATCGGCCAGAGGCAAAGTTGAATTGCCGGCCGGGCCGTAAACCGTGATCCGGGCCGGGACACTCATTAAGAACATGCTTTTGGTGATACGCGGCTCTTTTTTACCGCCGCAGGCGCAGAAAAAAACAGCGGTAAGCACGCCGCAGCATAAAATAAGTCTGTCAGAAAATTTCATTCACTCCCCCTTCATATTCCTCCGGATCTTTTCTTAAGATACAAATTTTTTCGCCCGCTTTCAACCTTTGACATTACAGGGCGGTTTTAGTATTCTTAAAACTGGAATCTTTGGTTATAGCAGGAGAAATCTGAATGTTCAAGAATAAACTGTTCACGCTCATTTTTTTAACGGCGCTGCTGGCTGCCGGCCCGGGAGGCCTTTGGGCGGAAAAATCCGCCAAATCCCAGGCAGCCGGCCTGGAAAGGCTCTCTGAAAAACTTCAGGACGGACTCACGGGCGCAATAAATATAAAGCTGGCCGTACTGGAGTTTCCATATACCGACGGTAAAGCTTCACAGGGGCCGGTTATAATCCAGGAAAGACTGACCACAGCGCTCGCGCAAAACAAAAAGATCACGCTCATAGAGCGAAATCTCCTTCAAAAGGTCATGGGAGAGCTTAAACTGTCGGCAACGGGCGCCGTCAGCGAAGAAAGCGTAAAAAAAATAGGCCGGGTTCTGGGCGCGGAAGCGGTGGTAACCGGCACCTTAAACGACACGGCAGAAGAAGAAACTGAGGTAAACGCGCGCGTTGTGGAAACCGAGACCGGCAAAATACTTTCAGCCTCCAGCGCTGTTGTGAAAAAAACCTGGAAAGAGCGGGGCGCAGCCTCGGCGCACGGCACAGGCGGCGACTTCGCGAAAAAACCGCTGGTGCAGGTGGCGGTTCTGCTGGACACCTCAAATTCCATGGACGGGCTGATAAATCAGGCCCGCACCCAGCTTTGGAAAATAGTTAACGAACTTGTTTCTTCTGAGAAGAACGGTTTCGGGCCCGTTATTGAAGTGGCGCTTTATGAATACGGCAACTCCGGTCTTTCGCGCGAATCAGGCTACCTGCGCCGGATATTGCCTTTTACAAAAGACCTTGACAAAGTTTCGCAGGAATTATTCTCCCTGAAAACCAACGGCGGCGACGAATACTGCGGCTGGGTTTTAAAGGACGCCGTGGAGAAACTCGCCTGGAGCCGGAAAAACGATGTTTACAAAACAATTTTTATCGCCGGCAATGAACCATTCACGCAGGGGCCGGTTGACTTCGCCGCCGCGTCGGCCGAAGCCAAAGCCAGGGGAATTTTTGTCAACACCATTTTTTGCGGTTCACGGCAGGAAGGCATAGCCACCCAGTGGCTGGCAGGCGCCCAGGCGTCCGATGGCGACTACTCAAACATTGATCAGTCTGCGCCGGTTTATACCGCCAACGCTCCTCAGGACGCTAAAATCAGCGAGCTTAGTTTAAAACTTAACCGGACCTATGTTGCCTATGGAGCGCGCGGCGCGGAATCCATGAAACGCAAAAGCGAGATTGACTCCAGAATGGCGTCAGCCGGCGCGTCAGCAATGTCCGAACGGGCGGTGTTTAAAGCCATGTCGCCGTCCGCCGCTGACCAGGAATCGTCGTGGGATGTGGTTTCCGCCGTTGAAAGCGGAACCGTTAAAAAGGATGATATTAAAACGGACCAGCTTTCGCCGGAACTCAGAAAGATGAAAAAAGAGGAACTCGGCAGATACATTGACGCAAAAGTAACCGAACGCAGACAGATAAAGGCTGAAATAGCCGGCCTTCAGCAGGAAAGAAAAAAATATCTGGCGGCTGACGAAAAAAAGCGCGCCGCCGGCCCCGACACACTGGACACGGCTGTCATAAATTCCATAAGGAGTCAGGCCACTAAGCGCGGATTCAAATTTAAGTAGATTATCCTCCTCATGCGGATAGGCTGTAGATACGGTAGTAATTGATAGCCACAGAAAGCGAAAGAAAGCGACTGAATGCAACGGAAAGTAAAAGCATAAAACATTTTCCCCGTCTTACTTTCAGTCGCTTTCCGTAGCGTTCAGTGGCCTTCAGTTGCCATAGAAAACAGCAGCCTTATGCCTTTACATACAGCCATGCGCATTCTTTTTCGGTCTCCATTTTATATTTTGCATTTTACATTTTGCATTTTCGCCGCTAACCTGCGCGCGCAAAACCAGCCGACTATTGAAGAAAAAGCGGCCCAGCTGCTAATGATTTCCATAGACGCCGCACAAGTCACTTCCGCTGCCGGCGCCGTGGCGGCGGGGCTGGGCGGAGTGCAGCTGCAATGGGGCTCCTACTCCCTTGAAGACACCCGCCGCATAGCTGACGGGCTGCAGCAGCTGGCCCTTGAAAATCGCCTGAAAATACCGCTTTTTATCGCCATTGACTATGAGGGCGGCAGCGTTTATTCCCCCACCACGCTGGGTCTCCTTGAACTGCCTACGGCCATGATGATCGGCGCGGCCGACGACGAGCGCGAAACAGCCTCGCTTTTCTATCTGGCCGGGAAAGAACTGAAACGCGCCGGAGTGAACATGGCCTTCGGCCCCGTGCTGGACGTAAACATTGAAGCCCTGAACCCGATAATAGGAATACGCTCCATCGGCTCCAACCCGGAACTTGTTTCCCGCCTTGGCGGAGCCGTGCTGAACGGTTTTAAAGCGTCCGGCGTAACCGCCGTGGCTAAGCATTTTCCCGGACACGGCGCCACGCGGCAGGATTCGCACAAAACTCTGCCGGTAGTAAACGCCGCGCGCACGGAACTTGAAACGTTGCACCTGCCGCCTTTTAAAAAAGCAGTTGAGCTTAATGCCCCGGCCATAATGACGGCTCATGTACTTTACCCCGCGCTGGACGCCAAGAATCCGGCTACGCTCTCAAGGTCTGTAATAATGGACCTGCTGAAAAAACAAATGGGCTTCCGTGGTCTTGTAGTAACCGACAGCCTGGACATGAAAGCCATAATTTCGCGCGAAAGCACGGCAAAAGCCGCCGCGCGCGCCCTTGCGTCCGGGGCTGACCTTCTTCTTATAGGCAAAGGGGATTTCAGCTCCGCCGTTCGCGAAATAGCCGCCCAGGTGCGCGCGGGACGCATAAATGAAACCCGCCTGAACGACGCTTATTACCGGGTTTACGCGGTAAAAAAAGAAGCGGGCTTATTTTCACCAGCCGAAGCCTCATCCCCTTTTGACAAAGCATATCTTGATATTTCACGGGCGATATCGCGCAAAGCGCTCACGCTGGTAACGGATAAAAACGGATTTTTGCCGCTTAATAAGATTAAAAAAACCGCCGTAATAATATTCGCCCCCCAGCGCTTCGCCGAAAACTCCATTGAACTCTACAAAACCCTGTTGGAGAGGGGTTACCAGACAAAGCAGTACTTTTTTGACATAGGTCCCGGCCTTGGAGACGAAAACAGGCTTCTGGAAGCCGCCAAAGAAGCTGATGTCCTTGTAATAGGCAGCTTCCAGTGGGCGCAGGCCCAGAACAAAAAACAGCAGGCCCTGATACACAAACTGCTTGCCGCCGGAAAACCGGCCATGCTTTTAAGCCTGATGAACCCCTATGACCTGGCCAATTATCCCGAAGCTTCCTGCGCGGCAGCGGTTTACGGCATAACAAAGCCCTCCATGCGTTCAGTCGCCGATCTGCTTACCGGAACAATAAAAGCCGGCGGCATGCTGCCGGTAAACCTAAGGGTTCGCTAAAAACAAAAAACATGAATGTAACGCGCGTCATAACAATAACGCTGATAGCTTTAACCTGCGGCCTTGCGGCAAGGCGCTACGGCATTGAACCGGTTTACATCGCCAGTGCCTCCATGGAACCGACGCTTCCCATCGGGCGCCATTTATTTCTTGACAAAATAACATACCGGTTCCGAAAACCGGCCAGGCAGGAAATAATCTGTTTTGAATCGCCTGTGGGAGAGGCCCACGACTCCGTAAAAAGAGTTATCGCCGTGGAAGGCGACACCGTGGAACTGAAAGAAAAAAAGGTTTATCTGAACGGAGAACCGCAGCTTGAGATCTATACCCGCTACACCCGCTCCGGAGAAAAGCTTGAAGGCGATGATCTCGGCCCGCTCAAGGTGCCGCCGGATTCGTTTTTTGTTCTGGGCGACAACCGAGACAATTCAAACGATTCAGCCGTCTGGAAAGACCAGGCGACGGGCGAGAGGTTCTATTTTTTAAGGCTGGAGAAAGTCAAAGGTAAAGTGAGAGGAATATACTGAAAGTGGTCAGTGGACAGTGGTTAGTGGCGAGTGGGCAGAACCGCTACAGTGAATCTGTAGTAAACATGAGGCAAGTTATCGTTAGTTCCCCCCCTGTATGAAGATTGCGACCTCTTTTTTAAAAACCCCGCGTTTTTACAAGTGTTACCGGTTTTTTTCGGCCGGCATTTCAACTGAAGTAAAGCCGGGGCAGGCGGTGTAAGATGAAACTGAAAACAACCTTTTTTCAAAAAGCTTTTCTTATCCTCCTCGGAATTTTCCTTTCCCTTTTTCTTATTGAAGCCGGATTGCGTCTGGGCGGTTTTACGCTCCTGGCTGTCCAGGAACACAGGAACCGCGACGCCATTAAAAAAGGGGGCGCGTACCACATACTTTGCCTGGGTGAATCCACCACGCAGGGGCAATGGCCGCCTTTTCTGGAAGCCGCCATTAACCGGAGCGGCGCAGGGATACAATTCACCGTGATAGATGAGGGGATGGCGGGCACAAACACAGGGTTAATATTAAGCCGGGTGGAGTCTTACCTGAATAAGTATCATCCCGACATGGTGGTGGCCATGATGGGGGTAAATGACCACGGGGCGCCGCATCTGCCGGCTGAGACGCCCTCCGCGTCTAAACCAGAATTGTTTGTCAAATCATTTAAAACATATAAATTGGCAAGGCTGCTATTTCATATGGCATTCAAAACAAACAGGTGGGCCCTGCCTCCCAAAAACACGCACGCGCAGCCCCCCCCGCAACCGGCTCGTCATGAGATAGTACCAGATGCAGAAAACCCGGGAGTTAAAAAATTAAAAAAAGAGCTGGAACTTAACCCAGAAAATGGTAAGGCATACTTTGAACTTGGAAGGCTATATTGGGAACAGGGAAAATTTCAGCAGGCAGAAATGCATACTAAAAAAGCGCTGCAAATAAATCCGGGGAATGACGAGACATATCTTCAACTTGGGTGGCTATACCAGGAACAAGGGAAATTTCGGCAGGCAGAAATATATATTAAAAAAGCGCTGAAGCTTAATCCGGCTAATAATAAGGAGGCATACCATGAACTTGGCTGGCTATACCTGAAGCAACGGAAATTTAAGCAGGCAGAAATATATATTAAAAAAGCGCTGCTTGTATATCATGGTATTGATCATGTGTCGGGAGCTGAAGGGGTATATCTTCAATTTGGAGAGTTATACCGGGAACAAGGGAAAATTCTGACGGCAGACATTTATACTAAAAGAGCTCTGAAGCAAATAAATCCGGGGAATTCCAGGGCACGCTATAGAACTGAAGGGTTATACCGGAAGCGAGGGCAATTTCATCAGGCAGAAGAGTCTTACTACCGGAAAGCAAACCTGCTGTATATAAGCGGATATAACCCGCTTACAGCGAATCATTACCACGCCCTTAAAACTATTTTGGATAAACGAAAGATACGATTAGTTTGTGTGCAGTATCCCATGCACAATGTCGGGCCATTGAAAAACATATTCGCAGAACAGGCGGATGACATTGTTTTTGTGGATAATGAGAAGATTTTCAGGGAAGCGGTTAAGAAAGAGGGCTATGGAGCATATTTCCTTGATAGAATCGACGCCGATTTCGGCCACTGCAAAAGAAAAGGCAACAAATTGCTGGGTGAAAATATCGCCAGGGTTATACTAAGAGAGGTGTTCCATAAGAAATTCCAGCGAAATAAAGCCGGGGCAGGCGGTGTATGATGTAACTGAATACAACCTTTTTTTAAAAAGCTTTTCTTATCTTCCTCGGAATTTTCCTTTCCTTTTTTATTCTTAAAACCGGATTGTATCTGGGCGGTTTTACGCTTCTAGCCGTCCAGGAGCACGGGACCACGTCTCCATTAAAAAAGGGGGCGCTTACCGCATACTTTGCCTGGGTAATCCACCACGCAGGGGCAGCCGCTTCTGGCGGTGGCCTTCAATGCGGTGGGCTATAATTTAGTGGAAATACACTCCGACGGGCCTGGCGTTAGCATGGCGGGGCCGCCATAAGGCTCAACGAGCGGCGCGCTTTTTAAGCTGCCTTAAGAATTCAATAGGCGTCATGGTCAGCAGTTCTGATTGCCCCGCCCTCGGCTCGGTGCGATATATAACCGTATTGGCCTTGACCGAGTAAATCAGCCGCGCTACTGAAAGGGCGGGGCGCGAGCAATATCTGAGCAGGTGTTCCAAGGCTGCGCCGGTTATGATAGCGGAGCGCTTGGCGTCGCAACTGGGGCACAGCCCGCGACGCTTGCAGGAGAATAGATCTTTTCCGCATTCCGGGCAGCGGAAACGCACCGCGCCGTAGCGCAGCACGCAGCATTCTACGGAACTTTCAAGCGCATTGATTACCGCAGGATGTTCTTTAGCGCACATCCCACCCCATCATAAAAAGAGTAACGGCGCTTTCCCGAAAGATGCCTCAATAGCCTAGCAGCCCAACGCGACAGCTGCTTGTCGCGGCAAAATAATGATTTTTTAGTTTAAAGGAAATATACCAATGAGGGCGAGTAGTTTAAGTTAATAGAAGAGCGGAAGGTTAGTCAAAAATTTCTTACCGTCTAAGGAATGTACCGCGACAAGCGAAAGGTTCTATTTCCCGCGGCGAAAAAAATAAAAGGAAAAGCGAGGAGATATATTATGCACTACGAGAGGCTGCGATTTTCGCGTTCCGTTACATCGCAAATCCCTCAAATCTGTCTTTATCCGCCTTGCAAATCGGACATCGCAGCGGCGGAGTTTCTTTTGCGCAAAGATAGCCGCACACTTTGCAACGCCAGACTTTTACCCCATCACCCGGCTGTCGGCCTAAGGCCGGACTTTTTTTACTTAAATCCTCCGTCGGCGGATAGCCGGGCGGCGGGGTTACCCCGCCGCCCGCGCCGGATTTAACAGCCGGCGCGGATTTTATATCCAAAGGCGCTTCATGCCTCTGCTCGTCAGGTAAACGCCGCTCAGGTATCGGGACGGCCTCTTTTTTGCCGGCGGCAATGGCGTCGCTGACATAAAGGGCGCAATAACACGCGCCGTATTCGGCCAGATCGGCGTCGCGATAATCGCAGGGGCAGATAATGTCCCTGTCCTCTTCCCTTTTGCCCGAAGCCAGGCGGCATGGGCAGGACATATAGCCGTAGCGGCCTTCATTTTTTACAAGCCCGGCGCAAAGGAGTGAAGTCACGTCAAGGTCCGGATTAAGATTGTAACCGGAGGCTCCGGCTTCCCGGTCAAGGCGCAGGCGGAGTTCTTCCGCTTTGCCACGCGGATTTTTACTCATTTTTTAAGCGCCTCCCTGATTTTTTCAGGCGCAAAGCCGATTATCACATGTTCTCCATTATCAATGACCACAGTGGGAAAAGAAAGCAGCGGATTGTATTTTTTGGCGCAGGCTACCACTTTTTCTTTTTCAGCTTCGTCCTCTATGACATCGGTGTAAATGACTTCGGCTGCAATGTTGTTTTCTTTAAGCCACCCCACAGTCTTCCGGCACCAACCGCAGGTGCTAAGAGCGTAAACCCTGACTTTTTTCTTTCTCATGTTTTATTCCTCTTCCCATTTGCGCAGAAAAATATCCGCCTTTTCCATCTCCTCCGGCGGCAGAGGCTGCAACAATACAAAATAGCGGCGTTTTTTCAGAAGCCATTTATAAAGCTCATCCGGCACCATGTACCGGTTTTTTTGGGAGATGGACACAATTCTTAAACCGATCGCTGGCAGATTGCTCCCGCCGTATATGCTGACAGCCTTCCGGAAATTTTTTTCCGCCAGAGCCAGACGATCCGGAATAGGAGCCCGGCCCTGCCGGCTGAGCAGAATGACCGCCCCCGCGTAGATATACGAACCGGCGTTCGTTGACGGCTGAGAGCCGGGCGGAGAAAAAACCACGGAAGGGTCACGGATATCGTTACGGATCTTATCGTGGAACAACTCCGCAAGACGGCCGGCAAAAGCGCGGGCGAGGAGCAGATACCCCGCGCTATCGGGATGGACCATATCCACAAAAAGATCTTTTCCCGGAAGTCCGTCCGCGCAATGGTCCATGAAAAGTTTTTCCGCGTCCACCAGCGGTATGGAGTATTCCCGCGACAATTGGCGCACTAGCGCGTTCTGCTCCGGCTTTGCGCGGAACGGGTGGGGGTCGGCCGCTAGCGCCCGGAGCAGATATTTTTCAGCCTCGGCCGTATGTCCCATAAACTTGTGACACTTTCCGATCCTGTACTCAAGATATGTCCGCAGGTAGGCGCTGATATCGGGACTCATCTGTTTATTTGAATTTAATTCTTCAAGCAGGCGGGTGTAGCACTTTAGCGCTTTGCCATATTCTCCCCGCAACTCCATTTTAATCCCTTTTTGCGCCTCTCCCGCGTTTGACAGAGAATCGAAGTTATACGAGATAAGCGGTTCGATATCAGCCAGATTGCCGGCTAGCGTGGATATAACCGGTACCGCGCCCGATGCCCTGGCGGCGCGAATAACCTCGCGCAGATAAAATTCGTAATGAGCCAGATCCCTGATGCAGGAAAAGTGAAAAAATTGTTCAGCCGCGCAGAGCCAGCCGCTGAGAAGAAGAGAATGTACAAACACGCGGGTTTTGAGCGCCTCCAATATCCGCCTCGGAAAAGTATCGCTCTGATACGGGCCGATCTGCTCGTTATGACCGGCATAAATAAGAACAACGGCGGGGTTCTCCCTGTTCCTGTATTTTAACGTTCTGATAGCGCGCATCGCCTGGGGATAAATGGATTCCCCGCCTTCCGCAAGTTCAATTACCCTTAACGGCCTGCCGGCCAGCTTGCCGGAGAAAAAAGCATAAATAACGTCCGCCGGAGAGACGCGAAAAGGCAGTCCCCGCATACTTGAGTCGCCTATGGTATAAAGTTCAAAAACCCCGGACTTTTTATCAGAATTGGCCGCGCGTGAAAGAATTGAACGATAAACAGTCTCCGCTAAAAACACCGACGCAAGAAAAACAACGGCGAAAGCCAGAAGAGCCGCAAAGGCCATCTGCAGATAGCGGCGGCGGGTGTACGCTTTTCTCATTATAAAATTCTTCAGGCCTTCAAACGGCCAATCGCAAGTTTCGGATCAGTTATGCGCGGTGGAACGGGCCTCTTTGGCTTCCTTCGAGAAAGAAAGCGCGAGCAGCAGCGCCGCGAGTGCCAGATAGCCGGCCGTAAACTGGTACGGAACCTGATTGGCCGGATAGGCCAGCGACCAGGGAAGGTACATATTTCCATCCGGGATAGCCGAATGAATAATGCCGAAGAAGGTCAACGCGGCGCAAACCAGCACATAGAAAGCGGCGGCCCGGACCTCGCGGTCTATTAGCTTGGCGGTGAATGCGCCCCATAGCATGGCGGTAAGGATAAAGCCGTTGCCAAGAGCCACGGTCACAAGCAGCTCGGGCAGGCTTTTCTCTACGGCGACAAGCTGTTTGGCGAACAGCTCCGGCGGCACGAAGCTGGGATTGGACAGCTTTATCTGCAGAAGGCGGGCCACCGTGGGGAAAAAAGCGAAGGCTACCGCCGGGGCGTGACGTACGGGACAGGCGTGAAAAGCCTGGCACATAATGTCCAACGCCACAAAAACGAGTATTGGCGCGATGACCGCGCGCGGGATAAGTTCCACTATAAAGCCTATATAACCGAGAAACCCGCCCAGACCGATAAAAATACCGGTCAGCAAAGTATATCCGGCGCGGCTGCCCATCTGCTTATATGCCGGCTGTCCGATGTAGGGCGTAGATTGGGCCACACCGCCGCAGATACCGGCGATAAGGGTAGCCACAGCTTCGGTAAGCAGGATGTCCCGGGTGTTGAAATCATCTCCGGCCACACGGGCGCTTTCGGTGACATTCACGCCGCCGATAACGGTAAGTATGGCGAAAGGCACCGCGATGGGCAGATACTTTACTGCTTCGCCCATGCCTTTTATAAAATCAAGCGACGGAACAGGCAGGCCGAAATGCAATTGGGCGGAGAAAGGCTGGTAATGCCCACCGGCCAGACCGAAAGGGGCAAGAACGTAATACAGAACCGTTCCCACGGCCACAGCCCCAAACACGCCGGGAAAGTTCTTGGGAAGCTTTATTTTGGCCACAAGAGTGTAGAGTATGAGGCCAAGCGCTATCATGCCCACCAGCGGCATCCCGAAAATCTCCACCAGCGGGATGAAGCCGATCAGGGCAAGGCCTATGCCGGCGAGCGAACCCAGCAGACCGGCCTGGGGAATTACTTTCTGCAGCCAGCTGCCGACAAATGATAGAACAAACTTTACCAGACCGATAAGGACCATGGTGGCCATGCCCAGATACCAGGTCATCATAGCGGCGTCGTATTCCGCCATACCCCTGGCTTTGAAACCCAGGAAAGCGGGCCCAAGGACCGCCAGAACAATACCTATGCTGGACGGAGTGTCAAGACCTAACGGCATGGCGGTCACCCTGGGATTGTTAGTGCGCCTGGCAAGGCGAAAAGCCATCCAGGTGTATATAAGGTCGCCAAAAAGAACGCCAAAAGCGGTGCCCGGAAACATTTTCCTGAAAACAATTTCGGAGGGAAAACCGAAGGCGAAGATAAGGATCCCGGCCATGAACGACAATACCGTTACATTATCGAACATCAGCCCGAAAAAACCGTTTATATCGCCCAGCGTGAACCATTCGTATTTAAAAGGCGCCTGCCGATCATGTTCCGCCATAATTTAAGCCTCCCTGTTTACCGGAGCCGCAAAGCCCCCGCGCCGGTGACTCAATAATAACAAAATAACGGAACTCTTTTAAAGTTGTATTTGCCGGGTAAATTATCTACACTTTTATAGTTACCCAGGGTTATTTATGCTGAGCCCTATTAGAAGCTGGTAGGCTGGTAAGCTGGTAGGCTTTCAGAGCCTACTAGCCTACCCGCTTACTCGCCTACTGGCACATAATATCCTATACAGTCTATCACTGAACAGTTACATGTTTTCACATATTTATCGGCGGGAGATATCATGGAAAGACTTGTAAGTTTTTTCGGCATGTTCGTGTTACTGGGAGTTGCCTGGCTGCTTAGCAGAAACAAAAAACATATAAATTACAAAGCCGTAGCGAGCGGCGTCATACTGCAGATAGTTTGCGGCGTATTGATCATGAAGGTACCCCTGGGCCAGAAGTTCTTCATGAAGATAAACGACGTCATAGTGAAATTGCTTATGTTCACTGACGAAGGATCGAAGTTCCTATTCGGCAACCTCATCCACAACCAGTCTCTGGGCGTAATATTCGCCTTTCAGGTCCTGCCGACAATAATCTTCTTCTCCTCGCTGATGTCGGTACTCTATTACCTCGGCATCATGCAGAAAGTAGTGATGTTCTTCGCCCGCATAATGCTAAAGGTCATGAACACCTCCGGCGCGGAATCTCTGGTGGCCAGCGCCAACATTTTCGTCGGCCAAACCGAGGCCCCCCTGGCCATACGCCCATATATGGCGTCACTTACCGAATCCGAGCTTTTCGTGGTGATGACGGCCGGAATGGCCACAATTGCCGGCGGCGTGATGGCGGTTTACGCCGGTATGCTGCAGAACTACATCCCGGGCATAGGCGGCCACCTGCTCGCGGCCTCCATCATGTCAGCCGTAGGCTCGCTGATAATAGCCAAGATAATGATCCCCGAGACCGGCGAGCCGAAGACCCGCGGCGTGCTGAAAATGCAACTGGAACTGACGGACAAGAACGTTATAGACGCCGCGGCCAACGGCGCCACCACCGGCCTGCAGATGGCGCTGAACGTTGGCGGCTGCCTGCTGGCTTTCATGGCCCTGCTCGCTATGCTTAACTTTATAGTAGGCCACGCCGGGGCCCTGATAAGCTACCCGCAGCTCTCGTTGGAAAAAATATTCGGCTGGGTTTTCACTCCGCTGGCCTGGCTTATGGGCGTGCCCGGCAACGAAGCCGCGCAGGTGGCGAACTGGATAGGCCAGAAAACTGTGCTGAACGAGTTCATCGCCTATCTGAACATGGCTGACTTCCTGAAGAATAACCCCGGCGTGATAAGCCAACGCTCGCTTATTATAGCGGCACACGCTCTTTGCGGGTTTTCCAACTTTCTGTCCATAGCGATACAAATAGGCGGCCTTGGCGCGCTGGCCCCGGAACGCCGACAAGATATAGCCCGCCTGGGCCTCTACGCCGTGCTGGCGGGTTCGCTGTCTTGTTTTATGAGCGCCGCTATAACGGGGTTTCTGATCTAAGAGAAGTGCAAGGCTGTCAGGCTAATCATAAATACAAATTTATTAAAAAACTGTCAGTCTGCCGGCAGCCCTCAGCCTAAGCAACCTGTAGTCACATATGGCTTTAAAAATACTGGTTAATTCGCTGTTTGGAGGCGGCGCGGAAATTCAGGCGGCGCTTCTTGCAAAAACCATGAAGCCGGAAGCCTTCCTGCTTCTTGACGGAGGATGTTCCCCCCTCCCTGATCTGCCGCCGTTTTCAAGCCTTTTACACCATGGCGCTTCGCTGCCCGGCGCCATAAAAACAATTTTATCACCGCTCTACGCCTCGCGTCTTGCCGCCAAAACCTGCCGAGGCGACACCGTACTCTCTTTAATGGAACGCTCAAATTTTGTAAACATACTGGCCGCGCGCAAAAGCGGGCACCGCGCCGTGATCTGCGAACGCACGCATCCTTCCGTTGATTTTTCAGGTATTCGCGGCGCGCTGATGAAACCGATCATCAGGAAGCTCTATCCCGCGGCGGATTTAATAATTTCCAATTCAAAAGGCAACGCGCGCGACCTGACGGAGAACTTCGGCGCGCCTCCGGAAAAGATCAGGGTAATAACGAACGCCTGCGACACGGAGGCGATAAACGCCGCGTCCTCCGAGCCGCTTGAAAGCCGGCATGAAGCTGTTTTTACCAGGCCGGTTATAATAACAAGCGGCCGCCTTAGAACCCAAAAAGGGCATTGGCATTTACTCAGGATATTCGCCGGGCTTAAAAAAACAGATCCGGACGCGGCGCTGGTTTTTCTGGGAAAAGGCGAGCTGGAGGAAAAGCTGCTAGGCTTATGCGCGGCTATGGGACTTAACGCATATTTCCCCGGCCGAGCCGCGGGGCCGCAGGCAAAAGATGATGTGTTCTTTCTGGGCTTTCAAAAAAACCCGTATAAATTTTTCTCAAAAGCCGTATTGTTCGCCTTCCCCTCGCTCTGGGAAGGTTTTCCAAACTCCGTTATTGAGGCCCTGGCGTGCGGCCTGCCGGTAATATCCTGCGACTGCCGATCCGGTCCCCGTGAAATAATGGCCCCTGAAACAGATTTCCAGACAGAGGCGGCCGCTCCTGAAGAAACCGCTTTCGGGCTTTTAATGCCTCAATTTCAGGTTACCGCCCCTGACTTTACACCCGTTATAAGCGGCCTGGAACGGCTTTGGGCGAAACATATCTCCGCCCTGCTGTCCGACAGTGCCCGGCTTGAGAAATACAGCGCCGCAGCCCGCCGGCGCGCCGAGGACTTTTCCCTGAAAATAAAGATTGTGGAATGGCAAACAGCTCTTGGGATCAATTCCGGGAGTCTGGGAGTCTAAGAGTCTCAGAGTCTTGGAGTTTGAGAGTCTTAGAGTCGGCCGGAAACTCCGGGATAAGAACTCTGTACTCCCTGACGCTCAGACGCCCAGACTTCAAAACTCCTTGACTCATTCAACGTTTAGCGCCTCTCGTTTTACTGCCGGGACGTTTATTTCCTGAAATACGGTCCTCAGCTTTCAGCAGTACCCTGAAAACAGAGGACCAACCGCTGGAAACCCAGCCGTCGGAGGCCATCACACGCATATAATACGGAGAACCGCTCTTTATATCAAGGCCCTCCGTTTTATAATTACAGGTATCCGTAAAGACGTCCGCCGCCGGAGCGGAAAAATCTTTTGTCTCTGAAAGTTGAAGACGGTAATACCTTCCGGAAGAGGCGTCCCAGCGCAGCTGCCCCCTCCTGAATTTCACGTTTGAGGACAGCGCGGGCGCCGTGGGTTTAGAGGCGGAAACCGGGTGCTGCGGCTTTGATACGGCAAATGAGTCTACCGCGGAAAACCCGCTTTCTTTTCTTTCCCCGTTGTTCAGCGTCATAATTCCGGAAACGCGCCAGTAGTAAACACCATCTTTCCAGAAAGCCGGAAAGATCTTATAACTGTTCCGCTTCAGCGTGGTATTCAGGGAAACGGAAGAAAAAGCTTCATCCGTGCTTATCTGCAACCGGTAGGAAACCGCTTTCATCATCCCGTTCCAGGAAAGGTTTATACCCTCCCCTTTTTTCCCCGCGCGCTGGACTTTTGAACTTACTATAAGCGGCGCCTCCGGCGGGTCCTCCACAAAACGCTTGTTCCATGCGTTAACGGCAAAAACCGCGCTTTCTCCGCGCCTGAAAAATTCGGACATATCCTCTGCCTTATCCCTGTAAACAAGCGCCCCGTACTTTCTCTTCAACTCCGCGTCCAGCGTTTTCGGGATATAGCCTATAAAAGCGGTTGGAGGAAATGATTGGAGCAGCCTGGCGCCTTTAGAATCCAGGAAAGTCTGAAATTTTACGTCAAAAGCCGTATTCGCGGAGGGCAGAAGCAGAAGCGCGTTGGCAGGAGTATCCTTCTGCGCGCAGATGCGAAAAGGCGCATATAGAAGTCCGGCAACGAACGCTATAAAAATAATTTTTCTCACAGTATCTCCCGAAAGAAAGGCGGCAGGGTAAAAAGGTGAAAGGCAATATCCGCACCCTCTATTCTATTATGTCCCTCTGCCTGCCGCCTTAACCGTTTTATATTATACCAACTGCGCTTTGTAAAAATGCTTTATAAAAATGTTGCGCGCAAAGCGCTATAGGGAGTATAATTCATGTGATATGAAAGCAAATTACAGTCCGGCTTTTCCGCCAAACAGCTCAGCCGCGGACGAAGAAGCTATAGAACCGGAAATAGTGGGCGGCCCCATGCCGTTCGGTCGCGGCGCGCGCGCGGACGAAAGCTTAATGGGGCGGTTCCGTTCTTTCATATTGAGAATAAAAATACTTTTCTCGGCCGCCATTGTCCTTATGGCTCTGACGCTTATAATAGCCGGAGCGGTGCTGACTTCCACTTTTATCGGGGCTGTTTTAGGAATACCCCTTATGCTTGCCGGGGCTTTGATTATCTGGTTATTATTCAAGGCGCTTACTTTCGGCAAGGCCGGAAATGTTTTTATTTTTAAACGGTATTAACCCGAAAATTGCCGTAGATATCCGCTATAGAGGACCGATTTCAACGGCAATTTTTGGGTTAATCAAACTCGCCAAGCAGCGCCTGTTCAAGCTCCAATTCAACGCCCGTTTTCACTTTAACTTCGGCCTGCACTTTGCGTATCAGGCGGTAAATATCCGCCGCCGCGGCGCCGCCGGAATTAATTATAAAACCCGCGTGTTTGGGCGAGACCTGCGCCCCGCCTATTTTAAGGCCTTTAAGGCCGCAGGCATCTATAATCCGAGAGGCGTAATCGCCGACAGGCCGTTTGAAGACGCTGCCGGCAGAGGGATAGTCAAGCGGCTGTTTTTCGGCCCTTTTGGCAAGCACACGGGCCCGTTCCGCCAGAAGTTCCGCGGCCAGGCCCGGCTCAAATTCAAAAGAAGCTGAAATAATGATTAGATTTTCAAGCCCCGGCACAACCCTGTAACCATGCGCGATTTGATCTTTCTTTAACGTTAAAACGCGCCCTTCGGCGTTCATCGCCTCAACCGAGATAAGCCGGTCAAATGTTTCCTGGCCGTAAGCCCCCGCGTTCATGCGCACAGCGCCGCCGACTGTACCCGGAATACCGGAAGACTTCTCACAGCCCCCGAGGCCTTTTTCCGCGCAAGCGCGCGCGAGGTCATCCCACAAAACGCCGGCGCCCGCCTTTACGGCATTGCCAGACAGTTCAAGGCAGGCAAGCCTTCCGGTAAGGGCCGTAACGCCCGGAAGTCCCTTGTCGCTCACCAGAACATTTGAGCCCCTGCCCAGTATGCGGAAAGGCAGTTTTTTCCCAAGGCACCAGCGCCAAAGCCAGAGCAGTTCGCGGGTGTTGCCGGGTTTTACCAGCGCCGCGGCTCTGCCCCCCGCCCGGTAGGTGGTAAAATTAGCGGCCGGCTCGTTAAAAAAGCAGAAAGGCCCGAATTTATCTTTGAGGCTTTCTTCCTCGGCAGAATCCATTGTAATCCACTTCGCTATTTCCCAAGCACTTTCTTTATCCGCCTTAAAGCCCAGTCTATTTCCTTCTTCGTGATAATAAGCGGCGGGGCAAAACGGATCACACGGTCGTGCGTTTCCTTGGCAAGCAGACCGAAAGCCATGAGCCGCTCGCAGAAAGGCCGCGCGGAACTGTTAAGCTCAACTCCTATAAGCAGGCCAAGGCCCCGCACTTCCTTTATGTTCGGGCCTTTTATGGAGCGGAGTTCTTCCATAAAATACCCGCCCATCACGCGGGAATTTTCAACCAGGTTTTCCTCGGTTAAAACTTTCAGGGCGGTTCTGGCCACCGCGCAGGCCAGCGGGTTGCCGCCGAATGTGCTTCCGTGGTCGCCCGGATTGAACACGCCGAGGATTTCTTTAGAGGCTACCACCGCGGAAACCGGCATTACCCCCCCGCCCAGCGCCTTGCCTAGTATCATAACGTCGGGCTTAACGCCGTCGTACTCGCAGCAGAATTTTTTTCCGGTACGGCCGAAACCGGTCTGTATTTCATCGGCCATAAAAAGCACCCTGTTAGCTTTGCAGATATCGTAGGCGGCTTTCAAATATCCCTCAGGCGGCACAATTATGCCCGCCTCGCCCTGTATCGGCTCAATCATAAAAGCCACGGTGTCGGGGTTTACGGCGGCTTTTAACTCTTCAAGGTTGCCGTAGGGCACAACCTTGAACCCCGGGGTAAACGGGCCAAAGCCGTCCTTATACTGCGGCTCGGTAGAGAATGATATGATGGAAACGGTGCGGCCGTGAAAATTATTTGAGCACACTATTATTTCGGCTTTGCCTTCCGGCACGCCTTTTACCCTGTAGCCCCATTTGCGCGCGGCCTTAATGGCGGTCTCAACGGCTTCGGCGCCTGTATTCATGGGCAGGGTCATTTCATAGCCTGTGAATTCGCACAGTTCCTTAAAGAACGGCCCTATCTGGTCATTGTTAAAAGCGCGCGAAGTGAGTGTAACTTTTTTCGCCTGTTCAGCAAGGGACTTCATAATTTTGGGATGCCTGTGGCCGTGGTTAAGGGCCGAGTAGGCGCTTAACATATCCATATATTTTCGGCCTTCCAGATCCTTCACCCACATGCCTTTCGCCTGAGCGATTATCAGCGGCAACGGGTGATAATTATTGGCCCCATAAGTCTCAATCATTTCAAGACATTCCCGCGATTGCATGTTCTGTGTCTGATCGGTTTCCATATTATTCTCCAAATAAACCGTGTGTCAGGGAGTTGAAGAGTTGTGAGTTGGGAACTCCGGAACTCTCTAACTCTAAAACTCTTTAACTCCTAAACTCCACAACCCTGAAACCCTCTAAACTGATTGATGTCAGAACCTAGCCCCGAAACCGGCCTGATAGCCGCCTTGTCCGTGCAGGCTGCTGTAAGCCCCGTACACATAAAGCAGCGGTATGGGTGAGAATTTAACGCCCAGTGTATAGCGGGGTTTTGAAATGCTGGCGTCAACTCCGTTGAGCAGCGTGGAAACGCCCTTTATCTCCAGGCTTGTGCGGTCCAGGCCGATCCCGATAAAAGGCTTTATAATCGGTATATCAAACGAAGCCGCCGCGTTAACAGACATATGGCTGCCTTTGAAATAATCATATTTTATAACGTCGTAGAAAGCAGAAATGGATACATCGGGGATGAACTTGGTAAGGGCGCCGCTTTTAATCACCGATTTTCTCACGCCGCCGCCGATTATAGAAAGACCCGATACCGTTATCCCGCGAAGCGTTATATCCGCTCCAACCACCGGCAACCCCGCAGACACCTGCACTAGCGGCAGGCCGAAAGCCTTAACATCGGCGTTTTTAAGTATAAGGTTCTTTGAGTTGGGTTTTAACTGCACGGTTGCGGCAACTCCCGCGTCAAAACCGGGAAAGCCCAACGCGCGGCCGGAGTTAAAATCCGCCCCGCCTATCAAGCCGCCAAGGTCTTCGGCAAAGGGCTTCAGGTAAGCCTCAGCCGCGTAAGTTTTAAAATCCGAAAAAGGTTCGGCCTTTGCCACACCGGCAAATATCCCGGCTGCGACAAGCAAAAACAGCGCTATTTTCAATATTTTTTTCATTATAAACTCTCCTCAACCCGCAGATTCCACATCATTTAACTATATTATCCCAAAATAAGAGCCAAAACAAAAGCTTTTCAGAAGCGGCCGGACGCCTTTTTAATCCGAATCCTTCAGTTCAAGATGATTTTCATTGAGGAAACAGGAGAACAGAATTATGCAGGATTCCCCGCAGCAGCGGGGCGTGGATTTGAAGCGGCAGTGCCGCCAAATCCACGAGGGTGTATGCCGCGCGCAGCGCACCTTGAGCTCAGTCGCTGACTACGCCATAGGCCAGCGACAGGCCAGAGTCACTGCGAAAGAGAAAGTTGCAACTGCAACTTTCAGGTTAACATTACCGCTCAGGTTTTTAGATTCACGGTTCAGAATTAACGATTATTTTTCCCACGATCTTCATGCTTTTTTAATCGTTGAACCGTTTCCGCCGGACTGTTTATCGAAAAACCGCTGAACCGTGAACCTGAATAGTTGCTTTTCAACAACCTTTCGGCCTGCTGCTTTTTGGAGGCGGACAGGAAGGAACCGTTCAGGGCGCATTCTATGGTGTAGTCTATATCCTCAAATGAAAGGCCCATCTTTTCCATACACAACCAATATTCCTTGTTAAGGCTGGTATCCAGTATTTCCGGGTCATCTGCGCCTATGCACACGCTTAAGCCGGATTCTATAAATTTCTTAAGCGGGTGAGTTTCAAGTGAAGCCACGGAGTGGGTAAGATAGTTACTGTACGGGTTGGCCTCTATGGTGATGGAGTTTTCCTTTATAAGCCGCATAGCGCGGCCGGCGGGATCGTCCGCCGCTTTTACCGCGTGGCCTATACGCCTGGGACGCAGCTCTTCAATGGTCTCTATAACCTGCGTGTAGCGCCCTTCCTCGCCCGAATGCACCGTAAGCGGTATGCCGGCCTGGCACAGTTTTTTAACGGCTTCCCCGTAAAGGCGGGAAGGATAGTCTATTTCATTATCGGCCAGGTCAAAACCTATTACGGAGGTTTTATTCTTAACGGCGAAATCAATTGTCTTAAGCGCCGAGTCCATGCCGTAACTTCGTGAAGCGATAACAATTATTCCGCCTACAAAATCATGCGCCTTTTCAAATTTCCCCAGCACATCCGACATTACATCCAAAGACTTCTGCCAGTCCAGAGTTTTCCCCCGAAGCATAAAGTCCGGGCTATAGCGCAATTCCAGAAGCCTTATATTTTCGTTCTTATATGCGTCTTCAAGCGCCTGAAAAGTTATTTCCTCCAAAGCGGAGTATGAAACAAAAACCGACTGCGCTATTTCAAACATTTTAAGCACGGCGGCCAAAGAATCCATGGGAGCGTGGAGTTTTGCTGCTTTCTCCAGTTCGCCCGGATCAAAAGTAGGAAGGGAAAGGCCGTATCGGCGGGCCAATTTTATTATAGTCGGAACGCGCACACAGCCCTCAAGGTGCCGGTGCAGTTCCGCCTTGGGCATTTCCCTTATTTTTTCTTCAAGTCCATTCCTGGCGTCTTCCATATAGATCTCAAAACAATTATAACAAGTTGTCGCTTCAGGAGATTCTGATAACTTTGCCCGATCGGCGCTTTAAAGGCTTTGAGCAAAATACCGGCGGAAAAATCCGAATATCATGAAGTCAGCCCGGCGCGCTGAAGCCGCAGGCGGCGCAGTAGGCCGGCATCGGGGTTTTAGCGGCTATGCTGTCTCGGAGAATTGCGGTCCGCGGACTGCTCAAAATATCGGCTAGCGGTCTTTTATTTACATTTCCTATTGAGAGATTGCCGTCATAATCGGCGCAGCACGGCACAACTTCACCCGCGCATAGCACTGCAAAATGATGCCGCAGGCCCAGACACCCCGTTTTATTTTTACCCCCTCCTCCGCCGCGCCATTCAAACAGCGCTCCGATATTAAGGTAGACATTATCCGCAAGCTTTACCCCCGCGCCAGACGATTTAGCGCCGGGGGTTGCCGCCTGCTCATAACCCTCCTGCGGCCTTGAGGCTGGAAAGGCGTTAATTAAATAACCCAAAGTTTCTTTAAAAAAAGCGTCTTCCCGCCTTCCCCTCAAACGAAAAGCGATTTTAAACGGCCCGCGTTTTCCGCCGGCAAACTCCGCCAGGCGGCGCAGTTTTTGTGGACGCTCACCAAAAGGCAGGGCGGCAAGCGAGTGGAGCGAGAATGTGACCTGGCTGAGGCATTTTTCAGCAAAGACAGCGGGGCCGAATTTATCCAGCAGCGTTCCGTTGGTGACAAGATTCACTCTGAGGCCCAGGCGCGAGCAAATGCGCAGTATTTCCGGCAGCCGGGGATGCATGAAGGGCTCGCCCAGCACATGCAGAGAAACCACCTTCGCGAAAGGTCTAACCTGCGACGCGACAGCCTCAAACATTTCAGGCGTCATGAAAGCCGGCGGGCGTGATGTTGCCGCGCAAAATCCGCAAGCCAGGTTGCACACGTTGGTTATCTCTATAAACACGCGCCGGAACATTTTTTCCATATTAACTGAATAATTATCCAAATCCGCCCGATTCTCTCACAATAGCAAATTAACCGGCAGCCCGGCCGTATTGCCCTATTAATTGGACCGCCGTATTTATCTTGCCGATACAGTCTTCTAAATTGTTCACCACCGCATGTTCGCCGAATCTAAGTATTGTCCAACCATGGCTTCGCAGCCATTTATCCCTTTTAGCGTCTTTAACGCGCTGAGCGCGGGCGGAATGCCAATTATATCCGTCGCATTCAATATCCAGTTTCCCGTTTTTCCGCAATAACGCGAAATCCAGCCGGTATCTTGTCTTTCTCCCCCGCATGATGATGTATTCACGGTAAAAATTAAAACCGGCTGATTTCAACGCGTCGCACATTATATTTTCAATGGGAAACGTATTAAAAATTCCGAGTATATCCCTGGCCCGCGACAACGACTTAAGCGAAGCGTACCCGAAAGATACCCTGCTCCTGCTGGTGTTTAGAACGGGCAGGGGAAGTTTAATAAGCGGGCCCAGGCTGTATTTAAAGTAAAGTTCCCGCGCCGCCGGATGTCCGGGTTCGTCAGGGAAAATATCAATTCTGCGCTCCGTTCGGCAACCCGCTACTTCGGCGTAATATACTATTCTTTTACCGTCGGGTTTGAAGCAGGCCGGCTGATAGAAAGCGATGTGCGTAAAACGGCGTTTGGGAGCTTTTTTAACGGGTATCCGGTACCAGCGGCGCCGCGCCGCCATTTCCAGGTCGCGGGGCGACCTGAGAACCGCTACTAAAGCCGTTTTTTCCGTAGAAAACTTATTTAAACCGGTTGATTCACGCATAAAACAGGTCCTTGATAATGCGCTAAAAGACTGATATAAAAATCCATTTTTTATCGCTGTAATCGCCTTTCCAAAATCGCTGTAATCCAGGCCGATGAAAAGTTTTTCACCAGCCTGTTAAATAGTATAGCAGACCATCACGACACCGTATTGTCGCTATAATAAACCTGTAATGTGTGATTTAGCCGCGCGTAATTAAAATTTTAACAAACGATCTCTCTTTCGCTCCTGACAAAAACAAAGAAAAAACACCTGCTTACCTTTTCCCCCGCATTTATTAAACGAAAAATAGGCGGTGCTTCTCTAAAGCTTGAAGTTATTGCCGGTTATGGGGATGAAGGGTTTTCTGGCATGGCACATAAATTCGTTGAACTGGTTGGCAAAGTCCAACCAGACCGCCGCGTCATATTTCCCGTCCTTATTGAAGAAAGAACCTTTTCCGGCAGCCATGCGGAACATGTCCCGGTCTATGTTTTTCGTAAAAACCGGATTTTTTTTATTTTCGTTCATATTTTGCCTTCAATTCCAGAAATCTGTCAGTCATGCTGAATAGCTCAAAATAGGTTTTCAGCGTTTCCCAGTCTACTTTAACAGTCTTCAAAAGTTCTTCTATGTCAGAGTTGTCCTTGTGAAAGCGGTTTGGATTATTGGCGATAGCTTGCACTTTTAGACCTATAATATCTTCCGCTTTTAAAACTTTCACTTTTATTTCCCCTCCAAATACCGCCGCCGTACCGGCGCTTTTAAGCATTTTTTTTGAAATGGGTCTGAAAGCGTGAAGAAAATCAACTTCCCCAAGCTCTTTTGCAGGCGATACATATTGGGATGCATTTTCAGAGGAAAAAACCTTTTTATAACCCAGCGCCAGCATTACAGCCTCAACCTTGTGCAGACTTTCAGAGGTAACAAGAAAGTCCAGGTCTATTGTACTTCTGGGCACTCCCAGGGCGCCCATGGCAAATCCGCCTATAAGCGCGTATGGGATATCGTGGCTGCCGAACTCCGCAACAAGAAGCGATAGCGCCTTTTTTAGGTCCATAGGCGTATTATACGAAAAAAGGCGACAGGGTTGTCCTATAGCGCAACCGAAAAGGCAGCGCCTTTCGCATTGCTGAATAACTCTATCCGGTTACACACAACTCATTGATTTCAGCAAATAGAGTGAAACCAGTATTAATCCCCAGACGGTTATTTTAAAAGACAGAAATACTATAAAAAATCCGGCGTTTGCCGCTTTAATTTTATCCCGGACATACAGCCGGACATTTTGAAGATAGTAGGCGAAAATTATCCCGTAAGCGAGTAAACTTGCCGTGTGACAGCGCGTATTCACAAAAAAGAAATCCAGCCAATAAATGATCAAAACAAGAAAAAAGGAGACGGCATAAGGCCAACAGCACCCATGCCGGTAAAAGTCACATATATTCCCAGCCAATAATTTAGCGGTCATTTTACATGCTTATCCATAAATACAAAGAGTAAGGCTTTTTTATTAAATACAGAATTCAGCAACTCAGCAGTGGTCAAGGGAACGGGGGAAGGTTATTTCTATCGTCAGCTGATTAGGCAGGCATAAGATTTCAAGAGCCGGATAACACACACAAATCTGTTACCAATCGTCTGTTTCACTCCATACTGAAGAGTTCTATGCGCTTGATGTCGTGCTTTTCCCACAGGTAGTAAATTTTGGCGGGGCACGGGGAAACCTTAGCCCCGTTAAGCCTCACTCTTGAAACCCTGTTTGCGAAAAGACTTTCCAATTTGGAACCGATTTTAAGGATGTTCACAGGGCACATATATCCTCCTCTCACAACGCTTATTCCTTACAGCCGCATATTCCAATAAAGTATACTTCCGTGATATTAAATTAATGTTTCATTTTTAAAAATTCCAAAAAAAGTCCAGGAAACGCGCTGTATATAACTATAGCATCCAAACTCTCTCAAAAAACCTCAAAATGTTATAATCTAGCTGGAGTTTTCCCCCGGCGCTCATGCCTTTTTTATACTGCCAGCAGCAATAAAGAAAAAGGGCGGGCTATTCAAGTTAACAACAGGGTGGGGACAACCACCTTATATAATAACCAAATTCTTTGGAGGGGTGACGCTGGTGTTTGGCAAGGCGGGGCTTCACGGAACCTCGCACTGGGCATTCAGCGAGGTGAGTGGCGAGGGGCCGCTTCTGGCGGACCCCGTCCCCGCCGTCCAAATCCAGCGGCAGGACCCCGGACCCTGAATTTTAAATTATGAACATCAATAAGTTTCTCCCAATCACCCCAGAAGAAATTAACGCCCGCGGCTGGGACTATGTTGATATAGTCCTGGTCACCGGCGACGCCTATGTGGACCATCCCTCGTTTGCCATGGCACTTCTTGGCCGCGTGCTTGAGGCAAAAGGCTTCCGCGTCGCCATACTCCCCCAACCCGGCTGGCAAAACTGCGCCGACTTCAAAAAATTCGGCAAACCCCGCCTGTTCTTCGGAGTCTCATCCGGCAACATGGACTCCATGATAAATAAGTATACCCATAACAAAAAGATCCGCTCGGAAGACGATTTTTCCCCCGGAGGCCAGCCCGGCCGCCGCCCCGACCGCGCAACTATCATCTACTCCCAAAGAGCCAAAGAAGCCTACCCCGACGCCCCCGTAATAATAGGCGGCATAGAAGCCACCATGCGCCGCTTCGCCCATTACGACTATTGGTCGGACAAAGTGCGAAAAAGCGTGCTGCTGGATTCCAAGGCTGATTTACTGGTTTACGGTATGGGAGAGAAACAGATAACTGAAATAACCGGACGCCTGGCAAAAGGCGAAAAGATAAACGAACTCAGGAACATACGCGGCACCGCCTACGCCCCGGGCGCCAGGGAAACGGCGGAACTGAATATTCCGGACTCCATAACGCTTCCCACTGCCGGCGAAGTCGCTTCCGACCGGGTGAAGTTTTCAAACGCCACCCGCGTAATTTACGAAGAATCAAACCCCTACAACGCCAAAATACTCATACAGAAAAGCGAAGGCCGAGCCGTGGTGCAGAATCCACCGGCACTCCCCGCCACCATGGCGGAAATGGATTATATTTACGGCCTGCCCTATACAAAAAAAGCCCATCCATCGTATAAAGAGCCCAATGTTTGCGCAGGTGCCGTATCAAAGGCCTATGGCCCTCAGACGGCTATACCCGCCCTTGAGATGATAAAGGACTCAATAGTCATACATCGCGGCTGTTTCGGGGGCTGCGCCTTTTGCTCGCTTACACTCCACCAGGGCCGCTTCATACAATCCCGCAGCGAAAGCTCAGTTGAAAAAGAAGCACGGGAATTGCTTAATACCGCAAATCATCCAGGCAATATCTCGGACCTCGGAGGACCGTCGGCTAATATGTACCGCATGGGCGGCAAAGACATGGAAATATGCGGGAAATGTAAAAAACTTTCCTGCCTTTACCCGGCGCTCTGCGCCAACCTTGGCACCGACCACAAGCCCCTGCTCTCGCTGATGCGGAAAATGCGCTCCATTAAAGGCCTGAAAAAAGCTTTTATCGCGAGCGGCATAAGAATGGATCTGGCGCTCCAGTGCGGCGAGTACATCTCAGAAATTGCGCGGTATCACACCGGCGGCCAGTTGAAAGTGGCGCCGGAACATATAACACCCAAAGTGCTTGCGGTTATGAAAAAACCGTCGGTGGAAATTTTCAGACAGTTCGCGGAGAAATTCGCCGTGGAATCAAAGCACGCAGGCAAAGAACAATACATGGTGCTTTATTTTATCGCGGCGCATCCTGGCTCTACGCTTATAGACATGGCGGAATTGGCGGTTTTCCTTAAGGAGCGTGGCATCCGCCCGCAGCAGATAAACGATTTCCTGCCCGCGCCCATGGAGCTTGCCACTTCTATTTATTATACCGGGCTTGACCCGTTCACGCTTGAAACGGTTTATGTGCCTAAAAAAGAAACGGAGCGCCGCATGCAGAGGGCGCTCCTTCAGTATTTCAAACCTGAAAATAAACCGCTGATCTCCAAAGCCCTCCACGAAATAAGAAGACCGGACCTGTTAAGGCGCCTGCTGGCAAGGTAGATTAGATGCTTAGCAGTTTAGATGCGCAGCAATTTAGAGGGTGAAGCTATTAAATTTCCGCCTTCCATCCTCTTTACATCCACGCGTCCATGCCTCCAGGCATCCACGCATCTCCCCTATGCCTTATGGTGTTTCAGAAAATCCAGGATATCGGCGGCGTAGATAAGAAGTTTTTCCGCGCCAAGGCCTCTGATGGTTTTAAATTCTTCAACGGTCCTGGGTGAGGCGAAAGCTATGCGCTCAAGAAGGTCGTTGCCCAAAATAGCCTCGGGCAGCATATTGCGTTTTGCAGCCGTGGTCTTGCGCCAGAGTTTTAAAACATTAAATTTGGTTTTAATACTTTCAAAGTATACCCGTTTCTCGTGCGAAACTTCCTTTTTCTGAAAAGTGACCTCAGGCGCCTTCAGGCCTTTCTGCAAGGCTTCGCGTATCCAGGGACCATGGTTAGCCAGCACATAATTTGTAATGCCTTTGAATATCCCCGGGTTTTCAAGCCCCTCGCGCGGAGCGACTGCCAGGCGCAGCATTAAATCTTCGCTTATTACCTTAAAAGACGGCACATTGCGCCTTATAGCCGCTACTTCTCTTGCCAGATAAAGCTCGCGCAAAACAGCCAGCCCTCTGCCGTTCAGCTGGCGGGCGCTGCGCAGGTGTAAAAAATCTTTCCCGTCAAAATGGAAAGGGACCGGTTCCACTTTTGCCAGCTGGCAAAACTGATCCTTTATCTCTTGCAGGCGGTTTTTCTCGCTCAGCTGAGCGGCCAGCAATTCCCTCAGCCTGTAGAGGTAAAGCACATCGGTAATGGCGTAATCCAGCATCTCTTTTGTAAGCGGACGCCTGCCCCAGTCTGCCTTCTGGAACTTTTTATTCAGCGCCACTTTAAAGAACTCATTCACCAGGCTTTCAAGGCCGCATTTTTTCATACCCAGATACTTGGAAGCCAGCATAACATCAAAAATATTTTCAAAAGTCCCGCCAACCGCGGCTTTAATAACCTTTATGTCCGAATCGGCGGAATGCAGTATTTTTTCAACTTTGGGGTCGGCAAAAACCGGCAGAAGAGGCCGTATATCCACCCGCAGGGTATCCACAACGGCGTTTATATGCTCGCTTGCAAGCTGAAGCAGGCAGAACTGTTCTTTATATACGTAAAGGCTGTTGGATTCCGTGTCAAGGGCCAGAAATTTTTGTTTGGCTAATTTAGGCACCAGAGCGTCGAACTCTTTCTGGTTTTCAATAAAAGCGTAGTCCATATAAAATATAATAACATAAAGACAGTTGATAGCAACAGAAGGCCAAAGAAAGCTAAAGAAGGCAACAGAAAGTAAGAGTTTTAATACCGCATAACATTCACTTGCTTTCCTTTGCTTTCTGTTGCGTTCCGTTGCTATCATTTTTTACCGATGCCTACTATTATTTTCAACAAACCCTATGGCGTGCTGTCGCAATTTACTCCGCGTGACGGGCACCGCTCCCTGGCTGATTTCGGCCTGCCAAAGGGTGTTTACGCCGCCGGACGGCTTGACCACGACAGCGAGGGCCTGCTTATTTTAACCGGCGACGGAGCGCTGCAAAGTTTTATTTCAGAACCACGCCACAAAACGCAAAAAACCTATTGGGCGCAGGTTGAGCGGGAAATAACCGCCGAGGCCGTGGGAAAACTAGAAAAGGGACTGATTTTAAACGACGGCCCCACCCTGCCCTGTGAAGCGCGCATGCTTGAGGAACCCGCCCTGCCGCCGCGCGATCCCCCTATCCGTTTCAGGAAAACAGTGCCCACTTCCTGGGTGGAAGTAAAAATAAAGGAAGGACGCAACCGGCAGATAAGACGTATGCTTGCCAGTGTGGGGTTTCCTGTTTTACGGCTGTTGCGCTACGCCATCGGACCGCTTACCCTGAAAGGCCTGGCGCCCGGACAATGGCGTGAAATAACAGAAGCTGAAGTCAGGAGTCTGAAATTAGGGTAGTCGGGGCGTCTGAGAGTCTAGGAGTCTGGGAGTCTGGGACTCCGCGACTCTAAGACTCTTGGACTCTAAGACTCTGTGACTCTATAGACTACCAAAGGAGACTAACATGTCCATTCCGCCAAGAATCGGTTTTATCGGGCTCGGAATTATGGGCCGGACCATGGCGCTTAATCTTGTAAAAGCCGGTTTTTCCGTATCGGTTTATAACCGCACAAGAGCGCGCACTTACGAATTCGCTGAATTGGGATGCGCAACGCCCGTCACCCCGCGCGAGCTTGCCAAGGCGTGCGACATCATAATTACCATGGTCTCGGATCCCGCGGCGCTTGACGCCGTGATTGAAGGGCCGGAGGGAGTTTTTTCGGCGTTTCTGGGTGGCAACACGCTTATAAACATGAGCACGGTCTCAGTTGAATACACCGCGGCGCTTGCCAAAAAATGTCACATTGCGGGCGTAAAATTCGCGGATTGCCCCGTTTCGGGTTCAAAACCCCTGGCTGAAAGCGGAAAGCTTGTAATACTTGCGGGCGGCGAACAACAAACCATTGAAAAATTAAAACCGGTGCTGCTCGCCATGGGATGCGCCGTAGTTTACGCGGGTCCGGCGCCATGCGGCACCGCGCTTAAGCTCTGCATGAACCTTATAGTGGCGCAAATGACCACCGCGCTCGCCGAATCGGCCGCGCTGGCCAAAACCATGCAAATTTCCCCGGAACTTATTTTTAAAGTGCTGGACGAAAGCCCCGCGCTTAACTGCGGCTACTTCAAGGCCAAAAAGGAAAATATACTTGAACAGGAATACCCCCCCGCTTTCGCCCTTAAGCACATGCTTAAGGACACACGGTTCATGCTGGTGGAGGCCCATAAAACGGGGCTGGCCCTGCCGGTTACGGAAGCGGTGGAAAAACTGATGGCTAAATCTTATAATAATGGTTATGGCGACAGTGACCTGAGCGTAGTTTTTAAAACGCTTGGCGGAGATTACAACGATAGGGGAATGATTACAGTGATGAAGAATAGATGACGGCGGTAATAGTGAGGAGACTAAATCTCTGTGTTATATAGTTGTAATCGCTGACGTATCACTGTAATCGCTGTACGTTATCGCTGTAATCTCTTTATAAACAACTTATGGGTTTTTTTAAAGACATGAAAACGGGCCTCAACCGCAATATCACCATGCTCGGCGTGGTAAGCGGGCTTACCGATATTTCAAGCGAAATGCTTTATCCCATAGTGCCTATTTTCCTGACCTCGGTTTTAAACGCGCCCATGAGCGTGGTAGGTTTGATAGAAGGCACGGCCGAAGCTACGGCGAGCTTTGTTAAAATGGCGGGCGGCGTCTGGTCTGACAAAACCGGAAAAAGAAAACCTTTTGTGGTTGCAGGCTACTCGCTTTCAGCCATTTCAAAACCCCTGCTTGCGCTGGCTTCCTCCTGGCATTTTGTGCTTTTCTCTAGATTCATAGACAGAGTGGGAAAGGGCGTACGCACCTCGGCCCGCGACGCCTTAATAGCGGGCTCAATAGAAAAAGAGCATTGGGGCAAAGCTTTCGGGTTTCATCGCGCTATGGACACTATGGGCGCGGCGCTCGGTCCGCTGGCCGCTCTTTTAATGCTCTCTTTTATGCCCGTCTCTGCGCCCAATTACCGCCTGCTTTTCCTGGCGGCTTTCATACCGGCGCTTATAGGAGTGGGCGTGCTGATGTATTTCGTGAAAGAACAGGCCGTGGCAATAAAGGCGGATAAAACGGCATCTCAGTCCGGAAAAGAACCGATGACCACGGAATTCAAAAGCTTTCTGGTTTTATACGCTGTTTTCGCCATTGGGAACTCAAGCGATGTTTTCCTTATCATGAAAGCAAAAACCTTCGGGTTTTCCACTACCACGGTTATACTCGCATACACCTTGTATAACCTGGTTTACGCTTTCATGGCGGCCCCCGCGGGCTGGCTTTCGGACAAACTTGGAAAGGTCAAAACCTTGATTTTTGGTTTCGCCGTGTTCGCGGCAGTTTACACGGGTTTCGCTTTGGCGTCAAGCGCCTGGATGTTCTGGGCGCTGTTCGCGCTCTACGGGTTTTACGGGGCGTTCAACGAGGGCATAGCCAAAGCGGTGGTGTCCCACGTAAGCGGTACTACAAACCGCGCCACAGCCATGGGTTACTTCCAGGGGACCGTGGGACTCCTTACCTTCGTGGCCAGCACAATGGCGGGCCTTCTCTGGTCAAAAGTTTCCCCAAGCGCGCCTTTCGCGCTTGGCGCCGCCTGCGCCGTCTTCTCAGGGCTGGGCCTGCTGGCGTGGAGCCGCATGAAGAAACTGCAGTTTTGAGTTATAAACAAGGCTAGTGTAGAGTGGAGAGTAGATAGTGTAGAGTCTGGAACTGGAGAGGAGAAGAAGCGAAGATAACTCTTGTAAAAATCTTAATCAAGAATACCGCAGAATCTCTACACTCTCCACTCTACACTACCAACTATTAATATGACTAACTTACTCACCGAAGTCTTAAAACACGAAGTTTATCCCGCAATGGGCTGCACTGAACCGATAGCCGTGGCTTTTTGCTCCGCTAACGCCGCCAAACTGCTGTTACCCGATAAAGTTATTTCAGTTAATATCAAAATGGACCCCGGTACTTATAAAAACGGCCTTGCCGTGGCGCTGCCTAACACGCGCGGCGAGAAAGGAAACCTGATGGCCGCCGCGCTGGGGGCTGTTATGGCCGGCCCCGAAGCCGGCTCCGCTATCTTTAATGATCTGGCCGCTTCCGATTTAACAAAAGCCAGGGCCATGCTGCGCAAAAAAGCCGTTTCCATAACCATTGACTACGCAAAAAAAGGCATTTATATTTCAGCGGAAGTCCGCTCGGCCGGACACAAAGCGCTTTGCGAAATAAAAAACAGCCACAGCGCCGTAACTCTTTTAAAAAAAGACGGCAGGGAGATAATGCGCAAAAAAGCGGGCACCTCAGCCGCGGACAGTCCGCCTGAGGCGGAGCAGGCTAATGTCACCGGAAAAAATTCCGCCCCATATAAATCAGTTTTGCGCAAAACCGATTTTAAAAAACTTTTCAAAGAAATTGAGGCCATAACACCCGCCCAGCTTGCCTACATAAAAGAAGGCGTAAAGCTTAACCTGGCCGCCTCAAAGGAAGGCCTGAAAATAAAAAAAGTGGGATATTATATCTCGGACCTTATAGCCAAAGGCTATATTAAAAAAGACATTCTTTCAACGGCCAAACTTACCACCGCGGCAGCCACCGACGCCCGAATGGCGGGCGCGCCGCTGCCCGTTATGTCAAGCGGCCAATCGGGCAACCAGGGTGTAGTGGCCATACTCGTGCCGTATCTTGTAGGAAAAGCCTTTAAAGTGCCTGAGAAGAGAATTTTAAAAAGCATAGCGCTTTCCCATCTGGTGAACGCCTATATTAAGGTCTACACCGGCGAGCTTGCCCCCATCTGCGGCTGCGCCGTGGCCGCGGGCGTGGGAGCCGCCGTGGCCATAGTCTGGCAGCGCAAAGGCGCTAACCTGAAGGCCGCCACGCTCGCGGTAAACAACCTCATAAGCGACCTTGGCGGAACTCTTTGCGACGGGGCTAAAAGCGGCTGCGCGCTTAAAGTGGCCTCTTCTTCCGATTCAGCCATACGGGCCGCGTACATGGCGATTAACGGCGAAGGCATAAGCGAACTTGAAGGTTTTATAGGCAAAACAGCCGAAGAAACAATAAAAAACATCGCCCTTATTTCAAAAACCGGCATGGCCAAGGTTGACCGAGTGATATTGGAAATAATGTCCGCAAAAAACATGTGAAAGTCAGGCTGTAGACTGTAGGCTATTAGGCTGTTAGTCTGTTGTGTTTCAGTCGCGGACAGCGCCAGGCCGGATGACAGCGCCAGAGGCCACCGGCACAACAGGGTGGAGCGAACGCGACACAATTCAACAGAGCAGGTCAGAGGTCCGCGACAGGCCAGGGTCACTGCTTCTTACCTACAGTCTCATTGCCTATCCGCCTTTGGCGGACCCACCGGCTGTTTGGTGGGCAGCCTATCCACCTGAACAGTAACAATTATGGCCGAATATTGTTTATTACTCACTGAAACTGAAAATGAGAGCGCCAAAGTGCTCTCGTTTCTCATGTCTTCTCTGGGTTTACTGGAAAAAGAAGCTAAACTGCGGCTGAAGGCTGCTCCCGGTTTTCTGCTTGAAAATGCCGGCTTTGAACCGGCCATGGCCGCGCGCGCCCTGGCCGCCGCGGCCGGGCTTAAAACCATGGTGGTTGAAAACCGCCCCCTCCCGCAGCCGCTTGTTATTGAAAAGATAGAATTCAAAAACGACGGCTTTTACTATCAAAACAAGACACAGAAGGATTTTGCCCGTTACGACAGTCTGACTATGCTTGCGGCGGCGGCCATTGAAGTTTTTTTACCGCCAAAAATAACAGCGGCCGAGCTTGAAACGGATCTGCTGGAAGAAGTGAGGCTCAAATATTTTCCTTCTATTTTAAAACCAGAAAACGTCCGGCCTAAAGATCCGGTGCCGCATCCGCAAAAAGAAATAGTTTATTACGCCGATATTTTCAGCGCGCAGAATGATCTTCCCCATCCCGCATCCGCCTTAGGCGGATGCGGGCTCCGCCTGCGCTTTCGGCACGACGAGTTTGACTTTTCAGGCCTTGGCGCCTCTAAAACCTACTCAAGCACGGAAAACTTCCGCCTGTTGCTTGACGAACTGGAAGCAAGGGCCTTCTCAAAACCCCTGATGAACCGCGCTTTTAGCGGCATTAAGAAAAAGACCCCCGCCAGAGATTTTATTTTAACCGGACTTGAGGCCTACGAAAAGGAACTCCTATGGCTTTCATGTATAAAAAACCGTAATCAGTAACCAGTAATCGGTAACCGGTTACTGCGTCGCCAGTTACTGCCCTTTACTTATTCCCGCCTGCCGTCTATTTTTTACCGGTTACTGTATACCGGCCACCGGTTACTGCCCTTTACTTATTCCCGCCTATTCCCGTCTGCCGTCTGCTTTTTACCGGTTACTGGTTACCGGTCACCGGTTACTGTCCGTATCTTTCTCCTTGAACGCGCACCCGGCAATGACTATAATTCACTAATGACCATCTCAGACAACCGCAACAAGTTTTTCGCCGTGCACGCCCACTTTTACCAGCCCCCCCGGGAAAACCCCTGGACCGGCGAGATTGACCGCCAAAGTTCGGCCTGGCCTTATCACAACTGGAACGAGCGCATAGCCCGCGAATGCTATATACCTAACGCCTACTCCCGCATTAACGATTCCATGGGCCGGGCGCTGGAACTTATAAATAATTACGAATACTTTAACTTTAATTTCGGGCCCACGCTTTTTTCATGGCTTGAACGGAAATACCCCTCATACTACGCGCGGGTGATAGCCGCCGGCAAAAAAAGCAGGGAAACCTGCGGTCACTCCAACGCCATAGCGCAGGTTTACAACCACCTTATAATGCCGCTCGCCTCTTTTAACGACCGGCTTACCCAGGTTATCTGGGGCATAAGGGATTACGAATTCCGTTTCGGCTTCAGGCCGGAAGCGATGTGGCTGGCTGAAACGGCCGTAGACGACGACACTCTGCGCCTGCTCATTGACCATGGCATGCGCTATGCCATTCTTTCCCCCTATCAGGCGCAAAGCGTGAGGCCCCTGGGCTCCGAAAAATGGACGGATACCACATATGGCATTTCCGACAACACCGAGCCCTATATCTGGTTTGACCGCGCGCCCGACGTGCCTGCTTCGCTTAACAACAACTTCGCAGAGCCACGTCCCTTCGAAGCCTTGGCGAAGAAGGACGGGACCGCGCTTAAAAACCGCAGTCTGGCCATTTTCTTTTACAACGGTCCGCTTTCAAAAGCGCTCGCCTTTGAGGGCGCGCTGAAGGAATCGGGAGCGCTTGCCGAAAGGATAAACGCCTGTTACGACGGCGGCTCGCGCCACGACCAGCTGGTGAGCGTGGCCGTTGACGGCGAGACTTTTGGACACCATCACAAATTCGGCGACATGACGCTGGCACATTGTTTCAGGCATGAGTTAAAAAAGCACCACATACAGGCGGTAAATTTTTCAACCTACCTTGACACCCATCCTCCGAAAAAAGAGGCGCTTATAAAAAAAGGGCCCGACGGGGAAGGAACCGCCTGGAGCTGCGCTCATGGTGTCAGGCGCTGGAAAGGCGGCTGCGAATGCGGCAAGGAAGACAACGCGAGCCTTAACTGGCGCCTGCCTTTACGGGCGGCTTTAAACGCGCTCAGGGACACGGCGGCTGAAATTTATCTTGCGGAAAGCGCGGGCCTCTTAAAAGACCCCTGGCGAGCCAGGAACGCCTATATAAACCTGCTGCTTGAGCCTGGTTCCGGGCCAAGAAAGACTTTTTTTGCCGAACAGGCCGCGCGGCCCCTTACCGAAGAAGAAAAAAAGAAAATACTCCTCCTCCTGGAAATGGAGAAAAACACCCTGTTTATGTTTACCAGCTGCGGGTGGTTTTTCTCGGATATTTCAAGAATTGAAACTCTTCAAAACCTGAAATACGCGGCCAAAGCCATAGAAACGCTTGAACTTCTGGGCTTTAAAGACGCCCAGCGCAGATTTCTCTCGCTGCTTGAGATGGCGCAGTCAAATGTTAAAGATTTTGAAAATGGCGCCCGGCTTTACGCGCGTTTCGCGGGCGGCTCCGCCCCGGGCCCTGAAAAAACCGCGGCGCTCCGCCTGCTTGAGCTGTTTTTGCGCCCCGGTTACTCGCGCAAAACCAGCCTGTCTTTCACGCATGAAACCTACGGCTCAGCTGTTTTCGGCGAACTCCGCTGCCGCTGGGGCCGCGTAAGTTCTTATTCGGACGTAACGGACAAAAAAACCGGGCTCGCCTTTATTTTCCTGCGCCACAACGGCGAATTTCCCGTATTCTTTTTTCCTGAAGCTTTAAGCCCGGGCGACTCCCTTGAACCGTTGTTTAAAAGCGGCGACCTGGCGGCCGCGGAACGCGCGATCACTGAAAAATACGCGGCGGCCCGGGTGGGATTTGAGGACCTGACTCACGATGAGAAAAGCGCCTTTCTTGAACTTATAGTCGCGGAAATAAAAGAAAAACACTCCCCCCATCTGCTTAAAGTGCTTGAAGACCTGCTTTATATTTTTGAAAAAAACCCCGGCACGCCGCTTACGGTTTTTGAAACCCTCAAGAGAAGCCTTAACACCTACGCGTACGAAGCGCTTGGCGTGCTTTTTGAAGAGGTTCTGCGGGACATTACAGGAACAGCCGTTAAAAGGCTTTACAGCCTTTCAAAAAGACTGAGCGCCATTAAGACGGATTTTGAATTTTCCCCCGCCCCTTCACTTTCCGCCGCCTGCTCCATTTCAGCGCTTGAAAAGGCGCTGAAAGACCCGTCTTCAAAGAATCTGGAAGAATTGCTTCTACTCTTAAAAACCGCCCGTTTCCTTCGCGCGGGCGAACTGCTGTTCCACCTGCAAAACGGCCTGTCGGGCATTTTCATTGAAGCAAAAACGGATTCCCGCTGGGCCCCCCTGGCGTCCCAGTTAAAAGAGCTCTATGAAAACTCGGAACTGGTAATTGAAAGATTTAATTTCAGGCTGGAAGAACTGCAGGCGTCAGGAGAGAGGAAAGTAGATAGTAGATAGTAGGTGGTAGGTAGTAGGCAGGAAGAGAGGCAGCGGCTTGGAAGATGAGAGGTTAGAAGTCAGTAACCATATTAATCCTATCTACTACATACCACCTACTACCTACTTCCTCCCCCTCCTTCCCTCAGCTTTTCGCCGCTTTCTCGGCCGCGGCCGTGGAGAATACCCTGTAGTCCACTTCGGGGAAAATGTTGTCCCTCCACTCAATATTTTTCAGATAACCCTCATCAATGCGGTTTCCCATTATCTGTTCGTAAAGGGCTATGCAGCGGTGGGTATGCTCAACAAAACGCTTGGTGGAGTAGGTTTTGGCCGTTCCGACACTCATCAAAAAAGCCCAGTCCGAAGACATTCCAAGCGCCACTTCCCTCGCGTACTGGTTCAGCGCCCGCTTAAGCATGCCGTCGGCTGACGGAAAACGGTTCGCCATTTCCACCATGCGCTCAACCGCCTTGTGCAGATGCCTGTACACCCAGTCATTGGTGCCGTTCAGCCACACTTCGTTATAGCCCTTATCCCCCCAGGTTGACATGGAAGGCTGAACCATCTGGTTATCCGGGTGGATGCCCAGATATTCGCTTGGGGTTACAAGCTTTATCGTCTGCTGGTCGTAGTGGACCTTTTTAAGCAAATACTCTATAAAATCCGTGCCCTCATACCACCAATGGCCGTAAAGCTCCGCGTCGTACATGGACACCACTATGGGCTTGCGGCCCAGGAAACTGTTCAGGTGTTCTATCTGGCGCTCGCGGTTAAACATGAAATTTCCAGCGTGCGAGGCGGCCACTTCGCTGGCTTCCTGGGGATTATAAGGCGCCTTCGCGTTTAAAGGCACGCGGCCGGTAATGCGGTGATACTTCATGCCCATGTTGCGCCGCACGCCGTCCGAGTGCAGGTAAGGCTTTATGTATTCATACTCCAGGTCGTAACCCAGATCGCGGTAAAACTCCCTGTAGCGTTGATCACCCGGATAGCCGGTCTCGGCGCTCCAAACCTGCTGGGCCGATTCCATGTCGCGGCCGAAAGCGGCCACGCCCGAGGGACAGTAAACGGGGGCATACACGCCGTAGCGCGGCCGAGGACTGCCGTAAATTATACCGTGCGTTTCCAGAAAAAAGAACCGTATACCGTTGGCTTTTAAATACACATCGTCGCCGGGGTTGTAGGCGCACTCGGCAAGCCAAATGCCCTTCGGGCCGCGGCCGAAATGCCTGCGGTAATCATCGGCCGCGATCTTTACCTGGGCGTAAACGGCTTCCTTACGGATCTCAAGCGGCAGAAAACCGTGGGTGGCGCCGCAGGTTATTATCTCAAGCTTACCCATGTCCTGGAATTTTTTGAACCCTTCCAGAATATTGCGGTGATAGTAATCCTCGTAAAGTTCCCTGATGCGTTTGAATTTACGCTCATACATTCTTGCCACGTCGTAAAACTGCGTGTTGCGGGTGCGCGCCACTTCCTTTTCGGAAAGTTCCAGGCGCTGGTTATAATAGCGCTGGAAACGCCCGCTTAAAAGCGGGTCGGACATCATATTGCATAAAGGCGGCGTAAGCGACATGGTAATGCGGAAGTCCACGTTTTCCCGCGTCAGACGCTCGTAAATATCCAGAAGCGGCAGGTAAGTTTCGCACATGGCCTCAAAGAACCAGTCTTCTTCAAGGAAATCCTCATACTCCGGGTGGCGTATGAAGGGAAGGTGGGCGTGAAGCACTAAAGCAAGGTAGCCTTTTTCGTTATTTGCCATCGGTGTTTGTAGCTCTTGAAACTTTAATTTTTATCTCCCTGGTTTCGGTTTCATCCTTGGAAACGGCTTTTATGGGCAGCTCCATGCCGCCGTCCGGCAGCGCGAACCGCATAGAGAAGGTGCCGTCCGTGTTTAATTTTACTTTACGTCCTGAGACCGTTACGTAGGCGTCCGGTTCGGTGGCGCCGTACAGTATAAGTTCGCAGTCGGCCACCAGCCAGAAAGCCTTGCTTAGAGGGGGCTTGGCGAGGGTATGGGAAGACAGCGAGCTTACTCCCCATGAGGACGCGCGCGAGAACACGGCGCGCAGCATTTCCCACCGCTGCGCCAGCGACTTAGCCACTTCGCCCGAGCCCTTGCCGATATATTCCACTCCGGAAAGTTGCAGCAGTTTTTCAAAGTCGGAAGTGACCGACATCCACTTTTCATCGGTTACCTCGGACACCCTGCCTACGGGCAGAGAAACCGTATTGGTGCGCACAAGGCCTATAAAGCGGCCATCCGGCGTTATCAGCCCCACCTCGCAGCAGTAAGCCCTGCCGCTCTCCTGCACATTGATATACCAGCTTTTCGCGTCCACCATAACAGGGATGTCAAAATACTTCTGGTCAACCGTGCCTATGGAGCCGGTGCCGGTAACATCGTAAACCCGGATTATCTGCTTGGATTTCTGGAAGATGTCAGAGCCGTGCGTCTTACAGACCTCGGCTTTAGAATTGGCGGTAATTTCCCAGTAAATGAACATCCAATTGGGGTCCCTGGGAAGCAAAGCGGCTTCGGTATTGCCGTACCCTTCAGGCAGTGATTTATAATCCGAACCCGGGTCATTGTTATCTTTTTTTATGTGACCGGACGAGGTCATAGTTATTTCTCCTTGGACAACCGCGTATTAACGCGGATGGGAATTCGTGATAATTCAACAGTTTAATGTGCGCATTTTTCTAAAAATAAGGGGCCTTGCGCCTTAACACAATGACGGACTAAAAAAGGTTCGATCAAAGCCCCCCAATAGCCTTTGAGCATTTATAATATAGCAAATCCAGCGGGAGGAAAGCAAACAAACCCACTGGAGGGGTGGCAGGGTAACCGGGCAATCAAAGCCTTCGCGCAGGCCCAAGCTTGCGCAGCGAGAGGGCCGAGCGGGAGCGCTGCCAGAGGAACCGCCCCGGCCGGGCGTTTTCTAAAATTTCTTTTTAAGCGTTATGCGCTGGGTGTTCCCAAGCTTGCCTTCCGGCGACATGGCGTAGTCAAGGTCGGCGTTCATAAACTTTATGCCGGCTCCGGCGCTGAAAGCCCCTGCGGCGCTCTGCCCGGTCCCGCCGTTAACGCCGCCGCGCAGACTCAAACCCGACATTGTCCCCGGCCCGCCGAACAGGGCATACTCCGTGCCAAGGCTGAAAGCGGTGTATTTGTCGTACACATACCGCCTGGCGTCAAAGTTCAGCATGAACCCCTGGACCGGCATGAACATTATTCCGGCGCTCACGCTTAAAGGCAGTTGGTCACGCTGTGAAATATACTTAATACCGGGCCCCAGGTTCTGCACCGCAACGCCTACGGATACAGGCACGCCTCTTAAACCGCGCTGCAATCCCATATCCACGGCATAGCCGGCGCCTTTAACTCCGGCTATGGAACTTTCTATGTATTTTACGGCCCCGCCAACGCTATATATGCCGTATTGTTTTGCAAGGGCAAGGCCAGCTGCCTGATCGTATGCCGAGTATCCACCCACTGCGGAACGCGTAACCGTGCGGCCTTCCATTCTTCCGCTTGATAATCGCGTAAAACTCACCCCAATAACCAGCCCCGATCCCCCAGCCCCCAGCCCCGAGCCCCCAGCCCCGTTCCCCAGAGCCATCCCCACCCCGATAAAATCATGCGCCGAACCCAGATACCACGCGCTGTGGCTTAAAGCGGCTTCGCCGCGCGTCATTGAGGCAAGACCCGCCGGGTTGTATGTTATTGCGCTTATGCCCGTAGCTGAAGCCGCGCCCGCTGAAGACATGGCGCCCGCCCTGGCGTCCGTGTCTATGCGCAGGAACTCGGCGCCGCTTTCCAGCGCATGGCTTATTTGTGTAGAAGGAATAAAAATAAAGGCCAGGACAAGCGCAAAAATATAAGGCCTTGAAAGAATAAACACTATTTCGTTTACCCAATCCTTTTTATGGTTTTTCATAACTTTCCCTAAACTTGTGTCTCATCTCGTCAACTTAGCGAATTACCGCAAACTTGCCGGTTTTCTTAAGTTTTTGGCCGCTTTTCTGCGCTTCTACAAAGTAGTAATATACCCCGCTTGGTATATGGCCGCGCCAGGCGTATTCATAGGCGTAGCTCTGGCCGTTACCGTCGTCTATAACCGGCGGCGTGCCAGTTATTGTGTATTCGTGCGCTTCACGGCCGCTTACGGTGTAAACCTTGATATTCACGCTGTCGGCGATGCCGCATTCCACATGGAAGGTGGGCAGCTCCGCGCCCTTGGCCGGGTTCGGGTAAACATAAACCTCGCCAAGGCGGAAAGCCGGGTCGGCCGTCAAGGCTGTAACATCATCTGTTTCTGGAACACGGCTCTTTTTTACGGTTTCAACGCCTGAAACCGCGTAGCTGGTGCTGATCACCTGGTATTGCGAGAAATGCGGCACCTCGGCTTTTACAAGCCGCACGGCGATGTCGCGGCGCGACGGGAGCGGTTCCCATTCGCCGGCGGCTTCATTCCAATAGGCGATGGCAAGCTTTTCCGGGTATTTTTCTTCGGCATCATAGGGCAGGCTTATGGTTACCGGCTTGTCAAATACCGCCCCGTCCGGGCCGAACTCATAAGCTAAACCGCGTCTGGCCAGACCGCGCGATTTGGCGGCGGAGTTTTTGCGGGCTTCGCGCGCGTCAAGGTCGCTATCCACGCTTAGCACATACAGGTCGGCGTCTTCTTTAAGCGCCCAGGCAGGCGCGTCAAAACAGGCGCGGTTGTGATGTTCAACACGTCCGCCATCCCGGCGGGTAGTCTTGCGCGGTTTGATGGTCCTTATCGTATCATCCGCGCTGAAAATTAGGCCGTCAGTAAACTCGCCGGACACAGTCACTTTCACACTGGCGTTCACCGGCAGCACAGCTATTACGGCCTCCCGGTCGAATTTAACGGTTATAGAACCGCACTGCAAGTCGTCATCACCGTCGTGCCCCGAATGTCCGTCGCTATGGCCTTTCTCGTTGTCATTGCGGTCACCCTTGCCATGGTCTTCCTTGTTCCCGCCTTTGGAATTTTGCGCGTAAATGGGATTTGCCAGTTCATGTCCGTTTATGGCGCTTATGTTAATGCCGGCTCGTTTAAAACAAACAGCGTTGCCGTCTTCTATTTCAAGTTTGGCGGTTATATATTCACCTTTACTGCTCAGGTTCAGCGTATCGGGTTCCAGGTTGAGCTTAACCACAAGAGTAGTTTTGCCGGCCAGCACCCGCGCGGTTTTTGCCGCTTCAATGTTGCCCGCTGTATCCACGCTCCAGTAGGTTATGGAATGCGTGCCGGAGTTGAGCGTGAAAGCGTCCGTGAACACCGCGGCTGTGCCGAAATCCACAAAGTACCAGGTGGCCGATATGCCGGAAGCATCATCAGCCGTGAAAGAGACGGAACTTCCTTCGGGCAGGATAAAGCGTCCGTCCGCGTCCACCGCCGCAACGCTTGAAAATACTATAACGGTCACTGGCGGTATGGTGTCGTGTATTATTTCAAACCCGCCACCGGAGGCGTAGGCGTAATTACCGGCATAGTCGGTAGCCGACGCTACAAGTTCCCACACGCCGTCGTCTATATCGGCGGCGGACACGCTTTGGCCCTGTATTACAGGAATAATATCAGGCAGTTGGCCGCGCGGCGTTCCGTTGTCGGATAGCTGGCGCAGGTAAGCGGCCGAGCTGTTCACAAGCGATAAATTATCAGAAATAGCGAAATCTGTTTCTACAATATCCGCGCCCGCGTATTTCGCGCCGGCGGAGGGGCTGGATATAATTATTGCAGGCGGCGTGGTATCTATGCTGAGCGTGTACACGGCGGTTGACGAATGCCCGGCGTAGTCCGCGCACCAGCCTGAAACGGAATGGCTTGAAACTTCCGCCCCAATTAATTCCGCAGACGAACAGTAGAAAATTCCGGACACAGCGTCGGTGCCGGTAAACACCACGTTAACGGCACTGTTGTTCCAGCCGACGGCATTAGCGGCGGGCACACCTTCGGCAGAAACCTCCGGCGCTGAAAGGTCTATGTTTACAATAGCGGTGGAATATGAGATATTCCCGGCCAGGTCTGAGCAGGAACCGAACACTTGCTGGTTTCCGCCCTCGCCGGATATTATCTGGGCGGGCGTGCAGGACGCGCTGCCGGAAACACTGTCAGTGGCGGTAAATACAACTTCCACCGACGAGTTATTCCATCCGTTGAAGTTTGCCGGCGGCATAATGGTATAAAGCATCACCGGCGCGTCGGAGTCCACAAAGAAGGTCAGCGTCTGGCGGTTTTCCGTGTTACCCACATTATCGGCAGCGTAGAATTCAAGCGTGTGCGCACCCGCTCCGGGCAAGAGTGA
>Ga0209417_1000574_pt1 | contig 83938 bp, 94 predicted proteins | sample RifGroF2_FD_184002 | JGI IMG/M metagenome (GOLD analysis project Ga0209417, IMG submission 184002) | Groundwater microbial communities from Rifle, Colorado, USA - Groundwater F2 (SPAdes) (version 2) | ecosystem: Environmental > Aquatic > Deep subsurface > Groundwater | place: Rifle, Colorado... | reverse complement strand
TGATGGAAAAGGGAATTATTATGTCTGGAGGATCTTCTCAGCTTCGCAATCTTGATCAACTTATTGCAGAAGCAACAGGAGTCCCAACGTATGTCGCAGAAGATCCACAATTGTGTGTGGTCAAAGGAACGGGTATTGCTCTTGAAAATTTGGATGCATATAAACGAAGCGTATTTACGAGTTAGAGAATTATGTTTTTTGCCATTGACGCTTCGTCCGCTGCAAAACAAAAACGAACAGGTGCCGATTGGTACAGTTACCATCTCATCCAGGCACTCAAATCTCAAACACTCGAATCAGACGATCGTGTTTGTCTTTATAGCCCTTCGGCTCTTCAGGAAGAACTTGCTGTGCTTCCTCCACAATGGGAAACACGTGTGCTGCATTGGCCTTTTTCTACTGGATGGATGCAGGGTCGCATGAGTTGGGAAATGCTGCGACGATCGCCAAATATTCTTTTTGTTCCAACCCAATCATTCCCACGTATTCATCCGCATACATTAAGCAAGCAACGCGCAACGGTTACAACTATTCATGACATTGCTTTTCACCGATTTCCTGATTTATATGATCCAATAGAACGTAAACATCAGGAAAAAGAGGTTCGTTTTGCCATCAAGCATGCAGAAATTCTTTTAACACCTTCCGAATGGACAAAAAAAGAACTTGCAGACGCGTATGGTGTTCCTCTTGAACAAATGGTTGTGACGCCACTTTCTCATGATGTGACACATTATCATCCGCTTGAGAGTACGGTTGTTGAGGAGGTATTACAAAAATATCGTCTGAGTCGAAAAAATTATTTTTTAAGTATTGGTCGCCTTGAACGTAAAAAAAATATTCCCTTGCTCATTCGTGCGTTTGAAATATTTAAACGATCCCGCGGAACAGGTGACCCATTTGAATTGGTGTTGATTGGAATGTCTGGATTTGGATTTGAAGAAATTCATCAAGCTGTTGATTGCTCACCATTTAAAGAGTCAATCCGTCCATTGGGATGGGTTGAAGAAGTAGACATCCCCGCCTTGATGAATGGCACATTTGCGTATGTGTTTCCAAGTCGATATGAAGGATTTGGAATTTCAAACGTGGAAGCCATGGCATGTGGAATTCCTCTTTTGACTTCTGATATTCCTGCACATCGGGAAGTGGTGAGAGATGCTGGATTATTTCTTTCTCCAGATGAACCGGAAACATGGGCATCAGGTTTCCAACGTATTACCTCTGATCAAGGGTTGATTGAGGATTTGGTGCAGAAAGGAATAGTACGTGCACAATCATTTTCTTGGCAGACGACCGCACGAAAGACATGGGATGTGTTAAAAGGGCTTGTTTGAGCTGTGGATAACAAGAAATACTCCGTTTTTCTTTCACAAGCTTGCATATTTTTCAAAGGTCGTGTATAGTGTCAAAAAATAGTGACATTCTCTTTTTTCCTTTATTTTTATGGAAGAACTCATTCGCGAACTCATTCATCTTGGCCTCTCTGAAAAAGAGGGTGCTGTTTATCTTGCCTCCCTTGAATTAGGGCCAGCTGTTGTCCAAGACATTGCCAAAAAAGCGAATGTTAATCGTGCGACTACCTACGTCATGATTGAAACTTTGGCTGCTCGTGGACTCATGAGCACGTTTGTTAAAGGAAAGAAACGTTTTTTTGCTGCAGAATCTCCAGAACGTTTATTGACGATTGTTCGTCTTCAGCGCCGAGAATTGGAAGAAAAAGAAAAAGAAATTAGTTCTGTTTTGCCAAAACTTCACGCAGTTTATAATATTGAAGGGGTAAAACCCCAGATTCGTTATTTGGAAGGTGCAGAAGGAATTGTTTCGGTTATGGAAGTGTTTGAAGCCATGGAAGGGGAGTTTGTGGAAATGGTTTCCATTGACGACATCGAAAATATTCGCGAACTCATTCATCATCGCGAACGTCATTTGGAAGAACTTCAAAAACGCAATGTTTCTTATCGTCTGATTGCCGTCATGAAGAATCCTGATTTTTCTAAAGTGCCAAAAATTACCGGTGGAGAAGTGCGTCTGGTTCCTGCAGAAAAATTCCCTATTCATGGAGATTTTATTGTTCGCAACAATACGGTTTTCCTTTACTCGTTTACAAGCGCCATGCTTGGTGTTGTTCTTACAAGCAAAGAGATCGCAGACACCTTGCGTCAGATGTTTAATCTTGCCTGGGAAGGATCTGCAAATTATCCGACAGAAAAACGGTAAAAAATTTTTTCGTCATTTCAAAAAAGACCTCCTAATAGGGGTCTTTTAGTTTAGAAGGTTGTAACGCGATCGAGGTCTCGGTGGAGGAGACCAATTCGGATCAATGAACGGTAGAAACGGCGGACCCTTTGGTTCATTCGGTGTGACCGGAACGATTTGTGGTTGTGGAACGTCCCAGATCGTCGGTCTTTGCGGTAAAGGTTCCTCATTGGGTTCCGCTGGTTTTCCAAACGGATATTCTTCAAACCCATCTTGGCGAATGATTATAACCGCCATGATTCTTTCTCCTTCTACGTTTTCTACCTTCTACGAAAATATCACATCTTCTCTCTAACAAACTTGCAGACATTTGTCCATGAATAAATAAATTCGTGGCCACATGTCTGCGCCGAACGGATGAATTCCGTTTGGCGAGAGTGTGTTACTTATTTGCGAAGACCGCGCGCGAACAAATTCCATTCGCGCTCTACGTCGGTTGTGCCGCCATCCATTCGGACATATTTGGCAGCAGCTAAACCTGCTGGAGCCTTGCCACCCTCAAACATGACCGGAAGAAGTTTGACAGGACGACCCTGTCTCTGACAACCGATCACTTCTATCCAGGCATTCGACACCCCTTCCTTTGTGTATGGAAGGAGGAAGAATTTTATTCCTTGATCCAAATATTCCTGAATATTCCACAAGACGTGGATTTCACCAGGCTGACTTTCATGAGTCTGAATTTCGACTTCCGGAATTCGTGTCCGGAGTTCGGACAAAAATCGATCAACCTCGGGATTTTGTCCCGAAATATTTAGAACAAGGATTTTCATTTTTTGCTCCAAAGTTTGCAGTCACCCAGTGGCGAACATTCACCACCGTGTGTCTGCGTTGAAGAAAAGATTCTTCAACGGAAGATGTTTTTGGTCTTACGGCATCCAGATGCCGTATCGCCGTCGGTAGTTGAGCTGGCGGTATATGTATCGGATTCCGCGGCCAAATCCCTGAAGCAGGGGTCGAAACATATTCCGCCAAAACCATCGACGGCTGGCCTCGAGAATGTGCCAGAGAGCCACGATTGGCTTCCGAACACACCATTTGAACCACCACTGAGCGCGGTGATCGAAATGGAGTGTGGGGATTTTTGCCCCAACAATCTCGAAGATCATTCCCACACCAACAGGCAGTACCACAAATACCATGAATGTGGTGCAAAGCCAGGCAGTGATTCCGCCAGAAAATGGTTTGGTGATGAGTAACTCTGCCGCGCCCAAAAGCATCTGGGCGAGGTCGTCGATTGGCATTTAAGCCTCCTTTGCCGCAAACGGAGCGGCATTTACTCCATTTTTTTTAAAAACAGATGTATTTAATTTAGCAAAAAATAAGCTTTTTGTCAATTAGTTTAAACAATTTGTTTAAGAATGGTGAAAAAGACTTTAGAGACCGATATATGTTATACTTCTGCATATGTCGTCTGTTTCAGAATCGTCAACTATTTCCGTGATTGGCCAAGAGCGAGTTATTGCATTTTTGGAGCGTGCGGCTGCGGCGGATCGATTATCTCATGCCTATCTTTTTGTTGGTCCAGAAGGAGTGGGAAAAACAACGGTCATTCATTGGTTTTTACAAACGCTTTTTCCAGAAGGGCTTGCTCATCCAGATATTTCTTTTGTTCGTCGGCTTTCAGATGAAAAAACAGGAAAAATAAAATCTGCCATTACAGTTGAACAGATTCGTACATTGCGTGAACGTCTTGGAATGAGTGCATTTCTTGGCGGATACAAAGCGGCTGTGATCGAAGAAGCAGATGTATTGAATCTGGAAGCATCAAATGCCTTATTAAAACTATTGGAAGAACCAACAGTAAAAACGATTTTAATGTTACGTGCGACTTCTCCAGAACAATTACTTCCAACCCTTGTTTCTCGTTGCCAGATTCTTCGATGTCCCTTTGTTTCAGAACAGAAAATGATTCATGGATTAGAAATACGGGGGATTCATTCTGAAGAAGCAAAAAAAATGGCACGAATTTCTCATGGCTGTCCTGGACGTGCATTTCGTTTTTTGGAAAATCCAGAGGAACGTATACAAGAAGAAAAAACATGCGCAAATTTGATGGCTCTTTTGCAAAAACCATTGAGTGAACGTTTGGTATTGGCAGCGGAACAGGTTCCAAAAGAGGAAGCGAATCGAATAGAATCTCTTCTTCATTTGTTGAATATATGGGAATGGATGTTACGAGATCTCTTTCTTATTTCTTCTGGAATAGAAAAAAATTATGCTGAATTTTTTGGAGAAATATTCGTGTCTCTTGCAAAAAGCCGTTCGCCAAATCAATGGAGTCGTATCTTGAAAGTTTTGCGAAAAATTCGAATAGATTTTTCTTCCCATGTGAATCCTCAACTAGCTATCGAACATTTGTTCCTTTCTTTTTAATGTTTATTTTATGCAAATAACACGTTTTTGGATCATTCCTCTTCTGGCTTTTTTTCTTTTTTCTGGTGCGGGATGTTTAAATCTTGGAGGAACAAAGTCACAGCAAGGTGTAAAGGATGGAGGGGTATACAAATCCATTGATGGAGCTGCAAAGTGGTCACAATCGGTTGCATTTCCGTCTGCGAAAGGAGTTGGAAGTGTTGGAACGACCGATGTCTTGACGATGACTTTTGATCCATCAGATACGAAAACGTTATACATGGGAACAAAAGAAAATGGTCTTTTATTTAGTTATGATAACGGAGTTTCTTGGCAATATCCTGGAGATAGTCAGTTGAAGGAAGGAGGTGTGCGATCTATTGCTGTTGATCCAGCAGATATTTGTACCGTCTATGCAGTCAGTGGAACACGATTGTATAAAACAGAAACATGTAGTCGGCGTTTTCAAAGTGTGTATCAAGAGGCGCGTTCCGGAGTAAGTCCGCGTCGTGTTGCTCTTGATTGGTATCAGTCTGATACAGTTTATCTTGGTCTTTCAAATGGAGATATTTTGAAAAGTACTGATCGTGGAGTAACTTGGTTAACATTATTTACCGTAAAAGGAGAAGTGACTCAGTTGGTTGTGAGTCATAAAGACAGTCGAATTCTTCTGGTAGGAACAGGTGGTGGTTTGTTTAAAAGTGTTGATGCTGGAGTGACTTGGACAAAAATGGAAGAAGCATTGAAACCATTCAAAGAAGGAGAAGATATTTTTTCCCTTGTTCAAAGCGAAGATGGTTCCATAATTTTAGCAGCGACGAAGTATGGGTTGCTTCGCTCAAAAGATGTAGGAGATAGTTGGGAAGCGGTGAAATTAGTGACAGCTCCAGGACAAGTTATTGTTCGTGCTGTTGCCATGAATCCGACAGATCCACAAACTATTTATTACGCAACGTCTTCCACTTTTTATACATCCATTGATAGTGGAGTGACTTGGAAAACACAAAAACTTCCAAGTTCACGTTCAGCCTCCATACTCCTTGTGAATCCAGAACATCCAGAGGTCATATATTTGGGTGTTACAAAGATTGAGAAATAAAATATTTTTTACCTGTTTATGTCTGTGATGTTAACTCAATACAAACCGGAATTTGAAGCGGTGATCGAACATATGCGTGGAGAACTTGTTCAGATGCGTACTGGGCGTGCGACCCCTGCCATTGTCGAAGATCTTATGGTGGAAGCATATGGCGCACCTATGACCATCAAAGGAACTGCTTCGGTCAATGTGGCTGATGCCAAAACATTGGTGATCGAACCATGGGATAAAGGGCTTTTGAAAGCGATTGAAAAAGCGATTCAAGAATCCAATATTGGAATCAATCCAGTGGTTGACGGAAAAGTTGTGCGCTTAGTGATGCCACCGATGACAGAAGAGAGTCGCAAACAGCTTGTCAAAGTGATGAAAGAAAAATTAGAACAAGCTCGTGTGAGTCTTCGTGGGGTACGGGAAAAAGCACGCGAGGAAGTGGTTGGAATGGAAAAAGAAAAAGAAATAGGCGAAGATGAAAAATTTCGTCTGTTTGAAGAAATCGACAAGATGACAAAAGAATACGTTCAAAAAGTGGAGGACACCGGCCATCAAAAAGAAGAAGAAATTATGACGGTTTGATATGGCAGAAACTTCCATGGAACAGCTTGTCTCTTTGTGTAAACGGCGAGGATTTGTCTTTCCTTCGTCTGAAATTTATGGTGGATTCGCGGCGATTTATGATTATGGACATTATGGAGCTTTATTGAAAAATAATATTCGTGACGCTTGGTGGAAACACATGGTGCAGTGGCGCGAAGACATATTAGGGCTTGATTCTGCTATCTTCATGCATCCAACGACTTGGGTTGCTTCCGGACATGTGGGAAGTTTTGATGACCCACAAATTGATTGTCGAACATGTAAAAATCGATTTCGCGCTGATCATGTTTTGGAATCGTATGGGATTGAAGCAGATAAGGTTCCGATTGAGACCATCAATGCAGAACTTGAGCGATTACGTCATGAAAAAAAATTGGTGTGTCAGGTATGTGGATCAAAAGATCTGACGTCCGCTAAACAGTTTTCTTTGATGGTTAAATCGAATCTTGGTTCACCTACAAATGAATTGTCTGAGGAAAATGTTGTATACTTGCGTCCGGAAACATGTGGAGGTATTTATTTGCAGTACAAAAATACCATGGATGCACTTCATCCAAAATTACCGTTTGGCATGGCACAGATTGGAAAAGCATTTCGCAATGAAATCGTTGCAAGACAGTTTGTATTTCGTACGCGAGAATTTGAACAAATGGAAATGCAATATTTTCACCATCCATCCATGACAAAAGCGTTGTACGAAAATTGGAGAGCAACACGATGGGAATGGTATAAAGCGATCGGAGTTCCTGAACAAAAGATTCGATGGCACAAACATGAGAAACTCGCGCATTACGCATCCGAGGCCCATGATATTGAATATAATTTTGCTTCTTTGGGAGGGTTTAAGGAAATTGAAGGCGTTCATGCACGAGGAGATTGGGATTTGGCTCAACACGCAAAATTTTCTGGAGCTGATCTTTCCTATTTTGAAGAAACGACAAAAGAACGGTTTGTTCCGCATATTGTGGAGACATCTGTTGGGCTTAATCGTCTCTTTTTGATGTGTATAGATTTAGCATATACAGAAGAAGATGTAGATGGAGAGACGCGTGTGGTATTGAAATTTCCTCATGCGCTTGCTCCGGTGAAAGTGGCAGTATTTCCTTTGTTAAAAAATAAACCTGAACTCGTGGTGCAAGCGAGAAATGTCTATGTGGATTTGCGAAAACAATTTTTGTGTGAATTTGATGATCATGGAAACATTGGAAAACGATACCGTCGTCAAGACGAGATTGGAACGCCTTTTTGCATCACTGTCGACTTTGATACACTCACGGATCAAACCGTAACCGTTCGTGATCGCGACACGATGAAACAAGAACGTATTGCTCTTAGTGAATTGATTTCCTATTTGAATCAAAAATTATGTCTTCTTTCCTGACTTTGAAAAATGGCTTGCGCACACATCTGATTCCATTTGAAGGAACAGATGCAGCCACGCTTCTTGTGCTTTGTAAAGTTGGTTCGCGATACGAAGATGCTCCCATCAATGGTGCATCGCATTTTATTGAACATCTCATGTTCAAAGGAACAAAACGCCGTCCAACAACCCTTGATATCAGCCGAGCATTGGATTCAGTTGGAGCAGAATATAATGCGTATACAGGAAAAGATTTGACAGGGTATTATGTAAAAGTGGACAGTCATCATTTAAAACTCGCTGTTGATGTTTTGCATGACATGTTGTTTCACTCGAAGTTCGATAAAAAAGAATTAGATCGCGAACGCGGAGTGATTATTGAGGAAATTAACATGTATCAGGATAACCCGATCATGTATTCAGAGGAGCTCATGGAGCAAGCCATGTTTGATGGCAATACACTCGGTTGGCAGATTGCAGGTTCACCTGAAACCATGCGAGCGATGTCGCGTGCAGATATTCTTCGCTATCGTGATTCACATTACATTCCATCACGCATGGTGATTGCAGCTGCAGGAAAGATTCCGGAAGAAATAGAAGGGTGGTTGGATGGAACATTTGGAACTGTGAAAGAGACACAGACTGAACCAAAAGAATTCAGTCCATTTGGTGTGTTGCCAACGCGCCGAACTCCACGGATTCGTATTCAACATAAAGAAACACAACAGATCCAACTTGCGATTGGTTTTCCATCTTATGGATTGCATGATAAACGTGATGCCGCTGCTCGAATCCTTGGAATTATTCTTGGAGGAACCATGAGCTCGCGTTTATTTGTTTCAATTCGTGAACGGCGAGGTCTTGCCTATATGATTCGTGCGAGCCAGTCGCCATATGAGGATATAGGAAATTTTACGATTCAGGCTGGGTTGGAAAAAGCACGACTTGATTTAGCATTAAAAACCATCATGGATGAATTACGACTTGTAAAAAAGCGAGGAGTTAAGCCGGAAGAATTGAAGCTTGCAAAAAATTATGTCCATGGAAAACTCATGCTTCATCTGGAAGATTCTTCGGACCGTGCCGAATACTATGCGAGACAGGAATTGTTTCGCCGCAAAGTCGAGACCCCGGAAATGTATGTGAAACGGCTTCAGCGAGTGAATGTCCAAGAAGTGCAACAAGCGGCGCAGGATATTTTGGATTATGAACGGCTTTGTTTGGGAGTGATTGGTCCATATAAAACACCAGCGATTTTTTTGAAACATCTTCCGTCGAACATCCTTTAATATTTTCTTTACCTATGTCGAAATTGATTATCGGCAATTGGAAAATGAATGTTGGTGTTCGTGAAAGTTTGGCATTGGCGCGGGCTGTTCTTTTAGGGATGCGAGGAAAGACCTTTGCACCAGATGTTGTAGTATGTCCACCGTCTGTTGCTTTAACCGAAGTGCGAAAAGCCGTGGCACACAGCCGGATTGGGTTGGGGGCACAGAATCTTTTTTTTGAAGATGTCGGAGCATACACCGGGGAGATTTCCGGTCGGATGCTCGCAGAAATTGGATGCGGATATGTGATTGTCGGACATTCGGAACGTCGAAACTTGTTTGGAGAAACAGATGAAATTGTGAAGAATAAAGTCCTTGCTGCATTGCGTCATCGTCTGATCCCCATTGTGTGTGTGGGGGAAAACGAAGAAGAGCGAAAATGTGGAGAAGCAGAGAAAGTCGTTGAACGTCAATTGCGAATGGCTTTAGATGGAGTGAGATTTTCTCCTCACGGATGTGTGATAGCCTATGAACCTGTGTGGGCGATTGGAACGGGGAATGCTGGAAATCCTGCTGATGTTGTTCGTATACATACAACCATTTGGCGCATTCTTTCTGAGTTGATGGAAAGAACACTTGTCGATTCTGTCCGAATCGTGTATGGAGGAAGCATAAATAGCGGTAACAGTTACGCTTTTTTGCGCGAACAAGCCATTGATGGGTTGCTCGTAGGTGGTGCAAGTGTGAAAATCAGTCAATGGAGCGAGATTCTTCACACAGCTACCCAAGTAATTGAAAGTCAACAATAATATATGGGATGGTGGATTTTCATTCCGTTTGCAATTCTTGTTATCAGTTTTATACCGGTTGCTATTATTGCAATACGTAAAATTCCACAATTACGTATATTAAATATTCATGATTTACCTGAAGAAAAAACACGTCAGGTGAAAGAGGCAATTATTGCTCGACGTGTTGAACGTTGGTTGGGAGGACATTCATCTGGTTTAGTAAAATGGATGCGTTTGATTGGAAAGAATGTTTCACGGTTTGGGCGCCGAATAGTACAACGTTTGTATGCCATGGAACAGTATTATCGGAGGCTGCAAAAAGGGGCAGCTCATGCAGCCCATGCCACAGATCCAGAAACTATTCGACGTTTAATGAATGAAGCTGCTGCGTTTATTCAACAAGGCGAATCGTTTGAAGCGGAAAAACGTTATATTGAAATCATTAGCCATAATCCAAAATACGTAAAAGCGTATGAAGAATTAGGAAATCTATATTTACAGGATCGGCAATACACCCAAGCACGAGAAACTCTCATGTTTGCTTCAAAAATCGCTCCAGAAGATGCAAGTGTTCAGGTGAGTCTTATGGAATTGGAAATAAAAGAGGGAAATGTGACATCGGCAGTTCCATATATCCGTCGTGCTGTGGAATTACGTCCGCACAATCCGAAATATCTGGATTTTTTTATTGAGACCTGTCTAGCTGCACGTTTACCAGAAGAAGCGGCACGTGGTCTTGGTCTATTACATGATGTAAATCCGGAAAATAAGAAATTAGAAGAATTTGGGCGTCGTATCCAAGAGATGGAAAGAACTCGTTCTCATGAAATTCAAGGATAGATATCCTTGATGTCAGTCTTTACAGGTTTTTTGAATTTCAGTATTCTTTTCACAGCAGAGATGCCGTTGTAGCTCAGATGGTAGAGCATCGCCATGGTAAGGCGAAGGTCTCGGGTTCGATTCCCGACGACGGCTCCATAAAAAACATTGCATAGGTACGCAGTGTTTTTTATATGGACATTGCATTTTAACTCAGAAGTTTTACGACCATCATATAAATCAGTCAGATTATCTGTTGTAAATATACGATTTTATTGACCATATTTTTTCGTTCAGGTAGGATAATCAAGTCTTATAAAAACGGGTGGATACCCAAGCGGTCAACGGGGGCAGACTGTAAATCTGCTGGCTTACGCCTTCGTAGGTTCGAATCCTACTCCACCCACCATTCTTGATACGCCGAAATAGCTCAGGGGTAGAGCAACGGTTTTGTAAACCGTAGGTCGTGGGTTCGAATCCCTCTTTCGGCTCCAAATTGACTCTTTTTTCCTCGCATGTTACTCTCCGCACATCAATTGCCTTCTTTTGCTTATGTCTCAAGATACCCGCATCAAACTTGAATGCACCACTTGTCGCCGTATTGGCTACAATTCCACCAAAAATAAAAAAGTCATCAAAGAACGCTTGGAGCTTAGTAAGTTCTGCAAATGGTGTCGTCAACATACGACCCATAAAGAAACCAAGTAAATCAAAATACCCTGTAAAAACAGGGTATTTTGTATAAAAACCTTCTTATTAAAGAACGGCTTTTTTGGCTGCGGAAGCCACGCGGAATTTGACCACGGTCTTGGCAGGGATTGGAATTGTTTCGCCTGTGGCCGGGTTGCGACCCATGCGTGCTGGTCGATCGACTTTGACCAATTTGCCCACGCCAGGAATGACGAATTCGCCATTTGTCTTCACTTCTTTGTAAGCCATGGTGACCATATTGTCCAAAAGGGCTGTGACATCCTTTTTGGACATCTCGCTCGCTTCTGCAAGACTTGCGATCATCTGACTTTTTGTCATCTTCGCCATAGAGAAAAAATTAAGAATTTCTAAGAAAAGTATAACATAATTGAGAAAAGTCGACACCTAGGTGGGGATAAATGATACACTCTTGTTCGAGAAGAGTATGCAAAATTTTTTTCAGATTCGTTTTACAAAAGTGGAATGGAAGTTGATTGGTCTTGTTTCTTGTGTTGTTATTTTGTTTGCATGCATTCCTTCTTTGTATGGAATATGGTTAGCATCCACCCATGGAATGGTTTGGTTTGGAAGACCATATTTTTCAAATGGAGATTATCCGTATTATCTTTCTTTGATTGAACAAGCAAAACAAGGGAGATGGCTTTTAGATAATTTGTTTACAACAGAACCAACCATGCCATTTTTTCATTTTTTTTGGCTTTTTATTGGGTTTGGAGCTCGATTTTTTCACATATCTTCCATTGCAGCGTATCACATCAGTCGTATTTGCTTGATTCCTGTTCTTTGTGTGATGACCTATGGATTTGTCTCTCTCTTTTTTTCTTCCATTCGTTTGAGAATACTCACAACTGTTCTTTTTCTTTTTGGTTCCGGCATAGGTGGAATTTTACCCATATGGTGGGAATGTTTTTACATGTTTCAGCCTATTGATCGATGGATGCCTGAGTCCACCCCTTTTCTTTCTATATTGTATAGTCCACATTTTGTGGCTTCAACCATTTTGTTGTTGATGTGTTTTTTTCTCTTCATTCGTTTGTTTCAAACAAGAACATGGAAAACAGCTATAATGACAGGGGTTGTTGTGGGTATTTTTTATCAACTTCATCCGTATTACCTTATTCTTTTTACGTTCATTCCTTTAATTTTTCTTTTTTTGGAATGGATACGTGGACATTTTGATGATCGATCATGGATGGTATTTTTGATGGCAACGATTTTTTCATTACCCACCATTGGGTATTATTATTTTTTGAACACATCCACTCCTGAAACAAAAATGATTCTTGGACAAAGCATTACTCTTTCTCCAAGTGGTTTGTATATCCTTTTAGGATTTGGTTTGTTTATTCCTTTGGCAGGAATAGGTCTTTGGATAAAAAGAAAAGAGATCACAGAAAATATTTTTTGGAGATTTTTGGCAGTCTGGTTGATTGTTCAACCTCTATTGTTATATATTCCAGTTGATTTTCAACGTCGATTGATTGAAGGGTGGCTTTTTCCTCTTGTTGTTTTTTCTGTTGTTGCCGTGCAGTGGATTTGGGAAAAAATGAGATATAAAATTGGATATAATTTTTTTCTTGTTTTTCTTGTTTTATTTTTGAGTTCTTCTTCCATTGTTTTATGGGTTATAAATATCCATGCAAATAATCCTGTTCAAACTGGAGAAAATTATCTGACACAAGATACCGTGCGTGCTTTTGAATGGATGCGGACAAATTTTCCAGAAAATGCGGTTGTGATAACTGTTCCATCACAAATAGATGAACTTGGAGGATGGATTGGGCGACGGGTGTATGCAGGACATTGGGCAAATACCATTGAGAATGGTCGCAAATATGACGCATTGACAAAATTTTTTGATCCAACAACCACAGAGACCTGGCGCAAGGATTTTTTACAAACGCATGGTGTGATATATGTATATACCAACGCACATTTTAAATGGAACGAATCACCACCTTCTTATGTGAATTTAATATATCAAGAGGGCTCCTCGGTTGTTTATCGAATTTTTTAATTGCTTGCCAGAAGAGATAGATTTTTGTATGATTTTTGAGCCGAAAATATAGGGGCGTCGTTCAATGGTAGGACGGAGGTCTCCAAAACCTCTGACATAGGTTCGATTCCTATCGCCCCTGCCACAAAAATCTCCGCTTAAACAGCGGGAGATTTTTGTATGGGGCACGGGGGAAATAGAACTCTTGAACACAAAATGTTAATATCCGTGTGCGTATGATCTATCTCATTGGCGGGGCGCCTAGGTGCGGAAAAACAATTCTCTCGCAGCGAATCGCGTCACAGAAAAATATATCTTGTATATCGACTGATACAATTCGGCCGATGGTTTTGGCTTGTACGCCGAAGTCTCAAATAAACAAAAAATTCCCTTACGAGAAGTTGCAACTCGAAAAAGACGCAACTCCGTATCAAGACATGATTTATAACTCCCCGCGTATTTTATTGCGTGCAGAAATCACAGAATCAAAAACACTTTGGCTAAGTACGCGAAGGATGATCGAACATCTCATTGATTGTCAGCAGGACTATATCATCGACGGAGTGCACCTGATGCCTGTGCTTGTCAATCAACTCAAAGGAACTCGTTATTGGAAACAGATTCGATCCGTTTACCTCGTGAAGACTGACTTGGATGAAATTAAAGATGGGTTCTCCCGAAGCGAATCAAGACATGATTGGCTATCATCTGCGTTGAAAGACAAGGATTTGGTCGATAAGACGGCTCGCATGGTACAGACAAAAAGTGTTTACATCGCCGACCAAGCAGAGAAAAACGGTTTTACAGTTGTCGATACAGGAAAAGATTTTGAACAGAAGCTCAATGCGCTATCGCGAAAGTTCTAATCTCCCACGCTAGCCTCTGCCACAAATGATCTCGTATAAGCGAGATTTTTTTTCCAGTGCACGATGTATAGAAGGGTTTTCTTATCAATGTTATGATAAACTTATCGCCCAATTTATGGACACGATAACTCATTTGTATGACAGCACTATTTACACCTCACGCATTCCGGGTTGGAGTATTTTTTATTTTTTTGTATGCACTTTGTCTCATCTGGCCAAGAATGTATCCATATGGGACCGATGTACTTATTCATCATCTCCTTTCTTTAAAACTTTTATTTCCTGGTTTTCAAGGGTATGCCATAGGAAGCATTTTTTGGGGTGGTATATTGAGTTTCATATATGGTTTTATTGGTTCATTCCTGTTTCATGTATTCCATAAAAATTGCTGTCGAGGGAAATAAATGATAGGTTCATCTATTCTTTTTTTATGCGTAGATATTTTGTTTTTATATTCGTGATGATTTCACTTGTTACTTTTCCTTCTTTTGTACACGCTCAAATGATGGGGAGGTATACGGTGACGGATGATGGGTATACCGCTCGAGAAGAAGCCGAAGGAAAAATTATTGTAGGGAATCTTGCGAATGGCAGCGTGACATGCACCACTCTCACAACGGAAGATTTTAAGCGTATCGGAGAATACTATATGGGTCTAATGGTTGGTGATGCTCACGTTTCCATGAATGCGATGATGACACGCCAACTTGGCGAATCAGGTGAAAAACAGATGCATGTTCTTATGGGAGAACGGTTTTCAGGATGTGATCCGACTGCTGGTGATACAAATACTGTATGGAGTTCATCTTGGTTTCCCATGATGAGCATGATGAATAGTATTTCTGGTGGCTCATGGGGAAATGGTATGATGAATCGTTTTGGTGTTTCACCATGGAATATTTTTTTCGTGATGACAATGGGACTCTTCTGGATTGTTGGTATCCTTGCCCTTGTTGTTCTTATTCGTTCACTTATATATCCGCGTGAAATTTCTGAGACAAAGACAAAAATGAAATGAACGAGAAAAGCAGTCATGAAGACTGCTTTTCTGAATCAATGCATGACTGTTTTTTATCCTGTGGCCATCACGCTTACCTGTGCAAGCAGGATGAATGCAGCTGTAAACAGACCAGTCATCACTACAGGTGCAAAGGTGGAGATCCAGTTGCGGTGGCTTGGACGGAACCGACGCAAAAGAAGTGAATTAGAGACAACTGAGACGGAACTGAGTGCCATCGCGAGTCCTGCAAGTTCTGGACGCAATATAATACCTAGTCCAATAAATACCCGTGCCGCAATGGGAATACCGATGATATTATAAAAGAGAGAGAAAAAAAGATTTTGTTTGATTTTTCCTAATGTCTCACGGCTCAACTGAATGGATGAAACAACGTCTTGGATATCGCTTTTCATGAGGACAATACTTCCTGCTTCCATAGCAACGTCTGTTCCGCTCCCCATGGCAATACCGACATCCGCCTGGGCGAGTGCTGGAGCATCATTCAATCCATCGCCTACCATAGCGACCTTTATTCCTGTTGCTTGAATTTTTTTGATTTCATTTGCCTTATCTTCAGGCAAGATTTCCGCACGAACATATTGTTCTTCAATACCTGCTTGATGTGCGATCGCTAAAGCAGTGCGCATGTTGTCACCTGTAATCATATAGACAGTAAGACCCATACGTTTAAGTGATGCGATCGCTGTCGGAGTTGATGCTTTGATTGAATCTGCGACAGCAATAATTCCAATGACTTCCTTATTATCAGCAAGCAACATGGCTGTTTTACCTTCCTCTTCGAAACGTCGCATTTTTCGTTCCAAGCGATTCATGTCGATCCCGAGCGTACTAATCAACTTTCGATTACCGAAGGAGTAGGTCGTGCTATCAACAACTCCACGTACGCCGTGACCGGGAATAGCCTCAAAGTTTGTTACATTTGATGAAGCGAGGGATTCTTCTTCCGCATAACGACAGATTGCTTCGGCAAGTGGATGTTCGGATTTTGCTTCCAGTCCAGCTGCAATTTCCATGACATCATCTTCATGATGTGATCCGAATGCGAGGACATCCATCACTTCCGGTTTGCCTTTGGTGAGTGTACCTGTTTTATCAAAGATGATTGCCTTGATTTTACATGCAGCTTCGAGCGGTTCACCGCCTTTAATGAGAATGCCATTTTGGGCACCTTTACCTGTTGCCACCATGATGGCGGTCGGAGTTGCTAATCCAAGAGCACAAGGACATGCGATTACGATGACCGCTGTGAAGGTCATGAGTGCAAAACTGAGCGTGGAACCCAGTACAAAGAACCAGACAGCGAACGTGGCGATCGCAACGAGAATAACTACTGGAACGAATTTGGCGGAGATACGGTCAGCGAATGCTTGAATCGGTGCGCGTGAACCTTGTGCCTCCTCAACAAGGCGGATGATCTGTGCAAGGACTGTTTCCGAACCAATATTCGTGGCCCGGAATTCAAAGCTTCCATTCTTATTGACGGTTGCACCGATGACTTTGTCGTCTGTATGTTTTTCAACCGGAATGCTTTCGCCAGTGAGCATGGACTCGTCAACAGCCGAATTTCCACTCGTAATCACTCCATCTACCGGGATTTTTTCTCCTGGACGTACGAGGACGACGTCTCCTTCAACAACGTCGCCAATCGGAATATCGAATGGTTTGCCGTCGCGGAGCACGCGAGCAGTTTTCGCTTGTAAATCCATGAGTTTACGAACCGCATCTGATGTTTGTCCTTTTGCTTTGCTCTCAAGCCACTTGCCAAGAAGCACGAATGTGATAAGAAAAGCTGCTGTCTCAAAGTAGAGTTCTGGAATTTTTTCTCCGGCTACGCCAAGAAGTGAATTGTTCGTTACCGCATACATGATGAAGTTGACGACGCTATAGATAAATGCTGCACTCGTACCGATCGCGATCAAACTGTCCATGTTAAATGTTCTCATGCGCAGGCTCGACCACATTCCTTTGTAGAATCCTGTACCGAGGAAAATTTGCACCGGAGTTGCGAGCACAAATGACACAATACCGACCCACGGCAACAAGGATGTCCGACCAGGCAAGAACAACAAGAAATCGAGGAACATGAAAAAGAGCATTGGCAAGGACAGCACGGCACCTATGAGAAATTTGCGCCAATAAGATTGAATTTCTTGATGTCGTCGTAGACGATCTTCATCTGGATTTGCTTTTTCAGCAATTTTAGCTTCATAACCAGTCTTTTTTATCTGAGCAATGATTGCTTCTTCGTCTATCTGACGTGGATCAAAGGTTACATGAGCTTTTTCCGTAGCAAAACTCACTTGTGCATCTACAATGCCAGGCATTTTTTTTATACTTTTTGTGACAACACCTGCACATGATGTGCAGTGCATACCAAAGAGACGTAAGGTCGTTTTTTTTTCGTTTTCTGGTTTGGTTGTCAGGTGTTTAGATATGATGGATGTATCTGTTGACCGATCTGTTACAAACGGTGTCATGATTTTTTCCTGCATAAGTGTCTCAAAAGAATGAGCAATATCCTGCACACTATTTTTCAGACTTGCTGGGAATGCCAATGTCCCGCTCTTTTGCCTCGTCACCGTACCATGGAAAGCTGGACGACCTGTCGAGTCCAGATCAATCGTTCCTTCTCCTTGTGTTTCAGTGAGATATTGAAAATGAAAGCGATTACTTTCCTGTTCGATAAGGGTTACCGGTTTCTCGGTTGAGGTCATTCGATCTTGGTCGGAATGCGATATCTCTGCTACGGCATCATATCCGGCAACTTTTATTGCGGTGATGATCGTATCATCTGGAACAGTGTCATTCGTTGACACTCGACAAATACCTTCACGTGCGTTTGTCACGACATTTATGACGTTTGGAAGATTTTTAACTTCTTCGTTGATAAGTGTTTCGCAGGATGCACAATGCATTCCGGAAACGCGAAATATTTTATCCATATAAACAGGTTAAAATGCGACATCATAGCCTTTGTTTTTTAATGCTTCTGTCACATCGTTTGGATGTATGAGTTTTTCCGAAGTCAGTCGAGCTGCACCTGTTGAGATGTCTACGGATACATCCGTGACTCCTGGTAACTTGCGAAGAGTGATCATCGACACTTTGACACAAGCGTCACATGTTAAATTTTTGATGTTGAATATAAGGTCATGCATATGGTTATTCGACAAGAATTGTGCCGCGATACATACCCATTGAACAGGAATATGGGATCGAACCTTTTTCTATTGGAGTAAATTCAATAACATTTTCGCCTTTTTGTAAGTTTGTACGAATCCCAAGTGAAGGAACAACAATACTTGAGGCGCAGGTGAATGACGATTCAGATGTAATGATCCATCGGACAGGCACACCTGCCTTGACTCGTAAGGTTTTTGGTGAATATCCGGAGGCTGACTGAGTCATCTTGATTACTTGAACATCCTGTTGTTGGATTTCTTGGTCAACAGGTGTGTAATTGATTTCTTCGTTTTGAGAGACAATAGGGAAGACTGCCATGGCACTTTGAATGTTATAAATACCAAAGGCAATGACAAGAATTCCAACAACCGCGTAAAAGATACGTGCCATCGTCCCTTTCATAATGGAAGAGAGACCGCCTATACCAAGAAGGGCTGGAACAGTGCCAAGCGCGAATGCACCCATAATGATCGCGCCGCTTTGGAAGTTGCCAGTACTTATCGCGTATAACTGCATAGCCTGGGTGAATCCACAAGGAAGAAAGAATGTCAGTGCTCCAGTAAGCATCGATGCTGTATGACTATATTCTTTTTGATGTTCAGAAAGACCAAAAAAACGGGCAATGGAAGAAGGAAGAGTTATGGACATTGCTGAAATGCGCGGAGAGAGATTGGTAAGCTTGATTCCGAGTACGATCATCACTGCACCAACGATAAGGGTAAGGAATGTAAGAATATTGCCAGAGATTTGCAAGAACCCACCGAGAAGTCCGAGCAGACCGCCCAGGAGTGTGTACCCAAGGACACGTCCGCTGTTGAAAAAGAGATGTGGGCGGAATTTTTCCCAGGCAGTAGCTTCTGGGTGAAGCTCGGCATGTCGCGCTGCAACACCGAGAATAAGACCGCCGACAAGTGCCATACAAGTGGAGACGCCAGCGATGAGACCAAGAAGCAAAGCAAAACCTGTTGTGACATTTTTTTCGTCTAAGGAGAAATCCAAGATACCTGTCCCGCGCAAGGTGTAGAAAAAAACAGCAAGCAAAATGATTCCGAAAATAATGTACTGCCAATCCGTGGCATTCTTGGTGATCCACAGAAGTTTTTTGGGCTCCCCGACCTCATATCCAGCTTGTTTCACCGCATGAATGATTTCATTTTGACTTGGAATATCCGCTCCGTGTTCAATTGTTGCACAACCTTTGCGGAAATTCACTTTCACTTTTGTGACACCTTGAATGTGTCCTATGACCTCTTCCAAGAGTAATTCACATGAATGACAGTGCATGCCACGAATGGGAATCATTTTTTGATACATAAAAATAAACGACAAGAATAATAACGTGTTAAATTCTTCCTCTTTGTCGTTTGTTATTCACGTTTGAAGATGGTTCCCGTGAGAGAAAATGGTTGGAAAGAAGGTGGATGATCTGATGGAGTTTTTAATGATTTTTTCTGAACCCTTTCACATGGATGTGTTGTACATGGGAAGTCTACAAGAAAAAGATTGATGACTGTTTCTTCCTGTTTCGATGTCATTGCTGCTGTATCGTGTTCCATTTGTACGGAAGAACAGCACCCAGGTTGTTTTTCATGGTCCTGGGTTTTTGTCATACTCATTGTCTGTTCACTCATCTTATGGGTAGGCAAAATTTGTTGATCTATTTTTGCTGCATGAACCATCGGAATACCAACAAGCAAACTCAAACAAACACCGCTGAGAGCGACGGGAATAACAAGGTATGGTCCTATGAACGTTTTGAACGTTGATTTCATACGGCAATCTATCGTCGTTTTAGTTTATAGACCTTGATGATTTCATTGACAGCCTTTTCTTCGTAGCCTTTTTTCATTTGATTGATGGCACACGTACTCAGGTGGTTTTCAAGAAGAACATCTTCGACACCAGAAAGAGCTTGTTTTACAGCCGATGTTTGAGTGATAATGTCAATACAATAGGCGCCGCTTGCAATGAGTTCGCGAAGACCCCGAACTTGTCCTTCGATAATACGAAGACGTCGATCAAGATTTTTATTTCCTTGTTTGTGCATATGTGCTTGTTGAGAGGTTACACCCTATGGGGGTATAATGCAAATGTCAATATTGATACGTATTTGTGAAAAGATATATCAAAATTCTTGAGAAGGCAGGATGGATGATCGATAAACTGGCACGGAGAAAAATATTTTCAGGTCAGACCGTTACACGAGGAATTCAAAAGGAATTTGCTGAACACAAAGAAGACGCACATGCTCTCGTAAAAGGACGAATAGATTTTTTTAATAAAATTTATGGGTTTAGGTTTGAACATATTTGTATTAAAAATCAAAAAACACGTTGGGGGAGCTGTTCGCGAAAAGGAAATTTGAATTTCAATTATCGCATTGTTTTTCTTCCTCCAAGATTAACCGATTATATTGTCGTGCATGAATTGTGTCATTTAGAACAATTTAATCATTCAGAAAAATTTTGGTGTCTAGTTGCGAATGTTTTTCCTGATTATCGTGCGTTGAGAAGGGAGTTGAGACAAAAAAAGATTGGATAATCTTGACATCGTTTGACATATCAAATACTATACAAATATATGTCAAACATACAACCTTCCGTTGCATTTTTTTTAGAACTTGGAAGAACTCAAGCGATCATGGCTCGCCGTTTTGATAGCGGACTTGGCGGACTTGGATTAACCGAATTCATGATTTTGTATCATTTGAGCACCGCAGAAAATGAACGCATGCGCCGCATTGATTTGGCGGAAAAAGTGGGACTTACTCCTTCTGGGGTGACGCGTCTTTTGGCTCCGATGGAAAAAGTGGGACTCATAAAAAGAGAAGCCTATGCGGAAGATGCACGTGTGAGTCAGGTCATGCTCGTTTCAGGGGGAAAGAGAAAATTAGAGGAAGGAATGGAACGAGCCGAGGTGTTAACTGAGGATATCTTTTCAGCGGTCGGAATAAAAAATCCAAAAGCATTATTAGAGACTCTTCGTAAACTTGGAAAAATAAGATGTTGATTGACAAAAATACAAAAAAAGAATGAGATTTATCTAGGTTAGATCTTTCATTCTCTCTCAATTTTGAGGAAAACATGGAACATTTTATTCCTTGGATTTTGTTTGTCATTTGTTTTGTTATTGGATATTGGATGACTCCCGGTATCACATCTGATTCCAGTTTTCGGAATTATCGTGTCAGAAAATTCATGGAAAACCAGAGTCATATTCCCGAAAGGGAAAAAGTGTACCCTGCACAAGAACCAAATACGATCGAGGAAGATATTTATGGATTTGTGATTCTTTTTGGAATCGGTTTTCTTGTGTGGGGTATTTGGGATCTTTGGCAATTTTTTCAAAACCTTTTTTAAGGTTTATCTATGAAATCTTTTACACTCAGCTTTTGTTTGCTGGGTGTTTTTTGTTTTAAAATAAAAACCGCCTCGAGAGATGAAAAGAGACGGTATGGGAGAACCGTGGTTAGGCGGCTTCGTACATTTCTTGGACAGTCGTTTGAATTTTTTTCCAACTCATGATCTTTTTTCTCCTCCAGGTTGCATGGGCAATTTCAAGCGCTTTGAGCAGAGCTTGCTCAAAGTGAAATTTCTGAACAGGAGAGATCATTTCGTGGAGTTGGTGACCACGACCGTTGTAAAAGTGAAAACAAGCGAGTTGATATTCTGTGAAGATTTCACAGAACAGGAAATCGATCATTGAATGATATTTTTCCATTTTTTTTCGAGCTGCGACGAATTCTAAAGCTTCTTGATAATCTGTGTTATTTAGGAGGAGCGCTTCGACTCTTGGAAAAATAGAAGATGTTGCTCCTCCGACAGCCTGAAGACTGATGGTGATTGTGACTTGAAGCGAACATCCTAGATACAGCATGTTTTTCTCCTTTTTGTTCTTTTAGAAAGGAACTTTTCTTAGATTGCCAGAAATTAAGTCAGAAAGTCAACAGAGATATTGGCTCGTTGACGAAAAATAAAAAAAGAGTACAATAGCCAGTCTTTGTGACCCTTTTCGGTTTTGGTTAAACCGAAGATCGTTCAAATACAGGAGAGAAAAACATGAAGACAGTCGAGGAATTGCGGCAAGAGGTGAAAAGATTGGATGAACGGATGAATGAAAGTCGTACATTGTATAAAGAACTTCAAGAGGTCAGAAATGCTCTGGCTCTTGCAACGGCAGATTTTTTTGTGACCGTTGATAACGGATCTGTGATAGGAGTTTTTGGTGCTTCGCGTGAATGCATCTCAAAAGCGTTTCATTTGCGCATAACAACAGATGGAATGATCGTAAATATTCAGAAATATTTCAATGAAGGATCTGTTATTTTGTATCTTGAGGTTGGTGGTCAGATAGCTTTTGATTTGGTTGATGATGAAGATGATGAGGCGAGAACGATCCATTTCGTTGTTCGAACGTTTTCCAATAAGCCAGATGCATATGCATGGGCTGCGAGTAAGATTGCAGAAAGAATTTCTCGATAATTTACATAAAGTATACTCTTTCTTGAGTGTACTTTTTTTGTCTTCATGATTTCTTCATGGATTTTTTTGTATGCTATTTTTATATATAGTTTTTCTATGAAAAAAATAGTGAATACGATGCGAAATCATAAGAAAACATTCATGTTTGGCATACTTTTTCTTGCGGGAAGTGGTGTTTGGATGGGAAAGATAATACAGAGTAATACGATAGAAACTCGATATATTGTTGAAGCAGTAGAGAAAGGAACTCTTGTTACTTCTGTAACAGGAACAGGACAAATTCAGGGGGAATCTGAAATAAGTGTTGTTCCTGAAACATCAGGAAAAGTTATTCAAGTTGCTGTACAAAATGGTCAATATGTTCAAGAGGGAGAGGTTCTTGCAGTTCTTGATTCAACAGATGCCACAAAATCTGTTCGTGATGCGCGTTTAAGTTTGGCAAGTGCTAAACTTTCTCTTCAAAAATTATTCGCTTCAACAGATACGCTTTCTTTACTTCAGGCAGAGAATGCTCTTGCACAAGCAAAACGAACACTAACAGATCTTCAAAACGGTTCTGATACTCAGGACATTGAAAATGCAAAAGATGCGGTTGCAAGAGCTGAGCATGATCTTGACCAAGCAAAAAGAAATTTAGATGAAGTTCAAACAACCTCTGCACAAGAGTTAATTTCTGCGTCTGAAGAAGGATATAACACTGTTGCTGAATCATTTACAGCATTGTCTGATGTGATGAATGATTTGGCTGATGTGATGGGAACGACAACAGATGAATATGAATATATTGGATATTATAATTTATTGGCGGGGTCTTCTTATACAGAAAAAATGGTTACGGATTATAAAATAGCACAGAATACATATAATACGGCGTGGAATGCTTACCGTATTTCTGATCAAAATAGTGATACGGAAACAAAAGAATATTTAATTGATGCTACTCTTACGGCCTGTAAAAACATTTCGAATACCTTAAACGATATACAGACACTTTTGAATACGATTCAAGAACAAGGATATGAGACATCAGCCATTGCTGGTCATATTGATGACGTGATTGCGGTTATTCCTGGAGATATTGTTACAGTTAACGGTCATATTTCTTCTTTACAATCGGCGTCAGATACAATTGAACGCACGAATTTAAATGCTCCATATAATATTGCAGATGCAGAGGATGTGGTTACAGAAGCAGAAGCAACACTCATTTCTGCACAATCAACACTTGCAGATCTTGAAGATGGCGCAGATCCGGATGAAGTGATAGCTGCGCAGGAAGATGTGACAGAAAAAGAACAACAATTAATAGATATACAAGCTGGAACAAGTGTTTTGGATGTACAGTCTCAGCAATTAATTGTCCAAGAACGTCAGAATACGTTGAATGATGCGCTTGAAGCGTATGAAAAAAATACGGTTCGAGCGCCTATTTCTGGGACGATTGCGAATTGGACGATTTATCAAGGTCAAATCGCTTCTTCTGGAACGTCTTTTGCTACCATTGTGGCTGACAATTTTATGGCATCTATATCTTTGAATGAAGTTGATATTGCTCGCGTACAAAAAGAAAATAGAGTAAATCTTACCTTTGATGCAATCGATGATCTTGTTGTAACAGGAAGAATAAAAGAGATTGATGCAATAGGGATCGTTTCATCCAACGTGGTTAGTTACGGAGTTCTTATTGGATTAGATACACAAGATGAACGTGTACGATCGGGGATGACGGTAAGTACAACGATTACAACAAATGTAAAACAAGATGTTCTTGTTGTTCCAAGTACGGCTATTAAAACTCAAGGGAGTGTTTTGTTTGTTGAAGTTCTTGATGGAGCGAGTGAAATACGTTCGTCACAAGGAATTGTTTCTCAAACTTCTCCACGTGAAGTTGTTGTTGAGGTGGGGTTGTCTAATGATACGAATTCAGAAATTGTTTCTGGATTGAAGGAAGGTGATTTGATAGTGACACGAACAATCACACAAACAAATGCATCTGAATCAACAACCTCATCTTCTTCTAGTTTGTTTGGTGGAACACGAACCGGAGGTGGTTTTCCAGGAGATATACCTCGTTAATATGATTCAGATAGAAAATATTACAAAAACATATGAAGTTGGAGGGGAATCATTTCAAGTATTACGTGGAGTAACATTTACTATTCAGGATGGAGAATTTGTGGCAATTATGGGACCGTCTGGATCAGGAAAATCAACACTGATGCATATTCTTGGAGCGCTTGATACTCCAACAACAGGGACATATTTCTTAAATGGAAAAGATGTTTCTGTTTTGACCGAAGATGCACTTGCAGATATTCGTCTTGGACAAATTGGATTTGTTTTTCAATCATTCAATTTGTTACCACGAACAACTGTTTTGCGAAATGTGATGCTTCCACTTGTGTATAAAGAAATAGAAAAAGAAAAACGTGAAGAGCGTGCAAAAGGAGCACTCAAATCTGCAGGACTTCACGAGACATATTTTGATCATTTATCCAATCAACTTTCTGGGGGACAAATTCAACGGGTCGCTATCGCACGAGCATTAGTGAACGATCCGTCTTTGATTCTTGCGGATGAACCAACAGGAAATCTTGATTCAAAAACAGGAGAGATTGTGCTTGGAACTTTTCAACAACTAAATCAAGAACAAAAACGTACTATTATTCTTATTACGCATGAACCTGATGTTGCTGAACACGCAGATCGGATTATTTTTATTAAAGATGGTTTGATGGTGAGTGATACAAAAATGCACAGAAAATAAGGATATGATGTATGAAAATAAGAGATCTTTTTGAAGAAACATTTTTCGCCCTTTCTACGAATAAAGCTCGTTCTGGTTTAACAATGCTTGGTATTGTGATTGGAATCGCATCTGTGATTGCGATGGTCGCGATTGGGCAAGGGGCACAAAATTCTGTTCAATCAAGTATTGAGGCTCTTGGTTCGAATCTGCTTCAGGTACGACCAGGTGCACAACGTTCTTTTGGGGGAGGAGTTAGTTCTGGACGTGGGTCTGCACAGACCCTTACTATAGAGGATGTCTCTGCACTAAAGAAACAAATTTTATCCATGAAAGCAATTGCGCCAGAAATTTCTTCCCGATATCAAGTCACAACAAAAGGAACAAATACAAACACGTCTATTGTTGGTACCACAGATGCCTATGCAAGTGTGAGAAATTTAAAAATGGAGATCGGATCATTTTTGTCTGAACAACAAGTTCAGAGTGGGGCAAAGGTTGCGATGATTGGTTCGACGGTACGTGATGATTTGTTTGGAGAGGGAGGTGAAGCGATTGGTCAAACCATTCGTATCAATGGTATTCAGTTTGTGATTATGGGGGTCACACAAAAAAAAGGAGGAACGGGATTTGGAAGTCAAGATGATATGATTTTTATTCCACTGACAACCATGCAAAAATATCTTTCAGGAAATAAGTATGTAAGCACAATAAGTATTCAAGGAATAGATGCAAGCTCGTTGAGTGATTTAGAAACACAGATCACAAATGTTCTGCTGAATGAGCATCATATCGCTGATCCTACTTCTGCTGATTTTAATATTTTAAACCAAGCAGATATTGTTGAAACAGCTTCGAGTATGACCAAAACATTAACAACTCTTCTGGCTGCCGTTGCAGGCATTTCTTTACTTGTTGGTGGTATTGGCATTATGAATATGATGTTAACAACCGTGACAGAACGAACGAAGGAAATTGGATTACGAAAAGCAATTGGAGCGAAACGGATAGATATTAACAGGCAATTTTTAATAGAAGCAGTTTGTATGACCCTTATTGGTGGTATTATAGGAATTTTGCTTGGTGTTGGAGTATCTTTCGTGGTTTCTGTTCTTGGGGTGACCCAAACAAGTGTTTCTCTCTCTTCTGTGTTACTTGCCTTTGGGGTTTCTACTGGGATTGGTATTATTTTTGGATATTATCCAGCACGACGAGCTGCAAGTTTGAATCCAATTGTTGCGTTGCGATATGAATAATTTTTTCTTTTTTTATGAAAAAAAATGTAATTCCGATCATTTTTGGTGGAATAGCTATTGCTGGAGTGAGTTTTTTTGGAGGAATGATATTTGGGAAACGACAAGGATTAACACGAAAAAATTTTGCTTCCAGGTTTGATACAAACATGTCAAAAGGTCAGGGGGAACAACGTATAGGCGGCCAAGGTCGCATAGGTGGAGGAGGAAATAGTGGAAAAATTCTTTCCTTAGATGAAAAAAGTATTACGATCGAACTACCTGATGGTGGGTCAAAAATTATTTATTTTTCGGATACGACAGAGGTTGTGAAATCAACAAGTGGATTTTTTAATGATTTGATTATTGGTGATCAAGTCACCGTGATGGGTACCACAAATGATGATGGAAGTGTTTCAGCAAAAGTGATTCAGGTTCGTCCAGAAATTTTTTCTGATAACAACTAGAAATAAATAAATTTAGTGTTTAGATAGAGGAAAACATCAGTTTAAATAGAATTGATGTTTTTGTTTTAGAAACAGTGTCCAAGTATAATAGTTGGTATATGAAATTTTTTCAGCAGAGATTTTTATCCCAACCAACAAGAGAATATATTTTTATCAGTCTCTTGATGGCTGCATTTGCTATCGCTTTCTTTTTTCAGAGCCAGATGATTCTTTTGGGAGTGGCGGCTTTAACGGTGATCCCCACCTTTTTTCATGCCATAGAAGGTGTGCGTGCATTTCGGATCAATATTGATACATTCAACCTTTTTGCCGTTTTTGTTTCTTTTATGATCGGGGATGCCTACTCAGCTGGATTTATTGCGCTTATGTTGACCTTTGCCAGACTTCTTGATTGGCATACAGAGAGACGAACACATCATGCGGTAGAAGAACTCATGCGTTTGAAACCACTCACAGCTTTTGTTGAACGTTCAGAAGCTTTGGAAAAAATTTCTGCGGACTTAGTTCAGTTTGGAGATGTGGTTGTGATAAAAAGTGGAGCACACATTCCTGTTGATGGAATAATTGTGTACGGTAGTGCTTATATCAATGAAGCAGCAGTGACAGGGGAATCACAACCATTGAAAAAAATCGCAGGTGATCCCGTGATGAGTTCAACATTCGTAGAAACAGGAGCCATAAAAATTCGTGCCACACAAGTTGGAAGAGATTCGACTATTGAGCGTATGGCTTCACTTATGCGTGAAGCAAGTCTTCGTAAATCTCATTCGGAAAAACTTGCGGATCGTTTCGCTGGCTTGTTTATGCCGTTTGTCGCTTTGGTTGGTATTCTTGTCTATGTGTTTACTCATAATATTTTGATGACGGCTGCCTTTTTTCTTGTGGCATGCGCGGACGACATGGCTGTAGCAATTCCTCTTGCGATGACTGCATCTCTTGGGCAAGCCGCAAAACGCGGGGTGATTGTGAAGGGCGGACAATCGCTCGATGTTCTTGCTCGTATGCGTATTCTTGTCCTTGATAAAACAGGAACGTTGACATTTGGAAATTTAAACGTGCGAGCAGTTCGTGTGGCAAAAGGAATCGAAGAAAATCATTTTTGGCGCACACTTGCGATCGCAGAAAAGTATTCGGAACATCCAGCTGGTCGAGCTGCATACCATGAAGCTGTTCATCGTGTTGGAGATGTTCCTGATCCTGACGTGTTTGATGTCGTAAAAGGAAAAGGGGTTCGTGCAAAAGTAGGTCAGGAAGAAATTATGGTTGGAACAGAACGATTTTTTGAGGAACTTGGTATAGCAAGACCGCTTATGAAGGATGAAATAACCGGATCAATTTTTTTGGTTGCCATTGATGGAAAATATATTGGCTTTGTCGAAGTAGCTGATACGCCACGACCAGAAGCAGCAGAAAGTCTTCGGATGATTCGTGAACTCGGAGTGGAACGAATCATTATGTTTACCGGCGACCATGAGCGGGTTGCTGCGGATATTGCTCGCACGCTTGATATCAAAGAATATGAAGCGGGAATGACACCAGAAGAAAAATTACGTGCCCTTGAAGCATTATTACCTGAAGGTCCAGTTGGAATGATTGGAGATGGAATTAATGATTCCTTGGCGCTTGCCCGAGCAGATGTGAGTATTGCCATGGGAACAGGAGGCGCAGCTGTTTCTATTGAAGCTGCTGATATTGTCCTTATGACCGATAAGATCGCTCGCATACCAGAAATGATTGAGCTCGGACGTCGCACCTTTTCTGTGGTTCGTGGAGATACAATGATTTGGGGATGTACAAACGTTGTTGGATTTATTCTTGTTTTCACTGGAGTGGCAGGACCTGCATTTGCCGCGTTTTATAATTTTGTCATGGATTTTCTTCCATTATTGAATTCCAGTCGATTATTTCGAACAAAGAGGGAAAATCATGTATAATAAAGAAAAGAATGTGAAGAATTTTTTATGTCCTATATTACAAATATCGTTGAGGTGGTTGCAAAAAATACGAATTTTCGAACCGTTCTCTATACAGCCACAAAAAGTCAGCTTGTCGTTATGAATATTCCTCCTGGAGAGAATGTGGGAGAGGAAACCCATGCACACGTCGAACAGATCCTTTTCTTTCAATCAGGAAATGGAAAAGCAATTCTTGATGGACAAGAATCTCCTGTGAAAGCAGGCAATTTGATTATTGTCTCTCCAGGGACAAAACATAACTTTATCAATACCGGAATCGAGCCGCTTATTATTGCAACAATTTACGTTCCACCAAACCATATAGATGGAAGGATTCATAAAACAAAGGCAGATGCAGTTGCAGATATGGCTGATGAGGAGTTTGGTGAAGCAATTGTATAAAAAACAGGTTGTGTCGTCTGTTGACATAACCTGTAATATTAACGTTTTTTTCTGGAAATAACCTCACCTCTTACAAAGAGTGTTCCGCCTCTTCGTCCGTCAAAGATGAGTATTTTTCCTGTTGGAAGGATGTAGTTAATCAGATAATTCACCCGATCAAGTTCATCGGTCGTTCCTTTAGGAAAGGAAACAACGTCCACATCTTCCACCCAATTAGCTTTAATGGTACCTCCTGCCTCTTGGAGAGCACCTCTTGCATCATTCGTAAGAAGTGAAACCGTCACTGCTTCGATTTTTTTTGTTTTTTTTCGAATTCCCTTCAAAATCGTAAGAATTTTAATGAACATGTTTCCTCCATTTCTTTGTTTGCCTTATTTTCAAAGATGGAAGAAGAATCATATCAAAAAAGAGTATTTTGTCAAAATTTCTAATTCCCATTGACTTTTTTGTTTTTTCTATGTTGGATGGTCGTTGTTGGTTAATGAATAGCCAACAGCGATAATATTGAAGGAACTCTCTAAAAAAGGAGGAAAAGGATGAAGATGAGAAAAGATGCATGGTACGTCAGGCTTCATATCGAAGCCTACGTAGACCAGAGATCTGTATGGCTTGATCAAAGATTGGTCAATGAGACAAAACTTTCTGAATACAAAAAGTTGAGGGAAATTTGTAAAGATCCGTTCTCAAATGAGTGTCGGAATGCTAAAATCGCTTCAAGAAAAGCATATCGCGCGGCGAATCTCGAAGCATCGAAGGCGAAAGGTTCTGAAGTTCGCGCACGCCTTGAGAAAGGTCAAAAGAGTCTATGCCCGTTTTTCTGGCAAACAGTGATCGCTGTCCTTGTCTATCTGCCATTGTTCAAATGGCGCCGTGCAATTTTTTCGTGGATCATTCGAACATTTGTTCATTTTATTTGGCGTCCTTTTGTGACACTTTTGACATGGATATTTTGGCCATTCACCTTTTTCATTAGATGGTTGGTCAGATTTTTTTCCATGTATGGACAGAGATGTTGGAAGATCATCTTCCAACTATTAGTCGCCTCTTTCCTGTCTCTTATCGTCTATGGGACATATCTTGCTTCAGATCGGCATTCCGAGAGGATTATGGAATCCTCGCGGGAGCTGATGTACGACGTAAAAGAGTTGCCTCGGGAAGTGAGAAATAACTATCATTCCTGGAAAATGAAAGCGGAGGAGGAAAAGCAGGATGAGGCGCGGCAAAAGGCCTACGAACTGCAACAGCTTCGTGAACGTCAGCAGTGGGAAAGAAAAAATCCGGAAAAGGCAAAGGAAATACTGCTTGCACAACAGGATAAGGAGAGATGGGCGGCTGAACGCGAACAAAATGAGAAGGAATTCCGGTGGAAGATGTTCTGGAGAGACACTAAGGATATTTTTGTCGGGTTAGGAATATTTGTGATGTATTTGCTCGGTTTTTTTCTGTTTCTTTTGGGAGCAGCTCTTCTTGGTCTCGGACTCGATTTTTTAACTGAGCAAGGTGAGGGAATGTGGAAATTTCTCCAAGATTTTGCCAGAATGTGCATTCTCCTTGTCAAGAGATATATTCCGCCGTTTTATAGAGGCTTTCTTGCTTTCGTAAAATGGTGGAGAGTCGATTTTTCTCGGTGGCGTGCAGATACTTGGGTTTTTCTCAAGGCGTTCGTCAAGGCTCGAAAGGAACGTGTTTGTCCGTTCATAGATCTCGTGGACGATCGAGAATCCTCATAACACCCATAAGGGTGTTTTTTATAACTATGAAAGTTATCACTCCTTGACTTTTTTCTAAATTGGAGTAGGGTCTCATGTTGGTCTTTGTTTTAAAATTCAACAAAAAAGGAGGTTGCATGAAGTTGTGGTTGGTTCCCATTGCTCTTTTTGCCTGTTGTGTTCCATCGATCCTGTCCGCTCAGGTTCTGGGAATTGGGTGTGTTCAAACAGATCCATCCAACACAAACCAGGAATGTTTGAAAGTGGAACGGGTCGGGGGAGGCATCAGGACAAGTGAAGTTCCACGCCAAAGTTCGATTCAGACTTGTTCGGCGTGGATGCGTCCTGTCGTGTTTGGACGATTGACTCAGGGGTTTTCCGAGACTCACCACGGACTAGATATTTATGTGAGAGTAGGAACCCAGATTCTCGTTTTTCTGGATGGAAAAATAAAGAAGGTTGGCATTGATCGAAATGGGGGATCTTTTGTGGTTGTAGACCACGGAGGTTCTGTAGAATCTGTTTATGGACATTTATCTCGTATAGACGTTCATATCGGACAGATAGTTTATACAGGGGATTTATTGGGTTTTTCCGGTGGGGAACCCGGAACGTATGGTGCTGGAATTTCAACCGGCCCACACCTGCATTTTGAAGTGCGAGTAAGCGGAAGGATCGTAGATCCGGAATTTTTTCTCCGTTCCGGAGGAGGATGTATCTAACCGATTCAAAAGGGAGTCTGTGATTTGTACAGACTCTTTTATTTTTTATCTTGTCTTATCTTCATTCTTTTTTCATATTTTATGTGATAATGTGAGATGATGAACTATGAAACTTCTTGTTGTCGAAGATGAACCAAAATTGAACAAAGGATTGGTTCAAGGTCTTCAAAGCCGTGGATACGCAGTTGATTTTGCTTTTGATGGGGAAGAGGGAGAACGATTGGCACGTGTGAATCACTACGATCTTATTTTGCTTGACGTCATGATTCCAAAAAAGGACGGTTTGGAAGTCTGTCGAACTTTGCGTGCACACGGTGTTCAGACTCCCATCCTTTTTCTTACAGCCAGGGATGCGGTTGAAGATAAAATAAGAGGGCTTGACATGGGAGGAGATGACTATCTTGTCAAACCATTCTCCTTTGACGAACTTGTGGCACGCATGCGCACCCTTTTGCGCCGGCCACCTCTGAGTGCAAGTGATGTTTTGGAACTTGGTGGACTTCGTTTGGATACCCGTTCGCAAAAGGTTATGATCGATGGAAAAGAGATTTATCTCACTTTACGGGAATATGGTCTTCTGGAATATTTTCTGCGAAACAAGGAAATTGTGGTAACGCGCGAAGACATATTGACCCACGTCTGGGATCGTTTTTTTGATTCATTCAGCAACGTGGTTGATGTTCATTTGAAGAATCTTCGCAAAAAACTTCCAAAAATATATGCAAAACGGATTCAAACTGTCTGGGGAAAAGGATACCGCATCACTTAGTCCTCAATTTCAACGTGCACGGTGGTGGCTTACAGGAATTTATGTGATTATTCTTGCAGTGATTTTATGTTTATCAGGAGGTGTAACACATTCTGCATTTTCTCAACGTCTTGAACGTCGTATCAATCGATTTGTTCCACCTCCTTCACAAATACTCATGAGACAACCAGATATTCATGTTGCTCCACAGGAATTACGAACAGATCTTATTTGGTCTCTCTTTTTTGTGAATAGCGTTTTGCTTGTGCTTGCAGGTTTTTGGAGTTATTGGCTTGCGGGCAGAACACTCAGACCTATTCAAAAAATGTATGATGAACAACGTCGATTTTTAAGTGATGCTTCACACGAATTACGAACACCACTTGCGATTCTTCGTATTGATTTAGAAAATGAGTTGATGGATGCAAAAACAAAAAAAGAACAGCGTATCCGTACAGAAAGTCATTTAGAAGAAGTGGCTCGTATGGGAACGCTTGTAGAGAATCTTCTTGTTTTATCTCGTTCAGATGAGTCGATAGATCTCGATGAATATCGAGAAATAATTTCTGTGCCAGATGTGGTTTGTGATGTGATTGAACGTCTTCAGTCGTTTGCTTTCTCTTATACGGTATCTTTACAAATGCAATCATCAAAAGAATTATCTGTATTTGTTGTGGCGGATAGAGAATTATTATTTCAAGCAGTGAGTAATATCGTGAAGAATGCGATTATGTATAACAAAAAACAGGGAAGTATTTTTGTAACTATTGAGCAGAGGGATCATCAAGTTGAAATAAAAGTAGTTGATACAGGGGTTGGAATTGCGAAAGAAGATTTGAAAAAGATTTTTTCTCGTTTTTATCGTGTAGAAAAAAGTCGTTCACGTCAGACAGGTGGAAGTGGTCTTGGGCTTTCGATTGTTCAGTCCATTGTTGAGCGATTTGGTGGATCGATACATGTGGAGAGTGTGTTTGGAAAGGGAACAACCGTTACTCTTTTGTTTCCTATCCACAAGACTTCATAATTTCTTCATATGCCTTTTGATATGTTGAAACTGGACATGTCTTTATTCACCTAAACATTTTTATGAAGAAAATCGAAAAAATTCTTGCCGTGATCGGAGTTGCTGCAGCTCTTGGTGCGGGAGTTCTTGGAACACATGCGGTATTTGCAGCTGATGATCCGTCTACAAGTTCAAACGGTGTATCTGAACTTGTGCGGGCGATTGCAACAAAATTTAATCTTGATGCAAGTGCTGTCCAAGCTGTGTTTGATGAGCAACGTGAAACCCGTTATACGCAAATGGAAATGCGTGGGGAAAAGCGATTTCAATCAAAACTTTCTCAGGCTGTCACAGACGGTATTTTGACTCAAGATCAGGCAGACCTGGTGAATGCCAAGCATGTAGAAATGAAAGAATTTCGCATGAGTCTTCAAGGAAAAACACCTGAAGAAATTCGGATAGCTTTGAAGGAGCAAAAAGAAGCTCTGGATGCCTGGGTAAAAGAAAATAATATTCCAAAATCTTTTGTTTTCTTTGGACGTGGATCCATGATGATGGGGCGTGGTCATGGAGCTAAAATGATGTCTGGGACAGGATCGGCATTCCATGCGGAGATGATGCCTGCCATGGAAATGTAATGTGAAGACAGAAAAATAAAACCGTCCGCTTTATTGCGGGCGGCTTTGTTTTTTTGTTTATGGTTGAAAGAGTGAATCGGGAAGAAATCGAACTTCCGTGACTTCTGGAAACTGTTTTGCCGTGGTTTCGATTTGCAAGCGGAGGATATTGACACGACAGGAACCACCACTTGTTTTGTTTTCTGGATCTGTGAGTTCAAGAGTGAGTATTCCATTGGAGAGATTAGTCCCTTTGAGGGTTACTCCTGGGAGAGGATATTCTGTTCCAAGACCACGCATGCGTTCCTCTTCGGTTAATTCACCTTGCAAAACAAGACGAATCACATCTTGAATAGGGGTTACGGTCATTGGTATCGTTCGTGTGACCACTTCAAGTCCTTTATCCGAACACTGAATGTTTCCATTTGCATCTAAATCTTTTTCCGAGCGATAAAAGAAAAGAGAAACGGTTCGTTGTTGTGTTTGAAAGGTGATGGGAATGCGTCGTGCATCTGCATTTTCCGGCAAGTCTGATGGATTGTCTTTTTCAAAAATGAGCGTTCCAACAGATGTAGAAGGAGAAGAAAAAATAAGCTCAGCTTTGAACGGAACAAAGGCATCGGTCGTCCATGATCCTTGTGCTTGTGCAATCGTTGATGCAATAAAAACTCCGTTTGCATCCACAAGACGAATCGGGAAGGTTCCTTCAAAAAACCACGTTCCGCGCGCTTCGCCAGAAATGGTTATTGGGCTTGAGATGGTTTGATTGGAAAGAGGAGAGGAAACACGGAAAGTCGAATCTGTCTTTGGTTGTATTTCTGTTGGAATTTCGGTTTTTATTTCTGTTGAAATTGGAGGGAGATTGTTTTCTTTTTTTTCAGGTATTTTTTGGAATAAAGAGAAAAGAAGAAGACAGGAGAGAAGAATAACAGCAACAAGAATAATCGTAATAAGAACGAGAGATTTTTTCATAGAAAAATTGATTGTTAAAAGTTTCAGGTCATATTATACTCTCACAAGCTCTTTTTGGAGGAAGAAAAATGAAGCGAGTCAAACCAGGTCCTGGTCTTCATGTGATTATTGGATGTGTCCGAGCTGGCAAGACAGAGGCAATTATCTCTCTTGTTCGTTTATACGAGATTGCTGGTTTGGATATTCTGAAGGTAAAACCTGTCCAGGATACGCGATCAGGTGCGGAATTTTGGTCAAGAAATGGCACGGCTGTTGAAGCGGTGATTGTTACTTCACCTGATGAAATTTTTAAACTCGTGAAAAAACGGCACAAGATCATTGCAATCGATGAGGTGCAATTTTTTGACGAGTGTCTTCTTTCTGTGGTTGAAAAATTGATCCTGGCAGGCAAATATGTCATTGTCGCCGGATTGAATCTTGACTGGAGAGGAAGACCTTTTTCGACCTCGGCTGGACTTATGGCCATGGCAACCGAAGAAATTGATTTTCGACAGGCTGTTTGTATGACCTGTGGATCTCTTCATGCGAATAGAAGTCGGCGAACGACTCTAAACAAAGAGACTGTTGAGGTTGGATTTAATTACGAACCTCAATGCATCCGATGTTTTGTTCCACCTCTGGATGAAACATAGAAATACACTACGTTTGCACGGATTTCACCCCGTGCTTTTTTGTACAAAAAAATCTCCGTCTGTTTGACGGAGACCTGGTTAGATGCGATTCACTTCCATGCGCGCCGCAATTTGCTGCACGAGGTCATGTAGCTCTTTGCCGTGTTCGTGCAATCGAGTGTGGTGCGTGTCGATTTGATCAACAAACGCAATTGCAGAAGAAGGATGACTTGAAAGAGATGTACCAAGCGGTCCTTCTGCCATGAGTCTTTTTCCGCGTTCGATCCGGTTCAGAACATAAGCTTCATCCGCCCGGAGGTCTGTGAGTAACCTTTCGACCGCGGAAAGATTGTTACGACCTTCAGGTTCGAGTTCGACCTCGTCAATGAGACGATTCACGAGTTTGACATCCGCATCCCAAGCATCGACATCAAGAAGAATTTGTTTGAGATCCCAGAAACGATCGTCTCGGAGAACAGACAAATCTTTTTCTTTTGATGCAAATTGTAAATATCTTCCCATGGCCCATAGGGAGTGAAATGTTGCTATGGTTCGCCAGATAAAAATAATGACAGGACCATCGTCTGTCCATCCAGACATAGGTTTAAATGGTCTGTATATTTCACTTGGTCCGGGTGACTTGCTCCAAGCCAATATTAATCCAAAAACTTGTACGACAAGAAGGAAGGAGATTATTACTGGGAGAATACTAAGAAGATATCCTCCAAAACAAAATGCAAAATTGATTCCGACCCAGAGAAGAATCCAGACCGGTAACAGGTATTTGAATCGGCGCCAGTTGCGCAGATTTTTTTGCCAGATTTCCTGTTCTTTTTCGGTTTTTTGAATTTCTTCTCTTGCTTGTTTTAAAACAGGAGGAAGTCTTTCCTCAAGTCTGATAAACTTTTTTGCCACCTCAGTTGACATATCCATCTCCTTTTTAGGTTGAGAGTTGTAAAAGACCGACGAGAAAACATAACAGAAAGAGAGGGAAAGTCAAGAGTAATTGGCTGAGTGTTCATGAACCAGGTATAATTTTTATGTGAGTTTGGATTTTCTATACGTATATCATTTTTTATGATGCATGTTGAATATAGTCGAGACGGATCAGAAATAAACGAGAATTCATCCGGATTTATTCGTGAATGGATGCGATCTATTTTGAAAGAGCCAATGTTAACGGTTTTAGATCATATATTTGAACAGCAGGAAGAAAATAAAGAACGCGTGGCTCGTGCTTTTGCAAAAATAGAACAGAGTTTTTTCTCTCGTCAGATTGAGCTTGATCCATCGGTAGAAAAAATTCTTCGACAATTTGAGAAAAAAGGAGATGTGGAAACCTTGGAACATTCGGCTGATGTGACCCATCTTGCGGCAAGAGCCTATGAATGTTTTGAAGAAGAACTTCAGGAAATTCATGTTGGTGTTCGTGCATTTTTATATGCGGCCGTATTGCACGATGTGGGGAAACTTCTCATTCCAGATTGGATCAGACGCGATTCGACACCTTGGCGAACAACGCCAGATGCCGGTGGTCGTATACGCAAAGGGTATCGAGAGATTTTTTTTGAAGAAATGCTTCCGATTTTGCGAGGAGAAACGGAAAGAGATGAAAAGACCTGTGAAGAATATCGCTTGCTTGTGGAGCGCCAGCTACGGCGATTTGGTCGTTGGAAAGAAGGAATGACATGGAATCAAGTTGAGGAATATTTAACTTCAGCATACGACAGTCTTTTTTTTTATCTCGTGCCACTTGATTGGTTATTTTTTAAACGGACACGTGAGACCGGGTCATTTTTTCTTTCTGAATCAGATGTCAAAAAGACTCTTGTTCCATTTGAGATAGACAATCTTTCTGGAACGACTCTTATGGAAGTCGTTGATCAGCATGCGCGTGTTTCCGAAGAAATGATTAGACAAATGCCTTTGCCATTAAACGTGGAGGAAAAAGATATGGTTGCTTTTCTTGCTGGTCATCATCATCCAGAAAAACGTCCTCCAGCCGAACATCAGGATCAAGTAGAAGCATTGCATATTCCTGTGGCTCATGCGGAAACTCTTGCAGAAATTTTACAAATTTCCGATGTGTATGGTGCACTCACTCAGCGCCGTTCTTATCACAGCGGCTATGCCCCCATCGAAGCGTTGTCTCGTATGTATAAAAAATGTCAGGCCGGTGAATTTAGAAATCAACGCATGTTTGCGAAATATACTTGGCGGATGATGGAAGAAATTCTTGTCTCGCGACCATTTGCATCCCTTTCTCATGAAGAACAAGAACAAGTAGAAACGCTTTCAAATTTTTGTCAGACATTTTCTCCGGACATTCAAAAACCTCAAAGAATGGCGGCGTAATAAAAAAACCATTCGGAGAAATCCGAACGGTTCGATTTTGTCGCTACCTTTTGGCGACGCGATTGTTTGCCGTGGTTGCGACATCTTTAAAAATGGTTGGCTTGCCTACGTCCACAAGCAGGATCTGCATGGCCTGTTCTGCTGTGAACCCCACCTCTTTGAGGGCCTGGAACTTGTTGAAGCGACTCTTGGCTTCGAACATTGCCCAGCGTTTTTGCTCCGGTTCCATTTGCTCGAAAGTCTCCAGGACTGCCCCGACAATCGGTCGAAGAAATTCAACCATCTCGTCTGGCACTCCTGTTGCAACCATCTGGATGATGGTCTGAACGGGTCGTACCTTCTCATCGAGTGTTTTCTGCAGTTCTTTCGCAAACTGCAGTTTTTCTATCTCCGTTTTCAGTGCCATGAAGCTGGCTTCAATTTTTGCTTTTTCTTCGTCTAACGCTGCACGCTCGGTGTCACCGATCCGGCCATATCCTCGCAGAGCCATGAGAATCTCTTCGTTTCGCCTCTTCAGTTCGGCTCCACGAGCTTCCCCTGCGGCGAGTTGTTCCTTCATTTCGTCAGAAAAAAACTGGATTCGTCGTGTTTCCATTGAAATTTCTCCTGAATTTGCTGTTTACTAGAATTACATACATTTATGTAGAAATAGCGACTTGTTTATAGTATACATAATATCTTTTGTCAATATTTGTCATCATTTTTAAAGAACTAAGATAGTTGGTATACTTTTAGTGAATCTTTAAATGTAGGACTTTCACATTTGGATGCAGACCAAGGAGAAATCGAGGCTTTTTGTGAGCTGTACTCACAGATACAGTGAACAAAAAACGTAGATTTCGACACAGGTATGCGCCGAATGAGAAAGTTCTAAAATGATATTTTTCTATGCGTAGATCATTGGGTGAACAGACTTCCATGGGAGGAGAAGGTGAACGAACAGCATTATTGAAAAAAGAACGAAAAGAAGTACTTGGTGCTAAGCAGGAATATTGGAATCAGGTGAAAAAATCCATGATGGAATTATTTGGAGAGCAGGAAGTTCCAGAAGAGATTCTTCAAGAGCTTGTTGCTATTCGTCAGGAAATAAAAATTCAAGCTGTTGAGACTGTATACCTTGATATATATTCCAAATCAGTACGAAAACGTATACACGATCTTGCTGTCTCGATTCTTGCCTATCGGAAAGGAACAGAAACACAAGGTTCTACGAGTTCAGAACAAGAGCAGGTACTTCAAGAAGAATTGGAACGATATTTTGAATCGTTTCGTATTGCACAGAACGCAGGACGATTTCGTGAAACCGTTCGAGAGGTGCAACGCGCAATGACGCAAGAGAATCGTACGGGGAAATTGAATTTTTATTCAGAGGAAGAAAAAACGGAAGAGATGGTTGTGCGTGTGCAAGAAAAATATGCACGTGTTGGATTTTCAGAAAAGGAAATTCAAGAACTCGTGCGTACATGTGATGTCAAAAAGTTGAATGAGATTGAATTGCAGGATCTGAAAATTTTGGCAAAAATCTCGGATATTTTTCGGAAATTCATGGATGGAGATAAAACAAAATATGTCATATTATCTGCCGGCTTACTTGTCCCTGCTTTTCTCGAAGGGTATGCTCCAATGACACTTGCGAAAGCCTTTCAAAAGGATCATATCGATGTTGTTCAAGTCGGTTTGTATGCGTTGCTCACAGGGGCGGCATCAGGAATGTCCACGTGGCTTCATAAAAAATTTAATATATTTCTTGATCAAAATTTTTCCAAAAAAGGAGGAATTGGACAAACGATTTCCAAAAATATTGGCACATTTCCTCCGGAAAAAATCAATGAATTTGGACGTTCAATCGTGAAAGCACGCATTGCCTGTGCAAAAGACAGTTATGAAAGTGTCTATCGTATGGTGAGTGGAGATGTTCTCCCAACCGCTGTGACGCTCGCGACAAGTGCAGCGATGTTGTATCGAGAACAACCCTATCTTGCAGCTGCAACCATAGCCGGAACTGGGTTCATGATGATGTTGGATAAATATATGGAACGGGCAACAGGATGGTGGGGGAAGCGCCGTAAAGCAGAACAGGAAGGAGAAGTCGCAGGGAGACAAATAGAAGAACAATTTAATGCACACATGGAAATTGTTCTTTCGGGAATGAAGGATGATTTGATTGAACGCACAGAAACACTTCTTGCAAAGGAGCGGGTAGCAAAGTCTGATAGGCAATATGCAGAAATGATTCGCGATCAGATTTCGAGTTTATATCGATCTTTGAATATGATTGTTGCCGCTGGAGTAACGATTGCGGTTGGAGGAAATGCAGAAAAATTTGTTGCAGCTCTTGTGTATTCTCAAAACTTTCAGCAAGGGGTAGCTAATTTACTCGGCTCTAAACGCCGCATGCTTGCGAATTTGCGTGATATCCAACAAATGGAGCTTATGTTTAATGGGCACGCAGAAGAGGAAGAAGAACAGGAAAAAACACGTGTGGAAATCACACAAGTTCCACGTGGAGATATTCTTTTGAAAGATGTGAGATTCGAAGCGGATGGAAAGATCATTCTTGATGTATCGAATCTTCGTATTCCTGAAGGAGAAATGGTACATTTAAGCGGGATGAGCGGAAGTGGAAAAACAACGTTCATGAAAGTTGTTTCCGGGTATTATCGTCCAACTTCAGGTGAAGTACGATTTGGAGAAACCTCACTTGAACAAATCAAAAAAAGCGGAAAAGAATCTCTGTATTCTGCCATTGGGTATCTTCCGCAATTTCCATATGTGTTGGAGGATACGGTTCGTGCAAATACGGTGTTTGGATTGCAGGAAAAGATTTCAGATGAAGCGGTTCGTGAAGTTTTGCGCGAAGTGGGATTGGGAGAACGATTTTCAAATTTAAACGAACAACTCAAAGGTGGTCGTGGAGATACAGGGACGACGTCGGGTGGGGAATCGGCTCGACTTGGTCTTGCGCGCATTTTGCTTAAAATCAGAAATACGGATTCGAGAATGGTATTTTTGGATGAACCAACCGCATCTGTCGATGAAAAAACTCGCAACGAAATTGCCGACATTTTAAAACGAGAAAAGCGGGCTCGTCCGCATGTGACATTTCTGGTGATCAGTCATGATAAGGAATTTATGAAACGAATGGAGTGTTCCATGACTGTCAAAGTAGAAAAAGGAAAAGTAAAGATATGATATACTCATTCAGGTGGATATAATACGATTAGGACCTTTCTCGTTTTGCCCATTTTGGTCTTACCATGCACCATCTGGTGCATGGCTTACGGGGACCCCAGTTTTTCTCGCTGTACTTGATTGAGTACAGCTCGATAAAACTTGCACCCCGTGCACCAAAACTAGTCTAAACTGAGAAAGTCCTAACGATATCTTTCGTATGGAAACATTCCTGGTTCAAAAACAACTTTTCCGCAAGAGAAAAATTGGTTTTGTTCTCGTAAGTGTTCACAACTGCATTCAATGCATTCAAAAAACCTCAACCTCACGTTGAGGTTTTTTGAATCTTATTATTTATTCTTAAAAGGAAACCTGTATGCAACATCCATTTACCGAAACAATGCTTGCGACAAAATTTGGACATTTCAATATTCGAGTGTATGCGGACACACAAGGAAAAGAAACCGTTCTTCTTTCAACAGAAAAATTAGATCCGTCCATTCCTGTGTGTGTTCGTATTCATAGTGAGTGCATGACTGGAGATACGTTTGGAAGTTTACACTGTGATTGTGGAGAGCAGTTGGATGCCTCGCTTCAAAAGATCAAGGAAGGAGAAAATGGCGTATTGATTTATCTACGACAAGAAGGACGTGGTATTGGTTTATTTGAAAAAATCAAAACGTATCAATTACAGAAAAAAGGATATGATACCTATGAGGCAAATGTTCTTCTTGGACATGAACCTGACGAGCGAACATACGAGAAAGCAAAAATGGCACTTGAGGATTTGGGTATTACCCGTATTCGGCTTCTCACAAACAATCCTTCAAAAGTGAATGACATGATGAATCTCGGCATAGAGGTGGTTGAACGTATTCCGCTTGTGATGCCAGCAAATACCTATAATGAACGTTATTTTATTTCTAAACGGGATAAATTTCATCATTTTTTTCAAGAAACAATTGGAGCAAAAGTTAGATAAGGAAAAGTGGTTTAAACAAAAAACTCACCACAGAAGATATAGTGAGTCAGGTCGTTATTCGGTCTGGAGTAATGCCCAAACATTCAGAACAGATGAGGCATTGGCAATGCCTCCTTGAGAAAAGAAACTGTGACCGGTTTCTCCAAAAGGAATTTCTTTTCCATCTCCCTGAATGAGAAAATATCCTCCGGTTTCGTCGCAGATTTTTCCTGTGTTCCACTTATGAACCTCACAGATTTCTTCCGGGGTCATAAACGGATCATCTGCAGCAGCGATCGTGAAGGTTTTGTAGGTATACAACGTTTCGGACGGCGCAAACGGTCTTTGAAACGAGAGGTTCAGACCAACCATATCCGCGGCGGCCGTGAAGGACTCCGGAAAATTCCAGGTTCCAATTTCCTCCAAAGACGGAGATGTTGTCATGAGTCCGCCATTCGGGAGAGAATAGAACATGGTTTGAGAAATAGCGTCTCTCAGGATGATTTCAATACCATCCTCTGTATTCCGGAGATAAGGGGTCAGTTCTCGCATGGCCGTACTTGTGAGGACATATCCATACAATCCTTCCGCATATGCCCAAGAGGTTTCAGAAAGCGGCACGGGTGCGATTTCCAGAATACGTTCAATACCGTATGTGTGAAAACTGGCTCTGGATAATTCCAGCTCGTATTCCATCACAGGCAACATTTGTCCGGCCATGGAATGAACAACCATGGTATCCAATGGATGGAAGAATGGACTTGCCGGATCACTCAGAGTTTCCAGGAGATCAATTTCCGCATCAATGAATTCGGAGAGTCCGATCTGACCATATACAGCATCAGATGGAACCCCGCTTTCTCCATGTCCCGGATGTGCAACAAGGAGAATGCCTTTCAGTCGGCAAGACTCAGGCATAGCAAGCCGTGCTTCCGCATATTTAAGAAAGATAAGCGGTGCGTTGGTAAAGCCGTGAAATTCGATTGACCACCCCTTTGCATCGCTACAGGCATAGGGATTAGGAATTTCCAATACCTGCATATCAAATGCATTCTTATATCCTGTCATCGAGACCGGAATACGCAGGTCTTTTGTTAAAAACGAATCAGCAGGTTGTTTTTGAAGAATTTGCTGACTTTTTTCATTGGTTTCTTTCGGGTCTCCACACCCAATTGTAAAGGAAGAGAAACAACCAAAAACCATCAACACCCAAAACAGCATTTGTTTTTCGTGCAGCACAGCTTCTCCTTTTGTATTAAGTTTACAGACCACTTTCTCGTGATATACACGAGAAAGCTACGATATAGAATCACATGGGTAATATATCGTCAATTTTCTAGAGGGTACTCATTCATACCATTGACTTTTTATACAAAAACGTCTATGTTCAGTTGTTCCTATTTTTGCCACACGAAGAAAAAGGAGAAGAAAATGGAACAAAAAATCGTACGAATGGTAAAAATATCTGATTCTGATAGTGAGTTTTTGACACGTCTTGAAGGAATTGGATTTGGATTTGGTCTGGAAGAAGAAATCGAACAAGGATATGTTCTTGTCGAAACAATTCTTCCGGAAGGTTGGACATGGTACGAGAGTGAACATCCGTATCTCCGAGATCCGCGCGGGAATATTCGAAGTTTCTGCGATTGGTATCAAGGAGGTTACTGTCATTGGTTTCATAGGTGTCTTTCTCTCCAAAGTAATGGAGAGCGGACGCCCGGACGAGAAGACAAACAGGATGATTTCATGTTTTGGATCGAGGTTTTGAAGAAAGGAAGGCTCGTTCACAAAACTCGTTCTGTACGTACGTCGTATCACGACCGTGGAAAACGGATGGAAGATTTGCGTCCACTTTATGCGGAAGCTGAAGGATGGATGGACGAGCATTATCCCAATTGGCATAATGTCTTTGCCTACTGGGATGAGTGAAAGATTGTTCTTTTTTTGAAAGGAAAGACTATGAAGATTACCAGAGAAATGCTTTCCGAATCTTTGAAAACGATTCTCGATATGTTGGTGAAAGATGCCAATCTGCCTGAACGCATGCGTTGGGGAACGCATGTTCAGGTGAGAGATATGTCTATTGGCGCGGGTGCTATGGGACGTTTCATTGATGGGATCTTCGAAGTATCTGTGGGTGAAAATACCTGGGTCTTTGATGGAAACATAAGTGAGACGTCTTGTTACATTGGTTGGAATGTGGAAATTGAAACTGAAACCGGCTCGGTCACAGCTGTGCCAGTCATGAAGACACATTATAAGAGCGGACCAAAACCTCTCGATCCTGTATTGTTCGGTTTTGAACCACGAACCATTGGATCTTTGGGTCCATTGCGTCGATTTATTCCGTCCAGCGATGATGATGATCTGAGAGATCAAATAGATCTCGTCATCAAGAATTATGGTTTTTCTTTTGTGTATGGAACACTAGAGGAAGTTCGTCGAGGTCGTGCAATATTGTACAAATGCTTGAGTGGATTTATCCATTCAACTTAAAAACCACCTTTTCGGTGGTTTTTTCTTTTTTTAAAGGAAAAATTAAACACGATCACGTAATTGTTTTTCACCTGGTCCAAATGTTTTGTGATCTTGTTTGCGGCGTGGATTTTGACGGAGATCTTTTTCTTGTTTTGCGAGAAAAGCAAATCGTCTCGCATCTATTTTATCCGAATATTCATACGCGGTTCGGAATGTCTCAAGAAATGCGGGGATTTCAACTTTTCCGTTTGTTGGAATCCAATCCTCGTCATTTTGTTGAGTCCATCCGGCTGATTCAATGGCGGAAACCTGTGCCTGATCCGCAAGATAAAGAGCAAGAACATCCGTAATTTCCATTGCTGTTGCCAATCCTTCCTTTCCTTGCATTTTCTCTTTTTGCAGTTTGTGATCTAAATCTACTAACTTTGATTTTCTTTTATCCATTTCTTGTTTCAATTCCTGTTTTGTGGCTCGTAGATCTACTCCTTTCTCAGTCAAAACTTTTTCATATCCTCTGATTTCTCCTAAGAATGCTTCTGCCTTTTTTGTATCGGCCTCTATCTGAAATCCGCTTTCCAAAAGTGCTTCAAATTTTTTTTCTTGTATTTTTCTTTCCTGATCCGCTTCTGTTGGTTCTTGATGTGATTCGAACTGTCCTGTTTTTCTTCGTGGGAGAGTCGACAGTTTTGCAGAAACAAGATCAATAGCCTTTCTCATTTTTTCTAAAACGCCATGTAAACGATTTTTTTCTTTTTCCGTTTCCTGTGTTGCTTCTTTGAAGCGTTCTCCTAATCTTTCCTGGTCACTTTTTTCCACTCGTTTAATAACCTCCTTTTCCGCCGGTTGTTGTGGTCTTGTTTCTCCTTCTCCTCCGCTTTTAAAGAAAGCCATATTGATTTATCCTATTCGTATTAAAGAAATTCACAGTCATGATACCAAACCATATGACACCAGAACAAATGGAAGAACTCCGGCTTGAGTATGAACGCATTGGAGAACGCATGCGGGAGCTTGCGGAAAAAGCAACAGACCTTGAGAAACGAATGTTTGATGTTTTGAAGGAAATCATGAAACAGGAGGATAACGAAAAAATAGAAGAAATTCGAAAGAATATTCTCGGAGGATAAATTTTAAATATATCGTTGTTGTCGTTTGACAAATGTGTTTATTTTTGGTAACAAAAGCTCATTCGTCGGACTTTAACAATAGAGAGAAGGGGAAAACAATGGACATTATCATCGGTCAAGAAATTGGTGAATATCGCACTGAATCCCTTGTTGCGCGTGGAACAAATTCAACCATTTATAGAGGCACTCATCTTCTCATGGGAGAGGAAGTTTGTCTCAAGCGGTATGACCTTGACATAAAGCCTGCAATTCCGATTGGGGAAGCGGATGTTTTGTCACGGTTGCAACATACGGAGATTCCAAAATTTCGGAATCTTCTTTCGTTAAAAGATGATTCTTATGTGGTTGTCACGCATTTCGTTTCCGGTTCCCCATTGGGTCAAGCCGTGCAAAAGCACGGAAATATGGATCCGGAAATCGTGGCATCATTCTTGGAGAGAATGTTGCATTTGCTCAGATATATGCATGTAGATCAGAGATGTGTGCATGGAGACATCAAGCCAGAGCATATTTTGGCAAGGACTGATCATTCGATTACGCTTGTTGGATTCGGCGTTGCGGAATTTTCTTCTGGAAATTGGGAAAAGAATCGAGGGTGGACAGACTTGTTCGCTCCACCAGAACAAGTTGAGGGTCGTCCGCTTGTTCCACAGATGGATCTTTACGCACTTGGAATGAGTATGGTGTATCTGCTCTGTGGTGGAAACGAGGAACAATTTAAGAATGGAGAAATTCCGGACGAAGTCCCCGACCCTATGGGACGATTCCTCTCTCGTTTGGTCATGAAGGATCCTGCCAAACGTTTGAACTGGACGCAGATGGATCTTTTCAAGGAGTGGGTGGAGATCCGTTTCGAGTGTTTCAAGAGGTCGACGACAGAAGGAAAACTACTCTTTCTTTGAGTGATCTGACATGAGGATTTCCGGCACGGAGATCCTTTTTTCTTGACGTTTTTTCTCTTTTTGCTAGGGTTGGATGTCGTTCTGGTAGAATGATGTGTTTCTTAAAACTGAATAAGGAAGGAGAAAGAAGTGTCGCGAGGAGGAACTGATTATGACCGTGACGTGTCGGATCGGTCCATGCGAACGAGTAGTGGCTTTACCACAGTCGCAGAGGAAGCGATGGCAACACGACAATGGTTCGACCCTGCTCTGTTGCCAAAAGGGAGAGTGATCAAGACACTTTGCAAGAGCCCGATCGCTCTTCCATTTGATGTAACCGGATCCTTGGGGGGTCTCGCCAAGATCACCTATGACAAAATGCCCATGACTGCCGGAGAACTCAAGAAGCGTTCCTATCTTCAGGACTGTCAGATTTGTCCGATCGCGGTCGGAGATGTTGTTTCCGACAGAGGACCGCTCCAGATCGGGGAATTCGTCGTTCCGCGGGAACTTGACAGTTATCTTCAACGCCTTTGGCTCGAAGGGGGAGGTGGTCGTCAAGGATATGAGTCCTATGAATTCGTCGCCTATTTCCTTGCATACCATTGCGATATTCCAGAGGCCGACACACCATTCGTCATTTTTATAGGTGATGAACGGTTCCGGGAGGACCTTCATAGAAATGCGCTTCAAGCGTATTTCGGAGGTATTGAGCATGAAGACATGAATGCTTTCAAAGTGTTTGCCGACCTCAGGAGAAAGTTCAAGAACAATGTATTTCTGATTCACCGATATTACGATGACATGTGTACGGATAAAGAAGTCATTGACCAGTGGTCAGGAGTTCTTGGAGCCGATCACGTGATCAATCTCGGACACGGAAACGACACAGCTGTTGCAGACGTCATGCTCGGCATCTTTGCCCTGATGGGCGGGACACGAACTCTGGATCAGTATCTGGAAGATATGCGGGAACGCGGTCAGGATCAGACGCGTCTTGCCTTTGTTCGTAGGGCTCTGTCTGTTCTGAAGCCGCCGTCCTCAATCCAGAAAAAAGAGGAAGATGCAGATCAGTCGCAGCAGGTATTGGCGGCGGAAGAGAAGCAGAAAAGTCCGTCCCGCAAGAAGGGAAAATCCGTCTTCGATTCCTCGAATTGGGACGTCTGAAGACAATTTAACCTGTGGGATGCTGGTGCTCAAAATTTTGCACTTGTCGTTCCACAGGTTTTTTAGAAAGTTTCGTTTTTAAGAATCAATCATCGGAGGAAAGATGAATCATATCATTGGTCGCGGGATTGGACTCGGAGATGAGGGAAAGGGAAAGATCATAGCGGCCATCGGACGGAAACTTGGCATTCGGACAGGTATACGCGACACTGGAGCCAATCAAGCCGTTCATCACCTTCCAGGACCTAATGGTATTTGGCATGGGTTTGCGCAATTTTGTTCCCATTCCTTTCAGAATGACGCGTGGACATTCCTCGCGCGGGGTATGGCGGTTGAGCTTGAGGCACTTGTGCGTGAGGCGGAAGTGCTGGTGACCAAAGGAGTCGTTGATCCTATTCGACGGGTTGTGATCGATGACCAGTGTGCGATTGTGACACCCATGCACAAAATGGTCGGACGTATGGAGGAATTGATTCGTAGGCGTGGTTCGTGCGGTATGGGCGCAGGAAGAACAATTCGCGATCGGGAGGCAGGAAAAGGAATTCGAGTTTCACATGTTCTGGACGGATCCGTTCGAGATCGGTTGCGGGAAATGGTGACAGAAACCATAGCCGAGGCGCGACAGTTACTTGAACAACATCCGACCGATGATATGCGTGCTGAATTTTCCTATTTCATTCATCGGTGTAATCCGGACATGCTGGCCGAAACCTATGAACATATTCTTGCGTATTCTGGCGTACTGGTAGACCATGATCGTCGGTTATTTCTGCAGCGCATCCAGGAGGAACGGGTATTTTTCGAGGGGGCACATGGAACTTTGTTGGATGTCCGGTTCGGATTCCATCCGTATGTGACTCAGTCCAAGACCACGTGGCAACATATCGAGGAGCTTGTCAGTCCTCAAATATCCTTGAAAAAACTTGGGATCTCGAGGTCTTATAGTCTTCGATATGGCATGGGACCTCTCATAACAAAAGACCCTATCCTTTCGAAACATCTTCAGGATTCACGTAATCCTGAAGATTCTTGGCAGGGGTCAGTACACATTGGATGGCTTGACCTTCCGATGTGGAGATATGGAATTCTGTTAAACGATCGACTCGATGGTATTGCCCTTACTTGTCTTGACCACCTAACTGGGTATCCAAGCATTCGAGTATGTACGTCCTATTTTTATGATGGAAAGCAGGACTCGCTCGATACATTCTTTGAATGGACGCGCACCAAACAAGGAACAGCCGAGATCCTCGGTTTCAAGAAGCCAGAACTACCATTCGAGAGCGAAGAACGCACGCGGATTCTTCATCAATGTAGGCCTGGTAAGTGGATTGAATTTCCGGGGTGGAACAAGGACATCCGACAAGTAAGACGGGTGCAAGATCTACCGAAAGCCGCCCGCAACTATGTTGACTTTCTTGAAAGCTGGGCAGGATTTGCTCTGCCCATTCGGATCATTTCGGTTGGTCCGGATGTTGAAAGCTCAATTTTTATCTGAAATCCGTGACGCATACTCGCGGATTTTTTTGTACAAAAAATCCGTCTTGTTCAGACGGAAAGTCGTTTAGGGTCCGGCACAGAGCGGGGGTTCTTGATTCCGGAATTTGGTACGCAATATGAGAAGATTTTTTTTCTCCTGCTCATATGCTTCCAATTCCACGGGATCTGTCGGTAGAACAAAGATGATTGTGTTGCAGTGTTGACAATACTGGTACGTTTTTTTCTCTCTCGGATCCGCAAGAAGCGGTCGTGAGAAACTTATGACATTGTAGACGAGCTCCTCGAGTTCGTTTCTCCAGGATTCTGGGATCATCGTGTTTTGTTGGAAGGAAGCGAACCCGCAGACAGGACACTGTTCAGGGCAGACATCCGGGTTCTGGAACGAAGTAAGAGCTTGTATTCTTATTTGTTCCGGTGTTTTTCCACGATGTTCAGCTTCGAAGGATAGGGAGCATTTATTACATCCCAACCGTTCGAGAACTTCATAAGAATACCCTGTTTGCGTGCATCGGGTATTCCAGATTCCGATGAGCCGTCCTTCTTTACATGAAGGACAAGAATGGTTCATTAGTAAACCTTTCAATTGTTCCAGACTCATGGGGTTTCCTCCTAAGTGTGTTTAAAAAGAACCTTTGAAAATCCTATGGAAGGATAATAAATATGTCAATATAAAATTGATTTTGTTATGATGAATTCATTCTTTTTTATTTTTTATGAACGAGCAACTATTCGAATGGAAACAATACCGTAGATCCGAACCGATTCTCTCTAAAGAAGAGCGTACCAAAGAGCAGGAGTTACGGAATCCAAAAACGATTCTTGAATTTGTTGTGAATCAGGAAAATGGAGTTTTGACAGAAAATATCTGGGCAAAGAATGTCATCGACCCATCAGAAACCGTTTATCAATTGCTCAGGGATGAAAGAACCGGACAGCTTGCCATTATAAAATGGAAAAAAGGCGACATTGTAAAACCGCATCCTACTGAAGGATTCAAACGTGAATATGCGGAAAGCCATTATCGGACAAGTTATGGGCATGCCGGTCAATTTGAGGAAGTTGGTCTCTATGGATCTAGAACAGCCCTTCAAAAATCTATTCAAGAAGTTCGTGCCATTGGAGCAACTTATCAACCTCTTGCAGAATTGCAAAAGGCGATTGATGAAGGAATAAGAAAACAAGATGCTGAAGATCAAGAGATGTTGGCAGGACATTCGAAATCTGAAGAAGATGGTGATGATGGACATGATTCCATGTTGGCACGCGCTGCTTAATATCTAGGTTATCCTCTTGAGGAAAAGTTTTGTGTCAGTTATGCTACGGAGCATGTCATTTTCTCTCTTCTCTTCTCGTATACGTTTGCCGCGAACAGTGACATTTCTCATTGTCCTTGTTTGTATTTTAACATCGTTTGTTTTTGGATTGTTTCTTGGACGCCAGCAAGGAGTTCGTCTGGCTGTTCCGTCTGGAGAAGGTCGTGTGTTGGGTCAAGGGGGGAAAACAATGACGGCATTGGAAAAAGATGTTGACTTCCAATTATTTTGGAATGTTTGGAATTTGGTAAAAGAAACATACTATCAACAACCTGTTTCTGATAAATCGCTCTTTTATGGAGCGGTCATGGGAATGGTTGCAGGATTACAGGATCCATATTCTGTGTTCTTTGATCCAACAGCTGCAGAAGAATTCAATAAAGATTTGACAGGAAGTTTTGAAGGAGTCGGAGCGGAAATCGGTATCAAAAATCATCAGCTGCAAATCGTGGCTCCATTGCCAGGAAGTCCAGCTGAAGCAGCTGGGATAAAATCAGGTGATAAGATTTTTTTGATTGACGGAAAAGAGACAGCCAACATGACCGTAGAAGAAGCCATATCTTTGATTCGCGGAGAACGAGGGACAACGGTCGTTTTGACAATTTCTCGAGACGGATTAAAAGATGTCATGGAAGTTTCGGTTGTTCGCGATACGATAAAAGTGAATAGTGTACGTGCGGAAATGCGTGAAGACGGCATCGCAGTTATTCACATGTATTTATTTAATGAAGACACGGAACCGTTGTTTACCGCGGCTGTGAATGAAAGTCTGAGTCATGGAGCACGAGGAATCATTCTTGACTTACGGAGCAACCCAGGTGGACTTTTAACAGCTGCGATTGATGTGGCAAGTGCATGGATTGGTAAAGATCCGGTTGTCATTCAACGCGTTCGTGATCGACAAGATGTGTTTCCCGGATCTGTCTCTGCTCGTTTGCAGGGAATTCCAACCGTGGTGCTTGTAAACGGCGGTTCCGCTTCCGGTTCGGAAATTGTTGCCGGAGCTTTGCAAGATTATGGTTATGCAACACTTATCGGAGAACAAACATTTGGAAAAGGATCTGTCCAGGATTATCGCGAGTTAGATGACGGGTCTGCAGTAAAAATTACCATTGCCGAATGGTTGACTCCATATGGACGTTCGATTAATCATGTGGGAATTGCTCCGGATGTGCAGGTTCCGTTTACGGAAGAGGATTTTAAAAATGGACGTGATCCACAATTTGATACAGCCATTGAATGGCTTCAAAAGGCTATCAAATAATGTCTTGTATGAATCATGTGCCTTCTCCGGAATCTATTCCACGGTCTCGACCGTCACGTTCAAGTTCAAAACGTGCAAAAAATATGGTTCATGAAGTATCAGCGGGCGGGCTTGTATTCAAACGAACTCCAAAAGGAATTTTGTTTGCCATGATGAAAGATTCGTATGGAAAATGGACGTTCCCAAAAGGACATGTAGAATCTGGAGAAGAAAAAGAAGAGGCTGCTGCCCGGGAAAGCATGGAAGAACTGGGTCTAGAACAAATTCGACTTCTCGAATCATTAGGACAAATTACGATTTGGTTTCGTGATCGTTTTGTAAAAAAAGGAGCGCTGGTTCACAAAGACATTCATTATTTTTTATTTGCGACTCTTCCGGACACAGAATTGTTTCCTCAAACATCTGAACATATCCAGGAAGCTGCATGGATTCCAGCAAAGGAATTATTGGAACGATCTTTTTATCCGGATCTTGTTCCTGTGATCAAACGTGCGCTCATGTACGTGCGTATTCACGGAGGAACCGTTTAACCTATGAGATTTGCTTGGCGGCATGACATCCGCGAATTTTTTGTTGGATGGCATTGTTTTTTTCGGGGAGGATTGCTTCTTGCACATCGACCTGCCTGGTGGCGTGCACTCATTATTCCGATTTTACTTCATGTAGTTCTTTTTACGATTTTTGTTATCGTGGTCGTTGCTTTATTTGATCATTTCTTTCTTTTTTCTTTTCCACGAACTTGGTGGGCACTTTTAGCTGGACTCGTGATCTTGGTCAGTATGATTTTTTTTGTGGTCATGTTGAGTGTTCCGATACTGGTTGTTTTTGGAACGGTGATTGTTTCGCCTTTTTACGAAGTATTAGGGCGTGTTGTTTCCCAGGCATATGGAGAAGCACTTCCTCAGGTGTTGTGGCGTGAGGAATGGAAACAGAGTATTCGACAGATTTTTTGGATGTTCGGATGGTATCTTGGTATGCAAGGAAGTCTTTTTCTCTTGTTTCTTCTTCCGGTTGTTGGAGGACCTTTTTCAACCGTTTTTTTTGGGTTTCTGTTAACAGCAGGTTTTTTTGGAACACAGTATTTAGGATTTTCTCCCCAGTTTCGCTGTTGGGAAAGTACACGTCAACGCGCCTGGTGTTTGGAACATAAAGGGCTTATATGCGGATTTGGAATGGCAGTTGGTTTTTGTTTGCTTATCCCGGGAATGAATTTTTTTGTTCCATCAGCTGCTGTTGTGGCTGGGGTGCTTTTAGTGCGTGAACATGGAGGCGATCGTGCGCATTTTCAAATCGTGAGGAGCTGATGTTATACTAGCAAACGTATGAAAGTGATTTTACTTCGCGATGTCAAAGGTCAAGGGAAGGAGGGGGAAGTGATTGAGGTATCAGAAGGATATGCCCGAAATTTTCTTTTTCCTCAAAATGTAGCTGTTCAGGCAACAGAAACTGTGTTGCGAGAGCGAAAAGAGCGTGAAGTAATCGCAGAAAGGCGTGATAAAAAGGCCTTGGATGCTGCAGCAAAACTTTCCGCAGCTTTAGATGGTTTTGAGGTTGAAATTCCACAAAAAGTGAATGAACAAGGAGGACTATATGGATCTGTACAGGCACAGGTGATTGCAGATGCATTGAAAAAGCAGAAATTTGCAGTGACTTCTGACATGGTGAGTATGCGTGAACCCATAAAAGAAGCGGGTGATTATTCTGTGACTATTAACCTTCCACATGGATTTGAAGCTCTTGTTACAATTCATATTGTTTCAAAAGGAAAAGCAGAAAAAGTATGAAAAAATATATTTTTGTTGTGGGTGGTGTTTTGTCTGGTGTGGGAAAGGGGGTGACCTCTGCTTCCCTTGGTGCCATTTTTCAGTCCAAAGGATTTTCTGTGACGGCTGTAAAAGCAGATCCATATGTGAATGTAGATGCAGGGACTATGAATCCAATTGAACATGGAGAGGTATTCGTCACTTGCGATGGGGATGAGACCGATCAAGACATGGGAAATTATGAACGATTTTTGGATGTTGATTTGCGTTCAGAAAATTACATGACGACCGGTCGTGTGTATCAAACCGTGATTCAAAACGAGCGTGCCATGAAATATAAAGGTAAGTGTGTTCAGGTCGTTCCTCATATTCCAGAGGAAATGATTCGTCGCATTCAAGGAGCTGCTGTTCAAAATAAAGCAGATATAACAATTGTAGAAATCGGAGGAACAGTAGGAGAATATGAAAATATTTTGTTTTTGGAAGCCGCTCGCATGATGAAGCTCGAACATCCAGATGATGTTGCTTTTGTTCTTGTGAGTTATCTTCCCGTTCCATCACATCTTGGAGAAATGAAAACAAAACCAACACAGCATGCGGCTCGTGCACTTAATAGTGTGGGAATTCAGGCCAACATGATTATCGCACGCGGACCGCAAGAATTAGATACGCCGCGCAGAGAAAAACTCGCAGTGCATTGTGGGGTTCCAAAAGATCGCTGTATTGCGGCACCGGACATTGATACGATTTATCGTATTCCTCTTCTTTTGGAAGAACAGGATGTAGGGAACAAACTTTTGCATGACCTGCGTGTCAAACCACGTCCATCAGAATTATCTTCTTGGAAGACATTTATCACTCATATTGAACATGCGCGCCAGAATGTGAAGATTGCGGTTGTAGGAAAATATTTTGGCACAGGACAATATACACTTGCTGATTCCTACATTTCCGTTATCGAGGCGTTGAAACATGCAGCTTGGTCACATCGGTATCGTCCGGAACTTACATGGGTCAGCGCAGAAGATTTTGAAAAGGATCCAAAAACCGTTTCGCGTCTTGCAGAGTTTGATGGAGTTCTTGTTCCTGGTGGATTTGGGTCGCGTGGTATTGAAGGAATTTTGACAGCGATTCAATTTGCGCGAGAAAAAAAAATTCCGTATTTCGGATTGTGTTATGGTATGCAGCTTGCGTGTGTGGAAGTTGCCCGTCACGTTGCGAGACTTGAAGGAGCAAATACGATTGAGGTTGATTCAAAAACATCACATCCGATTATTCACATGAATCCGCTTCAAGCCAAAAATATTCTTGAACGAAAATATGGAGCCACCATGCGGCTTGGAAGTTATACTTGTACATTGAAAAAAGGATCCAAGGCTCGCAAAGCATACGGAATAGATACGATTCAAGAACGTCATCGTCATCGATACGAATTTAATAATACCTATCGAGAATCATTAGAGCAGTCTGGATTGGAAATGGTGGGAATAAATCCTGAATCTGACCTTGTGGAAATTGTTGAACTTAAAGATCATCCATTTTTTGTTGGGGTTCAGTTTCATCCAGAATTTCAGTCCCGTTCCATGCGACCACATCCATTGTTTGCTGCCTTTTTAGCTGCGGCTGGAAAACAAGCAAAAACAGCTTGACAAGAAGACCGTGAATCGGTAGAGTCTTTGCATCTTTGGTTTGTATTTTTGTTTTTATTTATTAGAAAACTTCCGTGTTTGAGCCTAGTTTTAGGAGCAAGCGAGTACCGGAAAAAGCCGTACTTCACAAGTACGGCGTTGAGGAACGGAGCTTGCGACAACAAAAAAAGCCAAACACGGAATTTTTACTCATATGGCACATAAGAAAGCTGCCGGCTCTACCCAGCTCGGCCGCGATTCCCAAGGTCAGCGCCTTGGTGTCAAAATCGCGGACGGGCAAGTCACACGAGCTGGTCAAATCATTGTCCGCCAACGCGGCACAAAAATTCATCCAGGCGTGAATGTTCGTCGTTCAAGCGATGATACACTTTATGCCGGAACAGATGGCATCGTCCATTTCAAGAAAAAGAAAGCTTTAAATTTTCATGGTATTTTACAGCTTCGCACATACGTGTCTATTGAAAAAGCTTTGTAAATTGTAGAACTTTCTCATTTTGCCCATTCTGGGTTTACCATGCATCGGATGGTGCATGGCTTACAGGGATCCCAGTTTTTTCTTGCTGTACCATTTAGTACAGCTTGATAAAACTTCCACCCCGTGCACCCAAACTGGTCTAAAATGAATAAAGTCCTAAGTCGTGGTTACTTTAAATAGATTTAAAAAATCATTCAGACAAAAATGTTTGAATGATTTTTTGTTTGTTATCCTTGACATTTTTGGATTTTTTTGATAAGAACTTGTTACGAATAGTTTTTGGACTTTGAAAATCAACTCGAAAGAAAGGGAAAAAATGAAGCTTCGATTTCGAAAAATGGTTCGACCGGATATGGTTTTGCGGGAAGCACAGGACTTTGTATTGCAACAGAAGAGGTTGAAACGAAAAAAAGAGCTTGTTCTAAAAAGAAAACAGATATATTCAGACAGGGGTCTTCATGATGGTAACGACTTTTATTGGTGGGAAAGCATTGGTGGAGCTTGTTTTATGACGAGTGTAATCTGTTTGTTCATCTCCTTTTTTACAGGATGGAATACTTTTTTGTATGGATTTCTCTTGCCGGGTCTCATTGGAATTTTTTTCTTGCTTGGAGTTGTTCGATTGATAGCGAGAGTACAAGTTCCATTCAAGTCGCCGAAATCAGATGAATTGCTTCCAACACGGATCGTGCCGACCTATCTTTCCTATCAGATCAGTCTTCTCAAAAATGAACTGATTGGTAATGGAAGTCGGTATGTTTCCGTGTACGCGCAAGTGGAGAAAGTGAATCAACGGGCGCGGGCGGTTTCGGAGCAACTCATGGCACGTATGACTCGAAACAACGAACCCCCTGCTTATCTTCGCTCCAGTTTGGAACAGGCTGAGGAGGTTGTGGAGCGGACCATTCGAGTTCTTGAAGGACTTCAGAAATTTCGCGCCAAGGTCGATGGATTCCTTGCCGAGTGTGACGGAGCTGTCGGAGCGCTTTCCGGACCGCTTCATGATCTTGAACTTGTTCATGAGGTTCAAGAACTGGCCGGTCAGACGAAACGTCTGGAGGATCAGGCACAGCAGGTAGTTTTCGACACGGTGGAAACGCTTCAAACGCGTATGTTCGCTATTCGTGGAGATGTACATAAGCGTTTTGAGGGTGTCGGTGTCCATCTTGCTTTGGAGACCTCGTCAACAGGTGATGCGGCGAGGGATTTTGAAACACTTGAGAGAACCATCGCTGATTTCGTTCCAGCCAACCTGATCCCTGAGGCAAAGGTGCGGGCTCTTCAGAACGAGGTTGCCGGCCTCGCGATGTAACGCTTTGAATCGATAGGATACTCATAAGAGTCCTGTCGATTTTTTTTGTTTAAAATTTTTTGACTTTTTTTCTTTTCTGATTCAGTATTTCTTGGAGAAAATTCATGTTCTTTTTGAAAGGAAAAAATCATGGAGAAACGTCTCACAAAACGAATGTACTATCAAAGACTTGATGGGCAAACATTCCATGAGTCAAGTACATTGTTTGGTCTTCAGAATGGAAGAATATGTGAATTTGAAAGAGTACTCCACGATGCGCGGTGGTATAACCGTTATGGAGAAAAACTTGGTTGGGGCGATCTCGTACCAGAAGATTTTGAAAGGATCGCGTCTGGTTTGAAAAGTGATGAACTCTTTATCATTCTCAGAAAAGTTGATATGTACAGAGATTCATACGTGAGAGCTGGAAGTGATGAAGATCATCCTCCTCTTGAATACCTCTTGAGAGAGTGTCTCTTCATCATCCGGTCAAAAGAAATTTTTGAAATTACAGACCGTCAACAGGAAGGAACTGTGCAAGAAATTTATGGAATCTATCCTGTAAAAGTGATCCATCCCCATTCCATTCGAGGTCTTTTTATTTGATAACCCGTCTCATACACAACAAATCGACATATCCATCTGTCGATTTTTTTGTTTGTCAAAACGTCCTTTTTTCGCTTATACTGTTTTGGGAGTATGGTGAACGAAAACAAAAAATTATGTACGAAGATATTGAAACAATTTTGAATCAAATTCGTCCTTCATTGGAAGCGGATGGTGGAGGAATTGATCTCGTGAATGTTGATAAAGAACAGGGAATCATTCGAGTAAAATTACAGGGGGCTTGTCGTGGGTGTCCTATGGCCATTATGACATTGAAAATGGGAGTGGAGGCAGTGTTGTGTGAGCAATTTCCATGGGTACGTGAGGTGGTTGCGGTGGATGAAGAAGAAAACTTGGCATGAGTATTCGAACACGTCTGACAATGGTGCGAAACATGTATGACGGACTGTTTGCCAGTTCACGATTTTATCGTTGGACAACATTTTTCTCTCTTTTTTTATTGGGAGGCATGATTTTTTTACCAATTTCGCGCCTTATGCCTGTGATTCAGGGAAATGCATTTATTCCATTACATTATAATATTTTTTTTGGTGTGGATCGTTTTGGTCCTTGGGAAGAAATTTTTATTATCCCTATTGTTGGTGCATGTCTCCTTGTTGTGAACCTTATTTTTGGAGGTCTTTTTTTTGCCCATGAACGCATCCTTGCTTCATTTTTTGTGGTTGCAACATTCCTTGCCGAAATGATTCTTTTTGTTTCCATGATTTTCGTGATCTTGCTCAATGTTTAGATTTTTATGACCCTTGAATCGTTTGAAATTATTCGTATCCTCCTTCTCACAACTGCAGCGTTTGTCATGGCGGTTGTGTGGACACCAGCGCTCACCCACGTTCTCTTTAAATATAAAATGGGAAAACGTATTCGTGATGAAGCATCTGCTCCTATTTTTTCAAAATTGCATGCAAAAAAAGCTGGAACACCAACCATGGGTGGTGTGCTTATTTGGGTGACCCTTCTTGTATTAGCTCTTGTGCTTTGGCAAGCGCATACATGGTGGCCTGAGACATGGATTGGTCAGTTAAATTTTCTGTCTCGAACACAAACCTTGCTTCCACTGGGAGCACTTGTGGCATCTGCACTTGTGGGGCTTGTGGATGATTATTTTAATGTGCGTGGAATCGGATCCAACAATGGCGGTCTTCGCATGGGACATCGACTTTTGATTTATACAGCCATTGCTGTTGTCGGTGCTTTGTGGTTTGCGTTTAAACTTCATTGGGATCTTTTGCATGTGCCGTTTATCGGTGATTTCAATATCGGGTGGTGGTACATTCCTTTTTTTCTTTTAGTGATTGTATCCACTTCTTTTTCTGTGAATGAAACAGATGGTCTTGATGGATTGGCTGGAGGAACACTTCTTACTTCTTTTGGTGCATACGCAGTGATCGCATTTTCTCAAGGCCGATATGACCTTGCCGTATTCTGTGGAGTGATTCTTGGTGGATTGCTCGCCTTTCTTTGGTTTAATATTCCGCCAGCACGATTTATCATGGGAGATACGGGAGCAATGTCATTGGGAGTGACTCTTGGTATTGTGGCATTGCTCACAAATACCGCGTTTCTTCTTCCGGTGATTGGAAGTATTTTTGTGTTGGAATCGCTTTCTGTGATCATTCAGCTATTTTGGAAAAAAGTGTTTAAACGAAAATGGATTCTCTCATCTCCATTTCATCATCATCTGGAAGCCATCGGATGGCCTGAATCGAAAATTGTAATGCGTTCCTGGGTTATCTCTATGATTTCTGCAAGTCTTGGTTTAGCGTTTGTTTTGCTTGACGCGCTCAAATAATGTATGGCTGATCACAAACCAACGCATGCTATGGATTATACATTTCTCGGAATGGTCGGAGTGATGCTTTTGTTTGGTTTCATGATGCTCGCATCCGCTTCTGGTCCTATGAGTTATGTTCTTTCTAAAACGAATGACAGTTTGTATCTGGTGAAACATCAATTATTTTTTGGATTAATTCCCGGTCTTGTCGGTCTTTTTGTTATGAGTCGGATTCCGTATCAGTTTTGGAAAAAACATGCCTGGGGATTTTTATTGGTGAGTGTAGGACTCCTTATCCTTGTTTTTATTCCGGGAATTCAGGCGGATTTCGGCACGTCGCATAGCTGGATTTCGATTGGAAATCTTTTTTCTCTTCAGCCGGCTGAGATTGTAAAATTGACGTTTCTTTTTTATCTTGCCGGTTGGCTCGAATCACGAGGAACACACGGAGTCAAAGATTTCCATGGGGGATTTCTTCCATTTATTTGTATTCTTGGTGTGATTATGTTTCTTTTGATTCTTCAGCCGGATATTGGAACAATGTCTATTATTGTTGCCATTTCCATGATTGTTTATTTTACGGCTGGAGCACGTTTTCTACATCTTTCCGGTTTGGTTGCGGCTGGGATTGGACTTTTAACGTTTCTTATCACCACATCCAAATACCGTCAGGATCGTCTCATGACTTTGCTTCACCCGGAGCTTGATCCGTCTGGAGCCGGATATCATATTAACCAAGCCCTCTTAGCTCTTGGTTCTGGCGGATTTTTTGGGTTAGGATACGGACATTCGCGACAAAAATTTCAATATTTGCCTGAAGTATCTGGAGATTCCATTTTTGCTGTGATCGGAGAAGAGATGGGATTTTTTATGGCAGTCATTCTTCTTGCTGTATTTCTCTTTTTTTTCTGGCGAGCGCTTCGAATTGCGCGTAGTGCACCTGATTCATTTGGAAAGTATGTTACGATCGGAGTTGCCTCTTGGATTCTTGTTCAGGCGTTTGTGAATATTGGTTCTATGGTTGGACTTCTTCCAATTACAGGAGTAACCCTTCCTTTTATCAGTTATGGAGGTACGTCCCTTGCTGTTTCTTTAGCTGCCATTGGTGTTGTGTTGAATATTTCAAAATATGCCGGAAAAACAGCCAAATTTTAATCGTACAAAAAAAATATTGTTTGCAGGAGGAGGAACCCTTGGACCTGTTACACCTTTATTGGCTGTGGCTGAGGCATGGCGTAAACGTGATGCATTAGTGGATATGGTTTGGGTTGGAACTCCACATGGTCCTGAACAGGAAGTTGTGAATAAAGCAGGTATTCGGTTTCTCACCTTACTTGTGGCTCGTGTTCCTCGTTATCCAACATGGGAATGGATATGGCTTCCATTCCGTTTTCTTTTTGTCTTGTTTCAATCTGTTCAACTATTACGTCGAGAACGGCCGGATGTGATTGGTTCGGCAGGCGGATACACAGCAGTACCAATTGTGATGGCTGGATGGCTCTTGAGAATTCCTGCATGGATTCATCAACAAGATGTTCCTCCGGCTCTGACAAACAGGATCATGGCTCCATTTGCGCGGTGGATTACCGTTGCATGGAAAATATCCTTGAAAGATTTTTCTTCTTCTAAAACATGCTGGATAGGAAATCCTGTGCGTTCAAGTATACGGGAAGGGTCAAAAGAAAAGGCAAGAATGTTTTTTGATCTTGATGCCGCATATCCAACGATTCTTGTTTTGGGTGGTGGGGGAGGATCTGCGTGGTTAAATGAGAAAATGTCAGAAATTGGATCTTCACTTGTGACGCATACAAATGTGATTCATATAACTGGAAAAGGAAAAATGCGTGTAAATTTGCAAACGTTTGGGAAGAGATACGTAGCACGTGAATTGCTTACAAACGAAATGCCTCACGCGTTGGCAATGGCTGATGTGGTTGTGTGTCGTGCTGGAATGGGAACAATCAGTGAACTTGTTGCATGGAAAAAAACAGCCATCATGATTCCGCTTCCGCATTCGCCGCAAGAGGCAAATATGGAGCAGATTTATGCGAGTCATGCAGCTATTCTTTTGTCTCAAGAACAAACAACCGCAGATAGATTACAAGAAAAAATTATATGGCTTCTTGGACAAAAAAAAGAACGTGAGCAATTGGGAGAACAGATGGGGAATATATTACCTGTTGATGCGGCAGATCGAATCGTGGATCAGTTAATTCAATTGACAGAATAAAAAAAGACCCGGAATAAACCCCAGGTCTTTTTTCGAAATTATTCTGCGTCCTCTTCGTTGACATCCATATCTTCTTCATCGCCCATATCATCTATGTCATCATCTGTGTCCATTTCGGCGCATTCGTCGCATTTGGTTTCGTCATTGATTTCGACGTCTTCGGCGTGGCAGACGGAACAAACTCCCATCATACGTGCTTAGATTCATTTACGAATAATGCGAGGTCCACAAAAGAGTGGATCCTAACGGGCATTAGTATAACTGACGTGTTTTTATCGTCAATATAGTTGTGGATAACGTTTTTTTTCACCGCATAATCACTTGCTTTTTTTTATTTGGTGGTATACGATTTTCGCACTTTCGCGCGCTGGTAGCTCAGTGGTAGAGCGGGGGCCTTTTAAGCCCAAGGTCGTGGGTCCGATCCCCACCCAGCGCACCAAAAAAACACCGCTAAATAAGCGATGTTTTTTTGTAAATTGACCAATCGAGTGAGTACTTTAGTTTAAAAAAAAACGAAACTCTCCGCAAAATTGAGGTTTTTTGATATGCTGTATATATAATGCTTTCGTTTATTTTGAACATCTATGGATGGAAAAAATGTATTTGGAATAGAAGGAGAAGTGAGAAGTAAGACCATTACTAAATATGAAAAAGATCAAAATCCTGAACGAGTAGAACAGATCAATGAAGGAGTTGAACATCCAAAATTAGTTTCATTTGATTTAGAAGGAGAAAAAGTTCAAATCGAATACATTGAAGTTCCTGCGAAAAAACAAGAACAACATGAAGGAGAAAAAGAAAAAGTTATTATTCTTTTTCCTGGTTTTTGTGCTTCCTATATTCCGTATGTGGGTGCGGTAAAAGAATTGGCTGGATACATGGGAAATTATCGTATCATTTGTCTATCCCCATTGGACTCAGGAAAAAGTTCGTCTTTGAAAGAAAGTCATCTGCAAAAAATGGGCGAGGTATACCGTGCGGCATTTCAGAAATTGGGAATTGATTCAGCTCATACGGAAGCAACCGTGATTGGTCATTCACGATCAGATATTATTGCATTGGAACTTGCGCGGTCTGTGCCAGAACTTGTGAAAAATATTGCGCTTGTGAATGGAATTACCGGGAAAAAAGAAGGTCTTGCAGGACTTACGTATGATTTTACTGAACACACATTTTTAGATATTACTCCGGAAAGAATGAAAGGACTTTTCAAAGGGGAAGTGGAAGCAGCGAGAAATTATTTGAATCAAACAAGAGACTTTTTGAGAAACATGTTGAAACCCACTCACATATTGAACCAATTTAGCTCATTGAATGAACGAAAAAAAGTGAATGTAAAGGAATTGCTTTCTCAATTGAAATCTAATGTCCTTATTTTGAGCGGAACCGGAGATATTACGGATTATAAAGAAACACGAGAAAATATTTATGAAAATTTGCCAGAGAATATCCAGGCGGAACATCATTTGGAAATAGGTGGATTGCATGATGAGATCAATGCGCATCCAGAAGGATTTGTATTGAAGTTTCGCAAATGGATGGAGTCAGTGGAGAAGGTATGATTGAATAGATGTAGAAAATATTTAATATGTCAAATAAACTTGACATTTTTTTATTTTTTTGATAACATAAGGACATTCATCGTCCTTTTTTGGTAGATATAGCCACAATATGTGGCTTTCACGAGGAGGAAAAATGAGTTTGAACCGGATGGTCGCAAACGCGCGGCAAAGAGAGCGAAACAACGAACGCCGATCCCGTTGTCGGGAAGCGATCGATGAATGTCTACGGGCTGTCCGCGGGGTGGATGGGGCAACCTTCGATGATTTCCACTGGATTCAGAATCGTATCACGGATCCGGTCGTCTCGGCTGCTCTGAGGGATGAAAATGTTTCCCTTCAGGAGTATGTCCAGTGGGAAGCGGCTTACAAAGCCGATACTCCGAATCGGAATGCACGAGAACTCGCGAGAAAATGCGAGGAAGCACAATCCGCTTTGGACGACTTTCGTAAATCCGCGGATTGGTTTGATCAAGAGGATTTGATTTCAATTCTGGAGTATCGTCACTTGGTTGGTGACGAGGCCTTCTGTATTGAATTTCATATTTCTCAAGACGAACTTGAGAAAATTGATAACTGGGAGAATAAGGATTTGGAAGATTGGTGATCTTCCAAAAAAATTCGCGCACATGCGGGACGGAGAGCGTGTATACGCTCTAAGTCCTGTGTGTGTTTTTTTTGTTTATACGTCTAAAAATCTTGACAGGTAGGTTGTTTTTGTTATACTTTATGTCTATAATACATTTACTATTTTTTATTTCAAGAAACTTGATGTCATTTTGACTAAAAATGGCTTGACTGACAACAAATTTCATGATAGGTTCTTCGGTCTTTCTTTTCGCCCCAAAATTCGTCAATAATTGTTGGCAGTTTTAGGGAGGGAATAAATCTCTCACCAGATGGTGATCTTTCACAATTGAAACAAAAAAAGGAGAAATCATGACTCTTGATCCTAAGATGTATCTGTCAATTTCTGTGCCTGAAAATTTGAGGAATGGACTCATTGCTATGATGGTTCGTCATTTCCTCTTGAAACAGGTCATCGGAAACGAATACGTAGCATCTCAAGCCGCACGTGAAATTATGACCGCTTTGTACGGTTTTCATTCAACGTTCGCTCAGATTCAAAGCACGTCAAAAGAAGATTTTGAAAAAGCAACTCAAAAAGCCGGTATTTCTGGTATCCCTGTGGCTGGTTTCAAAGAACTCCCGGACGTGTGGCATCTGGTGAATCCTGAAACTCCGATGTGTTCCCATTGTGGGGATGTACCGCTTTCGAATAATGGATCCTTCATTCAGAATCTGGTTGTTGGGTCTAAGTGTCCCTTCTGTCATGTGGGAGAGTTTGTTCTCATTCCTATGACTTTGAAAAAGATTACTTGGACTGACGGCAGACTTGTGGATCCGTCTATGAGAGAAGATTATCAGTTCATCACAGGAGAACAAATTCCTCTGGATGATGACTTGATTATGGATTGGGTCAATGTTCGTATTCAGCCAGATCTTAAACAAGCATTGGTAGAAGCACAGGTTTCCATATATGGATTTCTTGCTTATGCCAACTTGGTTCGCAACGCGTTCAGCGGTCGCAAGGAATCCGAGGAAGGATTGTGCAAGGCTGTTGGTTGGTTGCTTGAGGATCCGGAAGTATGCAACCTGCCGGTTTCTATTATGGCTGAAGAGGCTATGAAAGCCCGGCAGTATGTGGAAGAAAGAGAAGTGACGAACATGCCACGGATTTTGAAGTCCACGAGCGTTATCCTTCCTGTATCTTCTGTTGTGGCAACTGTTGTGAATCCGTTTGCTCCGATGAATGAACGAGATCCAACATCCTATATACGGACTCGTCTACTCGCATCTGGAGATATGGCTGATATTTATCTTGGCCATCTCAACGATCCATTCGCGGACAAACAGGAGACAGTGATCATCAAGGTGTACCGAGATGCAGAAGACACTGGGATGGCTCGTAACGAGGCACAAACTTTGGAGCGTTTATACGGAAGTGCTGAGACTGAGAAAGCTGAAGGTTTCCTTCATGGATTTCCCAAGGTTCTTGCATACGGACCAGTAACGGATTCTGACGGAGTTGTGCACGAATGTAATGTGTTTTCGTACACTCCTGGCTACATGACTTTGGAAGAAGTTTGTCGTGACGATCATCGGGTCGATATTCGAACAGGTGTGTGGATGTTCAACCGTATTCTCGAAATGCTTGGTTGGATTCACCAGCACGGCATTATTCTTGGATCGGTTCTTCCATCCCATATCCTTGCCCAGCTTGATGAACACTGGATCGTTTTTCTTGGATGGCCCTATGCAGTTCATGAGCCAGAGAAAACCGGTGCACGCATTCTCGCGGTCAGTCAGGCGTACGAGTCTTTTTATCCGGAAAGTGTGTTTCGAAAGAAACCGCCGTCTCCGGCAATGGATATCTCGATGGCTGCGCGGTGTGTGATCCAGGTTGTAGGTGGAGATCCGATCACGGGGAAATTGCCTCGTGGAGAAGATCCGCTATTTGAGACGATTTTGAAGACAGCTGCCGGTCTTCATGGTTCTGTTCCGTTCAAGAACGCTTGGCAGTTGCATGAGGCGTTCGGAGAAGTTGCGCGTTCCGTTTTAGGGCCGCGTAAGTTTCATCCATCCCGGGTGTTCAAAAAAACCTGAAAAAAAGGAGAGATTGAAATGGCAAAAGGATGGAATACATCGACCCATCAAGAGGTTGAGAAGAAGATGCAGCAGGTCAAGGAAACAGGCGGAAGTGTGCCAAATGATGGGACAAATCCATACCTGGTTCATCCGCTTATGGATCCTTTGAAGATCAAGAGTGGCATAAGGGAAAGCTGTGATAGTGCGGAGCAGCTTTTATCGCTTGCCATTATTTTTCTCATGGATGTGAGTGGTTCCATGGGGTTTGTTCCTGAACAACTCAGAACTCGCTATCTTTGTGAGCTCATGAAGTTTTTGCTTGGCGGGAAACTGGTTGTGGATCCACAGATCATGTTCGCCGCATTTGCGGACGTTGCAGATCGGTGCTTCTTGCAGGTTGGACAGTTCGAACTCGGAACTGAAATGCACGGGGATCTTTCTCGTTTGCGTATTGGTGGTGGCGGAGGAAGTGCAATGGCGCACGAAGCGCCGGAATATGCTCTCTATTGGGCAGCGACCCATACCAAGATTGATTGCTTCGAAAAGCGAAGAAAAAAAGGAATTCTCGTCATAACGACCGATGAAATGCCGAATGATAAACTCAAGAAAGAGTATGTCAGGCGTTTTATTGGAGATGGATTAGAAAACGACTTCACGATCGAACAGGTCATTGCACTTGTCCGACAGAAGTACGACATTTTCTGTCTGTACACCCATACAGGTTCGTATGGCAGCATGGACAAAGAGATCCGAGCCAGGTGGGTGGAGATCCTCGGATCCGAATATGTTTTCGACTTTTACCAGTCTGAAGATATTTGTGCTCTGGTCGGATCCATTATTGGATTGCGAGAGGAAATGGTGAATAATCTAGATGATCTCCGTAATCGTCTCCGTGGTCTTGAGACTTCGGAGGAAACCATTACTCGGGTGTTGCGGACGGTTTATGGATACGCGACTCTTCTTGGAAGAGGTCAGGTCAATGGGGTGACCCAGAAGGCTGACGCTCCCGTTGAGAAATCGAAAACAACCGGCAATCGTCGGTTGTGATTCGCAGGTAAAAACATGAGGAGGCCTGCATACTCGCAGGTCTCCTTTTTACATCTTTTATATTGGAGGAATCATGAACGATTTAGAGTTTGGTCGAACATCCTACCTGATTCGCGATTTGATATTTGGAGATAGTGGAAAGGGAACTATCGGAGAGTTTCTCACATGGTGGCTTGATCAATTCGCGCCAATTTGGTCAAAGGTTCATACAGTCATTCGGACCGAGGGTGGTCATCAGGCCATACACAACAATATCCTTCCCGATGGACGACATCATGGATTTTCCCAGTTTGGGTCGGGAAGTCTCACGTCTCCGATTTGGACACACCATGCAAAGGGAATGATGGTCGAGCCACTGCACGCACTTGACGAGGGAAAGGATTTGCAGCATTTGGGCGTGCGGGATATCTTCGGCCGTTTGACTGTGAGTCGCGATATCCGAATAGTGACGCCGTTTCAACAGGCAGCCAACCGTCTTCGCGAATATGCTCGAGGAGTCGGACGGCACGGAAGTTGCGGAAAAGGGATTGGTGAAACTGCATCTGATGCACTTGCGATCGGAACCGATGCTCTTTATGCAAGAGATCTGATGGATTCTGCAATCCTTCGGGAAAAGTTGTCTCAGATTCAGGCATACAAGCTGGCTCAGCTCGCAGATCTGATATATCGATTTGGAGATGACAAAGCAATCTCGGCAGAGATCGACTGGCTCACAAATACGGCAGCTTCATCGATTCTCGTCGCGTATCTTGGCGAGTTCGTCGAACGCGTGAAGATCGTGGAGAATGCACACATTGGTGGAATTCTTTCCAGGCCGGGTTCGGTGATTTTTGAGGGAGCGCAAGGAGTTCTCATTGATGAGTGGCGCGGGTTTCACCCGTACACGACATGGAGTACCTGTACGTTTGACAACGCGCTCGAACTTCTCCGCGAACACCAGTATGACGGCAGGATTGTCCGGATCGGAGTTGTCCGCGCGTATGCAACACGACACGGTGCCGGACCATTTATGACAGAAGATCCATTTCTTACCAATGCACTTCCGGACACATATAACGTGACGGATGTTTGGCAACAGACGTTCCGTGTCGGCTGGTTCGATGCTGTGGCTGCTCGATACGCAATTGCAGCATGTGGTCAGGTAGATGCATTGGCTGTCACTTGTCTTGATCGAATGCGTGATTTATCTCAGTGGCTCATCTGCACCGGATATGAATTATCTGAAGATGATTCGAATGCGGCAAAGTTTTTTGAACTGGATCCGCAAAATCCGAGGATTGCGCGTAATATTCGGCTTGGACCTCACAAAGATCTCGTTTATCAAGAGACCTTGACTGAGCAGTTGAAGCGTGTGAAGCCGATATATGAAGTCTCTGCCAATGCAGCAGACTTTGGCCAGCGTGCAGAGCAGCATCTTGCACGAATCGAATCTGAACTCGGCGTGCCGGTCGCTATCACATCCTACGGTCCAACCGTTCTGGACAAGCGAATGGTACGCCCCGTTTAATAAGGGTTCGAATAAAATCTTGAGGAATCGTTAAAAACGGTTCCTTTTTGTATAAAAAAACCGCTGCGGAGAAGCAGCGGAAACGAGTTCTTATTTCGGAAAAGGAAGAGCATAAACAGCATCTTCCAAATATTGTTTTACTCGATCAATTTCCAAATCACCTTGGAGAGTCCGGAGTTCTGATTCCGTATCGATATTCACTCTTGGAAAGAGTTTTCCAAAAGGTTTTATACGCTCGATTGTCTTCAATCCGAGTTTACCTGCGATTCCGATGCCGATGTTGGGGAATCGACTCCGGACTTCAGAGATATATGGACCAAGTTTTTTGATATCGAGCATTTTTCCCTTTGACCCATCTAGATCAAGGAGAATATCTGTCGGAGCATCGCCGTACTCTCCGACTTTTTGTGCGAGTTGTACAGGATCACTATGCACCTGTTCAAACGCATGATGTCCGACTTGGAGAATAAGTCGGAAGTGAGGAAATCGATTTCGATAGGCACTGAGAACAGTTGGGCGTGGCCAAGCAATGTTCATCTGGAAACCTTCGAAGTGTGGTCCAGCCAGAGTCGTGATCCGACACATTTGAAGAAACAAGGTGTCAAGATCTGGTGTCGTATAATGAACAAGGTTGAGTGTGGCTGGATCGTCAGGAAAAAGTTCGACCAGACGATGAATCAGTGGATACTTTTTTGGGTTTCCCGGTGGTTTCCCAAACAATGTTTTCATGTTCGCGAGCACTCCGATCATGAGCCGTCGTTTTGTCTCAAGTGTTTTGAAGTGTTTAAGCACTTGGTTTACTTCTGTCCGACTCATAAAGCCGGTGAAGCCGATGTATGGAGTTTTCATTGATACCTCCTTTTATGGTTGAAGTTTCTAGAATGATCCTAACTTGTTTAAAAAGGATGTCAACAATTTTTGCTTGTCGGATGCGTTTGTTTTGCTTATGATGGGGTATGTTCACATTTTTATGAAACTTCCTTTGATTTTTCGAAACATGCAAAAACAGTTTGTGAATGCTCAACAAGGGCGTTCAGCTGTGATACATGCATCAAATGATGCACTTAATCGTTCAAAACGTGCGATTTTTGCATTACATCGCGGAAACGCACAAACAGCGACAACACTGTTAGAAGAGGCTAAAATCTGTTTTCAAGATGCAGAACGACGATTTCGCACTAGTCCGGAATTAAAACATGAAGGTTCTTATCAGGCAGCACGTGAAGAGTATACGGAAGCAATGATATTTGCGGATTATCTTCGTGGTGGACGCTTTTCCATATCAGAGCCACGGATTGCAGATCCGCAGGTGTTTCTTGCAGGTCTTTCTGATGCCACAGGTGAGATTGTTCGGTATGCTATTCGTCAAGCAACGCATGGAAATCGAGAAGAAGTCACACGTGCTCACGAGACCATTGAAATGATTATCCATTTTCTTTTGGAACTTGATTTGACCGGATACCTTCGTCAGAAGTTTGATCAAGGAAAAAAGAATTTGCGTACCATAGAAGATATCCTTTACGACTTAAGTCTCAAATCCTAATTGTTATGCCATTTACTCCGTCATCCTGGTATTTTTTCCGGGACGAATTCGACCTGTTGGAGGAGGAGATGGACGCGATTCTTTATAAGCATGAACGAACACGTGATACATCCATTCGTGCCATGGAAGAAGAAATTATTGAGGAGCAGACACGTGTGGAAGGTCGTTACGAAGAGGAGATTGCCCGATTTTTTGTCCACAACAAAGAGGATGGAGCGGAAGAGGATCATGTGCTGGAAGATGATCGTCCTCTGCGGGAAATGCTTAGAGAACATTGCGTTCGTGATCCATTATATCAACGGGCATTTTTTTGGGCGACAAATCTTTTTCAATGGGCAGGTCGGGAATATGGGAAACAGACATCAAAAAATCGCGACTTGTTTGAGATTTATTTGAATGTTTGTTTGGTTCCGGTAAAGATTGCTTGTGCGCGTGCGGATGAAGCATGGGAAGATCCAAAAACATTGCCTGTTGTTGCAAAGGAATACGAATCCGCTCTTTTTTATCTTGTAAGAATGATTGATGCCTTGGCCCGACTCGAACGAAAAATAAAATCTCTTTCTCCATCTTTTATTCAGGAAGCGCGTTTTCTTCAACGTGAACTCGGACGGTTGCATGCACAATGTGTTCGGCAACAAAAAGATCGTTGGAATATTTGACATGGGTGTTTTACATCGGCCAAAAATAACGGCCATCATTCCTGCTTTTAATGAAGAAGCGACTATTGCTCATGTCGTAGAAGTTGTCATTTCTTCTCCACTTATCGATGAATGTTTCGTGGTCTCAGACGGATCAACGGATCACACAGCTGAGATAGCGCGTCGAGCAAGAGCCACACAGGTTTTTGAACGATCTACTTGCGGAGGAAAAGGGGCAGCGATGTTGTATGCGGTTGCACAAACAGATGCGGCTATCCTTGTTTTTTTTGATGCAGATTTGCGTGGATTGACCACGGATCATATCGAACGATTGGTTTTGCCAGTGATTTCCGGTGCGAAGGCTATGAATGTTGGTTTGCGTGATCGTGGAATGTTTTGGACGAATTTTTCTCGTTATTTGCCATTGATTAGCGGAGAACGCGCATTGATTCGTCGGATTGTTGATGAGATTCCTCCAGAGTATGTCCAGGGATTTATGGTTGAAGTCGCATTGAATTATTTTTGTAAATATCACAAGCTGCGGTACGGATCCGTGTTTCTTCCAGGACTTTCCATCCGGCGAAAGTATGAAAAAGTGGGAATCAAAAAAGCGGCAGGTCAATATATTCATATGTTTTTTCAAATTTTAACCGCCATGTTTATTCTTCGCATGGCAAGAATATTTAAACAATTTTGATATGTCTATACATCTTGCAGATGTTCAATCTTTTAAAGATGCTGTTGTAACGGTCATGGGTCTTGGTCGGTATAAACAAGGAAGCGGTATTGGAGCGGCAAAATGGCTTTTACGTCATGGTGCCCAAATGGTGATTACGGATTTGAAAACAGAGGAAGAACTTCAAGAGTCTGTCAAAGAAATCACATCTTGGTACGAACGTTATAAAGAGATGTATCCAGATCGCAATATTTATAGCCCTGTTTTTGTTTTAGGTGAACATCGAGCTGATAATTTTACAGATGTGGATCTTGTGGTACAAAATCCAGGTGTTCCAAAAGAATCGGAGTTTGTGCAACTTGCCAAACAACATGGCGTATCTGTGGAAAGTGATGTGAGTTTATTTTTTCGCTTCTGTCCGTTTCCAATTTATGCGGTTACAGGCACACGAGGAAAATCAACAACAACCGCATTGATCGGAGAAATTTTGAAAGCATTGAATCCAAAAGCGATTGTTGCGGGAAATATGGCCGTGTCTCCATTGGAATATCTGGATGAGCTTTTGGAAGAAAAAGAATCTATTCCGATTGTTCTCGAACTTTCTTCTTGGCTTATTGATAGTTTGGAAACCGTTCCTCGTGGTCCGGAAATTAGTGTTCTTACGAATGTATTTGAGGATCATCTGAATCGATACGGTTCATTTGCAGATTATATTCGCTCAAAAGAAGCAATGTTTCACCATCAGACTGCAAAGCAAAAGGCTGTGTTAAATTTTGATCATGAAATCGTGCGAGAGATCGGTTCTCGAGTCCATGCGCAGAAATTTTGGTTTTCTCATGAGCAACTTGCTGAAGAAATGGACGGAGCATACGTAGAAAATGGAACGATTTTTTTTCGGGAAAAAGGAAAGTCTGAATCCATTTTGCCTGTTGCGGAAATGAGACTTCAAGGAGAGCATAATGTGCAAAATGCATTAGCGGCTGTGGCGACTGGACGTATAGCTGGTGCAAGTTTGGAGATTATTGCACAGGTACTCCGTACATTTGTGGGTTTGCCGGGACGTCAGGAACTTGTTCGAGAAGTGAACGGAGTAGTCTATATAAATGACACCACTGCCACATCTCCGGATGGGACCATTGCTGCTTTAGAACATTTTGGAAAGAAAGCAAATATTATTCTTCTTGCAGGAGGTTCATCCAAGAATTTATCTTTGGAAAAATTGGGAAACGTTATTCGTGCCACTTGTAAATTTGTCGTGCTCTTGGAAGGAGATGCCACAGCGATGTTTGCAGCCGCGATTGGAGATTCTGTTCCGACGGTCCAGGTTGTTTCTATGGCAGATGCGGTGATGACCGCAGCGCGAATGGCTCAAACAGATGATGTCATTCTTCTTTCTCCAGGGACAGCCAGTTTTGGTATGTTCAAAAATGAATACGACCGCGGTGGTCAATTTGTGGATGCAGTGAAGAGATTGTAAGAATGGAATAGTCTCTAAAAGGTGGGGAACAGAAAAATATGTTATTCTGTATGTACTTCTTTTATGATCTGGAATCGTCTTCTTTCACCTGAGTCAAATGAACAATTGTTGACCGTGGCTCATACAACTGCGGTTTCGCATTTACCTTGGATATTTTTTCTTTTGGTGTGGATTTGTGCGCCGTTCTTTTTTTTGTTTTCTCTTTGGGAATTTGGATGGATGGGTCGACTGGTGTTTGGAGGGTTATTTTTGTCCGGACTTTTCCTTGCTTGGCGTACGTGGTTTTCCTGGCAACACACCTGTCTTATTATGACAGATCGACGTGTGGCTGTGGTAACACAGCGTGGTTTTTTTGATCGCACTATTTCCGAATCTTCTTATACGGATATTCAAGATGCAACGGTCCGGGTGAAGGGAATTTTTTCCACATTATTTCGGTACGGAACGATTCGTCTGGAACGGAAGGGGACGACTGCATCTCCACTTGAGATGCGGCGTCTTCGACATCCGGCGCGTATCCAAGCATTGGTTCATGAAATTCGAGAAGATATCAAATCTCCCGAATATACCGCTCATGCAAGTGCTCAATCACAGATTTCTTCGTAGTCGTTATGTCGCGTGTTTCTCGACCATATTTGTTTCGTCGTTTGTTGGATGTCCGATGGTTTTTTATATTGAACCTCGTCGTCTTAGGTTTTCTTTTATTGTCTTTTGGAAAAGAGTTTGCGCGTCATTATACCATTCAACAGGAAATTCATCGTTTACAAGTACAGGCTGAGGAATTAGGTGCGCACAAACTCGAAATTGAACAATTGGCTCAAGCCATGCAGACGGAAGCATTTATTGAACGCGAAGCCCGGTTAAAACTCGGTCTTCGCAAGCCTGGAGAGGAGGTTGTTGTGATTGAAGAAAAAAAAGAAACTTCGACTCCAGGATCTATTGAATCTCCTTTGATACGGGATGGAACAACTCCATCCACTTCCACCGTTCTTGCGAATCTGAAAAAATGGTGGTACTACTTTTTTGATCATCAAACGTTTGAATCTATTCACGCCTATGGGTCTCTTTCCTCTTAAGAAAAAAAATCTTCAAGAAATTTCACATTCTCCGTCAGAAGTCATGTCTGTTCCAACAGATTCTTCTTTACCTCCATCTCATGTTCCGTCTGTTCGTCGATGGTTCCGTTGGCTTATTGGATCCATGATCGTTGTTTTTATTCTTGGGAGTATCGGAGCGGTGACGGTTGTTGTGTATATTCTCCCTCCGAGTGATCCTCTGGTCCGTAAAGTGACATCTGTGATTCCGTATCCGATAGCTCTTGTGAATCGTCAATGGATTACGTTTAAAGAATTTTATGCGGAACAAGATGCATTAAAACGTTTTTTTGAACAATCGCAGGAAGATGGTCAAACAGCTCCATCTGTTGACGAACTTCAATCAGATATTCTGGATACATTGATTGATAAAGCGGCGGTGCAACAATTGGCAGACCGTTATGCAGTTTCGATTGATCAAAAACAAGTGGATGATCTTCTTGCATCCACGTATGCACAAAGCGGTTCGGAACAGGCATTTCTTGATGAAGTACACAAAGTGTTTGGGTGGAATAAAGAGCAATTTACCGTTCGTGTTATTGAACCGATTGTCCTTGCTTCTCAGGTACGTGAAGCATTGCAAAAAGATACAACCATGCAAAGTGTGCCGCGAGCAAAAGTCGACGAAGCATTGGAACGTTTGAAAAAGAATGAATCCTTTGCAGATGTTGCAAAAGATGTAAGTGAAGATGCTTCTGCAGCAGAAGGCGGAGATATTGGATCGCTTCATCTTTCAGAAATGCCAGAGTCATTAGCAGCCATAATTCCAAGTTTAGAACCAAATGTTCCAAGTGATGTTCTTGAACTTTCTGAGGTGTATGCCATTGTGATGATTGGAGAACGTCCAGCAGAAGGAGAAGAAGATCCTTCTTATAAAATTTCTCTTATTATTGTAAACAAACGTCCTTTGGATGAAATAGTGACTGAATTTTTAGCTTCATCTCAAGTGACGCGATTTCTTAAAGGGTAAAAGACGAGACAAATCTGCTTGATCTCCAGTCTTCATTTTGATACGATCGCGGTCGTCCGTCTCTTGCCACTTTAGCTCAGTCGGTAGAGCAATGCTTTCGTAAAGCAGAGGTCCCGGGTTCGAATCCCGGAAGTGGCTCCAATAAAACAGCATAATATTACGTGCTGTTTTATTGTTGTTTTTTGACAAAAAGAATTAAGAATCATAGGATGTCTGATCTCTCCAGATTCTTTGGAGAGATGTCGGTGTCCTTTGAAATAAAAAATGGAGTAACAAATGAGTGTTTTAAACGGATATTGTGATTTGATTGTAACACCGGAACGGCGGAGTGCGGAACGATTGTTGGAAGATCAGGAAAGCAGTCGTCCTAATCGTCGAGTCATACCGCGATATATTCTTTCTTCGAACAATCCGTATGGTTTTTTTGGACTGGATGATCCGGATCTTTCGACGTTTGCCGATCTCATTTGTACTTTTCAAAACGGGAGTCGAGAAACACATCCTGAACACGCAAAAGACATGGCTTTTCTTCCCATTGATCGGGCGCGACGGATTATTTTTGAGGGTGGAGCCCATGTATTCGTCCATGAAAAAGGAATGTGTATTGCCTGTTTCCTGATCGAGTGTCTCGGATCCTTCGGTTCGCATCTGGTTGTAAAAGGCGGATATCTCGCTACAAGGTCTCGGCTCGAGGTATTCGAGTTTCTCGACACGCTCCTTTTGCATCCGTATCAGGGTTGCTGGGTCGTGATACGAACATGGGATGGTCTGCGTTCCCTTTTTTCACGATTACTCAATGGAAAACATTTGTACGGACCGTGGCTTGAGTACGGATATGAGGAATTTTCACACAAACTTCCTGCGATTTGGAATGACTATACATATGGAGGGAAGAAAGGAGACAATGGGAATCCTTTTCTCGTTCGTCCCCCTGTTGGTTTGGATCTTTCAGACGACATCCTGCCTGATTCTTTGTCTCCGGAAGATACGGAGTGGCTAAAGAAGCGGATGCAACAACAATTATTTTCGACTGAGATTGCAGCGTTGATCCGTTATTATGCAACTATTGAACGAGCTGGGCGGCTTGGAAAATATTCTGTGCCGGATGTACGTTCTCTTGAATACGGAGATCGGATATGAGCAAGTATTTGATGGATCAAGGCGGACACGACGAAGCAGCGCGTATGGCGAGAAATCATACTGCTGTGGAAATATTCCGCTGGTTGCAAGAGGCTGGAATCAAGGAAGGAATGCGAACGCTTTCTGTCGGTCCTTGCAATCCGACGGAACTGTATGTGATTCACGAATTTACGCATCAGCCTGTTGTTGGACTCGAACTTTCTCTTGATAGGGTACGTCAAGGGAATGAATCCGTAGTTTCCAAGTGGAATGAAGAACGGAAGAAAGGTTTATGTCCTATTGTTTTTGTCCCGGGAAATGTGCAGGATGTCCTTCCGTTTCAAGGAGAAACGTTTGATGCGGTCGTGTCTTTCCGTGTTTTTGAATACCTTTCCGATCCAATCACGGCTCTGACGAATATGTTCCGATGTCTTCGTCCGGGTGGTTTGTGTGTGGTTGGGGACATTGACGGATACGGCTCGAATCATGAGGGAATGCCTCCGGATCTGGAATGGACGCTTGCGTTGATTTTCCAGACGTTGGAAGAGCGCGGACAATTTCATCCGCGTATCGGGCGTCGATTGTATCGTCTATTTCATGAGTGCAAATTTACGGATTTGTGTGTGGCAGCAGAACCGTATCATTTGGTTGCAGGAACCATTTCCCCGCACGAAGAACAGAATTGGATGCAAAAGTTCGAAGCCATCCGTCCCGTTGGAGAAGAAATACTCGGGACACGGACCGCATATGACGAATTCGTGGAGGATATGATTCGTTTTTTACGGGATGAACGTACGTTTGGCTATTCCATGTTCTTTCTTGTTACAGGTCATCGTCCAACTGAATAACACGATCCAAGGATTTCTTTCCTTGGTTTTTTGTTTGAATTTTATTGACAAATTTTTTTTCTTTATCTAGGGTTTGAATCTCTGAAAGATGGTTATTTTCTTTATAATAAAGAGATGCCATTTTGCAGAGGTTCCATTTATGAGCTCTTTTTCAGAAAGGAATTGGAAATGCCAAATTACGAAGCAACGCAGGGAAGGGATGGTAGGGAGAGTAGGGAACTCGTTCTTACTCATAACGAGTTTGTTTATGTTCAGGATGACACAAAAGGGCAAGTCACGACCTTGGTCGGACCGTCTACAAAGCAGCTGGCACAGTCGGAAAAACTTGTCATGTTCAATGAGCAAACAGGAAGGTTCGAGCGCGTGGATAATATTACCCGTGCGGTCTCTATTTTCCCGTTTGCTCCGGAAGGATCCTACATTGTCCTGACAAATCCGGCGCACGATGGTGGCAAGGCGCATCCTGAAGCAGGTGTGTGCTATTTGCCCGACGTCGATTGGGGTCGTAAGATCAATCTTCCAGGACCGGTCACATTTGCTTTGTGGCCAGGTCAGACCGCTCAGGTACTCGAAGGTCATCACCTTCGTTCCAACCAGTATCTGATCGTGCGGGTTTACAACGAAGAACATGCTCTCTCCAACTGGTCCAAGTCCGTTGTCCGTCGCGTGGAAGGTGGAACAGATAAGAAAAGGTCGACTGTTGAAGAGTCTGCGGCAACGAAGCAGTCAGCGCCCACGGATCTGACAATGGGCAAGCTCTATATCATAAAGGGCACGGAAGTCTCTTTCTACATTCCGCCTACCGGTGTGGAAGTCGTGCCTGATCAGGACAACCAGTATGTCCGTGACGCAGTCACGCTGGAAACGCTGGAGTATTCGATTCTCAAGGATGAGAACGGAAAAAAGCGTTATGAGCGTGGTCCACAGGTCGTTTTTCCAGCAGCCACTGAAACCTTCATTGAGGATGGAAATGAGCGCAAGTTCCGTGCCATTGAGCTGAATCCGGATATGGGCATTCATATCAAGGTCATTCAGTCTTATGAGGAAGGGGAGGGTGACAACAAGAAGACTGTGAAGGTCGGTGAGGAACTTTTCGTCACTGGCAAGCAGACCTCTATTTACTTTCCGCGTCCCGAGCATGCCATCATCAAGTATGGTGATCGCGATCGGCATTATGGAGTAGTCATCCCTGAAGGGGATGCTCGGTATGTTCTCAACAAGACGACAGAAGCTATCGAGCTTGTGCGTGGCCCCCAGATCTTTCTGGCTGATCCGCGTTCTCAGATCATTGTGAAACGCGTTCTCGATCTGCAAACAGTAAACCTGTGGTATCCCAGCAATCGGGAAGCTCAGGCGTACAACGAGCGGCTTCGCAGTATGAATGAAGGCAGTCGTCAGTTTGTGACTGATGAAACCGTTCGTGGTGCACAACGGGGAACAGAATCCAAGGGTTCTGCGACCTCTGATACCATGCAGCGCGGGACGGCTTTTACTCCGCCGCGCTTCATTACGTTGGACAACAAATATGACGGCGCCGTCCAGGTTTCACCCTGGTCCGGCTATGCCATTCAGGTGGTGTCCAAGACCGGCGAACGCAAGGTCATCATGGGTCCGGCAACCGCGACTCTGAAATTCGACGAAACGCTCGAGATTCTCGAGCTTTCGACCGGCACCCCGAAGGGTGACGAGCGGCCGATTCGGACCGTTTATCTCAATGTCTCAAACAATAAGGTGTCGGATCGTGTGAATGCCGAGACCAAGGACCTGGTGCCTGTTCAGGTGACGCTGTCATATCGCGTTAATTTTGAAGGCAATTCGTCCAAATGGTTCTCCGTGTCAAACTACATCAAGCTTCTCACCGAACATCTGCGCAGCGTCATCCGCGGCGTGGTCAAACAGTTTGGCATCGAGAGGTTCTATGATGAAGCGACTCCTATTCTTCGTGATGCCATTTTGGGCGAACATCCTGATCAGGGTAAGCGTCCGGGTAAGATGTTTGAGGAGAATGGGATGAACATCTACGATGTCGAGGTTCTCGACGTTAAGATAGATGATGAGGAGATTTCAACACTCATCGAACGCGCCCGCAGAGCGGCGGTGCAATCCAATCTCAGTGTGGTCGAAAGGGAGCGTCAGCTCGAAACTACTCGGAGGTTGGAAATCATTAATCAGGGGATCAAGGCCGCGCAGACGGAAACGATCCTCAAGAACGCCGAACAGGATGCCAAGGCGGAACAAACCAAGGCAGCGTTCGTCTCTGAAACAGCGATGAAGAGGTTGGCACTCGAAGTAGTGCTGATGGTTGAAGATCTGAAACTTGGATTGACCAAGATTGATGCGGAAGCCCAACAGGTTGCAGAACGCAACAAGTCAGCATTGGTCAATCAGAGAGCAACCGATGAGTTGATTCAAATCCGTCTGAAGACCGAGAAAGTTCAGGCAGACCAGAGGCAGGAAATTGAGGAGCGTGATCAGCAGCTCAAAATCCAACTCCTTGAGACGGAAGCCAAGGCATTCGTTGAACGTATGAAGGCTCTTGGACCCGAGTTTGCGGCCGCACTGGAGAAATTCGGCGATCATCAGTTTGCGGCAGAACTCGCCAAGGCTCTGAGTCCGCTTGCCATTGCCGAACAGCAGGGAGTTTCCCACATTATGGATCGTTTGTTCGGTCAGGACTCTGCAGTCAGTAAGATGTTGACGACTGCGTTGACTACAGGCGATAAGCGTAAGTAAGTAACCCATCAAATATTTCCGCGTCAGATGTTTATTCGTCTGGCGCGTTTTTTTGTGTAAACAAAAAAACCTTGAGAATGTATCAAGGTTTTTTTGGAGCGGGTAACGGGAATCGAACCCGTGACTACTGCTTGGGAAGCAGTCATTTGACCACTAAACTATACCCGCGCTTGTCAGAGCTTTTCCATCAGGATTATAATGAAACATATCTTCTATGACAAGATTATATTTTTCGATCTTTTGTTTCTTTTTTCTTTTTTCTTCCTTTCCTCTTTTTGCACAAGCTACAGAAGAAACATCCACCGAAACCGTTCTTTCCACGTTTTTTGATGCGGAAACCATTGTGAAAGGGTATACCCTTTCCTCGGATGATGGTCGTATGCGTTTAGGAATTCGTCCAGGTACACTTGCAGAGGCGACACGTGTTGATATCAAGACACTTGCTCCGTCTGTGATGAATGGAACATATCCAACCGATGCAACACTACTTGGAAATGTTTATCTTTTCGATATTACAAATAAAACAAGTTATACAGGTGAAGATTTCTTTTTTTTGGAAATAAAATATTTAGAAGAGATTTCATATTCTTCCACACTTTTCGGTCGTCGATTTCTTGCTTTTTACAATGGAGTGACAGAAAAATGGGAAGAACTTCCGTCTTCAGATAATCCTGATAAACAACTTGTTCAGGCATTGATTTATTTGCCTTATGCTCGTCTTGCGGTGTTTCAGGAATCTGTGCCTGAATTTGGAAAAGCAAGTTGGTACGCATATAAAGAATGCGATTGTGCAGCGTCTCCGGATTATGCAAAAGGGACATATCTTGTTGTGAGTCGTACAGAAGATCCGACAAAAGCGGTGACGGTTCGTGTCAACGATTATGGTCCAGATCGAAGTGTACATCCTGATCGTATTATTGATCTTGATCGTATTGCTTTTCAAAAACTTGCTTCGCTTGGTGCGGGTGTCATCAATGTTCAAGTAAAATTTTTGCAATAAGTAAAACTTCTTAAAATGGTGTCTTTTCGGCTCATGGGCCACCCGTTGACCCCGCTCTCCCTACCTGTAAGTAGGGTTCGCGGGGATCAACAGCCCATTCACCAAAAATCCATCCATTTTTCAGAAGTTTCACAACAAAAGATCTTCTTCACGATTTCGACGTTCTCCATTTTTTCTCTCTCCCTTTTTGATCCCCCTTTCATGATTCGCTTAAAAAATGTTTCAAAAGTCTATCATCCGCAGACCGTCGCTCTGCAACATGTGAACCTGCATATTAAGCCAGGTGAGTTTGTTTCGGTTGTGGGACAGAGTGGAACAGGAAAAAGTACGTTTGCTAAACTTTTGTATGCAGAAGAACGTCCAACGGATGGAAATGTGATTATTGGGGGCTGGGATATCAGTCGCATTCGCGATGCGGAAGTGCCGCTTTTGCGTCGGCAGATCGGAGTGGTTTTCCAGGATTTTAAATTGCTTTCAAAAAAAACCGTTTCGGAAAACGTTGCCTTTGCTCTCCAGGTTGCCGGCGCACGTCACGGACATATTCGCGATCTTGTCCCACATGTGCTTCATATTGTGAATTTGCAAGAGAAAGCGAATCGGTATCCACGACAGCTTTCCGGTGGGGAACAGCAGCGAGTCGCAATTGCGCGCGCTCTTGTGCATCGACCGAAGATTATTGTTGCAGATGAACCAACAGGCAATCTCGATGCGGTTCATACACATGACATCATCAATCTTTTAAAAAAAATCAACGAGTTTGGAACCACAATTATTCTTGTGACGCATAATCGCGAAATTGTGAACAGCCTGCGCAAACGAGTGATCACACTTGATCATGGAGAAATTGTTTCTGATCAAGAAGAAGGAAGATATCGCTTATGATGACATTGCTTCGTATTATTCGATTTACCTTCCAACATTTTTGGAGAAATTTTTGGCTGTCACTTATCACGGTCAGCATGCTTTTTTTGACATTGCTTACGGTAAATATTTTACTTGGACTGAATGTCCTTACCGATACAGTCGTTCGTGTGATTGAAGAGCGAGTCGATGTTTCTGTCTATTTTAAGACAACGAGTTCTGAAGAGACAGTGCGTAATGCCGCTGGATATTTGCGTGGCTTGTCGCAGGTTCGTGATGTCGAGATTATTGCTCCTGATGAAGCTTTGGAACGTTTCCGTGTCCGTCATGAAAAAAATACGTTTATTCTTTCTTCGCTTGAAGAAGTTGGAGGAAATCCATTTGGATATACATTGGTTGTTCGCGCACAATCGGCAAATGATTTTTCATTTATTTTAGAAGCGCTTGATCATCCACAGTTTCGTGATGAAATTCGTGATAGAGATTTTTCCAATTATGCTTCTCTTGTAGATCGTTTGATGGAAACGATGGGAAAGGTTCGTGTATTTGGATTTGTTCTTTCCGGTGTCTTTCTTTTGATCGCCATTTTGATCATTGTAAACATGGTGCGTGTGACCGTGTTTGTACATCGGGAAGAAATCGGAATTATGAAACTCGTTGGTGCGACAAATACATTTATTCGTGCGCCCTATATTCTCGAAGCATTTTTGTATGGTTTACTTGCAACCATTGGTGTTGTAGTTGTTATTTTTCCTATTGTCGCTATTCTTGAACCTTGGTTCGATGCTTATTTCCAAACCGTGCATTCCAATCTTTTTGACTATTTTGTCCAAAATGGTCTGTTTATTTTTGGGGTTGAATTTGTCGGTATTTCGTTTATTACTTTGATTTTTACTTTGTTTGCCATGCGAAAGTATTTGAGGGTTTAGATTTTGTTTTAAAATCTTGACAAAACATTATTTTTGTGGTAAAAAAATAAAGGTTTTTTCACAATAAACAAAGAGGTAGAGGTATTCGATGAAAAATCAGACTCCGGTGTGCCGTTCAGTCTCTGTCCAGATCCAGAATAAGGATGAATGGACAAAAAGACAAAACCCATTCGTCCAGGTGAAATCTGTCCCTGGAGACAGGGAAGTCCCAGTCAGTCGATTTGTGGAAGCTGTCCTTCCTGGTAAGGCGATCGAGTTTCTCGGTCGTGAGACCATGAAGGGAGTTTCTTCGTATAAAAATATGACGCCTTCCAGCTTGTTTTTTCAAGCGGTACATGAGGCATTCGCGAAGCATTATCCTCTGGCTCTTCGGCCTGAGGTTCTCATGTATCTGATCTGTCATGAGGTGGCAACGGCCGTGAAACTTCATCCGGAAGATTATCGGTCGCTCTTCACCACGACCGAAGGCAAGGAGACAATCGAAATTCGGCACGACAGTCTCCGCCGTGGAGATCCGATGAGTCCATGGTCCGAGGCTTTGGCTTTGTTTGATCCGGCTCTGCGCGAGCGAGTTCCGGCCGGGATCATGAAGCAGATGCTTCCAGTATTTTCGACAGCGACGCCGGAGACTACGGCGGCTTCGATGATCGTGTTTATGGACGCGGCGAGTCCATTTTACGATTACCGCGTCGACACCTTGTGTGGCTTGCCCGAGATTCGCCTGCTCGGTACTGCGAAGGATTATCAGAAGATCCTTGCGGCCGCGCGGGAGCTTGCCAAGCTGTTTGGTAAGCATCTCGGGCTGTATTTTCAACACCTCCTGCCCGTGCTCGAGACATTGGCTGAGCAGGCCGCTGGAGCTCCAATCGACGACCTCTTTTGGAAGTCGATTTACAAATTCAACTCCCGGTCGGGAGGAAGCAGATTCAACGGTTGGATCACGGCTTTTCTGAATTACATTCAGACGCCGGAGTTCGATAACGGATTTGATTCTTCCAAAGGCGGGCTCGTTCAGAAGGACGAACGTCTTTTCGATTGGAATCCGGAAGAAAGGATTTCTATGCCAGGTCTCTCAATAGGATCCGTCCCCTCTCACGTTTCGGCTGTGCCGTTCGTGTGGAACTATTTCGAGACCGAGATTCCGATGACGTTCATCGGTGGTGTGCTCGGTATCGATGTTGAGGACGGATATCTGACCCCGGTACTTTCATTCGGGGTTCTGGAGCAGTAACAACAGACGGAAGCAATACACGCTTCCGTTTTTTTTTTTTTTTTTTT
>Ga0209417_1000571_pt1 | contig 84192 bp, 70 predicted proteins | sample RifGroF2_FD_184002 | JGI IMG/M metagenome (GOLD analysis project Ga0209417, IMG submission 184002) | Groundwater microbial communities from Rifle, Colorado, USA - Groundwater F2 (SPAdes) (version 2) | ecosystem: Environmental > Aquatic > Deep subsurface > Groundwater | place: Rifle, Colorado... | reverse complement strand
TCTAAATGAAGGCGAACAATTTTTTGTTTGAATTCCTTTTCGTATTGTTGCATTTTTCTTTCCTCTTTCCTTTATAGTTATTATACTATATTAGGTCAAGGTGTTACAACTTTATTATACCATGACAATAATCATAAGCAATCTCATCTACTCGCCATGCTGAATTGCAACGATATAAACCAAAAGTTCTTCCAGTTGTTGTGCCTGCTGGTACTGTAATTACAAATGCAGCATTATTAATCGGCATTGTGCTATCAATATGAGGTAAACTAAATTTTATATAAGTTCTACATATATTTCCTGATTTTATACCAACATAAAATTTCTGTTCGGAACTGTGATTTAAAGAATCCCCCTGTTGAACATATGTGTCTGTAATTGCTGCGTTATATTCATTCGTTGTAATTGAAGGGTCGAGTAAAATTGGATATACTCTATCTGCAGAATTCAGCCAATCTTTATCTGGTATATATGAAATAACACAATTTGAACCATTTTGTTGTATGTCAACTTTAATATTGTGTGAAACTGCATCAACTGCATCGCACATATATGGGATACTTATAGTATATTTTATTTCATTTTTATTGTCAACAAAACTTATACTATTATCACTGTTTAATATTGCGATAAGGCCGTTAGTGTTCATTCTGAGTACGAAAGAAGATATATCACTTTTTTCTGTTAATATTATATCCTCTTCTACCTTATTCTGATAAACAGTATAATCAAGATCCAATTTTTGATTATTTCCAAAAGCATCACTATATTTGATCTTGCTTGTTACCTTTGGAAGATTAAAAGCCTCTTCTTCGGTCCTTATACTATTTATTTTATCACTTACTTTCTCATTGTCAACTGTTATTTTTGCTGTTGTAGAATCAATGGAGTTTGTATTTGATAAAAATATTGAGTTCTCTTTAGGAGTTCCAGAACTTACTGTTTCCAGCGTCCACGATAATTCGTAACCATTCTTTTTTAATGAAATCAGTTTATTTTCACCTAAACTGTTTGAAAAGGAAACATTAAAATTTTTATTTGATGAAACATACTCATTTAATGTAGAATTATATGTCAATGTATTGTCTACATCAATCCATTCTTCTCCATCTTTATAATGTATCGCTTCAGGATACATTACTGCAACAAAAGAGCCGTCGGTACAATAGAAATGTTTTTCAAATTCTCCTCTTTTTGAAGTATCTTCTTCAACTATTAATTTTTCGCTCTCTTCTTTTTCAGAAGTGTTCTCAATACTATTAATGTTGTCATTTGATAATACAGTCAAAGCACTCGCTGGAATGCTGCTTAAAATCATAATAACAACAAGAACAAAACTTAACAACTTGAATTTTTACTCATATGTAATCTCCTTTGGTGTTTGTCGTATTATATTACATTAATTAACAATGGTCAATGCATCCATTATTAAATATAAATAATTAACACAATTTAATTAAATTATCCATTTAGTATACACCATTTGCTCTTAGATCTTAAGATACTAATATTGTATATTATCTTTACTTAAAATAATTCTTTATATTGAGAGAAATGCTTAACGATAACTGAGCAGCCACTCTTTATTATAATTGATTTTTAAGCAATATACATTTCATACTTTTTACAAACCGTTTTTGTGACAAGTTTTATTTTGCTTACAAATTGTTTACAATGGTAATTGACATTGTTCGAAAATTCATTTTATTCAGCTTTACCACAATGTTAACTCCTGCAAAACAGAAAATTCGCAAAAATTTGAACTCTCGCTGTTGCAAAAGCTATATTATTATGATAGAATTAGTGGTACGATTACGAAAAGGATGTATATTTTTATGGTTAAAATAGCAATAATGGGAATGGGTGTCGTAGGCGGCGGTGTCGCTCAGATTATCCAGGAAAACAGCGGACTTTTATCCTCACGAATCCAAAACAGCGGATATGACGGAATTGAAGTAAAATACGTACTTGATCGCCGCAAGTTCGAAGGGCATCCCCTCGAGCATAAGGTGACAAATGATATAGATAAAATACTCAGCGACAAAGAGGTTTCGATTGTCGTCGAAACAATGGGCGGAATCCACCCTGCGTATGAGTTCACAAAGAAAGCGCTTGAAAGCGGAAAAAGCGTTGTCACATCAAATAAAGCGATTGTTTCAGCGTGTGGTTCAGAGCTGCTTGAGTGCGCAAGAAAAAACAAAGTTTCCTATATGTTTGAGGCAAGTGTGGGCGGTGGCATCCCTATAATCAGGCCGTTAATTAATTGCCTTGCAGCAAACAACATTCTGTCCATCTACGGAATACTTAACGGAACAACTAACTATATATTAACCGAGATGAAAAGGAAAGGTACAGCCTTTGCCGACGCACTCAAGGATGCGCAAAGCAAGGGATATGCCGAGGCTGATCCGACAGCAGACATCGGCGGTGCTGATACCTGCCGTAAAATTTGCATACTTTCAAACATAGCATACGGTACATATATCATACCCGAAGACATACATTATGAAGGTATAACAGATATACAGACCGAGGACCTCAGCCTTGCCGACAAGCTGGGCTACAAGATAAAGCTGGTCGGAAGCGCAAGCCAGGATACAGAAGGCAGAATAGCTGTATTCACAGCGCCTGTGCTTATACACGAGGAACACTCAATCGCACCTATCGACGGTGTTTACAATGCAATTTCCGTAACCGGTGATTTTGTAGATGACCTTCTTTTCTGCGGACAGGGTGCCGGCGCATTGCCGACAGCAAGTGCGGTTGTTGGAGATATAATCGACATAATAAAGCATCATCCAAAGCCTGTTGTCTGGGGCAAATCCGATAAGAGCAACCTATTCGGTTACGGTAAAATCAAAAGTAAGTATTTTGTCCGTGTTTCGGGTGAAGAAGCAACCGATGAGAACATATTTGGAGTATTCGGAAAGGTTACGATTGTGCTTGGCGAAGATGGAAAAGCATTTATCGCTCCTTACGTTTCACTTGATGAGCAAAACTGCTGTCTTGACAAGCTGAGAAACAAGGGAATTGAGATACAGAGAGATTTGCGTGTGCTTGATAATTGAAGAAATGTTGAAACAAAAAAACAAACACTTTTTTTGTGAGTGTTTGCTGTAGATTATTAATTGATAAAAAAATATCGCGAACCACTAAACGTGATTTGCGATATTGGTTACAGGCACTGCCTGCTGGTGACCCGTAGGGGAGTCGAACCCCTGCCTCCGCCGTGAGAGGGCGGCGTCTTAGCCACTTGACTAACAGGCCATTTCAAACTGCGTAGGATATTGTAACATACAGGGGCATCTTTGTCAAGGATTTTTTATAGCGAAGTTATCGTTTTGAAAGGTAAATACATGACACTATCTGAAAAGAACAGAAAGCTGTTAACCGGGCTTTGTATAGGAGTATTGATTGCAGCAGCTTGTTATGTTGCGGTCAAATACCTTCTTCCGGTATTATATCCGTTTGTTATTGCATATGCTGTTGCACTTATATTACAACCGATTATAAATTTTCTTAATAAAAAAGCTCATGTTCCGAAGAATCTATCGGTTTTATTATTGGTACTGGCGGTCGTCTTTGTTTTTGGGTTTATTATTTATCAGATTGGCGACAGGATATATTATGAACTGCAGGTTCTTGCCAACAATATAAAGGGCTTTGTTGATGAAATGCATAACGACTCGACAAAGATGGATAAGCTGATAGAAGACATTGCATCAAAAATCCCCTTCATTGATGTCAGAGATAATTTAAAAAACGCATGGGCGAATATTGATGAAATTATTGCCGGTGCATTGAGCTCGTTTGCTTCTCAAATCGCTGATTTTGAAACAATAATGCCTGCGATAACAAAAGTTGCAACTTTTATTCCAAAGTTGCTCATCGATACAATCATAATTATAATATCAGCATTTTATTTTTCGAACGACTTCAAGAAAATCAACGGCTTTTTCGCCGCACAAATGCCTGAAAAAGTAAGAAAATTTGCTCGGCTTGTCAAGGCAGAATTTACATCGACAACAGGAAAATATCTTAGAGCATATGCCCTTATTATTTTAATCACCTTCACCGAACTGTTTGTCGGGTTTACGATATTCGGCATTAGATATGCTTTGCTGATCGCATTTATAACAGCGATTATTGATGTCTTGCCTGTGCTTGGAACGGGGACAGTACTTATCCCTTGGTCGATTTACAATATGATAATCGGGAACTGGTTTATGGCAGTCGGGTTAATTATACTGTATCTTCTGATAACAATTATAAGGCAGGTGATGGAACCGAGGATAGTCGGAGCATACATTGGGTTATATCCGCTGGTTACACTTATTTGTATGTATGCGGGTCTGAAGCTTATGGGAATCTTCGGGCTTTTCCTGTTTCCTATTACAATTATTATATTGAAAAACCTGAATGATGCCGGAGTTATCCATCTTTGGAAAATGCCGCCACCAGATGAGAACGCGGGTAAATCCAAAAAGAAAAAGATTTCATTATCAGATTTTTTGCATAAAAAATCTAATACTAATTCTACTTGCGATACAGTTGATAATAATAAACACGACAGCGATGAATCTCTCTGATTGTTGACAAAAATGCGGTTTTGTGATATAATTAATTATTACTACTATACAGAAAACGCAAAGCGTTTTAATAAAAGACAACAGTAAAAACACCGGGAGACAAAATATTGTGTTTGTTCATATTGGCGGCGGAAAATTTCTCAGATCGGATACAATAATAGGCTTCTTTGATATCGAAGCTGCAACTCAGGAGCCGGCAACTAAGGAGCTGCTGAAGAAAGCGCAGGAGGAAGATAAAGTCGAATCTTTATGCGCAGATTTGCCGAAATCAATTATTTTAACCGATAAAAAAATATATATCTCATCTTCGGCAGTGAAAACTCTTGAAAAGAGATTAACGGAAGGATAAAAAGTATAAATGGACATTTATAACAGCCATAGCGAAAACAATAATCAGTATAACGATAATCAGATACAGGTTCTTGAAGGGCTGGAGGCAGTAAGAAAAAGGCCGGGTATGTATATTGGCTCAACCTCTATTCGTGGACTTCACCATTTAATATATGAGGTAGTCGACAACTCAATCGATGAAGCTATTGCAGGTCATTGCAAAAACATCGAAGTAACCTTGAACAAAGACGGCAGTGTATCTGTACAAGATGACGGTCGTGGTATTCCTGCAGGTATACATCCAAAAATGGGTATTCCGACAACTGAAGTTGTATATACAGTGCTTCATGCCGGCGGTAAATTCGGCGGAGGAGGTTATACTATTTCAGGAGGTCTGCATGGCGTTGGTGCATCTGTTGTAAATGCGCTCTCGAAAAGACTCGAAATTATCAACTGCCGTGACGGTCATGAATACCATATCGCATTTGAATATGGCAAAACCGTTGAACCGTTCAAATGTGTAGGTGAAACAGATAAATGCGGGTTATTTGTGAAATTTTATCCGGATGACACGATATTTGAAGAAACAGCTTTTGATTATAGTATTGTAAAAACAGTACTCAGAGAAAAATGCTTCCTTACTGCCGGAATTGCTATTACCTTTACCGACGACAGAGGCGATGAGCCGGTTACGGAAAGATTGTATTATGAGGGTGGCATCAGCTCATTTGTTGAGTATGTAAACTCGAAAAAGCATTGTGAAATGGTTCATCCCGATATTATATATATGTCAGGCAGCAAAAATGGCTCTTCTGCCGAAATTGCGCTTCAGTACAACGATACTTATAACGAGACAGTTCTGACATTCGCCAACAATATAGGTACAGTTGAGGGTGGTACTCATGAAACCGGATTTAAATCAGCACTTACAAAAGTATTCAATGATTACGGAAAAAAGTACAGCATATTAAAAGCCGAAGACAAGCTTTCGGGTGAGGATGTCAGAGAGGGACTGACTGCTATTGTCAGTGTTAAACTCGAAAATCCTCAATTTGAGGGACAAACAAAAACCAAACTTGGCAACAGTGAAATGCGTACTATTGTTGAGACACTTGTCAACGAGAAGCTCTCGGAATATCTTGAAGAAAATCCAAGTATTGCAAAAGCGATACTTGATAAATCACTTTCAGCGGCAAGAGCAAGAGAAGCGGCAAGAAAAGCACGTGAGCTTACACGCCGAAAAGGGCTTCTTGAGTCCTCTTCTATGCCAAGTAAGCTGGCAGATTGCAATGAACGCAGGGCTGAATTTACCGAATTGTATATGGTAGAGGGAGATTCTGCGGGTGGTACTGCAAAGGATGGCAGAGACAGCAAATTCCAGGCTGTATTGCCGTTGCGCGGTAAAATTCTTAATGTTGAAAAAGCAAGGCTTGACAGAATATATTCGTCAGGTCAGATTGTACCTATTATACTTGCATTAGGTTGCGGTATCGGAAGCGAGTTTGATATAGCCAAATTAAGATACGGTAAAATAATAATAATGGCCGATGCCGATGTAGACGGTGCACATATTAAGACATTGCTTCTTACTTTCTTTTTCAGACATATGCGTCCGCTTGTTGAAAAGGGACATATATATGCTGCGCAACCCCCACTTTATAAGGTGTATAAGGGTAAGCAGGAAGAATATGCTTTCAATGACCATGAAAGAGATATTCTCATCGAAAAAATGGGTGGTAACGCTCAGGCAGAACGATATAAAGGTCTTGGCGAAATGGACAGAGATCAGCTTTGGGAAACAACAATGGACCCGGAAAGACGCATCCTGAAGAGAGTAACGATAGACGATGCATATGAAGCAGATTCGATTTTCTCGATTCTAATGGGTGACAAAGTAGAGCCTCGCAAAGAATTTATTGAAGCCAATGCAAAATATGTAACCAATCTTGACATTTAAGGTTCATGGTTTTCTTCTGCGGTTGTGTGGGTTCAGCTTGCGGAAATGCCGTCTTACAGATGGAGGCATAAATTCGCAGGTAGAAAAAATATATATTGGAAGAAATGTTTTATATGGTTCAACCTTTAATACCTGTGGAAAACTTCAATTATAAAAAACCTAATAAATCGGGCAGTTTTCAACATGCTGTGTATAAGTATGTGGATAACTTGGGCGGAAAGGTATCAAAATGGACAAAAACGAGTATCAACATCATGAAAATCAGACTATTTTAGACATAGATATACAAAAAGAAGTTAAAGAGGCTTATATCGAGTACGCAATGAGTGTTATCGTAGGCAGAGCACTTCCTGATGTACGCGACGGATTGAAGCCGGTTCACAGACGTATATTATATGCAATGTATGAAGATAAATTAACATACGATAAACCCTTCAGAAAATCTGCAACTACTGTCGGTAACGTGCTTGGTCATTACCATCCGCATGGCGATCAGGCAGTTTACGACACAATGGTTCGTATGGCGCAACCCTTCTCACTGCGTTATCCATTAATTCAGGGAAAAGGAAACTTCGGTAATATTGACGGCGATTCGGCGGCTGCTTATCGTTATACCGAAGCGCGAATGGCAAAAATCGCAGATTTTATGCTCCAGGATATAGAAAAAAATACAGTGGATTTTGTACCGAATTTCGATAATAAATTGCAGGAACCGACCTGCCTGCCATCCCGTTTCCCTAATCTTTTGGTGAACGGTTCGGTCGGTATTGCTGTTGGTATGGCAACAAACATACCTCCTCACAACTTGGGTGAGGTTGTTGATGCTATTATTTTTATGATAGATAATCCCGACTGCGAAGTTCAATCGCTGATACAGTATATAAAAGGACCGGACTTTCCCACTTATGGAACAATTCATGGTACAGCCGGTATTTATGAAGCTTATATGACCGGAAGAGGCCGCTTAAAAGTTCGTTCAAAGACTCATTTTGAAGAAAAGAACGGAAGAACGAGTATTATTGTTACCGAAATACCCTACCAGGTAAACCGTTCAGTGCTGCTTGAAACTATGGCGGAACATGTCAAGAATAAGCATATCGAGGGTATCTCGGATATACGCAATGAGTCGGGTCGCAACGGCATGCGTATTGTTATCGACTTGAAACGCGATGCGAATCCTCAGATTGTGCTTAATCAACTCTTTAAAATGACACAGCTTGAGGACACCTTTGCAATAAATATGCTTGCGCTTGTCAACGGTGAGCCAAAACAGTTGAACCTGAAACAAATGCTGTACCATTATATACGGCACCAGGAGGAAGTAACAGTCCGAAGGCTGAAGTTTGAGCTTGGGAAAGCCGAAAGAATGGCTCACATATATGAAGGTTATAAAATAGCAATCGATTATATTGACGAAGTAATAAAAATAATTCGTGCTAGCAAATCAATATCCGATTCCAAGCAAGCGCTGATTGAACGTTTCGAGCTGACAGATGTCCAGTCTCAGGCTATTGTAGATATGACACTCGGCAGACTGTCCGGCATGGAGCGTCAGAAGATTGAAGATACACTTGCTTCGCTTTATGCTCAAATTATTGAAATTCAAGGTATTCTTGCTGATGAATCAAAGATAACAACAATAATTAAAGATGATCTTATAGAAATAAAGAATAAATTTAATGATGAACGACGCACAGCGATTGAACAGGTTGAAAATGAAATAATGCTCGAAGACCTGATTGAACGTGTTCAGAGCGTCATCACCGTAACACACGCGGGATATATCAAGAGAATGCCGGCAGAAACCTACACCGCTCAACGCAGAGGCGGAAAAGGAATCACTGCAATGTCAACTAAAGAAGAAGACTTTGTTAAGGATGTAATTATATCCGGAAGCCATGATTTCCTGCTTATGTTCTCGAATACAGGCAGAGTATATATCAAAAAGTGTTACGAAATTCCCGAAAGCAACCGTGCCGCAAAGGGCACTAATCTGGTTAATGTACTTATGCTTGACGAGGGCGAAAAAATTACTGCAATAATCCCGATAACCGTATTCACTGAAGATGAATATTTTGTTATGGTAACAAAATCAGGTGTTGTTAAGCGTATAAATATAATGGAGTACAAGACAAAAAGAAGCGCTGGACTTTTTGCAATCAACCTTGATGAGGGCGATGAGCTTTTATTTGTTATGAGAACGACCGGAAAAGATAATATAATTGTTGCTTCCAATACAGGCAGAGCTATTAAATTTGCCGAAGACGATGTCAGAAGCGTCGGCAGACAGGCAAGAGGCGTCAAGGCGATGACGCTTGATGACGGTGAATTTATTGTTGGAGCAGCTACTATTCCGTCTGACTACAAGGAAAACGATAAAAAAATAATATCGATTACAGCACTCGGCTTCGGAAAACGAAGCGAGATAGATGAATACCCGGAACAGAATCGTGGAGGTAAGGGTGTAATTTGCCATAAAATCAGCGAGAAAACAGGTGAATTGGCTGGAATTGCAGTTGTTTCACCTACTGACGATATTATGCTTATAACCGACAGCGGAATAATTATCAGAACCAGTGTTGGTGAAATACCCAGTTATGGTCGTGCCGCAAGCGGTGTTATAGTTATGAGAACAAACGAAGATGCAACAATAGTAAACTTTGCAGCGGTTACTCCGGAAGAGGACGAGGAGCTTGATTCAGAAGATGTCTCTGAGATTGAACCGGAAGTCAACATCAGCGAAAAAACGAATGACGAAATGTAAAATTGAAGGGAGGCAGCATACACTGCAGCCGATGATTGCAGTGTAATGTTACTTTATATGAGCGTTAAGCTTATTATTTATGAATACCAGCCCAAGGAGCAGCGTCGCGAAACGCTGAAACAGGCTCTTGCTGAGTATGCGAAAAATGATAATATAGAACTGCTTTTTACCGCAAACGGCAAACCCTATGTCAAAGAAGAATATGGAATTTATCTCAGTGTGACAACCACAGGCGAAATTATGATTTTTGCATTTGCCGATTCACCGATTGGGATTGACGGAGAATATATGCCGAGACTTGCTGATCCGCACAGAAAAACAGATTATTCAGTTCTGGCGGAAAGATTCTTTACTCCTGATGAAGCTGATTATGTCAGAAGCGGTGAAAATACCGCAGTCAGATTCGCGAAGGTTTGGATTCGCAAGGAAGCGTATGCCAAGTACACCGGACGAGGAATGATTGAATTTCCGAAATTCTCTGTCAGTGATGGGATGGCATTCTATGAGAAAGTATTCAATATACCGATTAAGACATTTAAACCCGATTTTCCGATGAGTGATGATTATATCTTTGCTATTGCAGGGAATTTTGAGCTTAGTGACATAATTCAATAAGAATAACCTTTTTACTGCTTATGCAGCGGCGGTGTGCAGAAGCAATACCGAAATATTTACTTTGATATTTCGGAGTACATATACAAAGGTCAGTTTAATCCCGCCGAGAAACGGATCTGCTTATGTCTTCAGGATTCAGAAACTTTTTTATAACATTTGTACTTGCATTAATCGTGTTCGGTATCGGTGCATATAAAATTATGCCGGCAGTAATTGATTTTATTATTCCGCCCGAAACAAGCGAAACGGAATCAGAGGTATCAGAGACCTCATCAGAACCGAACTCACAAGCTGAGTCGCAGACGACAAGTACTAACACTTCGGAACCCGAAGTTAAGGGTGAATCGTTCACTTCGATTATACTCGGCAAGGACTTATACGGTAATATAGATGCTATAATGCTTATAAAAGTAAATAAAGAGACGAAATCTTATATAATTTCGTCCATACCTGCTGATACTATGCTTCAGATTGACGGAGCCAATATAAGACTCAGAGATTTGCTTAAAACACGCGATATTAGCTTTTATAAGGATAAAATCACCGCAATAACCGGTCTTGCTGTCGATTATTATGCTATTCTTGACATTGAAGGGCTTATCAGTATGACTGATATGCTTGACGGTTTGTATTATAATATACCGAGAGATATGTTCTATGAAGATCCCGAACAGGACCTTGTCATCGATCTTAAAAAGGGCAGAACAAAGCTGACAGGCGATATTGTTGGTCAGCTGGTACGATTTGTCCCGGAAAACGGCGATCTTGGTCGAATCGAATTACAAAGAGACCTGATACAGTCGATGTTTGTCCAAATGCTGACACTTGAGAATGTCTCGAAGGCACCTTCATTGTTTGATAAAATGCTTGAAAATGCAGAGACCAACTTCACGATGGAGATGTTCAATAACAATGTTGAGCTGATATTCTCATATGCGTCATATTCGAAAATAGTTGTCCAGTACCCGGGTTCAATGAAAACATCGGGCGGCGAAACATATTTCGAACCAAAGTTGGATGAAGCAATCAGTATGTTCAAATCTCAGAAATAGCAGCGTGATGCTGCACTCACTTTCGCACACAAAAAGGGATTAAAGATAGGGTGTTCTCACCTGCATCATATGCATTACAGAATTCTATTGAATAAAATTATCTCCCCGAGCGGCAAATATAATTATATTAATTCGTAGGGGTTGCCATGCACAAATCGGCAACCCTTACTTTTGCATTTATAACTAGGAAATTATTTCGAAAAAGCTGTATCAGAAGGCAAGTATAAAGTGTATATGTTGGCTGAAAATGATTATATTTTTGTTAATGAATAGAATTTAAATTGATTGAAATAGAATTTATCAGGTGATTAGATTATGACAGATTTCAATAAAATAAAGCATTATTATTCATTGTTTGATGAGCAACACAGGTTAGAAAAATCAGAAGGACGTCTTGAATTTGATATTACTTTTAATATCATACTTCAATATTTAAAAAAATCAGATAACATTTTGGATTTAGGCGGTGGTGCTGGAAAGTACTCAATTGAGCTTGCAAAGCAGGGCTTTAAGGTTACTCTCGCTGATTTATCAGAACGTTTACTTGAGCAGGCAAAACTGTATATTAATGAGAACAGTTTACCACAGCTACAAGGTTTTGATATTGTAAATGCAATTGATTTAAACTGTTATAAAGACGAAAGCTTTGATTCTGTTTTATTATTTGGACCATTATATCATTTATTGGAAAGCGATGAACGCAATAAATGTGTCTCAGAAGTGTGGCGTGTATTAAAGCCAAATGGAATTGTATTTGCAAGTTATATTCCTTATCTGTCAGGTGCTATAGGTATTGTTAACAGAGCAATGTATTTCTCAGATCAAGTTGATATAAACAATTTAGAAGCGGTATTTGAATCAGGCAAATTTCGAAATAATTCCAATAGAGGATTTCAAGAGGGTTATTACCCAACATCAAATGAAATTGAGCAATTATTTAACAAAAACAATTTCACAAAAATTATATTACGTTCAATTAGAGGAATAGGTTATAATAAGGAAGAAAAAATATATGAAATATCAGATAAGAAGCGCTCTCTTTTCGATGTAATTTTAAAACTAATAAATGAAACAGCGACAAATCCATCAATCGTCGAAACAGGTGGACATGCAATATATATAGGATGTAAAAATACATAATACGTAAAATAAATTTTCAATGAATATCAAATTGAGTAATATATTATAAATGTATAGGAGTTTGTTGTTTATGTTTTCGGAAGTGAAATGTTTTCAAGTTAACCCGACAAAAATAGATGAATTTGAAGAAATAATCAAGGAAATGCGAAAAGAACAAGCAAAACAAGCTGGTTGTGTGAAAATCAGCTATATGAAGCGGTTTTATACACTTGAGGACTTACAGCCAAGAAAACTGACCAAAATTGTAAAGTGTGTTAAATACTTTTCATATTGGGAATTCGATTGTATAGATAATTACTCAATTGCTGTCAAATGGTTCTTTGAAACATATTTGAAACCGATACAAAAGCTTCTTATAATGCCTTTTGATGTGTACAGTGGTGAAACAATTGATTCTATTTAATATAATTAAAATAACATATATAAATCCTGAAAGAAAAGCTAAAATGAGAAGGAAGATAGATTACTATGATTTTGTCGGATAAAACTATTATTAAGATGTTGAAAAACAAAACTTTATCGATTTTGCCTTTGAATATAGAACAAATTCAACCTGCGAGCGTTGATGTGCGTCTTGGTGATACTTTTTGTATTGTGGAAGATTCAGCAAGCAGTATTATTACATTAGAAAATAAGATATCATATAAAACAATTAAAACAGACACATATATTTTGCTTCCAGGACAATTTGTTCTCGCAACAACAATGGAATTTATAGATTTACCTGACAATTTGACCGCTTTTGTTGAAGGCAGAAGCTCACTTGGAAGAATGGGACTATTCATACAAAATGCAGGGTGGGTTGATCCTGGTTTCAAAGGTGAAATAACACTTGAATTATATAATGCTAATCGTTGTGCAATTGAACTGAAATCCGGACGTAGAGTAGGACAGCTTGTGTTTGCAGAGATGGATGATTTCGCTGCCAAACCTTATAATGGGAAATATCAACGTCAAAAAGGAGCAACAGGTTCGAGAGTATATTTGGACAATGATTTATAGTAATTATTTATTATAAATCAAATAAATTTTTTATTAAATTGGACAGGTGTGATATATTATTGCAAGACATTAATTTTAAGAGATTAATTGCAGAAGATATTGCTTTAATGAAAAATATTATTGAGAGTGATGGAAAGAAATTTCTACCTCAAAATATAGAAAAATTTTTAGCAGATGATAGAGTTTATGCTTTCGGTGTAAAAATAAATAATAAAATAATGGGTTTAATTTATGGATATTCATTAATAAGAATGGATAATAAACCAATGTTTTATATACATGAGGTAGATATTCTACCTGAGTATCAAAATATGGGTATTGGAAGTAAATTTATAAAATATGTTATTGAATACGCAAAAGACAATGGGTTTTCAAAGTGTTTTCTTATTACAGAAAAGAAAAACTATCGTGCTTGCAGAATCTACGAAAAAGCAGGGGGCATAAATACTAACGATGACGAAATAGTTTATAGTTATAAGTTTTAATATAAATAAATATAATCAATTCCCCCTGAAAGGAAAATAAAAATGAGAATAGAAACAAAATGCCTGCATGAAGGCTATCATGCGGAAAACGGACAGGCTTTAGGACTTCCGATATATCAGTCCACAACCTTCAGATATTCGTCGCCCGATGAGATAGCAAAGCTGTTTGACCTCGGGCCTGGACATATGTACTCACGCATCAGCAACCCGACCGTTGAATGTGTAGAGAACAAAATTGCTGCACTTGAAGGCGGTGTTGCCGCACTCTGTGTATCATCAGGTCAGTCAGCGTCCTTCCTTGCGATCACAAATATACTGTCAGCCGGCGATCATTTCATCGCCTCGTCAAAACTTTATGGCGGAACAGTAAACCTTTTTGCTGTCACACTTAAACGCTTTGGTATCGAATGTACCTTTGTCGAGCCTGACTTAGAAATCGATGAGCTTCAAAAAGTAATAAAGCCAAATACAAAGGCTGTTTTTGCAGAGGTTATCGCAAATCCCGTAATTTCAGTGCTTGATATAGAAAAGTTCGCAAAATTCGCACATTCAAACGGTGTACCGTTAATTATAGACAACACTTTCCCGACACCCATACTCTGCCGCCCGATTGAATTTGGAGCGGATATTGTTATCCATTCTACAACAAAATACATGGAAGGACATGCTATCCAGATAGGAGGTGTTGTTGTTGACAGCGGTAAGTTCGATTGGAAGGATTACCCCTTGCTGACAACACCCGACGAGTCCTACCATGGCTTGATATATGCAGAGTATTTCGGGAAAGCGGCATATGTTGCCAAGATGAGAGTTCAGCTTGTGCGCGACATCGGAAACTGCCAGTCCGCAATGGGTGCGTTCTTTCTTGACCTTGGGCTTCAGACACTTGCGGTTCGTATTGAAAAGCACTCGAAAAACGCAGATATCGTAGCAAAAGCACTCGAAAAAAATGACAAAATCGAATTTGTAAACTACCCCACTCTTGCAAGCAGCCCATATAAAGCACTTGCGGAAAAATATCTGCCAAACGGATGCAGCGGTGTCCTTTCGTTCTCAATTAAGGGCAGTCGTGAGAGGGCGATTAAATTCATGGAAGGGTTGCAGCTTGCGAATAATGTTGTTCATGTCGCTGATGTACGCACCTGCGTGCTTCATCCCGCTTCTTCTACTCACCGTCAGCTTACGGACGAGCAGTTAGTTGGTTGCGGTATCACTCCGGGCATGATAAGACTGTCGGTTGGAATAGAGAATGTCGATGATATCCTTGAGGATATTCTCGTCTCATTAAATAAAATCTGATGAATATAACTATAATTCATGTCGGGCAGATGAAGGAATCATATTTTACCGAAGCAGTTGCAGAATATGAAAAAAGACTGAGCAAATTCTGCACGGTAAAGAATATTTATATTAAAGAAGCTCGAATTGATGACAATAATGTCAGCGAAACTGAAATAAGCTCTGCACTTGAACTTGAGGCAGAAAATATTCTTGAAGCATTGCCGCCTGCAGCAAAGTGTGTGAACATTGCACTCTGCATCGAAGGCAAGCTGTTCTCTACCGAGAAACTTTACGATATGATCAACAGTGCAAGACTTGACAGCAAAGATCTTTGCTTTGTTATCGGTGGCAGTCGAGGACTTTCTGAGCAGGTCAAGAGCAAGTGTACGTACCGAATGTCGATGTCGCCCATGACATTCCCTCACCATCTGGCAAGAGTTATGCTGCTTGAACAGATATATAGGTGTGCATCGATAATACAGGGAAGTAAATATCATAAATAAATACATTTAGGGGAAGGTATGGAACAAAATATGAGAATCGGATTCGATAATGACAAATATATCCGGTTGCAATCCGGACATATCAAGAGCCGTATTCGCAATTTCGGGGGGAAGCTGTATCTGGAGTTTGGCGGCAAGCTGTTTGATGACTATCATGCAGCAAGAGTTCTGCCCGGCTTCAAGCCTGACAGCAAGGTAAACATGCTGCTTCAACTGAAGGATGAAGCTGAAATTGTTATTGCAGTAAATGCAAATGACATTCAGAAAAACAAGGTACGCGGTGACCTTGGAATTACATATGATCTTGATGTTCTGCGGCTTATTGATGCATTCCGCGGGATAGGTCTTTATGTTAGCAGCGTTGTTCTCACTCATTTTATGTCACAGCCTTCAGCTATTGCTTTCGAAAAAAGGCTTGAGAAGCTTGGAGTGAAAACATACCGTCATTATCTCATAGACGGATATCCAAATGATCTTGCTAATATCGTCAGCGATAACGGTTACGGCAAGAATGATTACATAGAAACGACAAGAGAGCTTGTAGTTATAAGCGCACCCGGACCGGGTAGCGGTAAAATGGCAACCTGTCTTTCTCAGCTGTATCATGACCACAAACGTGGAATTACAGCCGGATATGCAAAATTCGAGACTTTCCCAATCTGGAACCTGCCGCTTAAGCATCCGGTCAACCTTGCATACGAGGCAGCAACCGCTGATCTCAGCGACGTAAATATGATCGATCCATTCCATCTCGAAGCGTATGGTGTTACAACTATTAATTATAACCGCGATGTCGAAATTTTTCCTGTTCTGCAAGCGATGTTTGAACGTATTTTTGGAACCTCACCGTATAAATCTCCTACCGATATGGGAGTCAACATGGCAGGTAATTGTATAATTGATAATGATGTTGTTGAAGGATCAGCAAAACAGGAGATAATCCGCCGTTATTATGGCGAGCTTTGTGCAAGAAGAAAAGGGCATGAAAACGATAAGGCAGTATTTAAACTTGAGCTTCTGATGAAACAAGCAGGTATCAGTGCTGCCGACAGACCTGTTATAAAAGCTGCTCTTGAGAAATCCGAGAAAACCGATGGTGCTCCGGCTGCAGCGTTACAGCTTCCCGATGGTAAAATTGTAACCGGGAAAACCTCGTCGTTGCTCGGTGCATCTGCAGCATTATTGCTGAACGCGCTCAAGGAGCTTGGCAGGATAAACGAGGATATAATGTTGATTTCGCCGGTTGTTATTGAACCGATACAGGATTTGAAGGTAAATCACCTCGGCAATCATAACCCGAGACTGCATATGGATGAGGTGCTGGTTGCACTGTCGATCTGTGCGACTACCAATCCGACAGCAGAGCTTGCAATGCGTCAGCTACACAATTTGAGGGGTTGTGAAGCACATTCAACCGTCCTTCTCTCACAGGTTGACGAGACTGTTTTTAAAAAGCTTGGAATAAATCTTACATGTGAGCCGGTATATCAGACCAAAAAGCTGTATCACAATTAATAAAATTCATAAAAACTTAGGCAGGGAAACGAAAAATCGTTAACCTGCCTGTATTTTATACTGGGAAAAGGTCGTTCTCTACAATTTCATATTTTTAAGAATTTTTCCTATTAATTCAACCCTGCTGAATGGGGTTATCAGGTAATAACCGTTGCAGAAATTTTTAATTTTCTCAATTGTTTCGTTTGAAATTCGCACAGCTAAAATTTCAGCTGTTTCACGGTCAAGTCCGTTATACTGCTCGACAATACTGTCGGGTATATCGATTCCCGACATCTCGTTCTGCATAAACAGAGCATTGCGGTAGCTGACAATGGGTATTATCCCGCCTAAAATGAAGGCATTTAAAGTATTATGTGCAAGCTTTAGATTTTCGATTGCTTTATCTGTGAATATGGGTTGTGTCAGGAAAAAATCGACTCCCGCTTCAACCTTCCGTTCAGCTTTTCGCAACTCTGCGGTAAAGTTTGGTGCATTGACATTGAGAGCACCGCCGACTGTGAACCGCTTACCTGTCTGTTCGCCAAGCAGCTTTATATACTTTGCGAGCACAACCGAATTAAAGCTGTAAACGCCTTTGATTTCATCACGGTTTGCGCTGGGTATCGGATCGCCGGTAACAACAAGTACATTTTCAACGCCTTCAATTCCTAATCCCAGCAACAACGCTTTTGTTGCGTTTATATTTCTGTCACGGCAGGTCATATGCGGCACGGTATCAATTCCGAACTCGCGTTTGAGTTTTGCTGCAAGCATTGATGAATCGGCACGCACTCTTGCAACCGGGCAGTCGGCAATGGTGATAACATCAATATCGAAGCTTTTCAGTCTTCCGGACCCTTTGATAAAAGGTGTAATATCCGCATCGCTCGGTGGGTCAAGTTCGACAGCGATGACTTTCTTTCCGCTTTTCAGCTTTTTCAGGAATTTGCCTTCAGTTATAGCATCATGTATCGCAGGAATAGAATAACCGTTTGTCAAATCAAGCACCTTGCTTGACAGCGACTTGAAGGCTTCGAAGATATATTCGGGGGTTGTGCCGCAGCAACCGCCGATGATGTCAGCTTTCTGTGCTATTCGTGCAATTTGTTCGGCAAAATATTTCGCCCCGTCCGGGTAGTATGTGCGGCCGCCTACGACTGTCGGGTAACCGGAGTTAGGCATAATAGAAAGCGGTTTCTTCAAGGATGGTAATTGTTTTATAAATTTCAACAGATGTGCAGGTCCCGAAACACAGTTCAGACCGACTGTATCGGTATTTCTATCCTCACAAAGCAGCTTGAGCAACTCTGCAGCCGATTCACCCTGCCTGGTGTACCCGTCGGGTGCTGCAGCAACCGATATGATAATAAACACATCAGGAGATATGGACTTAATGAACTCAGCGGTCTTGATTGCGTTTGTTACATCGGGCAGAGTTTCAAACAGGAAATTTGTAGCGCCAAGCAACAGAAATTTTTCTGCAATATGCCTGTATTCAACCTCTGCATTATCACCTGTAATATATCCGATGTCTGCAAATATATAGATATCTTTATTCTTTGCTTTACCGACAGCAGCTAATGCTGCTGTCCAGGATTTTTCGATTATATCATCAACAAGTGTGATTCCGCCCTCAAGTACGGTCGTATTTGCGCCGAATGAGTTGGTTTTTATTGCTTTAGCACCTGCTTCGATATATTCGTTGTGTATTCGGACAATTCTCTCGGGATGTTCGAGCAGGGCAAGCTCACATGGGGTTGTTTCGTTGTAAAGCGAAGCATAATATGTCCCCATCGCACCGTCGAAAATCAATTTATTATTTTTTATATATTCTCGAATATTCATATCAGTCTTTTTAATTCGCTTTCTTTGCTTTCTCGAACTTGTCCTTTGCCGATAATACTATTTCTCATAAGAAACAATAGATAAAATACTTCAAAAAAGTCCGTCAAGCAAGGACTTTTTCTTGAATTTTATAACTGTTTCTAAATCGAATTAGTATTTAACAATATCCGTTCGGGTTTTTATTAAGGTATTTCCGGTGATATTCCTCCGCAGGATAGAAGTTTTCGAGCTGTTTTAATTTGGTTGCTATAGGCTTTATATATTTTTCCTGAACTTCTGTAATTATATTCTTTATAATAGGCAGATCTTTTTTATCGGTATAATATATTCCTGTACGGTATTGTGTACCAATATCTCCGCATTGCATGTTTACAGCTGTTGGATCAATAACATCAAAATATAAATTTAACAGAAATTCGAGCGAAACGATCTGAGGATTGTAGACAACCTCAATCGTTTCGGCATGACCCGTGTTGTTATGGCATACTTCCTCATATGTTGGGGTTGCGGCTCTGCCGTTTGCATATCCGACCATGGTTGATTGAACACCGTTTATCAGAGAGATATTTCTCCATCCCCCAGAAGCAGCCGCCTGCGAGATATATTGTCGCCATAACTCAACTCTCCTACCCGAATATTTTTCTTGCAATGTCAACAGCCTGCTTTGCGTCAGCTGCATAAAAATCTGCGCCGATACGGTTTGCAACTTCATTGGTTATAACTGCTCCGCCGATCATTATTTTTGTGTCGGGAGTTTTTTCTCTGAGCATCTTTATAGTGGCTTCCATGCTGGTGATTGTTGTTGTCATCAACGCACTAAGACCTGCCAGCTTTGCATCGTGTTCGATTACAGCTTCGACGACAGCTTCGGCACTGACATCTCTGCCCAGGTCGATAACATCGTAACCGTAGTTTTCGAGCAGAGTTCTGACTATATTTTTGCCGATATCATGTATATCGCCCTTAACTGTGCAGATAACAATCGTTCCCTTGCCTTTTACTACCGACCCTGATGATTTATAATAATTTTTTATAACATTAAAGGCCGCTTCCGCTGCGTTTGCGGAGGATATCAGCTGCGGTAAAAAGAAAACACCTCTCTCAAATTTCGCGCCGACAGTATCAAGCGCCGGTATCAGTCTCTTTTTAATAATTGCTTCTGCAGAGGATACTTTTAAAGCTTCTATTGTCAGGTCGGCAGCTTCAGCCGCAAGTCCTTTTATTACTGCGAGCTTCAGTGGGTCGCTTTCGTCTGCAGAATTATCTTTTGCCATCATGTCAATATAATTACCTGCATCCCTATCTTCACCAAGCAAAACTTTAAGTGCAGCAACAGTCTCTTTGGTTTCTGTTGTCGAAGGGTTAATTATTGCAAGGTTGAGCCCTGCCTGAACAGCAAGTACAAGGAAGGTTGTATTGATAAGCGGTCTGTCGGGAAGGCCGAAGGATATATTAGATACACCGAGTAATGTTTTCAATCCTAATTCTTCGCGGACTGTGCGGATTGCTTTAAGGGTTTCAACAGCCTGCTCCTGCTGTGCCGAAACAGTGAGTGTTAGGCAGTCGATTATAAGTTTATGTTTGGGTATGCCGTGTTTTTCTGCGGCAGTCATAATACGTTTTGCAATTTCGATTCGTTCTTTTGCAGTCTGAGGAATTCCTGCTTCATCAAGGCACAAGCCTACAACAAAAGCACCGTATTTCTTTGATATAGGAAGAATAGCTTCAAGCGATTCGGGTTTACCGTTAACAGAATTGATTATTGCCACACCGTTGAAAGCTCGAAGTCCGGCTTCGATAGCTTTAGGATCGGACGAATCTATTTGAAGAGGCAGTGAGGTTATTTCCTGCACCGTTGTGACTACCTTAGCCATCGTTTCTGCTTCGTTTATTCCCGAAACACCGACATTAATATCAAGAACATCGGCTCCATCAATGGTTTGTTCCGATGCCTGAGCGAGTACATAATCCATATTACCGTCTATAATTGCTGCTGTCATCTTCTTTTTACCTGTAGGGTTCAACCGTTCACCTACCAGCTTCAAACCGAAGTCCAAGTCAATTACTTTTGTTGACGAGCAGACGATGCTTTTTGGGATGTATTCACGCTCTGGAGGAATAAAATCAACATAACGCTTTTTCAACTCACGTATATAATCGGGGTTGGAACCGCAGCAGCCGCCGATGAATTTGACGCCGAAGTTCAATATCGGCTCGAAATAATCCGAGAACAGGCAATTGTCTATATTATAATATCCGCACTGGTCCGGCAGTCCGGCATTGGGTTTTACGATAACGGGCAGGCTTGTATTTTCACAAATTTCTTTAACAACAGAAACAACATCGTTCGGGCCGAGTGAACAGTTCATTCCGATTGCGTCAACACCGAGAGCAGATATTGTCTGAGCAAAAGTAACTGCGGAACAACCGGTGAATGTTCTGGCGTTCTTTTCAAAGGTCATTGTTGCCATAACCGGTAGATCTGTGTTTTCCTTTGCGGCAAGAACAGCGGCACGCATCTCAATAAGGTCTGATATGGTTTCAAAAACGATGATATCAGCACCGGCTTTTTCTCCGGAGATAACAAGAGGTTTGAATGCGTTGTATAGTTCATCAAAAGAAATAAACATCTGACCTGTTGAACCAAGCGATAAAGCTACAGCCGCGCCATAGGGCTTTGCGGCAGAAACAGCGATTTTAACTGCGGCATTAATAAGCTCCTCGGGAGTGTACGGAGCCGGTACCTTGTACTTATTTGCTCCGAAGGTGTTTGTGTAAATGATATCTGCTCCTGCGGCAAGGTATTTTTCGTGTACCGCTCTGATTTTGTCGGGGACAGTCAGGTTGAGCAGCTCAGGTGAAAAGCCGGGCGGTAAAATGCCGTCCTGAAGCATGGTACCCATTGCACCGTCAAGAAATATTATATTTTTTTTCAGAAGCTGACTGAATTTATTATTCATAATAAGGCACATACTTTCCTTTAGAATTTGTGTGGTTTTAGCTTGCCGAAATTCCGTCGTGCCGACGTAAAGCATAAATTCTTAGGTTGAACAAATTAAGATTGTAAGAAATTCTTCTTTATGTTCACCCAAAACCTTTTTAGGCAATCGATAATGAAACTGATATTATTTTTTTCATTGTAACATAAAACCGTCATGAAATCAATTATTTTATCTATCAATTCAAGATTTCCTAGCAAAAATTTTTAATTTATAAAAAATCATATTTGCAAAAGAATAGTTGTTGTGTTATAATTACAGAAAGTGATGTTTTTCGGCTGAAAGCATTATAAATACGTAACACAAGATGGAGTTTTAATATGAATACCGCAATTTTCAAGGATGTATGGAGCAGTGTGCTTGAGTCACTTGCCCAGCAATATAGCGATATTACCATGCGGTTATGGTTTAATAACCTTGAGCTTGCGTATGTAAGTGAAGACACTGCCTATCTTGTCGCAGATAACGAATTTAAAAAAGATATTGTCGAAAAGAAATATCTTAATGAAATAAAAGATCAAATTGAGAAAGTACTTGGATTTCCGGTTAGTGTTGCTGTTACTCTGAAAAACGAAGCAGCGCAATCAGCATCAAAGACTGCTGTTGCTGCAGCGGAAGAAATTGTTGCAGAGACAGATGAAATTCGTGGCGAGAAACCGCTTATCAATCCTAATTACACTTTCGATAGCTTTGTTATCGGTTCATCGAATAAGCTTGCACACGCAGCCTGCTCAGCAGTTGCAAACTCACCCGCAAGAGCATATAACCCGCTTTTTATATATGGTGAATCCGGACTCGGTAAAACCCATCTGTTGTTTGCAACAATAAATGCAATCAAAAAGAAATTTCCGAGCTTTAATGTTGTCTATGTTAAAGGTGAAGAATTCACCAACCAGATGATAGATTCAATCTCAAAGCACAAGCCTGTTGCATTCAGGGAAAAATTCCGCAATGCGGATGTATTGCTTGTGGATGACATACAGTTTATCGCCGGAAAGGAAGGTACCCAGGAGGAATTCTTCCACACCTTCAATGCGCTGTATGAACAGAATAAACAAATCGTGCTGACCAGTGACCGTCCGCCAAAGGACATTCAGACACTTGAGGGCAGATTACGCTCACGTTTCGAATGGGGACTTATTGCTGACATACAACCGCCGGATTACGAGCTTCGTGTAGCAATACTCAAGCGCAAGGCCGAAGTACTTAAAATACCGGTTTCGAATGAAGTGTTGTCGTATCTGGCTGAAAATATAAAGGACAACATCAGACAAATCGAAGGAGCTATCAAAAAACTTAACGCATACAGTCTTGTTTCAGGCAACGGAATCACAATGGAGCTTGCAAAACGGGCGATCAATGATATAATATCGGAATCAAAGAGCAATGAGCTTACGGCAGATACAATAATTAAGGGTGTTTCCGCAAGATATGATCTTTCTATAACCGACATCAAAGGCAGAAAACGCAACTCAAACATAATTAGAGCAAGAAACATTGCAATACATCTAATGCGTTCCTCAATCGGGATGTCACTCCCTGCAATAGGACGCTTTTTCGAACGTGATCATACAACAATTTTAAATTCGGTAACAAATATTGAAAGCGAACTGAAATCAAACCCTGCTTTAATCAAAGAAATAGATGAATTAGTAGAATCGATAAAAAATTCTTAAAGGCAAGCAGTAAACAATGTTATCGAAAAAAGGATGGTTATAAGTTTGAAAATAAATTTTCAAACTATGGTTTTGTGTCTTTTGGCCAACAGAGTGGCGAAAGTTTTACTTCGTAAAACACGGCACAATTCCCGACCACATAGAAAGGAACATTCATAAATATGAAATTCAGAATTGAAAAAAAAGATCTTCTTGACCTTATCATTCCTGCGCAAGCGGCTTGTTCAACAAAGGCAACGCTTCCGGCACTCGAAGGTCTGCTGCTGTCGGTTACCGGCGATACAATTGTTATCAGCGGTTATGACCTTGAAAAGGGTGTTCGCGCCGAAGGCGTTATTATGGATGGTGAAGATGGCGAAATAATACTCAATGCACAGAAATTTGTTGCCATTATAAGGAATATGCCTGATAACGATCAAATTATATTTATCTCGGATGATAAAAACAATGCGACCGTATCGGGAGGCAATGCTGAATTCAATATTCACGGTATACCTGCAAGTGCATTTCCGACACTTCCCGAACTTGATAATGATACCTCATTCTCAATTTCTCAGAGAACATTGAAAGAACTTATAACAACTACTATCTTTTCGGTTGCCCAGAATGACACGCGTCCGATTCTTACAGGCGAGCTTCTGAAAATTGAAGGTTCAAATATAGCTGTTGTTGCAATCGATAATTGCCGAATGGCAATCCGTCATGCGTACAATGCGATAATCAATAATACCGAAAATTACAGCGTGGTTGTACCCGGTAAAGCACTCAGCGAGCTTGTCAGACTGTTAAGCGATAGCGAAGAGCAAATCAGCATAGAGCTTACCAGAAAAAATATTGTGTTCAAGCTTAAAAACATAATAATGTTTACCAGACTTCTTGAAGGTGAATTTCTTGATTTTGAGAATCTTATACCGAAGTCACCAAAGATATTTATGAAGGTTCCGACCATCGCTTTACTTGACAGTGTAGAAAGAGTATCATTGATGGTCGACGAAAAGCTTAAGACACCAATCAAGTGTGTTATCACAGACAGAGCAATCGAAATATCCTGTGCAAATCAGTTCGGTAAGGTTGTGGATATTGTACCGATAGAAAAACAAGGTATAGATCTTGAAATCGGGTTTAACAATAAATATATCATCGATGCAATGCGTTTCTGCAAGAGTGAGCTTATTGATATTGAGCTTACGACGGCCTTGATGGGTATGGTAATAAAGCCTGCAGTCAAAGATGAAAACAGCGATTATACATACATGGTTCTTCCCTGCCGTATAAAATAGTATAAAAATTAAATAAATATAAATCAGGCTTTGATATTTTATCAATGTGCCTTTCCGTGCCGGAAGGCAGTGTCTTTCCGTACCGCAAGGCAGTGCCTTCCGGCACGGAAAGGCTTTTCATTATTAATGAGTAATTTTGAACTATTGACCACCGACGGTAAGGCCCGTCTCGGGCAATTCAATACAATACACGGGGTTATTCAAACCCCGGTTTTTATGAATGTAGGTACCTCCGCAGCAATCAAGGGCGGCATCTCAACGCTTGACTTGAAGAACCTGAAATGCCAGGTCGAGCTATCAAACACATATCACCTGTATGTCAGACCGGGTGACAAGGTCATCCGTCAGATGGGCGGATTGCATAAGTTTCTCAACTGGGACAGACCTGTCTTGACCGACAGCGGCGGATTTCAGGTGTTCTCGCTTGCTAAGCTGCGTAATATTACCGAGGAAGGTGTTGCTTTCGCATCACATTTCGATGGAGCTGCGATTTTTATGTCACCAGAAGTGAGTATGCAGATTCAATCCAATCTCGGCTCGACAATTGCAATGGCATTCGATGAATGTGTTGCCAATCCTTCTCCGTACGAGTATGTAGAAAAATCCTGTGACCGCACAACACGATGGCTTATCAGATGCAAGGATGAGCTTGACAGGCTGAATTCGCTGCCTGACACAATAAATCCGAACCAGATTCTGTTTGGTATCAATCAGGGTGGTACATACGATGACCTGCGTATAAAACATATGGAAGAAATCCGAGAGCTTGACCTTGAGGGTTACGCAATAGGCGGACTTGCAGTCGGCGAATCAGCAGATGAGATGTATCATATTATTGATGTTGTCGAACCTTATATGCCGATCGAAAAACCTCGTTATCTTATGGGAGTAGGTAAACCGGTCAATCTTCTCGAAGCGGTTGACAGAGGAATTGATTTCTTTGACTGTGTTATGCCCAGTCGAAATGCAAGGCATGGTAATTTGTTTACCTGGAGCGGTCTGCTTAATATTATCAACCAGAAATTTATGACTGATGAACGACCGATAGATCCCGATTGTGACTGTGAGGTTTGTCAAAATTATTCGCGAGGGTATATCAGGCATCTTTTTAAAGCAAAAGAAATGCTGGGTATGCGGCTTTGCGTTATGCACAATCTTTATTTTTACAATACACTGATGGAACGAATACGTGATGCAATTGGCGAAGGCAGATTTGCCGAATTTAAAAAAGAGTATGTACAAAAACTCGGGAAGAGAATTTAATTAGAAGGATTGAAGATATATGGCAATGACTCCAATGATGGAGCAATATCTTGAAGTCAAGGAACGAAATAAAGATTGCCTGTTATTTTACCGTCTCGGGGATTTTTACGAGATGTTTTTTGACGATGCAAAAATAGCTGCAAGAGAACTTGATCTTGTACTGACAGGCAGAGCCTGCGGTGAAGAAGAGCGCGCACCTATGTGCGGTGTGCCATATCATGCAGTTGACGGCTATATTGCAAAGCTGATTTCAAAGGGATACCGTATCGCTGTATGTGAACAGCTTGAAGATCCTGCGTTGGCAAAAGGAATAGTAAAGCGTGATGTTATCCGTGTTATTTCTCCCGGAACAGTTACTGAAGGAAGCTACCTTTCCGACGACAAGAACAATTTCCTTGCAGCAGTGTATGTTGCCGAAACAAACATCGGCATTGCTTTTGCCGATATATCGACAGGCGAGGTTTTTGCGCGTGAGCTTGAAAAGAACGCATATGCTGAGCTTTTCTCCGAATTCGCTTCATATATGCCCAGCGAGACTCTCTGCCAGAACTCTATTCCCAAGACAATAAGCGAATATCTCAGCTATAAAATCGGTACACTTATCACCCGGAATATCAGTGAACTTTTTGAAGCTTCTGATTGTATTGCCGAAGTCAAAAAACAGCTTGGCGATGATTTTGAGGCGAAATATGAGGTTGAAGAGAACAGCCCGGCAGTTGTCGCTGTCGGTACATTGTTGAGATTTGTCGAACGCACGCAAAAAATAGACACCGGATACATAAGACATATCGAATTCTATACCGATTCGATGATTCTAAAACTTGATATGTTCACAAGACGCAGTCTTGAGTTAACCGAGAGCATGCGCAACAAAGACAAGAAGGATAGCCTTCTCGGTGTGCTTGACAAAACAAAGACCAGCGCAGGCGCAAGATTGCTGCGTAAATGGATAGACAGGCCGTTGATAAACTGCAAGCAGATAAAACAGCGTCAGGATGCGGTTGAGGCAATGACCGGCGATACTATTATCCGTGAGAACATTATTGATGAGTTGAAGCAGATTACAGACATCGAAAGGCTACTGACAAGGTTAATTTACGGCACAGGCAATGCGAAGGATTTAAAAGCCTTAGGCTTAACACTGAAACGGATTCCCTATATAAAATCACAACTGAAAGACTTTATTGAAACCGAAATAAAAACGATTTATATAACAATAGAACCGTTTACAGAACTTTGCGATAAAATTGAAACGATAATTGTTGAAAATCCACCGCTTAGTATTAAAGAGGGCGGTATAATCAACCGCGGATACAATACTGAACTTGATCATCTGATCGATGTTGCCGAAAACGGAATCGGTATGCTCAAGGAGCTTGAGGAGAAGGAACGTCAGGCAACAGGAATCAAGAACCTGAGAGTGAGTTATAACCGCGTATTCGGATATTATATTGAGGTATCAAAGAGTAACATCTCGCAGGTGCCGGATCACTACATAAGAAAACAAACACTGACCAATGGTGAAAGATATATCATTCCTGAGTTGAAGGAATTTGAATCAGAGGTTCTGACTGCAAGCGAAAAACGCAAGGAGCTTGAATATCAGCTGTTTGACGAACTTCGTGAACAGGTGCTGGACAACCTTGTCAAGCTGCAGGCTACAGCTGTTACGCTTGCCGCACTTGATGTCTACACAACACTTGCAGCTGTTGCAGTGCGGAACAATTATACACGACCTGAGGTTGACTATTCGGATATAATCAAGATTAAAGACGGACGGCATCCGGTTGTTGAAAATGGTGCAAGCGACTTTTATTTTGTACCCAACGATGTTGAGCTTGATTGCAAAAACAACAGACTTATGTTGATTACAGGTCCGAATATGGCAGGTAAATCAACCTATATGCGTCAGGTTGCAATTATCACCGTAATGGCACAGCTCGGCTCGTTTATTCCTGCAAAGGAAGCGAGAATCGGTATTGTCGACCGCATCTTTACCCGTGTCGGCGCGTCAGACGATCTGGTAAGCGGCCAGTCAACCTTTATGGTCGAGATGGTTGAGGTAGCGTCAATCCTTACAAATGCAACAAACAAAAGCCTTATCATATACGATGAAATCGGGCGTGGAACCGCAACCTATGATGGAATGAGCATTGCAAGAGCTGTTATTGAGTACACAGTAAAGAAAATCGGAGCAAAAACACTGTTCGCAACCCACTATCATGAGCTGACAGTTTTGCAGAATGAGCTTGACGGTGTTGTCAACTACAATATCGCAGCGAAAAAGCGTGGTGACGAGATTGTATTCCTGCGTAAGATTGTAAAAGGCAGCGCTGACGAAAGCTACGGAATTGAGGTTGCAGGACTTGCAGGTGTGCCGAAATCGGTTATTAAGCGAGCAAAGGAAATCCTTGCAACACACGGTCAGGTGTTGCCTCAGCGAACCACAACCACATCTGATGAGGATAATAATATATCGTTCGAAGATATCAGGCTGAAAAACACAGTCGAAAAGATTAGAAACATTGATATAAATACCTTGACTCCCTTTGAAGCGCTTTCATTTCTTTATGAAATAAAAAAGGATTTGGGATAATACTTTACAACAGGATAAATAAATGGTAAAATGTATGGGCGAATATTAAATCCGCCCATATTGTTATAGGAGTTTTTAAGTATATGAGTAATATAAAATATAGAATAGCTAAACAATCTGATATTGATAAGCTGATAAAATTAATGTTATTGTTATATAAGAATACAAGTTATGAAGAGTTGCTTGCTGAGATAGAACCGGATATTGAAAGCAATAATTTTGTGTTTTTTCTTGCTTTAGATAACGGAAAATTCGTTGGATTTTCGCATTGTGCCGTCAGACATGATTATGTGGAAGGGACAAACGGTGGTAATGTCGGCTATCTTGAAGGGATATTCGTGCTGCCGGAGTATAGACGAAAGGGAATTGCAAAGCATCTTCTTGCTCTTTGTGAAGGTTGGTCAAGAGAAAAAGGGTGTAAAGAGTTTGCGAGCGATTGTGAAATAGGCAATACAGAAAGTTATAACTTTCATATAAAAATGAATTTCTCTGAAGCGAACAGAGTAATATGTTTTGCAAAAAGAATAGATGATCAGGAATAGAATAGGTGGATAAATTTGAAAATATTTATTTTCGGAAGTGTAGCAAGCGGTAAAACTACATATTCAAGAGATTTATCAAAAAATACGATATACCCTGTTACGAGGGTGATTGTATTGTACATCAAAAAACAAAAGTTGGTAGATATAGAAGAACACCTGAAGAACAAATACAAGTGATAAATGAAATCGATAAATCGGGTTCATGGATTATTGAAGGCGTATACAGAGAAAGCCAAAAATGTCTTTTTGAGCTTGCGGATAAGATAATATTCCTTGATACACCGTTATATATCCGAAAATTCAAGATAATTAAAAGATTCGTAAAGCAAAAACTGAAACTTGAAGAATGCCACTATATTTCCGACCTAAAAATGCTAAAGCTGATGTTTAAATGGACTAATGATTTTGAACGCAATAGAGATAAATACATGGAGTTGCTTGAAACATATCGAGAAAAAGTAACAATATTGTTGAAAACATAAAAATGAGGTAATGACGTTGAAATTATTGTACGGAACAGGAAATCAAGCAAAGTTAGATTGGATGCGGAGTATTCTGAAGGGTCTTGAGATAGAAATTATTGGACTCAAAGATTTGGGTTGTGATATACCAACAGTTGAGGAAACAGGCAATTCTCCGCTTGAAAACGCACGAATAAAAGCAAAAGCATATTATAAAGCATTCGGTATGCCGGTGTTTTCATGTGATTCGGGGTTGTATTTTGAGAACATACCCGAAAACCTGCAACCCGGTGTTAATGTCAGAAATGTAGGCGGGAAATACCTTAATGACGATGAGATGCTCGAGCATTACAGTAGTCTTGTCGGTAAATATGGCGACTTAGTAGCAAAATATAAGAATGGGATATGTCTTATCATTGATGATGAGCATATTTACGAGAGCATGGACGACAGCTTATCGGGTAATAGGTTCTTGATAGTCAAAACACCACATCCAAAGAAAGTTGAAGGCTTTCCGCTCGACAGACTTTCGGTACATATATCAAGCGGAAAATATTATTACGATATTGATAATAAAAGTAGTGATCGTTCTGCTTTCAATGAGGGATTTCGTAAGTTTTTCAGGGAATTATTGTGATGAAAAAAAGGATTTTATATTCAATAGCATTTATAGTACTTGTATATGTTGAGGCATTAACTGCACTTTTTGTGCATGACAGCATTATCAGGCCATATGGCGGTGATGTGATTGTTGTTATTGTGCTGTACTGTTTTATCAGAATATTTATACCCGAAAAGGTAAAGCTGTTACCGCTTTATATCTTTCTGTTTGCGGTAGCGGTCGAGTTTGCACAGTATTTTGAATATGTAAAACTTTTAGGTTTTCAGGATAATAAATTCATGAGGGTATTGCTTGGCACCTCATTTTCGTGGTATGATATATTAAGCTATGCGATAGGGTGTGTTGTGTTGGTTGGTATTGAAATGTTAAGACATAGAATAACAAAACATAATCACAATTCTATTTAAATAATGAATCTTATTTTATATATGTGGGGTGTTTGAATGGGTATAATCAATCTGCTTGATTTGCAGACAGCGAATCTGATTGCGGCGGGCGAGGTTGTCGAGAGGGCAGCTTCGGTTGTCAAGGAGCTTTGCGAAAACAGCATAGATGCGAAGGCAAAAAATATTACAATAGAAATTAAAAGTGGCGGCAATACATACATCCGTATCAGCGATGACGGTGTCGGAATCAGCGAGGATGATATGCCGAAAACAATCCTTCGCCATGCAACCAGCAAGATAAAGACCGGCAAGGACCTTGACGCAATCGGTACGCTCGGCTTCAGAGGTGAAGCGCTTGCGGCCGTTAGCTCTGTCGCAAGGTTGACTATTATCAGCAAGCAGCCATCGGCAAAATCCGGTTCTATGCTTGAAGCGAACGATACCGACGGAGTTGTCATACGAGAAACCGGTTGTCCCGACGGAACGACCATCATTGTCCGCGACCTTTTCTACAACGTGCCTGCGAGACGAAAATTTATGAAAAAAGACAGCATCGAAGCGATGGCGATTGCTGCTGTTGTTGAAAAGCTTGTTTTATCACATCCTGAGATATCCTTCAAGCTTATCTCAGACGGTGAGGTTAAGTTCTCAACCTCCGGAGACGGTAAGCTGTTGTCTGCGATATACAGTGTTATAGGCAAAGTATTTGCTTCATCTCTCGAAGAAGTGGAGTATGAGTACGAAGGGCTTAAGCTGAAAGGTTATATTTCACGCCCCGAAGAAACCCGAGGGACGAGAAGTGCCCAGAGCTTCTTTGTCAACAACCGCTTTATACGCTCAAAAACCATGAGTGCGGCGCTTGACGAGGCATTCAGGTCATTTATGCCGATTGGAAGGTTTTCGGCAGCAGTGCTGTTACTGGATATGGACTTGCATACAGTCGATGTAAATGTACATCCATCAAAGCTTGAAGTCAGGTTTTCGAATGAAAAGTCTGTATTTGATACAGTATATTACGGAGTTAAAAGTGTACTCGAAAGCGGCTTTGAAAAGAATGCCGAGAAGCCTGTTGCAAATAATTCTGAGCCGTGGAAGTATGTTGATTACACAAAACCTCAGACAGTTTCCGAAATAACAGAGTTGGCGCGGGATATGATAAATTCATATAATAAGCCTGAACCCAATGAACAAATTAATGTATCAACATTAAATGCCGGAATGCAGATGATTCTGCAGGAGAAAGCAACAGATAAAAACCGCGAATTTATCATAGATACCTCATATGCAAACAATACAAAGCTAACTGAGCGAGCGGTGCTTGAAGGCAAGACCGACAGTGACGGTAAATTTGAACCCGAATATGACTACAGCAAGGTCAGCCGTGTAGGTATGCTTAATGTTCCGGAGGATAAGAAAGCTGAAGAATTTATACCTGATGATTTTATACCAACAAAATTTGAAGATACAGCTGAATTCAGGATAGTCGGCGAGGTATTTAAGACATACATTGTTGTTGAACTGCCTGATTCGGTTGCGTTTATTGATAAGCATGCCGCGCACGAGCGAATACTCTATGAGAAGCTCAGAAAAACAAATAAAAAGTATGCTCAAATGTTGTTTGAACCGATTATGCTTGAGTTCAACGAAATAGAAAGCCAGACATTGTTTGAAAGCAAGCAATATCTTGAAAGTTATGGATTTTTGATTGAAAAGAAAGATAATAAATTGTATCTTTCGGGAATCCCCGAGCCGATGATGCAGTCGGCAGGCGACCTCAGAAGCATAATCGGCGTGTTCGTTAACGAGCTGATGCAGAGCGGACAAATACCTGTAAATGTCAGAGCAGACAGAGCATTATATACAATCGCCTGCAAGGCAGCCGTCAAGGCAGGGAGGACACTTGAGACAGCACACCTTGAGTGGATTGTCAGAAATGTAATGACCGACAAGGGGATAAGGTATTGTCCGCACGGAAGGCCGATAATGCATATAATAGATCATCGTGCCTTGGCAAAAATGTTCGGAAGGTAATTAGCAACAAAATAACAGCAGGTTGCATATGCTTCCTGCTGTTTCTATCTTTATGTATATTTTTTAATTGCTTTCAGCTGTTCAAGAACCTTAATTTGTACCTGCTCCTCAAGCGATTGCTTTGCGAAGGTTATTATATTGTCGATATTATCCGAATTGTTCAGCATATCTGCGATTGAAGTCAACTCAGCAGAGTAATTTGTGTTTGGTTTATACAGATTTTCGATTTTATCAAGCAAATCTGCTTTTATTGCACTTGCAGCATTGACTGAATAAACCGGTATTGCTTTTTCACGATATACTCCTTTGGTCAACAGGTGAACATATTCGGGTTTTGTTAAAGAAAACAGTGTGAAATAACAGACCCCATCACCGATTTCACGCATATATTCAATCTGTTCAAGAATAACATCGGGAGTGTAAAATTCAAATGTACCAATTCCCATGGTAAGATATGTGCCGTTGTTTTTGACAACATCAACACCACGCAGTGAATATTTCGAGAAATTTTTAAAGGATGGAGTATAGTTCATTGGCATTATTGTATCAACTGCACCCCTGTCGCACCAGTCTCTTGCATTCTGGAAGATTGAGGTTGTCATCTCATCAAGACCAGCGAAAACAGCGGCAGAGATAACTATATCTTCGTTTGCATTTCGGACAGCAGCTGAGCATTCCTCAACAAAATCCGAAACAATGTCGCATCTGAATTCGCACCATTTTCTCCAAAGCACTTCGCCTTCTTTATAGGTCTTAGGATTTTTAGCTGTATTGTATTGCTCCATAAATACAGAAATTATGTCGTCATTATATCCGAAGTCAGCTGTCTCTTCACTCGGCTGCGGGAAGCGTGTATAGTCATAATGAAAGCCTTTTATATCATATTTGGCTGAAAGTTCGGTTGCAATTGCAATCAGATAAGCTCTTGCTTCGCGGTTATAGGGATTGAGGGTGTAATACTTGCCATCGCCGGTTATACTGTAATTGTATCCTGTTTTAGAGAGAAGAAACCAATCCTTATGCTCCGAAACATGACCTTCCGGATAAGTGTAATCTGCGTTACCGGCAACAAATCCACTCATACTTACATGGATATCTATACCATATTCGTTTCCCAGCCTTGTAAAGGCTTCGATCGGATCAAAATCACCGAACTCAGGATTTTTCAAAACGCCTTCAAGATCTGTATTGTATAGCACATAACCGTTTGACCATGTATCAATTATAATATGGTTCAGGTTTATACTTGCAGCGAATTCGAGTGCCTTTCTGACCTGATCATCATTCTTTTCGGTTAATACATGCCATGCACCTCTGTCTTCGACAACCTTTGTCGGAATAAGCTTATATGCCAGCTCGTTGATTTTTCCCATCGCATTGCATCTGATTGTGTATGCTTCTGTTGCATCTGCATTATCAGCCTGAACAAGTAGGTTTGTTATGACATCAATATCTTGATTTATAGCTATATAATCAAGGTCTTCAAGTGCGGCAAGAGATTCTTCAGCCTTTGTTCTTAACTGTTCGAATAATACGACCGAACTGTCAATGTCATGCATAAGTGTTTTAACAATATATATACTTGAATTTTTTCTATCAATATAAACAGTTGCACCAAGTGAGAAGGCATCCATCAACTCCTGTTTCGGTGTACCAATAGCAGAGAGAACATATCCATCTGCTGGTATTGTTGCGTTTCCTGCTGCATCCTGCATTATAACAACACTATTTTTATCGACGACGATCTCAAATCCCCATTCGTTTGTTCCGGTTGTGTTTCCGTAACTTGAGTTGAATATTACAAGATAGTCTGCATTTCGGGGTGTATTTATTCCGTTATAAGTTAATTTATTTATTTTATAACCACTGTTATCTGTATAAAATTCAACTTCATCTCCAACCTTTAGTCCATTAAGATTATTATATATATCCCAATCTTCGGGATAGCTTATTACATAGCCGTTATCAGGGATCACAGAATTACCGCTGTTTGATTGCCCCCAAGGAACAACCTTCGTTATAACGCTGTCTTCAACGGTTATTTCGCGTCCCCACATATTTGTCTGTGTTGTATCGGAATAGAAATTTGGTGTGTATACAACGACCATTCCAGCTCCACGTATTGTATTTATATTATTGATGGGAATATTATCATTTTTAAATGACAATCCGGTTGCTGCAAGAACTTCAAGATCAAGATAACAATTGTCAACCTCATCACCGATTTTAATGTCCTTCAGTTTTTCTGTGTTTTCAATGCCTGCAAAGCATATTATGTATCCATTTTTCCCCGGAATGATGACTTTTTCTCCGGCTTCTCCGATATAGAATACACTGTTGTCTATGACAGCGATTTCCTTTGTCCCTGCATTTGAAACGGAAGTAACGTCATTTCCGTATCTGTAATCAAAAATATAAATGCCATTGCTGTTATATTCAGAAGGATTTACGGTGTTGTTTGGGCTGATTTCTATATTTGCTATTTTTATTGTCGGTTTATAATACATTATTGAGACCTCCGAAAGCTTGTTTAGTGTAAGCTGCAAATCCTTTGTATAAACAGCTTTGGCAAAATTAACATTAAACTCACCGATAAAAATAAGGTATACACCACTATTCGCCTTTATATCTGCAACATCAATTTCAACAACCTTGTATGTTTCAAGTATAACTTTTACAACCTTAATACAATATGCTTTTTCGGGTATAACAATTTCTTTGTTATAATCTGAATTTATATAAACTATTGTATCCTCTGAAGGTAACCCATCTACAGGATTCTTAATATTAATCGCACGTGTTTTATCTTTAACATCTTTTATACCTATTGTACCAAAATCAAGGCTTTCACCTTCCGGAGTAACGAAATTGTTATTTGCGGTTGACTCATAATCCGAACTGCTTTCATTATTATTTTGTTTTATACAAGCAGTAAATATAAACATCATAGCTAATAATAAAAATACAATTTTTTTATCAAGCATAGAAACTCCTTTAAAAGTTAAGTTACATATATTCTACTCTTTTAAAAAAATTTATCAATATGTAAAAACTAATTGAAGTTATAAAATATCACAAAAGTGGTTGTAGCAAAATGCATAGAACACACAAAACAAATGTTTATTAAAATTATAATTAGAATTAAATTATCACTAATAATATTTTTGAGATGAGGAAAGCGCACTAAAAAGCACGCTTTCTTTGATTCAATCAGAGTTTTGTTCTATCAACAAATGTCACCTCTCGCAGTAGTTTTCTACAGCTTCGGGTTCCATTTGTTGATTCTGCATTATTTTGATACAGCCACTTGGCAGTTAACTTTTATTTGTATAATGGATATGCGTTGCACATAACCGATACACGTTCTCTGATTTCACCGGCTTTTGTTTCAAACTCGGTTGCTGTAAGCTTGAAGAGCTTTGCAATTTCGACCATTTCCTTTTCACGGAAGCCTCTGGTGGTTACAGCAGGTGTTCCAACGCGAATACCGCTTGTTATTGTAGGCTTTTCAGGATCGAAAGGTATAGCATTCTTGTTTACGGTTATATATACTTCATCGAGTCTGTGTTCAAACTCTTTACCTGTGAGCTTTACGGGGCGAAGGTCAACGAGCATCAGGTGGTTGTCAGTACCGCCCGAAACTAGGTCGAAGCCTTCAGCCATGAGCGAATCGGCAAGGACTGCCGCGTTCTTGATTATTTGCTGCTGATAATCCTTGAAATCATCTCTCAGCGCTTCACCAAAGGCGACAGCCTTTGCTGCAATTATATGCATAAGCGGACCGCCCTGAGTGCCGGGGAAAATCGCTTTATCAATCTTTGCCGCAAGCTCTTCTTTGCAGAGAATAAGTCCACCTCTTGGGCCTCTGAGGGTTTTGTGGGTGGTTGAGGTAACAACATCAGCATAAGGGACAGGATTTGGATGAAGTCCTGCGGCAACAAGTCCGGCGATGTGCGCCATATCAACCATGAAATACGCGCCGACCTTTTTTGCAATTGCTGAAAACTTTTCAAAATCAATTGTTCTCGGATAAGCGGATGCTCCGGCAAGTATAAGCTTTGGTTTATTCTCGATAGCAAGTCTTTCGAGCTCATCGTAATCTATTCGTCCGGTTTCGGCGTCAACACCGTAAGGAACTATGTTAAAATATTTGCCTGAGAAGTTCACCTTACTGCCGTGGGTTAGATGTCCGCCATGTGCAAGATTCATTCCCATGATTGTGTCGCCATGTTCAAGCAATGCAACATAAACAGCAGTATTAGCCTGTGCTCCACTGTGTGGCTGTACATTCGCATGTTCGGCGCCGAACAGTTTTTTTACACGCTCAATAGCAATGTTTTCAGCAATATCAACACATTGGCAACCACCGTAATAACGCTTTCCGGGATAACCTTCTGCGTATTTATTTGTGAGAACTGTACCCATTGCTGCAAGGACTGCTTCAGAAACAAAGTTTTCGGATGCAATTAACTCAATATTTCTGCGTTGTCTTTCAAGCTCGAGGGTAACAGCATCTGCTATTTCCTTATCATATTGTGCGAGGAACTCAATATTCTTGTCAACCATTATTTAAAACCACCTTATATTGAATAATAAAAATATATATTTAATTATAGTATAACATAGCCTAAAACTCAAAGCAAGCATTTTTTCTTGTCGTTTCACATAAAAATGTAGAGGAGCTATTGTTGCTCCCACTGTACATTATACAATTTCCCTCAAAAAACGACGGAGAAATCAATACATATGGCAAAATCAAAATTTAAAAATCGATCCCCGCTTGCTTACGGTGCTGTTATATTGACTGCATTCACGTTGATATGCAGATTTCTCGGAATGGCATTCCGAATGTACCTGACCACCAGGATCGGCAGTGAGGGTATCGGACTGTATCAGCTTATCATGTCTGTATACACACTGTTTGCAACTTTATCTACCGCAGGTTTTACAATAGCGGTATCAAGACTTGCCGCTGAAAGATTGGCGGTTACGGATGAAGCCAAGGGTAATGCGTCGGCAAGAAAAATTTTCAAGGTTTCATCGGTTATATCACTGACAATAGCAACTGTCATGATGATTATTATGGTAGTTTCAGCACAGTCTGTTGCCGAACTGTTACTCAAGGATACTAGAGTTACCGTTCCATTAAGAGTTCTTGCACTGACAATGCCTTTTATTGCATTATCCTCCTGCCTGAAAGGATATTTTCTGGCAAAGCGCAATATGTGGATGAATGCTTCAGCTATGCTGTTTGAACAAATAGTCAAGATAGCAGTTATTATGTGCTTTATCGGAATTTATATGAGTAACACCAACGATATAGGCAGGCTTTGTATGGCTGTTGTCGGCGGGGCAACATTGGGCGAGGTGGCATCGTATATTTATCTGTTGATAATGTACTATATAGTTAAGTGCAAGGATAAAACCGCAAAGGAAATAAAAATTGTTATTGATAACCCTATAAAAACCGTGCTTAGTGTTACTCTTCCGATTGCAGCGAGCGCATATGTAACAAACTTTTTGCATACAGGCGAAAACATTATTATTCCGATGGGGTTTGTCAGTTACGGAAGCGAGTATTCGAAAGCACTTGCCGATTTCGGTATAATCAGAGGAATGGCTATTCCTGCGCTCTTCTTTCCTTTTGCTTTTCTGTCTTCACTGGTTGCAGTACTTATCCCGGAAATATCGAGAGAAAATAGTGTAGATAAATATGCTGCGAATAATCGTATAACCAAAGTAATGAATCTGTCATTTATTTTCAGTATTATATCCGGTGCGATTTTTTTCTTCTTTTCATCCAAAATAAGCTATCTGTTTTATCATACAGAGGAAGCTGCATTCGCGATAAAAATGCTTGCCACAGTGACACCGCTGATGTATATGGAAACGATATGCGACGGTCTTTTAAAAGGAATCGGTCAGCAGATGGCAACCCTGCGTTACAACATATATAATTCGATTCTGCGGATTATAGCTATAATGATTCTGATTCCGAAGTTTGGAGTTATCGGATACTTAATAATTTTGATTATTTCAAATACATTTTCGTTCTTTTTGATGTATTGCAAACTGAAAAAGATAACAGAATTCAAACAAAGATATTTAACGAGTATAATTATACCATTAATAATATCGGTTATAACAGGTATTTTTATTATAATTCTTCATTAAAAAAATTTGTATTTTGAACAAATTAAATACATATGATAGTTTTTAAAAAAAAATTATATTGACAAAAAACAAACAAGTGGGTATAATATATTCAATTGTTGCAGAGCATAATGCTAAGCAACCAAAATTTCGGAGGAGGAGAATAATTTAAAATGAAAAAGCTTAGTTTGTTTTTAACCTTGGTTATGATTTTAACTACATGCTTATTTGCTTTTGCTTCATGTAATGAAAAAGCAGATGAGAGTCAGGCAACATCATCAGAAGTTTCCGAAGCTGTAAGTGAGGCTGTAAGTGAGGCTGTAAGTGAAGCAGTCAGCGAGGAAGTATCGGTTCCCGATATATTCCTTTATGACATCGATCGCACAAAGACAAAGACAGTTAAAACAGTCGGTAAAACCTATGAAGTTGATGCAACAACACCAATAGCTGAAGCATGGCCTGACGTTGAAGGTAAAGATCTTACCGATGGTATTTATGGTGCAGCTGATGGCGCTGACGCAGCATATGCAGGAATATCCGGCGTTTCCACAGCTTTTATCGTAGTTGATCTTGGTGAAGCTATCGAAGGACTTGCTGATTTTGAAGTCACAGCGCTTAATGGTAACTGGGGTGTTTATGCACCACCTAAGGTAACAGTATATGTATCCGAAGACGGTGACATTTTCTATGAAGCAGGTTCAGTTGAAACAGATATCGCTTATCCTGAAGCAGGCAGCGAAGAATGGACTACCCACACAATATCCGTTCAACTTGAAAAAGGCGTAAAGGCAAGATTCGTTAAATTTGCAATTGATCTTTCTGGTTGGTTGTTTATAAGCGAGCTTGAAGCATCAACCTACGAATAAACCATAATAAAATTAGCAACAAAATGGCATCGGAAATCTCCGATGCCATTATTCTATTGGGGTTGATATATATTTTCATCAAACCTTGTTATTTGCTTAAGTCCCTTGTCAATCAGAGTAAATATAAACAGCCAGCCTATCAATGTAAGTAAAATCTGAATAAAGTTTATGTTTTGTAGAAATGGGATTGGCATGTCCCATACTGCATGTAGTAAAACCGGAACGGCGAACAGCTTTAGAAAGTCAACATTAAACAGCATTGATGTATCGAATACTTTGTCCTGTTTAACAAGACAGAGCGCTCCCCCGGTTATAGCTGCCCAGATAATATGACCGCCGGCGGCAAGGAAACCGCGCAGGTAGATAATACCGAACATTGATGAGTAGCTTTCTGCGTAGGCATATGCATATCCGGCTGATTCAAATACCGAGAAGCCTGCACCGATTGCTGCACCGATCAGAATACCGTTAAGTATATATTTTGGCTTGAGTAAAGTAATGAATATCGCAACAATAACCGCTTTCCCGATTTCTTCGATTATACCTACTATAATTGCATCGATATATGTCATCGGGAACGAAAGAGTAACAAACTGAAACATAAGCAATGATACAAAAAGCGAAGCGCAGCCACCTATAAAGAACATTTTCAACACATTAAAAATACTGATATTTCTCGGCGCATTTGCTTCGAAAAAGAAGATCAGTAGTGTGAACGGAACAGAAAGAGAACCGATAAACATTATACCCGGAACCATAAGCTCATTACTGAATGCGTTGAAGCTCAAACATAACAGAATATAAGTTACAGCCATTAGGATAAATATTCTTGAATAAAGCCAAGGCTTCGGCCATGAGGCTGATATTTCCCACTCGGCAGGGATTGTTTTGGTTGTGCCGCTGATAAATATTTCTTCGGTTTCTTCTTTGGTATGTTTTTTAAAAACATTGACAACCAGGTCCTTCAACTTTAATATATCCTGACCGGTCGATTTAATATCTTTGAACCGATTAACAACTTCATCAAGAATCTCGTCACTCTCGGATTTTTGAGTGTTTTTTTGTTGCTGAGGTATACCACAGTTAGGACAAAAACGGGAATTGACAGGTGTTCCGCAGTTAGAACAGTACATATTTTTCAAAGCCTTCCTTACATATTATTATTTTATTCTTTAACTTCATTTTTATCGATAAATATTTTAACTTCCTCAGCAGAAGGCAGTGAGTTGAATGCACCCGGTTTTGTAACTGTCAGAGCACCGACAGCGTTAGCATACTTGCAGGCAGCTGTGATATTTTTTCCGTTCCTTATATACTCGGTAGCAAGAGCTGCTGTAAACGCATCGCCGGCAGCGGTTGTATCGACAGCAGTGACACTGTATGATGACACAATATCAAAGTATTTACCGTCGTAGATATATGCACCTCTGTCACCCAGCTTTAAAACGACATATTTCATTTCAGTACGGTTGCTGAGTGCAATTGAAGCGCGGAGACAATCCTCCATGTTTCTGGGCTGGATGCCTGTCAGGATGAAGGTTTCAGTTTCGTTGGGTGAAAAAACCTCGATTTTGCCGAGCTTATCAATCGGATAGTCAGCTCGCGCAGGCCCGGCATCAACAATGAGAGGTACTCCGTTTTCGTTTGCGGCTTTTGCAGTGTACAGAACGGCATCCTCGCCTATTTCGAACTGTGTCAGAACTGCGTCAGGGTATGTCATAAAAGCGTCTTCGATATCCCTGTCAGTGATTTTTGTGTTTGCACCCGGATAAACGATGATTCTGTTAGTGCCGGTCTTCTCAACCATAACGACTGCAAGCCCTGTCTGCTCCACCTTATCGGTGAAAACACAACGCATATCGATACCGACACTATCATAAAGCTTATATAGTTTAGAGCCATTGGAATCATTGCCGATTCTTGTACAGAATACGACATCGGCACCAACCTTCTTTGCGGCAACTGCTGCATTGGCGCCTTTTCCGCCCGGTGCAAAACCATATGTATCATATGACAGAACTGTTTCTCCGGCGGACGGAATTCTGTCACAGCGAAGTATCATGTCCATGTTGGCACTGCCAACAACAAGCAAACGATTATCCATACTTCTCCTCTTTTCCGTAAATACAATTGTTGAATTCTTTGTTTGTATTTTAGCACATAATCTGACACAATTCAAGCTTTTTATATTTGGGTACTTATATTAAAACAATTTCAGAATTAATACTTGACAAGCAGATAGTTATATAGTATAATATTGCCTGTAAAGTGTTTTTCTTTACAGACACATCAATAGGAGGTTCGAAACATGATGGACAGAGTTACGGTTTCGTCACTTTTTGATGTTTATGGCGGACTGCTGACCGAAAAACAACAGCTGATGCTGGATTTATACTGCAATGAAGATCTGTCGCTTGCGGAAATCAGCGAAAATGTTGGTATAACCAGGCAGGGTGTAAGAGATGCTGTCAACAAAGCTGTGAAAATATTGGACGATGCCGAAGAAAAACTGCATATCAATGAGAAAAATCAAAAAATTACGACTCTTATTAAAGAGATTATAGATACGACGACAGATAAAAACACAGCAGCAATAGCAAAAGAAATAATATCGTTGTGATATCCGTCTCAGACACGAAAGGGAATTGTTATGTTGCAAGGTCTTGCAGATAAATTAGCGGAAGCTTTCAAGAAATTTAGGAATAAAGGAGTTCTGACCGACTCTGATATAAAAGAAGGAATGCGTGCAATAAAGCTCGCGCTCCTTGAAGCGGATGTAAACTTTACGGTTGTTAAGGAATTTATAGCAAAGGTATCCGAACGTGCCAAAGGCAAGGAAGTGCTTGAAAGTCTGATGCCGGCACAGCAGATTGTTAAAATAGTCAATGAGGAGCTTATTGCTCTGATGGGCGGCAGCAATTCAAAACTGACAATCGCATCAAAACCGCCAACAGTCCTCCTGATGTGCGGACTTCAAGGTAGCGGTAAAACAACACATACCGGTAAGCTTGCGAAAATGTACAAAAAGCAGGGTAAGAGCCCGTTGCTTGTTGCCTGCGATATATACAGACCTGCAGCAATAAAACAACTGCAGATAGTCGGAGAACAGGCAGGAGTTCCTGTGTTTGAAAAAGGAACACAGAATCCGGTTAAGACAGTAAAGGAAGCGCTCACTCATGCAATCAAGTATGGGCATGACATGGTATTTCTTGATACAGCAGGTCGTCTGCATATCGATGAAGAACTTATGAACGAACTTAAAGAAATAAAAGATGTTGCAAAGCCTACCGAAATACTCCTTGTTGTCGATGCAATGACAGGCCAGGATGCAGTCAATGTATCCGACAGCTTTAACAAACTGCTTGATATCACAGGCGTTATTCTCACAAAAATGGACGGCGACACCAGAGGCGGCGCTGCGTTGTCGGTAAGATATGTAACCGGTAAACCAATAAAGTTCATAGGAACAGGCGAAAAGCTTGACAACATAGAACCGTTCTACCCTGACCGTATGGCAAGCAGAATCCTCGGTATGGGCGATGTGCTTTCGCTGATTGAAAAGGCTGAAGCCCAGTTTGACGAGAAGAAATCAGCTGAGCTTGAAGCAAAAATAATGAAGAATTCCTTCACACTGACAGATTATCTGGATCAGCTTTCACAGATAAAAGGAATGGGTTCGCTTGACCAGATAGCCGGAATGATACCCGGAATTAAGCCGGGACAGCTCAAGGATGCGAAGATTGATGAAAAGCTGCTGTCACATACCGAAGCAATTATTCTGTCCATGACAAAAAAAGAACGCAATCATCCCGATGTTCTCAACTATTCGAGGAAGAAACGTATTGCAGCTGGAAGCGGAACCTCACTTGAGGAAATTAATAAGGTGCTTAAGCAATACGATCAGATGAAGCAGATGATGAAACAGTTTTCAAAAGGCAAATTTGGGAAACGCGGAATGCCATTCCAGATGGGCTGAATAAAACAATAGGTTTAATAATATTCAATATTAAATTTTTAACAAGATTAAATTGCTTAGACGCATTTAATAAATATCAAATAATACAGGAGGAAATAAATATGGCAGTTAAAATCAGACTTAAGAGATTAGGCGCAAAAAAGGCTCCTTTCTATAGAGTTGTTGTTGCAGATTCACGTTTTCCCCGCGACGGCAGATTTATCGAAGAAATCGGAACCTACAACCCCAAGACCGATCCATCAGAATTTACTATTGATGCTGAGAAGGCAAAAAAATGGATTGCTAACGGTGCACAACCTACCGATACAGTCCGCGCATTGCTTAAGAAAAACGGAATTATTGGTTAAAGATCGGACAAACCGGACTTTTAAGGAGGTTGTCTGAAAGAAATTCTTTCAGACAACGAGATTTATGCTTTTCAGCATAAATCAAAGCTGAAATTTCGAAAGCGAAACCGCACAAAACATCGATGTATAATCGAGAAGGATGGTTATGGTTATGAAGCAAGTTTTAGTAGACATCGCGAAAGCAATCGTTGAGTTTCCCGATGAGGTTATAGTCAATGAAAAGGAAAGCGGAGATATGGTTATCCTTGAGCTTTCGGTCGCCAAAAGCGATATGGGTAAGGTTATAGGCAAGCAGGGCAGAATAGCAAAGGCTATCCGCACCCTTGTCAGAGCATCGGCTAACCTTCAGAATAAGAGAGTTATCGTCGATATTGTTTAATTCTTACCATATTATACTAAGTTGTATATATTTCTTATGAAACTTAATGTTTATCAGGAGGACGGACTTTGTTCGTCCTTTTCTCTTCTTATGTCTGTATTATGCTAATCTCGATTAAAAACATAGATAAAATTCAAGAAAAAACCTTTGCTTTATGGTTTTTCTGCAGAATTTTATTGTAATGTTTTATGAGAGATTAGTATTACAGCATTTAATTTTTTCTGTTGCTGCAGCACAGATTTCAGATGCTGTTTCTGCATTTAATGCTTCCGCAAATAACCTGAATCCTGTCGGATTCGGGATAACTAACACACTGCCTGCTTCGAAATCAATCCGTACCCCTTCTTTGTCGGGATGAGCGGTTTCATGACAAAGCGTACGCATTGTACCTGCTATGTTTTCAGGTTTATGCTCAAAGCCGGATTCCACCGTAAAAAAGGGCGGAAGCTCTTCGACCAGTTCAGTAATTTGTTTGCCCGAACGGTTAACAAGACTGCACAATTTCATAGCAAGTATACTCCCGTCACGCAGCCAAAGCTGTTTGCCTGCCAGCTGTCGTCCCTCTCTGTCATCATTGTCTACGGGCGAAATGGCATATCCTGCAACCATGCCGCCAAGAGAGCTAATATATTCAACGACACCGCGTGGGCAAACAAAAGGCAAAGCAAACTTCTTCTCTCTGCCGTTCGTTAATTCATCAGTGATCACAACAGCGGCAATATGCCAATAATCAACATCGCTAAATTCAAGGGTGGTTCCATCAGAGCCGACCTTGAGTCCATCGGACTCCGACAGTTTGGTAACTGCACTGCATTCCTGCAAGGCTTGTATAAGAAAATCGGGTGATGAAGTGTTGACATTGATTTTAAAATTCGATAAATCACCGCCAAGTTTGTAAAGCTGTTTCCTATAGCGTTCGCTTATATCCGTAATGCTGACAACACCGATTTCTTTATCTGATATCGGTTTATTTTCGATGAATTCGGATGTTATTTTCCGTTCAAGTACTCTAGAAGGAGGAAGAGCATGTTTGTCTAAAATCGAAACACAGGCATTATCATTGTCTGAGCTGATAAAAATCATTCCATCAAGTCCAAGCTCCGATACAGCAAAGGCTGACATTGCATAACTACCGTTTCCGCAGTCGATACAACCGGAACCGTTTTCACATATACCGTTCAGAACAGAGTTTTTTAACAGTCTGCTGTCAGGATTGTTATCACACATAACTCCGAATGTACCGTTGACCGCTCTTGCAAAAGCAGCACCCAGCCTGACACAAAATCCGCAGTCAAAAACCTTTCGTGAACCGCATAGTTGACCTTCACATATCTTCCTGCTATCGCCGTTATAAAACATATCGTTACCTGCCTTGACTATTTTATTTATACCGATTACAGATCCTGCCGTTAAATTAACGTTATCTCTTATTATACTGTATGCTCCGACAACACAACCTTCATTAATTACGCAACCGCTGCCGATTTTGACACCCTCACAGATAATACTATTTTTGATTATGCAATTGTCACCGACCGTAACTCTCTCATGTATAATACATTTCTCTACTATGGAATTCCCATAGATAAAATCGTCTGCAACAGTTGATTTTTTACCTTTCAGCTTAACTTTGCCTTCGGCAGCATCAAAATTGCATCTGTAATAAGCATCAAGGTCACCGATATCGCACCAATATCCATCGCATTCGTATGCTGCTATTCTTTCGCCGTCGGAAAGCATTTTTGAAAATAAATCCTTTGCAAAGTCATATGGTTCTCCAATTGGGATTTTACTCAATATAGTCTTATTCAGAATATAGATACCGCTACTGACGGTATCGGTTATTGCCTGCCGCCAAGCGGGCTTTTCAATGAACCTGTCGACAAATCCGTTTCTTGACAGAACACCGCCGTATTCAAGCGGTATTGTTGATTTTGCAAGCAGGATTGTAGCTTCAGCACCTTTTTCAAGATGGTATTTGACTGCTGCTGACAAATCGAAATCGCAAATTGCATCACCGCTGATAACAATGAAGGTATTATACAGTGCAGGCTCTGCATTCTTAACACAGCCGGCGGTACCAAGAGGAGAATTTTCGGTATAATAATGCAGCATTATTTTATCATGCTTCAGACAGGTTATCATTTCAGCCTTATATGCAACCGCAACAGCGGCATCTATTACACGATGCTCTGCGAGCAGGTCAAGGATATGCATATAAGCACTTTGCCCAACTACCGGAGCTAACGGTTTTGGCAGATGATCTGTTATAGGGCGGAGCCGTGTACCCATACCGCCGGCAAGTACGATTGCATTATAATTCATCAGATGTCAAGCCTCCGTTACATCTCAAAACCTTAGTTAATCATTGGTTTGATATACATATTGTAAACGATTTTGTTCATTTTATGCTTTTAGCTTGACAAAGTGCACAATTGATTGTAAAATAATAGTCACATCAGTTATATGGAAACGGAGAGTAGAAGCTTGATAGAAATTTTAACAGATGCTCAGCTGCCGCTTGAACAGGGCTGCGTTTTGTCGCTCGGAAATTTCGATGGTGTCCATATCGGTCATGCGAGATTGATTGATACTCTTGCTTCCGAAAAACAGCATTGCAAAGCTGCCGTATTTACTTTTGCAGAGCATCCATTAAATCTTATTTCTGATCGCAAAATTGTAAAATATATAATCGGCTCAAGCGATAAGATGAAATATCTATACGAGCTTGGGGCAGATGCTATATATTTTGCTGATTTTGAAGCTATGAAGGACTACACTCCCGAGAAATTTGTTGATAAGATTCTTATGAAGAAATTCAATCCCCGCCTTATAGTCTGCGGCGAGAATTTTACCTTTGGGCGCGGGAAAAGCGGAAACACAAAGGATTTAGGCAGGATGTTGACCGAAAGAGGCGTTGAATGTAGGATAATGCCGCCGGTTACATATGAAGGACAGGTTGTCAGTTCAACCTTGATACGTTCGTTGATTACAAACGGAGATATGGAAAAAGCCGAAAAACTGCTTGGAAGAAAGTACAGCATCATGCTTCCTGTTATTCACGGACGTGAAATCGGCAGGAAAATAGGTGTTCCCACAATAAATCAACTGTTTCCGCACGATAGAGTAGTGCCTAAATTCGGTGTTTATGCCTGTGTTTGCGAGATAAACGGTGTTATGCATAATGGAATTGCAAATGTTGGAGTAAGACCTACAGTGTCTGAAAATGAACCCGGTCCTATATGCGAAACGCATATATTTGAATTTGGCGAACTGCTGTATGATAAGGATGTCAGGGTTTCATTCTGTAAGCTTATCAGAAGTGAAACGAAATTCGATTCAATTGCCGAACTGAAGGAACAAATCTATAAAGATATAGAAGAATGTAAAAATTATTTTCGAGGAATGAATTAACTATATTAATAAATAAAACGGGATATATCAAACAACTTACGGAGGTTTCGTAATGAAAAAAAGAAATAGAATTATCAGTGTTTTAATTACGGTTATAATTCTTGTTTGTATGTTTTCTTCTGCCTTGGTTTCCGCAGCTACCGAAATACCGGCAGACCAGCCGGTATTGGAAACCAAATATATTGCAATCAGGAATACGCAAACCGGACAGGTTGTTTACAGCAAAGATGCCGAAACAAGAATTGCACCGGCTTCAACGGTAAAGCTGATGGTTGCTTTATTAACTTATGAAAATATTGATAATTTATCAACAATAATTCCGGCAACAAAAAGTGCACTTAATGGTGTTACCGGAAACAATATTAACATAAGAGAAGGCGAAGAAATAACAGCAAAAGACCTCCTTGCAGCTGTCATGATCAGCTGCGCAAACGATGCTTGTAACGTGCTTGCAGAGCATATCGGCAGCAGTGTTTCCGGATTTGTTCAGATGATGAATGAAAAGGCAACCGAGCTTGGAATGACAAATACCAATTATACCAACCCGACAGGTATAGATGACGACAGTATGTATACAACTGCAGCAGATACAGCAATACTTGCCGAAGCTGTCTACAAGGTCAATGATCTTACGACTCTTGCGAATACGGCGAAATATATCATGCCTATCACGAATAAATCCTCGAATGTACGCAATCTGCTCAATAAAAATCATCTTGTTTCTACCTTTGTTACTTTAAAGTATTACTTTGCAGATGCAATAGGGTTAAACGCGGGATATACAGATAAGGGCGGACATTGCCTGGTAACCGCAAGTGAAAAAGAAGGACTCAGTTATGTATATGTTCTTATGGGATGGCAGGGGCCGAGCAACAGCGCAACCGAGGATACAATAAAAAATTATACAGAATCAAAAGCACTTATCAGCTGGACACATAATGTATTTAAGCCTTTTACAATCAAAGCTTCTTCCGAAATGCTTGGAGAAGTAACAGTCAATCTCGGTTCGGGGGTTGATAAAGTCATTGTACGCCCGGCTGAGGATTTCGATATTGTAATAGATAACCGATTAGTAAATGAAATAACATATCAAACGGATAAACCGATTGAGGAAATAATACTTGATGCACCGGTAGAAGCTGACATGGCTGTCGGTAAGGTTGACATACTGCTTAATGGTGTAGTAATAAAAACAACCGATCTTGTTACAATGAGCGGTGTTGAAAGAAACGAATTCCAGTATATAATGGATCAGATCGGGAATTTCTTCAAAAGCAAAACATTAAGAACAATAATTATTGTTTTTGTTATACTGATTGCTTTGTATATCGCACTTTCAATTACTTTGAATATCTTAAAGCTGGTAAAGAAATACAAAAAGAGAAAAGCCCGCAAAGAACGCCAGCGCAGAGAACGTGAGGAGTTTAAAAACGACCCCAAGAATGCTGTTCAGGTTCGTCGCAAACATCGTAATTATGAGGATGATGACGACGATGAATACGAGGATGAAGACGACTATTAAATTCAAAAATAATTTTTTAAATTGCGAGTTTTTTGCTTTTCGGTATTATACATAGCTAAAATTTTATAAATGTAAAAAACACATAAAACATATATAAAATATATATGAGAAAATAAAGGCTTTCGATTGCGGTCGAAAGCCTTTTAACGTGGATTTAGAAATTATTTTACTGTAAATATTCATTTATTATTTTAGTTATTCCCTCAGTAAATTCATATAGCTTGAAGTTACCGACAGTATTCTTAACATCGTATTTAATATCACCTGCATTCTTATAGAAGAATGTATAGGTTCCGCCTGTCGCAGTTGCGAGCGAGCGTGCCAGAAATTCTGTAACCGTATCGGTGCCGGACGATGTAACCGGTATTATCCTGATTCCTTGCTCTGTCGCTGTTTTCACCGCATCTATAATCCTTGCGTTTGCTTCAACTGTCTGCCTCGGCGGAGAGTCGTTCATTACAAACAGCAGCTTTGCGTATGCGTTATCCGACCAGGAATGCTCGTAAACAGCATTTACAAGAGCATAATCCAATGCTTCCTCATAATCACCGCTACCCAAACAACTCTGGCTCTTCATTATATTAATTGCGATATCAGTGTTTTCAAAAAACTTAAATGGACGGGTTAAATACAACTCGCTTTTATCCCTGTAAAAATTAATACTTAGTCTTACTTTAATGCCTGGATTTTGTGATCGTATATTTTGTATAATATCAGAAATAGAATTTTTAATTGTTTCAAATTCGTCCTTCATGCTTGATTTTGTATTAATTATAAACATCAGATCGAGTATCTTTTCATCAGCTTCAACAGCGGTACCGCTTAAGTCAACATCAATAATATCAGCTCCGGCATTTATGGTTTCTGTAACATCATTTTTCGATACTTCAATATATTTTATTTTATTGTCAGCAGATTTATCAAAGACATTGTTAAATAAATATGCTCTGCCGTTATTGTCCGAAACAGCTTTGTAAACAGCGCAGTCCTTTTCATTATATCCGATAACGGTTGCTCTGTTTACCGGAATGCCATTACTGATCACGCTGATCTTGATTCGGTCTGTCAGGGTCATACCGAAAACACCATCGGTCGGCAACTTGATAACAGTGCTGGAACCTGAGCTATCAATGCTTGATGATAACGCTGAAAGAGATTTCAAGCTGCATGAAGATACCCAGTTCTTGTTGTCATTCCACTCACCGATATATTTATTGCTTTCATCAATAACAATACTTTCACCGACATTCTCATTCGATATCCCGTCTTCAAGACAAGAAATAATATTTGAATTGAAGCTATTATAATAAGAATATGACACCGTTGATTTTTTTTCTTTATCTGTCATTAACGCTTTACCGGAATAATTGAAAAATTCAACAAAATCATCAATTAAATTCGGAGATTTATTATAACTATGATCATAATATGCGGTGTTGTTCCCACAACTTTGCGAGCAGGTGGATAGATTGTCATTATAATGATTGAACTCTTTTTGAGGAGTATATTTCGGGCATAATATCGAAAAGGTTATACACATAAGAATAAACATAGCTGCAACAGATGAGATACGCTTGTAATTCAAACGACTGCGTTTAGCAGTTGTCTGTGTTAGATTATATTTTGCGATTCTTTCGAGTGTCTTAGCTTTCAAACTTTCATCCGGCTTTATATTGTCCAGCGATTTCAAACTTTCCTTGATTAATAAGCCCAACGAATCGTCATGTTTCATCTTTACTCCTCCTTTCAAGTATTTTCTTTATTAATTTTCTTGCTCGCGTAAGAGCTGTACGTATAGCTCCATCGCTTCTGCTTAACATATCAGCGATTTCATTTGTGGAATATTGTTCGTAATAGAACAGATAAATTACCTGATGGTATTTATCGGGCAGCTCCAGAATATAATCTGCAATTCCTGCATGGTATGGGTCGGAAGCGCTGCTGATGAAATTCTCGTCCAACTGGACATCATTGCGACGACTGGCGGTATTCTTCATGGTTTTACATTGGTTTATTGTAACTCGGATAAGCCATGCTTTTATATGTTCTTCATTTTCAAACGGGTCGGTATCATCTTTATTGTTTAATTTTAAATGCAGCTTGAGAAATACATCCTGGTATGCATCTTCGGCATCATATTGGTGCTTCATGTTAATGATGCACAGGTGATAAACCATGTCCGAGTATCTGTCAATAAGTGCTGAGATGTCAGAACATATATCACTGCGGAGGTCTGCGTCAGGGGAGACGCCACCTTTTGGCATACCTTTTCCTCCGTTCATATATAATACAATTTAAAAGGTTAAAATGTTACACTCTTTAATAAAATATTTGAGAATTATCGAAAAATTCAATATCGCCGCATTTTGGATTTTATGCGGCGACAAAAATTCTATTTTAAATACATCACTTAAATATACAAATATATCATTTTGATATATTAAGTAAGTTCATCTCACTGAGGATGTAAATTACATAATCGGGTTGGAATGAACTAAGTTCAGCTGTGTCAAATCCAAATTCCCACATCTGTTTCATCAGAGTTTTATTACAGCGTTCGGCAATATAATCAAACATCATTACGGAATATGAGTCGCGGAGAATTAAAACATCCGGTTTTCCCTCACCATCGGGATTCTGAAGAAGGTGCTCATATGTCGGCTCATCGGTAATCCTAATCTCACCCTCGCGGAATTTAGCGAAGTTGATTGGGGTATCAAATTTTGGGTTCGCGAAGGTTGTAAGCTCATGGAACAGGGTGTTATCCATTGCCAGATCGAAATACAAATCGCCAAGCTGACGGTATACATTTTCAAAACCGAAGTCTTCCATTGATCTCGGTGAAGCTGCTGGGAACTTTTCTGCAATCTTGTTCATTAAGGCAGTATAACCGAAGAAAGCACCGTATTCGGTCCAGTGGCTATCAGTGTTATGGTAGATGGAAAATTCGTCGTTCTTATGTTCGGTCAAAACTTCAGTCAGATCAAATACTGTTGCACCGCCTGCTTCAAGGCTTTCCGCAACCTGCTCACGCAAAGTTATACCATCAGGCCTTTCAATCCCCTCGGGCATGTATTCGGGGTAGATTGTATTTGGATTGGGAACCAAGATATATATCAATTTCGCACCGTTACAATTTTGTTCAAGCCAGTCAACACGTTGCTGAGTTTTATTTGTCAGTGCAGCTTTTTCGGAATCATTGAACAATACAGATTTTAAGTATTGAGTTCGTGTATTGGTGAAGAACAGCCAGAAATCCTTGCCAACCCATACATAATTGGCGAACTCAGATTCTTGTACCGGACGGTATTTTGCAGTTTCTTCTACAGCTTCGCTAAGATTTTTACCGTCAGATTTTGCATAAATTTTTATATCCCAAGGAGAGGTTGAACTTTTGGGAGTAACCTCAAAGAAATAATTGCCTTCTGCTGATTTTGTTGATAATAGAAGTTTGTCCTTGTATTCAACATAAATTGTCGCTCCTTCTTCACAGTTGCCGGAAAAGACTGCTCTGCCCTTTTCAACAACTCTTGTTTCAACTACAGAAGGAGTCTCAGTTGTTTCAAGAGTATTGTCATATTTGAACATTTCGCTGAAGGCTACGTCGCTCTCAGTGTCAAAGGATTCGCTCTGATCATTTTCAGATGATGATTTACTTTCTGTGCCAGCAGGCTGACAGGATGCCAGGAGCGGAAAACATAAAAGAATAAAGAGTAAAAATGCAAAAACCTTTTTCATTTGGGAGCCCCCATGCTTTAATTTTTATTTATTAAGCTATGTTAGACAATATTGTTGTTTTTATGATATGAAAAATAGTGCTCTTCATAATTGTATTAGCACCATAAATAAACATACCGAAGTAAAACAACGTCTAATTATGCTTATACTATACAATGTTTTGCATTTGAATTGAGCCAATCAATAATAAAATCGAATCTTTCTTTCGTCAATCCATGACCACCTCGATATCTCTTGTGGTATAGGTGGTTTAAAGCATTAAGCTCTGCATAAGCCGGGCTGGCTTTTTCAACGATATAAGTCGCATCTCTTGAATATTTATCATCTTCCGCAGAAACAATAAGTAGCCGTCTTGGTGCAATACATGATACCAAATTGAATATATCATATTTGCTATGGAAGTTCGGAATTACACTCGCCATTTCAATCCCTACATAGTTTAACATTCGATTTTCATAAGTACAAGCGCTGCCGCTTGCACAGCTAAAAGCTATTCGTTCATCAACCGCAGAAAGAAATAAAACAGTATTCCCGCCATATGAATGTCCAAGTGTGCCAATATTTTTGTTATCGACATAAGTAAACCCAGAAAGTAAAGTAATCCCATTTATAGCATCATTAAGCACTTTTTTCATCAAGCAATCGCCTTTTATGATACGATAGCACATTTCATTATAATGCTGTAAAAAGTTGCCATCGTCTGAAAGGGGTTCCGTTCCATGTGCATTTTTGCGTCTTTCTTCAAAGCATATCGAATCAGGAGCCAACACAACAAATCCCTTTTTCGCCAGTTCAGGACCGAAAGCTTGCAAGGGATTTCCAGTTAAACCGCAAACTTCGCTCTTTCCTAAATGACGTTCACCATTGTGTTGATGATTGATAAGAATTGCGGGATTTTTGTCAAGTATATCCGGAAGCAAAAGAAAAGCAATGACTTTGTCTTCGTAAGAATCATACTCTATTAAATGTCTTGTATATCCACTTTCCTTTGTAGAGTCCAGCAGTCTGTACTCAATATGAGGTATGATATTAGGACATGTAATTCCAATTGCTTCTGTTATCTCATTTCTTAAATTTGCCATGTTAACCACCTTGCTTAATATAAAATATTAGCACTTCATAATATCCAACAAATACGAATATTTGTTGTTCTAATACTATCTCGTATAGATGTCCATGTCAAGTTTATGAAAATCATACAAATATAGGCTCACGTTTTTGATATTGCTTGATTTTGCAGTCTATAAATCTTGTTGCACTATGGACGATTATATTCTTTGCTTTCACAGTTTCCTTATCAGCTTTAAAATTCTGAAGCCATTTGAACCAATGAATATAGTTTGCAAGGTATTTCGTTGAAACTCCGTTAAACGGTCTTAACCAGCCTTTAAACAAGCTATGCAAGCTATTGATGTGTGAAATATGGTATATGCCGTTTTTATGGTGTCCCCTCTTAATTTGAATATGCTCAATATTCTGATTTTTTGAAAACTGTATATAGCTTTTGTGAGAGTCCGTGCATATGATAGAGCCATCGACCAGGTGTTCTCCGTATAAACGTTCAAGGTCTTTAGAACGTATCCTGCTTTTGCAAACCATTTCCATAATAATATTGTTGTTTCTATCAATCGCAGTGGCGATGCAAACTTGTTCATTACTGATACCACGTTTGCTTACTTCCTTGCCCCTTTTGCGAGATTTTCGTGGCATAGTAAAACCGCTTTTCCGCTGGTTTCCCTTAAAGCTTTCTGCAACAAAGGTTTCATCCATCTCTACAACCCCAGACACATCACCGATACCCATATATATTCTTATTGCATCAAGTATTTTGTGCCTCATAAAGAATGAAGTCTTTACTCCAACACCTACTATGGATGCACTCTTTCTTATTGAGTAGCCGAGGAGGATACACTTGGCATATTCAAGCCATTTAACTAAAGGCAGTTTTGAATTTGCAAGAGCAGATAACGAAAAATCATTAAAGGTTTTGCCACAGTTCTTGCACCTAAAGCGTTGACGACCATTAAGCTTGCCATGTTTTATAATACTTTCAGCCTTACAGTATGGACATACAGGGCCACTTGCAAACCTTGATTCTCTACAATCTTTCGGCAAATTACGGGTCAATGTGCTTATTGCCATGATTTCACCAATGTAATTGAACAAATCATGTAGGTCATGCTCGGCTAACGAGGCTATATCTGTCTTAATTGCTGTTATTGTTGGCATAATACCACTCCTGACGATGATAGTGGTACAATTATACTACAAACCGAACAAATGTTCAATTAACAACAATTATATCTAACAGAGCTATTTATTAAAATAATTGCTTTCCTTATCAAGCCCACTAAATCCCTGTTGTCTTAAAACCTCATATGCAGCAATTGCCGCAGCGTTTGACAAATTGAGGCTGCGCAGTGAATTTAACATCGGAATCCTTACACAGCGTTCGGGTTTTGATGTGAGCAGTGGTTCAGGCAGTCCTTTGGTTTCTTTGCCGAACAGAAGAAATACATTTCCGCCATAATTAATATCAGAATAACATTTCGCAGCTTTAGTTGTGAAATAATAGAAGCTACCATCAGGATATTTATTAAATAGTTCTTCAATGCTGTCATAATAATAAAGCTCAAGCTTGTCCCAGTAGTCAAGCCCTGCTCTTTTCAGCTTAGAGTCTGTAATTATAAATGCAGTCGGACGAATGATATGGAGCGCTGCATCTGTAACTGCACAGGTCCTTGAGATATTACCGGTATTCTGAGGTATTTCAGGTTCGTGAAGCACTATATTAAGCTTAAACATGAAAAAATCCTTTTGTTTGAACGTTATCGGCTATATTATATAATATTTAGAAGCCAAATGCAATTAATTTTACAAAAACGACTACTATTTTTTTATTTCATATGTTATAATACACCTTGATTATTTGAAATAAAAATATATTGCGTCATTCGGGCTATTTTTCGATCGAAAAAACACCTTCAAAGCGATCAAATTGAGTCGCATTCGGTTTGGGAACCCCGTTAGATTTCAGAACGGAAGGAAAAACCCGCCCAAGAGCGGTAAACAAATTTATGCCTTGAAAGGCGTGGAGGTTAGCGTGATGAATGTTGGAATTAAGGACACATATATGCGTACCTCCGCTGAATTAACAAACAAATTTATGCCTTGTAAGGCGTGGAGGTTATATTGATAATGGGATTGATTCAAAAAATATTCGGTTCATACAGCGACCATCAGGTAAAAAAGCTGAAGGTCATAGCAGATAAGATAGAAGCATTGAGCGAAAAATATGCAGCAATGGACGAGACAACACTAATACAGCAGACAGAAATCTTAAAGAGCAGACTTACGAACGGCGAAACCCTCAACGATATTTTGCCGGATGCTTTTGCTGTTGTAAGAGAAGCATCAACCCGTGTGCTTGGTAAAAGACACTATTACTGTCAGTTGCTTGGTGGTATTGTAATACATCAGGGACGAATCGCAGAGATGAGAACCGGCGAAGGTAAAACCCTTGTTGCTACCCTTCCGGCATACCTTAATGCGTTAGCTGGAAACGGTGTACACATTATTACTGTCAACGATTATCTTGCAAAGCGTGACAGCGAGTGGATGGGTAATATATACAGGTATCTGGGGATGTCGGTCGGTCTTATTGTAAACGGACTTACACCTGACGAACGCAGGATTGCATATAATGCGGATATCACCTACGGAACAAACAACGAATTCGGATTCGATTATTTGCGTGATAATATGGTAATATATAAAGAAAGCATGGTCCAGAGAGGTCATAACTTTGCAATCGTCGATGAGGTTGACTCAATCCTTATAGATGAAGCAAGAACACCCCTTATTATATCCGGTCAGGCTGAAGAGAGTACCCCGCTTTACGGTCAGGCTGACAACTTTGTCAAACACCTTCGTCTGTTTAAAATCAAAGAGCTTGATGCTAAAGAGCATCATGATAATATCGATGCGGATTATATAGTTGACGAAAAAGCAAGGACCGCAGTGTTCACGACTCAGGGCATCAAAAAAGCTGAGAGCGCTTTCCATGTTGAAAATCTTGCAGATCCTGAAAATGCAACGCTTATGCACCACCTGACCAATGCAATTCGTGCGAGAGGTGTTATGCAGACTGATGTCGATTATGTTATCAAGGATGGCGAGGTGTTTATCGTCGATGCATTCACCGGTCGTATTATGGTAGGCAGACGCTATTCTGATGGTTTGCATCAGGCAATCGAAGCCAAGGAAGGCGTAAACATCAGACGCGAGAGTAAGACTTTTGCAACAATAACCTTCCAAAACTATTTCAGAATGTATAAAAAGCTCTCCGGCATGACAGGTACAGCACTTACAGAAGAAGATGAATTCCGTGAGATTTATTCTCTCGATGTTGTAGTCATTCCGACAAATAAACCTATGATCCGTCTGGATCAGAACGATCTTGTTTACCGTAACCAAGCAGGAAAGTATAAAGCGATAATTGAGCAGATAAACGAATGCAAGAAAAAAGGGCAGCCGGTGCTTGTCGGTACTGTTTCAATCGAAAAATCCGAATATCTTTCAAAGCTGCTGATTAAGCAGGACATAAAACATACGGTTCTTAATGCGAAATATCATGACAAGGAAGCAGAAATTATTGCACAGGCTGGTATGTTCGGAAGTGTAACAATCTCGACAAACATGGCAGGCCGTGGTACTGATATCATGCTTGGCGGTAATAGCGAATACCTCGCTAAGAGCAAGCTTCGTGCAGAGGGCATGGATGAGCATATGATATTTGAAGCATCGGGTTATGGTCAGAACGACGATGCAGATATTATCACTGCAAGAGTAAGATATAAAGAATTATTTGAGAAATACGAAGCAGAGATAAAGATCGAAGCCGAAAAAGTTAAAGCTGCAGGCGGTCTTTTCATACTAGGCACAGAACGACACGAAAGCCGTCGTATTGATAATCAGTTGCGTGGCCGTGCAGGACGTCAGGGCGATCCCGGCGAGAGCAGGTTCTTCCTTTCACTTGAGGATGATCTGATGCGTTTGTTCGGCTCAGAACGTATTGGCAGCTTAGTTGAAAAACTGGGTCTTCCGGAGGACCAACCTATCGATGCCAAAATGCTTTCCAACTCAATCGAAACAGCTCAGAAACGGCTTGAAGGTACAAACTTTGAGCGTCGAAAGAACGTTCTCAGTTACGATGATGTTATGAATCAACAGAGAACTCTTATTTACAAACAGCGCCGTGATGTTCTTGACGGTGCAAACCTAAAAGATAAAATTCTTGATATGATAGATTTTTATGTAACAAGCGGGCTTGATCTGTATGCCGCAAGCGAGCTTCCTGATGATTGGAATACCGATGCTCTCAGAGGTTATTATTACGGTGTTCTGACAACCGACGATGACTTTAAATATACACGTGAAGAAAGAGATACGATATCACGCGAAAGCGTTCATGATATGTTGTTTGAAAGAGCAAAGGAACGTTATGCTCAGAAGGAAGAGCTGTTTACATCCGAAAGAATGCGTGAAATCGAACGTATTATATTGCTGCGTAACGTTGATCGCAGATGGATAGATCATATAGATGCAATGGATGATCTTGTGTCAGGAATCGGGCTACGCGCTTATGCACAGCATAATCCGATAACCGAATACAAGATTGAAGGCTCGAATATGTTTGAGGAAATGTCAGCTTCGATAAAAATTGAAACTGCAAGAATGGTTATGACAGTTGTTTCGAAGGATAGAATGGAACGCAGCCAGGTTATGAAGGTTTCAACTGCAACACAAGGACCGAAAGGCGAAAAGGTTGTCAAGGCACCAACAAGAAAGAAAGAAAAAATAGGTGTAAATGACCCCTGTCCCTGCGGAAGCGGACTAAAATATAAAAAATGTTGTATGGGTAAGGACATAAATAAAAATTAATAATATTGAGGATAAAATTTGAAAGATTAATCTTTCAAACTATGGGTTTGTGTCTTCTGCACCATTGACATGGAGTAAATCAGGCTTTATCAGAATGACACAATCCCCACTCACTATATAAGGAATATTATAGTTATGGGATTCGGAATTTGCTTTTTTGCAAACACATTGCTGCTTTTTGATATATTCGGGACAGAAGTTTTTGCTTTTGCCTTGTTCGGCTATGGCTTTGCTTTGTTGATGGCATCAGATCGAAGATTCAAGCTCGGAGCATTGTTTGCCGGACTTGCCATAACCCCATCATTGTTTAAACTTTTCAATACAACAAGAATAATTGACTTGTCAAATGAACCTGAGCTGAACCTGATTATTCATATAGCGATTTCTGTTTTCATGCTTCTGATGTACTCAGTGCTCTTTATCGGAGTGAAGAAAATCGCAGCCGAAGGCGGAGATCTGAAGTTATCAAAGCAAAGCAGTTGGGTAATGCGCATTACCTTTACTGTATTGATTTTGTACAGCACAGCGCAGATTCTGAGTCTTGAATTTTTCAATGTCGATTCATCTGTTCTTTCTGCGCTTGGGATAACACTTATACTCAGGTATATTATGCTAATAATCAACACAGTATATCTTTATTTCTGTTATGCAACAATAACAACACCACAGCTTCTTAAAAAAGAACAGAAATCAGATATTGAATATGAATTAAAGCAAAAAAAGAAAAAGGAGAAAAACGATTCAGAAGAGGAGTAAAAACATTGAAATCTATAGAAAAGAACAATAAAAACAAAATTCTGTCTCCACTAATATTATTTGGGCTTGCATTTTTCATTCTGCCGAACTTTGAGATTTTTGATTTTATGCCTGACTTGATCGGGTTTATACTTCTATATTTTTCGCTTGAAAGAATAGCAGAGTTTGATAGCAGGACCGAGCAGGCCCGTAAGTTGATGTTGTGGTTTTCGTTGATTTCGGGTGTAAGAATTATTGTTGCATTAACTTCGCTGAGTTTTAGTGATAGCAGTGATACAATGACAGTTATTACAATCTTTGCAATTTGCGAAGGGATTTTGTTCTTTATCTTAGCAAATAATTTCTTTGAGGGACTTTCATATACATTGACACGCAATGAATCCGGAAATGCAATCAAGACGGTTTCTGATGCGAAATTTATTACAATGTTTTTCGGGTTCACCAAAATCGGGTTAAATCTGATACCTTCTCTCTTTGCAATCCTTGAAGTTGATAAATATCAGACCCAAAATTTACAGTATTTTCAGGAACTTGAACAAATTCAGAATCTTGCTATGTTACTTTGCATAACTATATCCCTGATTTTCGGCATTTACTGGTTTTCAGTAATATTAAAATTCTACAATACACTCAGGAAAGACGACGAATTCATCCGGTTTGTATCCGAACGGTATGAAAATGAGATAGCAAAAAATACAAAATACCTTGCAAAAAAGCATTATATGGTTGCAAAAATTACAGGACTTTTGTCAATAATTTTTCTGTTTACAGTACAGATTGATGGGCAGCTGCTGATGCCTGAATTTATCAGCGGTGCTTTAGTCGTTTTTACAGCAATTATACTGATCCAAGCTTATAAAAAGTACAGCATTCATCCATTGATCGGAGCAAATAAAAACATTTGGATTGCAGCAATAGTACTGACTGCGATACAGGTAGCAGCTTATTTCTACAGACTAACTCTCACTATGGAGATATATGTAAAAATGAGTTGGCAAGAAACTCTGCTTCTTGCTTTATTTTCCGCTGCAACCGGGCTGTTGCTTGCATATATCTGGTTGAACCTGCAAATTGGCTTCAGGCAGGCAGAAGAAGAACTTTATAACGTTAATTTGAAAAATCGGTATGAGTGGCAGAAATATACCGCAATCGGTTTTATATTGCTCAGAACAATAACACTTGCGGCACCACCGGCGAGAAAATATCTCGGTGGGTTTGAGATCGTATTTTTGATTGCATGGATTGTGACATATATGTGGTATTTAAATAAAACCAATAATGAATAACAATATTATAATTCGAAAAAGTCCAACAATCGAAGACTTTTTTCGAATTGCGATGAAATTCATGGTTTTATCACAAAGAAGAAAATTAAACTTGAAAGGAAATTATCAGTCAACAGACGGATAATCAAAATATAATGTGCGGACTTATCGGTATATTCGGTAAAATTACAGATGATGAAATAAAAACTGTGGAAAAGATGTCGAACTCAATCAGACATCGCGGTCCCGACTGGTCAAATACCTGGTCGGACGAAAAGGTCTGCTTTGGTTTCAGAAGACTTTCGATCATCGATCTTGAGGGCGGAAACCAGCCTTTTGAAGCTGAGTTTGACAATTGCACCTATGTCGCAGTTTACAACGGTGAGGTTTACAACTACCTTGAGCTGAAGGCTGAGCTTGAAAAAGACGGAATTGTATTCAAAACGAACAGCGAAATTGAAGTCATGCTTGCGATGTATCATAAATCAGGAGCCGACTTTGTCAAAAGGCTTCGCGGTATGTTTGCATTCCTTATATATGACAAACAAAAAGGCACCTTATTGGCTGCGAGAGATTCGTTTGGAATCAAGCCGATGTATTATATCAAGCATGACAACAACATCGTATTTTCAAGTGAAATGAAGGCTTACCTTTTTGATGATGGATACGACGAATTCAAGGTTGACCGCCGTCAGCTTCAGCATTATCTTACATTCCAGTATGTTACTGAACCCGATACAATCTGCGGAGATATTAAAATACTCTCCAAAGGCTCATACATGCTTTGCACCGGAGACGGTGAAACTATAACCGAATACAACCGCTATATTTTCAAGCCTGATAAAAGCATTTCGTACGATGAAAAGAAAAAACGCCTCAGAAAAGCAATTGAAAGCTCGGTTGAATATCATCTGCTTTCAGATGTTCCGGTCGGGTCTTTCCTGTCCAGCGGTATTGATTCAGCGATTATAACAGCTGTTGCAAGCCGATTGTCTCCCGGTCTTAAAGCATTCACAGTCGGATTCGATGTCGAGGGTTATTCCGAACTGGAAAATGCAACTCAGATATCAAAACATCTCAATATCGAGCATGTCAAGCTGCAATGTACTCTCGATGATTTCGTAGCAAATTATGAAAATGTAATATATCACCTTGATTCACCCGTTGCCGATCCATCAACAGTTGCAATATATTTGATTTGTCGGACAGCCGGAAGTCAGGTAAAGACGGTTTTGTCAGGTGAAGGCTCGGATGAATTGTTCGCCGGATACAGACAGTATTCGGATTCGATACCGACAAGCAAAATATTCAGACTTCCCAGACCTATTAAAGACATTCTCGGCTTCCTCGCAAAAATACTACTCGACAATGTAAAGGGTAAGGGACTTATTACAAGAGGAATAACACCGGTTGAAAAGCGTTTCGTCGGCAATTCTTTTGTGTTCGTTGAAAAAGACAAGCCGAAAATTTTGAACGGTTATGACAGTTCGATTAATTTTACGGAACGCACAGCAGAAATTTATTCGCAAAGCACTGAATACTCACAGCTGTTGAAAATGCAGCACTGCGATCTGCATACATGGTTGGCAAGTGATATTCTTGTAAAAGGCGACAGACTTAGCATGGCACATTCGCTTGAGGTACGTGTTCCCTATCTTGACCGTGAGGTATTTGAAGCCGCAAGCGTTCTTTGCGATAATGAAAAATTGTCGCATGACACAACAAAATATATACTACGTGATGCTTTCTCAGATTTAATAAATCATGAAACGCTTGTTCGTCCAAAGCTCGGATATCCGGTGCCCGTCAGAAAGTGGTTAGGGGATGAGCTGTATGAGTGGGCAAAGGACATAATAAAAAATTCAACTGCCGATGAATATATAAATACTGTTGAAGCACTGAAGTTGCTTGAGCTTCACCGCAGCGGAAAGCGTGATTTATATCACCAAATATGGGTTATACTTGTGTTTATCACCTGGTATAAGCTTTATGTTACCGATTCGGAAGAAACGAGAAAATTAAGAGGATAAATCTCTTTTTATAAAATATCTATATTTTTGAGAGGAACATTATGAAAAAATTAGCACTATTACTTGCACTCCTTATAATAGCAACCACTATTATCGGCTGTACTCCGGGTGATACGACATCGGGTGATGACAGCTCATCAAATACCAGTAAGTCTGAAATGGGCGGTGATGCAAAGGAAATTGTTGAAGCAATTGATAATACCTTAAAGTATGTTGTCAACAGAGGAGAGGGTTACGAGAGAAAAAATATTATAAACGGTGATAAATATACTCTCAACACAGACCCTTCCGACACATATCCCGATGACGGCAAAAAGCTGACCGATACCGTTATTGCAAAAGCAGGTTCGGACTATGCTGCATCCGAATGGATTGGATTTGTTGCAAAAAAAGAAATTGAAATTGTTGTTGAATTAAATAAACAGACGAGCGAGCTTGCTGAGTTCGGTATCAATATTCTTTATGATATGAGTAACGGCCGCAGCGCTCCTAAATATGCGGATTTTTATGTTTCGCTTGATGGAACTGATTATGTAAAAGTCGGTTCATCTGTTGCAACTAACGATTATTCAAGCGGCACTGTATTCACCCATCTTGTAAAGCTCCAGAAGGGTGTTGATGCAAAGTATGTAAAGGTTGTTTTAAGCGGAATAACAACAAACTGGGTACAGATTGACTCCTTCCAGGCGTATATATATGAAGAAGCAGCACCGGTTGAAACGGTTGATCAGGAATATTACGAAAACGAGCCGCTTCCTGAGGATGTCAGCGAGACATACTGGGATTCATCAGAATCCGATTATGAAAAATATCAGAATATGATCAGCGGACTTTCCCAGAGAGTATATTTACTCTCACCGTTGCTTGAAAATTTAAAAACAGAGTATTTTAATACTCCGGCATCGAGCAAGCTTCTAACAAACGGAAAAAAAGGCAACACTAATTATGCTAACCCCGAATATTTCCATATGACAAAGGGAATGAGCAGAGATATTGTGTTTGAGCTTGATAATTTGTCATCTCTCGACGGCATCAAGGTTGGTATGTATGTTCAGCAGGGATCAGGAATTTCTCTGCCGACAAGTGTTGCGGTTTCTCTGTCTGAAAACGGCAAGGACTGGCAACAGGTTTTCTATGGAATACCGACCAACCCCAATAATATCGATAGCAACAGGCTTGATTTTTCAGGCAGCTTTGGCGATGCATATAAAGCAAAATTCGTTAAGGTTTCGTTTACTATTCCCGTGCATATTTGGATTGACGAAATTGAAATATACGGAACAGAGAAAATAACCTCCGAAACAAAAACAATTGTACCGGATGAAAAAGTTATTATAGGTGAAGGCGAATATCCGTCACCCGATGTTATCGGCGGCTCAGAAAATATTATGCTAACCTATACATTCAAGACCGAAAATCCTTCGGCCGGATTGAACACAAAAGACGAATTACTTCCGTATGTCGCATATTTTGACAAAGAAAATGTTATGAAAGATATGTTCTTTGACAGCTTTCTGTTCCTGCCATGTATGACAATATGCCCGTCAGGTGGCGTACTGTATGCAAAAAATGATCAACCGTCATTTGCAACCGACTGGCAGGCATTCGAGGATGACCTTTTTACGGATGACAACAATGTTGAGGCATTGAACGCTGCTGTTGGAGAAGCAAAAACTCAGCTTGGAATTGATGACTACAAAGCAAAAATTTATTTCTCGATTTTCAGCACTGTTGCCACACAGAAGGATTTCGGTGATATTGACAGTGACGGTATATCTGAGGACTTCTCTGATGTTGAAAACAGAAAGAAAGCTATCAAATGGTGGATTGACAAGCTGATTGCAAGATATGAAGAAGAAAATTACGATAACCTTACACTAAATGGCTTCTATTGGTATCATGAAGCACTTGAAACTTCGGATCCCGATGAATACGATGTAATCAAATTCACAGTAGATTATCTCCATTCGATGAATTATTATATAATCTGGATTCCTTATTATCAAGCATCAGGATTCACAGAGTGGTCAAAGGTTGGCTTTGATATGGCAAACATGCAGCCTAACTATATGTTTATTGCTGACTCAACCGAACAAATCGTATATGACAATGCAAAGCTCACAAAACAACTCGGCATGGGTGTAGAAATCGAAATTGATGGCAAGACCTTCAGTCAGGATGAGTATTACGCACGTTATATGAGCTATTTGCGTATCGGGGTTGAAACCGGATACATGAATTCGATAAAGATGTATTATCAAGATGCAGGTCCGGGTATTTTCTACAGTGCGTATAAATCGACAAATCCCAAGCTCAGAGCAATATATGACCTGACCTACCAGTACGCAAAGAAAACGCTTACTCTTGGAGTCGGTGATCTTGAACAGACCGAGTTCACAACAGCTAAGGATACAGAGCTTATAAATTCAATCAGAAGCAGCTCAACAGGGTATGTGTTGACCGAGCTTGACCTGAATCCCAAATACGGCAAGGTTAAACTTACTTCAAACGGCAGTTTCACATATATTCCTCTTGAAGGCTTTGTCGGAACCGACAGCTTCTTTGTTAAGGTCACCACAGGTGTATCAAATGAAGTAATCGAGATCAAGGTAAATGTAGAATAAATAATACAAAATGTAGGGCGGGGGCTTGCTCCCGCCACATTTGTTTTTGACACCGTTTTTTGTTTTTCAAAATTAACCATCCCCCTCGATTTTTTGACCGGTTTCATTGTGATTTGCCTGTACCCACTACTTTCGATGCTACAACTATAACATGAAAAACACTAAAAATCGTTCGGATTTTGACCGGTATTAAAACGACCGTATAATCCGATCCATATGTTTATTTATAAACAAGGGCGACCACATCGCCCCTACTTTTCTACGGAATATAGCAATGATTTCATGTTCTATATGCCATAGCAAATAAATATTTTTCTTGATTCTTTATAAAAACCCAACCCATAACCAATGGGTATAAATACATACTAAAATAGAATAAAATGAGGCTTATGAATGAATCTGAACCTATTATTGCTGATATAATTATACGAGGTATTAGCGTGAAAATTAAGTTAACATAGATATGAAGATAACTTGTTTCACGCTTCGAAATTCTTGAAAAATGGGACCCAGTCCATTTTTGTCGGCAAAGCCGACGTAAGAATTTCATTTACTATTTGTGCGACCGCTACGCGGCAGAATGGAGATTGTTATGATAACTGCCGCTGCAAACGCCCATAACAAACCGCTGATGAATTTCTTTTGTTCTGAAGGCAACTGTCTGTAATTAATAAAATAAGTAAATAGTATAGCAAAATTCACCGCTGGAATCCAAACCAATTTTTTTTGCATTTTCAAACTGACATGCTTTTTCAGTGCAATCAGTCCTTCTGATATAAAATAATGTTTTTATTTCGGCGGGGGTTTGCTCCCGCCCATATGTTTATTACACCTCTTCGCTGTATCAAGCATTTCCTTCAGTGCATGCGATGTCGCGAGGTTTCGTATGTCATCTCTGCTTCTCGTGCCCGTGCCAAGCGACAGCATTTTTGTGTATATAACTTCTTTTGTTGCGATACCGACAAAGACCGTGCCGACCGGTTTTTCGAGAGTTTCTCCGTCAGGCCCTGCAATCCCTGTTATTGATACGGCTATATCCGCACCTGACAGCTGCAATGCACCCGCTGCCATTTCTTCAGCTGTTTGTTCGGATACCGCGCCATATTTTTCGAGTGTTACTTCGCTTACGCCAAGCATCTTTGTTTTAATTCTATTTGCGTAACAGCATACACCCGCTTCGAACACAGCCGATGCGCCGGGAACAGAGGTTAATCGCTGTGAAATTAAACCTCCTGTACAGCTTTCTGCGGTTGCAATTTTTATTTGCTTATCAATACAATACTTAACAAGCGCCTCTTCGAGACCTTTCACATCAATACCGTAACAATATTCGCCTGTCTGCCTAAGAACCTGTTCTATCATTTTGTCAACCGCTATTTCTGCGGCTTTTTTTGTTTCTGCCTTTGCTGTAACACGGAGCTTGACTTCGTTGTTGTCGACATAAGGAGCGATTGTCGGATTTGTTGAGCTTTCCATCAGATCCTTCAGCATTGCTTCAAGCGAAGATTCACCGATGCCGAAATAACGTATGTTCTTTGAAAACAGAATGCAGTCGGACTTCTTTTGAAGATACGGTGAAACATAATTATTAAACATAGGAATAAGCTCTCTCGGTGGACCGGGAAGCATTATAATAGTTTTTGTTTCGGTTTCAACGCAAAGACCGGGCGCTGTTCCGAATTCGTTTTCAAAGAAAAATGAATTTTCAGATCGCATTACCTGAGAAATGTTGTTGTCTGTCATCGGGCGGCCGAACTTTTCAAAAATGCCTTTTAATTTATTTAATGCCGCTTCATCGACAAACGATTTCAATCCTAACAGTTCAAAAACAGTATTCTTTGTTATATCATCATAAGTCGGGCCAAGTCCTCCGGTCAGAAACAACATATCTGAACGGTCAAGAGCTGTTTTTATCGTATCACGCAGTCTTTTTTTATTATCTCCAACAACGGTGTGATAAAATATATTAATGCCAAGTAACGAGACATTGCGTGAAATGAAAGCGGAGTGAGTGTTGAGAACGTCACCGAGCAAAAGTTCTGTGCCTACGCATATAATTTCAGCGTTCATTTTTATTTTTCCCTCTAATCATTGTATATTTATATATTTCATATTTAAAAATGCATTTTCGACCAACTTATCAACATCAATTTTTTGTTCTTCTGCCAATGCTTCTTCAATTGTAGGTCGAATATTTGGATGTCTGGGTGTAAACACAGTGCAGCAGTCTTCATAAGGTAGTGACGATGTTCCAAATGTATCAATTTTTCTCGATATCGATACTATTTCTTCTTTATCAAGTCCGATGCATGGGCGGAATACCGGAATGTTACATACATTGTCGATTACAACAATTGACGGCATTGTCTGGCTTGCTACCTGACCGATGCTCTCACCTGTGATTATTGCTGATGCTGCGGCTTCTGTCGCCACCTTTTCCGCAAGCCGCATCATGAAGCGTCGCAGTAAAATTGTTGTCATCTCAGAGTCGCATTTCTGATATATTTCCTCCTGGATTTCGGTAACGGGAACAGCATACAATCTGATTCTACCACTATACAATGCTATCTTTCCGGCAAGCATCTGTACTTTTTGCCATGCAAGCTCGCTTGTGTAGGGAGGACTTTCAAAGTATACGCAGTCAAGGCTTACTCCTCTTTTTGCAATCATATAGCCTGCAACCGGCGAATCTATACCACCCGAAAGCAGAAGCAGTGCTTTGCCGTTTGTGCCGTTAGGCATACCGCCGGCACCCTTTTCACCGCCTGAATGAATAAATGCACTTTTATCGCGAATTTCAATGAATACAACCGCTTCGGGATTATGAACATCAACAGATAGGTTTGACATGGTTTCAAGAACAATACCGCCTATTTCCGTACAGATTTGCGGTGAATTCAATGGAAAAAGCTTGTCGCTTCTTCTTGCTTCGCATTTGAAGGTTCGTGCGTTTCCGATAAGCTCATGAAGATTTTGCTTCACAACATCGCTTATCGCATCCATATCCTTTTCGGTTTCATAAGCAGTGCAGACAGATACAATCCCGAAAACCTTTTTCATCAGCTCTCGCGCCGCATAAATGTCAGCTCCGTTTTCAGCTCTTATGCAAAGAGTGGATTGAGCATATTCAAATGTGAAATTACCGCTGCTTTTCCGCTCGAGCTGCTTAAGAAGAAATCTGGTTCTGCTCATAAGACACTCATCAAAGAATTTGCGGTTCTGCCCTTTTAAAACTATCTCACCGTATTTTAATAATAAAATCTGATTCATCTGTTTACCCTTCCGGCATTCATACTATATTTACGAATAATTGTATTTAACTCATCACAAAGTCTGTCAATCTCAGCTTTTGTATTTGTATAGCTTAAAGATATGCGTATTGTGCCTTCGGCTTGTGGTTTTGACAGCCCGAATGCTGTCAGCACGCGACTTTCGCGTTTTTTCTGCGAACAGGCAGAACCGCTCGAAACACAGATATTAACCGACGAAAGGTAATTCAAAGCAACCTCACTGCGTACTCCCTCGAGCGATATACTGACAATGTTTATTGAGGGGTTTTGAGGGATGTTTATTGATACACCAATAATATTATTAAGCCTTTCGATTAAATAATAACGAAGCTCTGCAATATATTGCTTTCTTTCATGAGAGCCTGCCCATTCTTCGACTGCGGCTGCAAAAGCAGCGATTGCCGGCATAGGCTCGGTGCCTGAATGCAGCCCCATCTCCTGACCACCGCCATCAATCAAAGAATTGATACGGATGCCTTTTTTCAGATAAAGACCGCCGCATCCTTTGAAACCACCAATTTTATGCGCAGAAATTGAGAGCATATCGCAATATTTTGTGATGTTGTCGGCTTTCATAAACCCTTGGATAGTATCGGAATGCAGCAATGCTCCACTTGGAGTATCGTTCATGATTTGTTTGACCTTCTGAATATCGTAAACTGCTCCGGTTTCATTGTTTGCCTGCATGATTGTAACCAGCGAGGTCGGTTCCGACAGAGCATTTCTGAGTATATCATAATTTAAAATTCCACCTTTTGTGGATATGCGGATAATTTCAAAACCTTCAGATGCAAGTCTTCGCAGCGGAAGCTCGATCGACGGATGTTCGCTATCTGTTGAAACTATACGTTTAGAACGACGGATATGACAATAAGCGGTACCAAGGACAGCAATATTGTTTGCAACCGTACCACTGGGCATAAAATAGAATTCAAACGGCTCGCAGCCTAATGCATCTGATATTATCCTGCGTGATTCTTTGAGTATATCCGAGGCATTTCTGCCGATAATATGTGTTGACGATGGATTGCCGTAACATTTTGCGGCAGATATGGCTGCTTGAATTGCGGATGTTATTGGTTTTGTTGTCGCAGCGTTATCAAAGTATATAATATTTTCATTAATATCGTTTTTAAAGATCATCTGAAAGCTCCATTCGTCATTCAAAGTACCGAATTGTTTACCTTATACATTTTTCCTTTGAGACAGTGATAAATTTGAAGAAAAGTTCATGATATACGGAATTTTTTGAAATTTTTTTTACTATCTCTTATAAAAAATAATATTATAACAGCTAAAATATTATACAGCGAAATCTGATAAATGTCAAATCGAATAATTCAACAGTATTTCATGATATTTGTTATAAAAAAGTAACAAAATTATGTTTATCAAGTGTGAAAAAAATCTTTACAAAGACGGTATTGTGGTGTATACTATATTATCGATAACTTTGGGTAGGTTATTCGTTGACATATATAGTTCGGATGTAAAAATAATGTTGAATAACACAACAGATCAACACATTGTGTTTTTACATATATTGAAGGCAATAAAATATCAGAGAGCTTTATTTCAATCATAATTTATTGTCAATACAATATTTTTATTTGGTTTATATATAAACAATATAACCTTTTGATATTCAGGCAACCGGTCTTAAATTGCTCCCGAAGTATCGAAATACTTGTCAGGAGGAAACAAAACTTAATGTGGTATTACATTATAGGAGGCATTTCTCTTGCTGTCGGTATACTCGTCGGCTTCCTCGTGCGTAAAATTATATCTGAAAGAGCTATAAAATCCGCGAAAACAGAAGCTGAAAGAATTATATCTGAAGCGAAACAAACAGCTGAAGTAAAGAAAAAAGAATCAATTATTGAAGCAAAAGAAGAAATCCTCAGATTTAAAAATGAAAACGAACGTGAAATTAAAGAACGCAGAAACGAATTACAAAGACTTGAAAGAAGATCAATTCAAAAAGAAGAGAACTTAGACCGCAAGCTTGACAGCATCGATAAAAAAGATGAAGCTTTGAGTAAGAAAATCAAAGAGTACACCGATGCAAAAGATGCTATAGAAGAAATAAAAAATGAACAGGTAAAAACTCTTCAGACAATATCGGGAATGACAGCAGAAGAGGCAAAAACTCACCTTATTTCAAAGGTTGAAGCTGAAGCCCGTCATGAAATGGCTGTTAAACTGAATGAGGTCGAAAATGAATTCAGAGAAACAGCAAATGATAAAGCAAAAAACATCATATCGCTCGCAATCCAAAGATGCGCAGCTGACAGCGTTGCCGAAGCGACGGTTTCTGTTGTTGACCTGCCAAACGATGAGATGAAGGGCAGAATCATTGGAAGAGAAGGCAGAAACATAAGAGCAATCGAAACTATGACCGGTGTTGATCTTGTTATAGACGATACTCCGGAAGCAATTACAATATCGTGCTTTGATCCAATCAGACGCGAAATTGCGAGACTTTCACTTGAAAAGCTTATTGCAGACGGCAGAATTCATCCTTCGAGAATTGAAGAAATGGTCGAAAAGAGTAAAAAAGAAGTTGAACAGATCATTAAGAAGGAAGGCGAACAAGCTACCTTCGAAACTAGTGTTCACGGACTCAATCATGAGCTTATCAAGATTCTCGGTCGCCTTCGTTATCGTACAAGCTATGGACAGAATGTACTCAAGCATTCAATAGAAGTATCTTTCATTGCAGGCATGATCGCATATGAACTCGGCATAGATGCAACTCTTGCAAAGAGAGCGGGACTTCTTCACGATATAGGCAAAGCGATGGATCACGAGATTGAAGGTTCTCATGTCCAGATCGGTGTTGATATCGCAAAGAAATATAAAGAAAACAAAGATGTTATTCACGCAATCGAAGCGCATCATGGCGATGTCGAACCTCATTCGCTTGTTGCAATGATTGTTCAGGCTGCGGATGCAATTTCTGCGGCAAGACCGGGTGCAAGGCGTGAAAATCTTGAGACATATATCAAACGTTTGCAAAAGCTTGAAGAGATATCAACTTCGTTTGCCGGTGTTGAAAAAGCATTTGCTATTCAAGCGGGCAGAGAAATTCGTATTATGGTAAAGCCTGAGGATATCAACGACGAAAACATGGTATTTGTTGCAAGAGAAATTGCAAAGAAGATCGAATCGGAGCTTGAATATCCAGGTCAGATAAAAATAAATCTGATTCGTGAAACCAGAGTCTACGATTTTGCAAAATAAACTATACAAAAATCAAAAGCTCGAATTATATGAAACCAACAAATGAATTACCTCAACAATTTTGAAAAGCCTAAATTGCATGGTTTTTCAAAATTAATAAAATCACAATTCATTTGTTAGTTTAATATAGAAAGGCGATATCGGAATGAGAATTCTTGCAATTGGTGATGTATCCGGAAACTGCGGAGTTGAAGCAATTGAAAAAATGCTTCGGCCGTTAAAAACCGAATACGACGCCGATATAGTCATAGTTAACGGTGAGAACTCGTCCGAAAGAAACGGGATAGACAAAAGCTCCGCTGAGCGATTGTTCAATGCAGGAGCTGATGTTTTAACCGGCGGGAATCATTCGATGAGAAATAAAGAAATTTATTCCTATATGGATGATAATCAGAGATTGCTGCGACCTATAAATTTTGGAAACGCTTGCGCCGGAAGCGGTCATGTTATAATCGATACTGCATTTGGCAGACTCCTTGTTATATGTGCAGCAGGCCAGATATATATGGATCCCGCAGATTCCCCATTTGCAGCAGTGGACAAGCTGCTTGATAGCGAAAAAGGGAAATATGATGTTGCAATCGCAGATATTCACGCAGAAGCAACAAGCGAAAAAGAAGCGTTTGCAAGATATTTTGACGGTCGAATCCAGGTTGTTTTCGGAACACATACACATGTCCAGACATCGAATGAAAAAATATTGCAAAACGGATGCGGGTTTATAACCGATATCGGAATGTGCGGAGCTGCCGACTCGATTCTCGGAGTAAAAAGCGAGGCTGTAATTGGTAGAATGGTGAACAGAACACCCGAACGCTTTCTTATGGCTGACGGCGAAGCAAGAATCGACGGCGCATTATTTGTTGTTGATGCAAAATTAAACAGAACAGTAAAAATCGAGCGTTTTTCACGCTTGTGCTAATATAAGTATGGAAAGGAATTTATACTATGAATCCGATTGGATTATTTTTGGCTGCAACAGAATCACCGTCATTGGGTGGATTAGGCGATTGGACGATGATCATTCTTCTTGGCGCAATGTTTATCTTTTTATATTTCTTTACAATCAGGCCGCAAAAAAAGAAAGAAAAACAAGTCGCTGAGATGCGTAAAAGCGTTATGGTCGGTGATAAGGTAACCACAAACGGCGGTATTGTCGGAACCGTTCTGAAGGATACCGATGAAACACTCTTTTTATTATCCGGAACCCAAAAAATTGAAGTATACCGTTGGGCAATACGTTCAATAGACAAAAAGGTTGATTCAGACGAAACTGAAGAAGATAAATAAATACATTGAAATAAAATAAATACCGAACATGCAGATGTTGTATGTCCGGTATTTATAATGTAAAAGATTTGGAGGGGTATTTTTGGAACAATTATTTAGTAGTTTTTTAGAGATTCAATGGCAAAACATTGTAATGTGGATCATCGGCGGATTGCTTATCTATCTTGCAATAAAACACGATATGGAACCGTCTCTGCTTTTACCTATGGGCTTTGGCGCAATACTAGTAAATTTACCTATTTCAGGTGCTATAACTCAAGTAATTGATGGCAAGACAGAAGTCGGCATACTTACCTCTTTATATGACATGGGTATCGGAAACGAAATGTTCCCATTAATATTGTTTATCGGCATCGGAGCTATGATAGACTTTGGTCCATTACTCTCCAATCCAAAACTACTTATGTTTGGAGCAGCAGCTCAATTCGGTATATTCTTTACCTTTGGGTTAGCTTCATTGTTTGGATTCTCACCACAAGAAGCTGCATCTGCTGCAATTATTGGTGCTGCAGATGGACCGACATCGATATTTGTTGCTAACTATTACAACTCGCAAAACGTCGGTGCAATTACAATAGCTGCATATTCATATATGGCTTTAGTTCCAATCATTCAACCACCTGTTATCAAAATGATAACAACAAAAAAAGAACGTTTGATAAGAATGGAATATAAAGCGAAAGAAGTACCCAAAATAGTAAAAATATTATTCCCTGTTGTTATAACTATTATTGCAGGTATATTTGCACCACGATCAGTCGCTCTAGTTGGTTTTCTTATGTTTGGTAACTTAATCAGAGAATGCGGTGTTTTAAATAGCTTATCAGAAACAGCTCAGAAGGTTTTAGCTAACCTTATTACTATCTTTCTTGGTATAACAATTGCAACAAAAATGGAAGGTGTCGCTTTCTTAACTGGTACAACTATATTTATATTAGCACTTGGTCTTGTTGCTTTTGTATTCGATACAGTTGGCGGAGTTTTATTTGCAAAGTTTATAAACCTGTTTACAAAGAAAAAAATAAATCCAATGATTGGTGCTGCCGGCATTTCAGCCTTCCCGATGTCATCAAGAGTTGTTCATAAGATGGGATTGAAGGAAGATCCACACAACTTCCTTCTTATGCACGCTGCCGGAGTTAATGTTGGCGGTCAGATAGCATCAGTTATTGCAGGTGGTCTCATTTTGATGCTTGTTGTTAAGTGATATTGAAAGGATAGGTTAAATATGAATTTTGAATTTACACCTCAAGTTTTTTTTGATTCGCTTCCTATAATAGGTTGGGGAATGCTTGGTATATTTATAGTTATCGGAATCATATTTGTAAGTATATCGTTATTACAATTCATTTTTAAAAAGAAATAATATTTATGCTTAACATGCTATGCAGTTATAATTAACAGCATAGCATGTATTATCTGAATAAAATTAATATGATGTTAAATATATGTTCATTCCGGCTTGCAAAAACTACTGTATTTGTAAATATACACCTCATGAGATTGACACAGATGACAATATATGTTAATATACATACATAGATGTATACTTTTATTAATAGACATCTAACAATAGCTAAATTCTGAAATTATTATACCAACGATAATAATTTAGAATGACTACTACTATTTTTCATCGTTGGAGAAAAGGGGTTATTTATAATGACAAAGAAAATTCTCAGCATCGCATTGACAGCGCTTCTGCTTGTTTCAATGCTCACAGTTTTTGCTTCAGCAGATAACACTACAATGTTTACTGATTTTGACAGCTTAACCAGATTTGAAAAAGGTGTCGACATCACTGACTTACCGGATGTTACAGCTGATGAATTCAAGGATTTCTATGCTGATTCATATGACAGCTCAGAAATGACAAATAAAGCTACTCTTACTATAGTTGATGCCAAAGGTGTTGATGGCAGTAAAGCTCTTGAAATTAAAATGCCAAGACAGGCAGACAACTCAAACATAGCTATTAACCTTTATGCTTCGACAACGAACAATATTCCTACATCATTTGTTGGAGCGGATTATCTGGTTCTTTGGGTTGACTTTACCGGTGTAGATTTCCGTAAAGCGTGTTTTGGTGTTTTCGATTCAAATCATGTTCTTTTCAGAACAGATGAACGCGATGGTATAAGCGACCTTAAATTTTATACTCAGGACGGAAATGGTGGTTGGACAGAGAATCTTCACGGTGGTGATGGATGCTTCGGTGCAGCTCAGGAATCCTCACTTCTTGATTATAAGGGTTGGGTAGCATTCCCGCTAGTTGACTTTGTATCTTGGGATTCAAACGATGCACCTTTTGATGCTGATACTATGGAATTAGCAGGTGTTTACTTCTATTTCGATTACAATGGAGAAAGTTATACTGATAAACCTTTCTACTTCGATGATATCCAGTTCCTTGCTGATTATACAACAGCAGATGATGTTGTTGCAGATGAAAGTGAAGCTGAAAGCACTGTTGAAAGCACAACAAGCGAAGAGACTCCAGCTGAAACAGGCGATAACTTCGTTATATTTGCTATCTTATCAGTTATCGCACTTGCAGGTGCAACACTTGTTGCGAGAAAAAGCAGATAATTAGTTTAAAATACAATATTAAATCGGTGCATCTTTTTTAGATGTACCGATTTAGATTAAAAACCAGCAGGGTATGAAACATCATACTCTGCTGGTTTTTATAATTAATCTTTGTATTAAAGAGCTATTTCTTTTCCGGTTTCGGATGAATCATACATAGCCTGCATCATCTTAGCTGTTACGATAACAGTATCGATGTGTGAAGGAAGCTTCTCACCGGTTTTGATACATCTGATGAACGAATCAATTTCGTTCTGGAATGCATTGATCTGTTGGAACTCAGGCTTGCAGGAGGTAAGCTTGCCGTCAGCAGTTCCCCATACTGTGAAGTCGCCGCCGTAGTTCAGACGGATACCTGCTTTTGTACCGATGAAGTCGATATAACCTTCGCTGATACCTATGTTCTGAGCCCATGCGCCGTTGAAGGTGATTGTTGGACCGTCTGTTCTGACGAATCCTGTTATAAAGTCATCAACATCGTAAGTACCATTAAGGTCCTTTGTGTTTTCAGCCCACATACCTTCGTAAACATAGTTCTTCATGTCTACGCCAAGTTTTGAGAAAGCTTTTGCTGAAACAGTCTTAGGAGTGGGATCGTTTGTACAGAACATAACTATATCAAGGTAATGTACGCCCCAATCGATAAGAACACCGCCGCCCGCGATTTCTTTTGTTGTGAAAGCACCGCCAAGGCCGGGGATTGAACGCTGTGAACGGAAGCTTACATATACATGATATACTTCGCCAAGCTCGCCTGCAGCAATCATTTCTCTTATTTTGTTAACAGCACTGTTAAATCTGTTTACAACACCGATATTGAGAACCTTGCCTGATTTGTTCTGGGCTTTTTTCATTTCAACTGCTTCAGAATAAATTCTTGCTGCGGGTTTCTCGCAGAGAACATTTTTACCGGCATTTAAACAATCGATAGAAATTATAGAGTGCATCTTGTTGGGTGTACAAACAGAGATAGCTTCAACTTCTTTGTCTGCAAGAATTTCCTTGTAGTCAGTAACAGCAATACCGCAGCCGTATTTTTCAACAGCAGCTTTGGCTCTTTCCGGAATAATGTCGCAGAAATATTTGATTTCGACATCATTGTTATTCATATAACTCGGGATATGTGCACTATTGGCAATAGTACCACAACCGATAACAGCAACCTTTGTCTTTGCCATTTTTAAATAGCCTCCTAAAACTTTCTTTTGTTAAATTTTTCACTTCTAAAAAATTGCGTTAGCTATTTTCTAGATTTTTATCTGTGGTTTCAGATTTATAAAATGATTATATCATAAGGATTTTTGTTTGACAATAGTTTTTACAAAAAATAATAAAACACTTGTATTTGCATTGATTTTTTGTTATAATAACCGAAAAGGACATATTAAAATTATTGAAATTACATAATTGTACACAATTTTAATATTCAAAACACAAAAATATTTTAAAATAATTAACTTTTTAAGAAAGGACTTTCATTCCACCCATACGGACAATGAAATCGCAAAAAATAAATGAAATATTTGCTGGCTTTTGATCAGGGCACAACCTCATCAAGATGTATTCTCTTTCAGAAAAATAAACCAGTTGTAACATACTCACTTCCTCATGAGCAGATTTATCCGATGAACGGTTGGGTTGAGCATAACCCGGTTGAGATATATAACAATCAAATTAAATGTGCTGCCGAAGTAATGTCTCAGCTTAAGATAAGCTCGAATGATATTGCAGCAATCGGTATAACTAATCAACGAGAAACAACAATAGTCTGGGATAAGAATACGGGGAAACCGATTCATAATGCAATCGTATGGCAGTGCCGCCGAACAGCAGAGTTTTGCGACCAACTTAAAAATGACGGATTGAGCGATGTCGTACGCGAGAAAACAGGGCTTCCGATTGACTCGTATTTTTCAGCGACAAAGGTTAAGTGGATACTTGATAATATACCGGGAGCGAGAGACAGAGCAAAACGAGGCGAACTGCTTTTCGGCACCATCGATACCTGGTTGATCTGGAATCTGACAAAAGGCAAGACCTTTGCAACCGATTATACAAACGCCTCAAGGACAATGTTATACAATATACACACATTACAGTGGGATAAAGAGCTGCTTGACCTTTTTGATATTCCGGAATGTATGCTGCCGAAGGTTTACCCTTCCTGCTATATTTATGGAGAAACCACTGTATTTGGTTCAGCTATTCCGATTGCAGGTGTTGCAGGTGATCAGCAATCTGCGTTGTTCGGGCAGTTATGCTTTGGCATGGGTGATGCAAAGAACACATACGGAACAGGTGCTTTCCTTCTTATGAACACCGGTCTTGTTGCCTGCCGCTCAAAAAGCGGGCTTATTACAACTATAGCATGCAGTGCAAACGGGGAAGTTAATTATGCACTTGAAGGCTCGGTATTTATTGCCGGTTCACTTGTCCAATGGCTGCGTGATGATCTTAAAATGATTCCTACAGCCCAAGCATCCGAACGCATTGCCGAAAAAGTTTCCGACACCGGCGGAGTATATCTTGTTCCGGCATTTGTCGGTCTTGGCGCACCTCATTGGGATCCGTACGCAAGAGGTACAATCGTTGGTTTAACAAGAAGCTGTAAGAGAGAGCATCTTGTACGAGCAGCGCTTGAAGCAATTGCTCTTCAGTCTAATGATGTTATCCAACAGATGCAGGCAGATTCGAATATAAGAATCTCAACACTTCGTGTTGATGGTGGTGCTTCTGCGAACAACCTGCTCATGCAGATACAGGCAGACATATCAAATTTAAGAGTAGACAGACCGTCATGTATAGAAACAACAGCAATGGGGGCATCATATCTTGCAGGATTGACTGTTGGTTATTATAAAAATGTAAATGAAATAAGTGATAAATGGGAGCTTGATAATTCATTCAGGCCGCAAGTCACAATCGAATGGCGAAAAAATCTTATCAGTGGCTGGCGGAAGGCAATCGAGCGCTCAAAAGGCTGGGAAACCGATATAGAACAATGAATTTGAAGGAGAGACAAATATGTATCGTGAAGATGATTTGAGAAAATATGCAGACTTAATAGTCAAGACAGGAGCAAATGTTCAGGAAAATCAGGTTGTTGTTCTCCGCGCACCAATTGAATGTGCAGAATTTTGCAACATGATAACCGAACAGGCATTTTTGACCGGAGCAAAGGATGTTATAACAACATACTCCGATAGTGCGAACCAGCGTATCAGATATAAATATGCAACAACCGAGACTCTTTGTGATGTTCCTCAGTGGTCAATTGACCGCTCAATGAAATATATAAACGAGGGCTGTTGTCTTATAAGTATCACAGGTGATGATCCCAATGCGTTCGAAGGTCTTGATCAGGCAAAAATCGGAGCTGCAAAAAAAGCGCTTATGATAGCAAACGCACCGTTCTATGACAAGCTTGACAAGAGCGAGAATCAATGGACTGTAGTTGCATATCCGGGAGTAAAATGGGCAAAGAAGGTTTTCCCAGAGCTTGACGAAAAAGCAGCGCAGGAAAAGCTTTGGGATAAAATATTCTCAACAACAAGAATTTCAGGCGACTCCGATCCTGTTGCAGCATGGGCAAAGCATACAAAAGCACTTCATAACCATTGTGAAATACTCAACAACAGCGGAATAAAAACGATGGTTATTATAAACAGCCTTGGTACAAATATTACAGTTGAACTTGCTGAGGATTATGTCTGGAGCGGTGGGGCAGAAAGAACAGTTGACGGAGTCGAATTCCAGGCAAATATGCCCACCGAAGAAGTCTTCACAATGCCATATAAGGATAGGGTAAACGGAAAAGTCTATGCTGCTATGCCGCTTAATTATCAGGGTGTTATGGTTGAGGATTTCTGGTTCGAGTTCAAAGATGGTAAGGTTGTTGCTTTCGATGCAAAGAAAGGCAAAGAAGCAATCGAACAGCTTCTTGCTATCGATGATGGCAGCTCAAAACTCGGAGAGCTTGCGCTTGTTGCATACAACACACCAATCCGTGAAAGCGGTATTCTGTTCTATAATACTTTATTTGATGAAAATGCAGCCTGCCACCTTGCGTTAGGAAGTGCATATCCTATAAACATGAAAAATGGCAGCAGCATGACTAAGGAAGAAAGAACAACAAAAGGCTGTAACGATTCTGTATCACATGTTGACTTTATGTTCGGAACAAACGATTTATCTGTTGTCGGCATTACTGCCGATGGCAAGGAAATCAAGGTTTTCGAAAACGGAACTTGGGTATTATAAATATTATCATTGCATTAAATCGATTACCAACAAAAAATCAAGTCGGGTATGACTTGATTTTTTTTGTATAAGGCTTTATAATTGTTTTATAATACTATTTCTATAAGAGACAGTAGAAAAAACATCTCGAAAAAGTCCATACAGTGAAGACTTTTCCATACTAATTCCAAATAGAATTAGTATAAGTGAATATACCATTACATAATAATCATATAAGATGGTTATTCAACAATTTTTTATTGAAGGGCGCAGAAGATGCGTAAATTTATTGTCTTTTGTTTATCTGTTTATTTTCTGTTGATACTGTTCAGCTGTGAAAATACAGGTAATGAAAGCACATTATCAGATACATCAAATGCAGTATCTGAAGTAAGCGACCCAATTGAAATCATAAACAAGGATGGCTATACAATGAAAATTACATCCCAAAACGATGGCAAACAAATACTTGAGATAATCCCGGAAGCACAGGATTATTCAAATGAAACACCATATCAGCCATACAGAAATATTTTCAGTACCGAACCGATAATTCTTAATGTTAATAATGAAACCGCACCCGATTATAAGACAGAGCTTGTCTATAAGAAACGAGAAGACGGAAATTATATCTATTCAAACAACCTTGAAATGCTTTAGCAGGAGGATGTCAGTCAGGCAATAATCCGCAACCGCAGTATGAACGGTATGTATGAGTTTACATTCGAGCATTCCAACCATACCAACAGCAGCTTCTATCTTGGTTATCAGCTGTTGAATAGCGGCGATACAGACGCAATTGTAACAGTATATAACATCGGTCTGCAGGTGCAGGGCGAGTGGCTTGGTCAGCGATCATGGAGCGATTTTTTCAATTATCGCTTTGAACTGCCGGAGGATTACTTTGTTGATGGGAAAGAAAGCCCCATGTATGTCGGCTGCGATTATGCCGATTACACCCCAACTGTATTTGAGCCTGTGACCGTAACAATACCGGCAGGTGAGTATATATATGTTTTAGGCGGTACAACAGCTGATGCATATAATAATACCAACATTGGCAAAACCGCAGATAAAGCTGTCCTGAAAGGAAAATGTTCGAATGGTGCAGTGTTGTTCAATGTCGAAGGCGGCGATGTAACCGGTTCATTCTATGTCTACACAAAAGCAGCACAGGTACAAGCCAATCCCGATGAGCAAGGCTATATTGTAACACGCAACGATACAAATTTTGGTTCGCAGTATAAAGGCACCGATCCCAAGCTTGGGCTGATAGAAGCTAATATCACTTTTGTTGTCAACGATAAAACCGCTTCATCGAAGTTGCCTGTAATGTACTACAACTTCAGGGACCCAGATTATGCTTCGAAAACCTTGCCATATCAGGAATATACCATGATACGTAATCTGGTTGCAGGCAGAGAATGGCTGACGAGCTTGAATCCGAACAACCTGGCAAAAGCAGTCGGAACAGACATGATGATTTTCGAGTATATAGATGAAGACGGAAACCCGATTGTTATCGATAACGAGCATGCCGACGGAAGAGGCAATGCAGCGAACACCGGTAACTGGATGGTCCAATATTCTGACAACTTCACTCTGATAAACACCGGCACAACAGCACGCACCTTCAAAATTTATAAAAAAGGTGCTCCTTCAGGCGCATTGATGACAATGGTCAGAGATGTCAACGGTAAGGTGCTTGACGCAAAGTTGAAAGCACAGCCATATTATTATGCCGAAGGTCAAATTCCCTGGAATGCAGATAAGGACCTGCTTACCTTCAAGAACGGGTATTACTGGTACATGGTTGACGGCAAACCGTATTGCGATATAGTCGACGAGCGTTCGCTTGTCTGGACTGTAACTGTTGAGCCGATGAGTATGGAACGAATCACTGTCGACTACCTCATCATGGGCAACTCTAACGGCGGTATAACTCACTGGGTTGTGGTTGAATAAATTAAAATTATCAAAACTAATCGAACCGAATTGCAATTCTCAGCGACTAAGTAATTGAAAGCGGATTTAGGAGGTGATGCAGATGGTTTTTCATACGATAGCTGTGCAGAGGATGAATTAATAGAAAAAGCAATTTCCGGAGATAATTCGGCTTTTGAGTGTTTAATGGCACGATATTTAAAAGTCATTTATAATTATATTTTACTCAGTGTTTCTTCGTCTGAGGATGTAAAAGACATTCTGCAGGAAACAATGTTAGCAGCATGGCAAAATCTAAAAACATATAATTCATGTTCAACTTTAAAAACTTGGTTATTCAGCATAACACGATATAAAATAAACGATTATTACAGAAAAACATATCGATATAATACTGATGATCTTGATGATTACTATGATGAATTAAGTGCCGAGGATAATACATTGGATGTTGCAAAACAGATAGATATAAAAAACGCATTGAGTAACCTTTCAAATATTGAAAAAGAATTAGTTTATATGATTTTTAACGCACAACTAAGTTATAAAGAAATTTCTGGTATTACTGGCTTACCAACAGGTACAATAAAGAGTAAAATGTCAAACATAAGAAGTAAGCTGAAGAAGAATTTGGGGGATGCATATAATGATTGATTGCAAATATATAGTTGATCTGTTACCATACTATATTAATAAAAGTTTATCGAGAGAGGATAATACAATTGTTATACAACATCTTGCTCAATGTGAGAAGTGCCGGAAAGAAATCGCTTTATTTATTTTGGCTAAAAAAGAATCCGATATTCTTTTTAGAGAAGTACCTGACGATATAATTAAATCCGCTTTCGAAAAGGTTAAGGATAATGAAAACAATAGTGTTTTATCGTTATCTCAAGCATTAATTATGATTAGATCAGCAGTAAGTCTTACAAGAAAAGCAACAAAATTCGCTTTTCAATTAATTTAGGAGGAATTATTTATGGCTAATGGAATACCAACTCAAGAGATCGGCGAGCTTCTTGATAAAATGGCTGAAAAGCTACCAAAGATGATATCAGCGTTAATGGGTACTTTATACTCAGCTGAATCTGGCAAACAAATGGGTAAAGCGGTCGGCAGCTTTTATAAAGAGTTATTAGAATCTGGAATACCTCAGGACGAAGCCATTCAAATGGCAAAAGATTATTTACTAACTATTAAGGATATATCAAAAAATTTTTCAAACGGTAACTAAATTAGTCAGGAGTAGTTATGAAAAACATTCTACATTGGTGTCTATTTGTTTTACGGATAATTATATATCTGCTCCTACTCCCTTTCTTTGCTTTGTGGGTGTTGTTTAAATATGTTATCTTTAAATTCACATTAATCAGAAATTTGCAGAAATTTGGGATGCCGTTTAACGAAGCAGCAATTCTGTCTAAAGAAATTAATCCAAGAAAGATACTCAAATAGTAAAAGGCGGCCATCGGCCGCCTTTATTTTAACTTCCCTAAAGATATGTCAAGATTTTTTACTTCTGTTTTGGTATAATCATCAATGAAACCTGCTAATAAAAGTCAAGTCCTAAATCAGAAAAATTATCATGTAAATAATGGGAGTGATCTGCAGAAAAATATGTATAACAAAACTAATCCGACAGCCGCAAAAATTTGCGATCACGGAACC
>Ga0209417_1000570_pt1 | contig 84206 bp, 65 predicted proteins | sample RifGroF2_FD_184002 | JGI IMG/M metagenome (GOLD analysis project Ga0209417, IMG submission 184002) | Groundwater microbial communities from Rifle, Colorado, USA - Groundwater F2 (SPAdes) (version 2) | ecosystem: Environmental > Aquatic > Deep subsurface > Groundwater | place: Rifle, Colorado... | reverse complement strand
ACCTATTGGACTGAAGTTGTCAATCAGGTTCACTACAACGTATTACATAAATACTAGCTCCAGAATCGAGGATCTCCAAAAACAATAAAAAGTAAGACCGTCCCAAAATTTGTTTTGAGACGGCCTCGAAATATTTGCTTATTGCAATCGAAAACTAATTGGAAGGGTAAATTGAACAGCGACCTTTTTCCCTTTTTCTTTTCCAGGCGTCCAATTCGGCATGCTATTCACCACACGCAAGGCTTCGGCATCAAGTAAAGGATCAACTCCCCGCTCAATTTTGGTATTTAATACTGACCCTTTTTTGTCAATTACAAAACCCACAAAGACTTTACCCTGTATACCCTTTTTCTTTGATTCATCAGGATATTGAATTGATTTCACTAAGAAATTAACTAATTCAGTCTGTCCTCCGGGAAATTCAGGCATTTGTTCAACTTTATCATAAACTTTCCCATGAATTTTTTCGGATTTAACCCTATTGACTGATCCTTCCATGTTAAAGGCAGATACAGCCATTAAACAAACTACCATCATCATCCCAATTAGGACTTTACCAACGACTATTTTTCCGAATTTTATTTGTGTGTTCATTTTAATACGAGTTTTACTGAATGAATAATACGAATCAAGGGTTGGATTTTTAAACCCGAAGGGTTGTAATGATTATAGAAAGTGTTGGAGAAAGCTACTTTAAACCACGAAGTGGTGTTATAAATCTGTCATGCCTTCGGCATTCTAACTCTTCTTCATCGGATTTTGCTATAATCCTATCATGCCTTCGGCATTATGATTCAATTATTCTTCAACCCTTGATTCGCATGAATAATTGAAGTTGTTGGGCACCACTCTTTCAGCCAACACACTGATTAATAAATTTTACTCCAAACGAAAATAGATAGGAACAGTGTGTTGAACTGCAACCTCTTTCCCACCTTGTTTCCCCGGAGTCCATTTAGGCATCGAATTTATTACCCGCAAAGCTTCCATATCGAGCATCGGGTCAACCCCCCTAATAACTTTAGCATTTGTGACAGAACCATCTTTCGCAACAACAAAAGTCACATATACTTTTCCCTGAATCCCCTTCGTAACTGCTTCTGCCGGATATTTAACCGATCTGGAAAGAAAAGTGCGAAATTCCGATTCACCCCCTGGAAATTCTGGCATTTGTTCAACAACGACATAAACCTGGTCTTCTTTGCTATCCTGCAAGTTTGAATCAGCCAAATCTGAAGCTTTCTCTTCGTTTTTAAAAGGAACCCATTTCAATGTAGCTTCATCCAAATGCAAGACTGAGTTTCTTGGATCATTAACCGGAGCCCAAATCATTTTTTTGAGTTTCTCAACTCCAATTGAGTCTCCGGTTATCTTCAAAGAATGACCATCAACTGTAATAGTTAAAGTTTTCTCATTTGATGGAATGTCAGCCTTCACTGATTGCTTTTGTTCACAGGCAAATACGGCTACCAAACTTGCGGCCAACACAAGTCCAATGAAGATTTTAATATTGGCAATTTTTCTGGATTTTATTTTGGAAATCATTTTAATACGGTTTTTGATTAACGAATAATTGAAGTTGTTAGCTATTACAATTTGGTCGCCAACATACTGATTGATTAAAATCTGCTTGTACCGCGAAGGGGCAGTACCATGAGAGATTACGGCCTGGTCAGCCAGAAATTCGTGATTTTCGCGCAAGGCCCGTCTGAACATCCAGAAAAAAGGATTAAACCACTGGAATACAGCCACAAATTCAAGAACAAGTACATCAATAGTGTGACCTTGCTGAATATGCTGTTTTTCGTGTTCAAGCATTTTCTCCCAACCTTTGGCGTTTTGCAGGTTTTTGCTTACGAAAATGTAATTAAGAAAAGAAAATGGACTGAGTTCCCGATCCAGAATAACCAGTTTGATTTTTCCTTCCGGAACAACCCGATTTTGCGCAATTAACCGGGTTATCTGAAATATCCGAAGAAAAAGTAATCCTAAAAAACCTGCCACACCCAGCAAATATACATAAACCAACAAACTGTAATTCAATACAAACTGCTCTGCGCCCTTGGAAAGCGATGCTCCGTAAACAGTAACCGAACTCAGTAAATTGATGTATGGAGTGACAGTCACTTCCTGAAGCATTATAGCCTGAGGCGCATAAAACGGGATATGAAACAGAGGCAAAAGTGCAGAGAAACTAATGGAAACCAGCAAAAACCACCGGTTGACATTGAAAAAAGTTTCTCTTCGTAAAAACAGGAAATAAACAAGCGCGAAAAGGCTCAGGCTTATTCCCGATTCGATCAGGTAATTTACAAAACTAGTCATTGGATGTTGGGTTTTCAGGTTCCAAATCTTTTCCTGCTTCCTTGATGATTTCTTCAAGTTCTGAGAGGCTCATTTTGTCTTCTTTGGCAAAAAACGATACCATTTCCTGAAATGAATTACTGAAATAACCACTGAGGAAATTTTTGAAGTACGATTTCGTGTAATCCGTTTTGCTGATCAGCGGAAAATACTGATGTGTCTTCCCATACGCGTAATGGTCAACAAATCCTTTCTTTTCCAGAATACGGATAATTGTAGAAACCGTGTTATATGCAGGTTTTGGCTCGGGAAGCTTGTCGACAATTTCTTTTACAAAAGCTTTTTCGAGCGACCACAATTCCTGCATAATTTGTTCTTCTGCCTTAGTTAATTCTTTCATGACAACCGGTTTAAATTCTGTTTATTTCCACAAACATCTTGCCAAAAACTAACAAATTAGTTCGTCAACTAATAAATTAGTTATAAAAGACAAAAAAAAAAGTTCAATTACATTCAACTAGATCGGGGAATCGGACTGATCGGTTCCAATTTACCACCTGTCAGTTGATTGGTTATCCGAAACAAAGATATAACTAATAGTTTAGTTTTCAAACTAAATTATTAGTTATATGAAAATAATTTCTTTAGATGCTTGATATGGGGATGAGAATATGCCACGAAGTGGCTATATCTGAATACCCGTGGGTGCTTAATCCACGGAAGTCTGTACGAAAAATCAGCCGCGAAGCGGTTGAACTCTCTGATAAATAATTCAGCCCACTTCTGGGGCTGAGCCATTTCATACTCAAAAACCCCCAGTTCCGCTTTGCTACACTGGGGGTTATTCATATTTAGCACCTTCGGCGCAAAAACATCACATATCCTTTGTGCTTTTCTTCGTGTCCTTTGTGGTTAAATGATAAAAAGGCCGCCTGATTTGATTCCGGCGACCTTCTTTTGATTTAGTGTTTCAGGTGGTTTAGGTATTTCCTGGTATTACTAAATTTATTTGGTTTAGATCAAGGTTCAATGTTGAACGGTGTAATGACAATTGTATTTCAGTAAACCATTACTCCAAAAGGCATTTAATTAGATTTTCTTACAAATAGCAGCCCAGCCACCACCTTTTGCCAAATCAATTTTGATCTTATCGGCTTTAGTGACCTGTTTTACTATTCGTTTATAATCGTTACCACTTTTTTCAGCATTTATTCCATCCTGCATAATTTCAATTTCATAGGTTCCTTCGCCAAGGAATGAAAAATCGATATCCAGTGAACGGGCAGTCCAGTCAGTCATGGCGCCAATATACCAGTTGTTATCTTTTTGGCGGGCCATCAAAATGTAGTCACCAACTTTGGCATCCAATACTTTAGTTTCGTCCCAAACCGTTGGCATTTTGCTGATGAAAGAAGTTGTTTCGGTTTCCTTATAATAATTCGATGGGCTATCGCACATCATCTGCACCGGTGCATCGTAGCAAACATACATGGCAACCTGGTGGCAGCGTGTTCCCAAACTCATCGGATTTGAAAAACTGATAGCATAATCTTTTACATTTTTGTTGATCATAGCTCCAGGAGTAAAATCCATCGGTCCGGCAAGCATGCGGGTAAAACACAAAGTCACATCATGTTCAGGAGTAATATCTTTGCTCCACTTGGTATTTTCCATACCTTTTACACCTTCGTGATTGATTATATTTGGGTAGGCCCTTGCCATTCCTGAAGGTTTAAAAGCTCCATGAAAATCGACTAATAATTTACGGTCGGCACAAGCTTTTGCCGTGCGTTCGTAAAAATTGACCATGTACTGCTCAGAGCGGGCCATGAAATCGGTTTTTATTCCTTTGGCTCCCCAATTGGCATAAATATCAAGAATCGCATTCATATCAGCATCCAACGGATTCCAAAGACACCAAAGGATAATATCAACTTTTTTCGATTTCCCGTAGGCAATCAATTCCTTAATATCCAAGGTCGGATTAGCTTCTTTAATGTTGGTGGTAGATTTGGTCCATCCTTCATCCAAAATGATGTAAGGAATATTGTTTTTTGAGGCGAAATCGATGTAATATTTATAAGTCTTTGTATCCAGTCCGGCTTTAAAATCTACTCCGTAAACATTGTTTTCGTTCCACCAGTCCCATGCAACCAAGCCGGGTTTAATCCAACTGGGGTCGGTGATTTTATTCTCTCTGGAGAGAAGAAAAACCATCTGATTTTCAACCAGTCGGGCATCTTCGCTACTGATCATGAAAACCCGCCACGGAAATGTGCGTGTTCCCTGTGTTTTTGCAATATAGTTTGCTTCCTGAACATTTTTAATTCCACGATCACCTTGTGGATCAGCCTTCAGGATTACTTTTGGATATTTGCTTGTGAATGCTGCTTTACCGGTTGCTTCCAAAAACAAGCACGGATAATCAAACAAATCAGCTTCAGTAATGCCAATCTTGATGTTGTTATCTGCTTTAACTAAAGTTGGAAGTGAAGCGAATCGGCCAGCTTTGAATGAACTGATCTTCTGATCTAAATAAAGCCTTTCATAATGTGAATAAACAGTTTCTTCCTCCGGAAAAAGGACTCCAAAATCGCCGGCAAAATTCAATCCGACTTCTTCACTTTTAACCGTGATTTCTTCCTTCAGACTGGTCTCGAAACGATACGCAATCCCATTATCGAATACCCGAAAACTAACGGTGTAGTTTGGTTTGAAAATCAGGTTTAGTTGGTTATAGGTATTTTGAATGGTTTTTGACTTAACAGCAACAACTGTCTGAACTGTTTCGTTTACCGAAGTGGTTTTGGCAGACGAAACTTTTGGATTTACCCCTAACACCGAAGTTCCCAAATCGAGACTTAAAGTGTTGTTGGTAAAAATGGGTTGATTGCTGACTGCTGCCGACCATTTGATTTGAGTATCGACTGAAATGGTTACGGCAATCTGACCATTGGGAGAAGTTACTTTATAGTCTTTTGAAAATGCACTCACAACTAATGCCATGAATGCCAAAGAAAAAATTAGTTTCATTTAAGGTTGTAAGATTTAATGGTGCAATTTGAAAAAACGTTTGGAATTACGGATGGATGAATCTCCCTGAATCATGGACATATATTCACCGTTCTTTTTTGCAGGCAGTTATACTTGCACTGCGAATTGATCGGCATCGTTCAATACAGGAAAAGTGGTCCGAAACTGTATCAATTCGCTGTAAGAAAATCCAGCCGAAACAATTCCTTTGTGATGATCTCCGATTTCTGCCAGAATGTGTCCTTTCGGATCGATTAACTGCGAGTTGCCCATATAAGAGATCATACTTCCGTCAACTCCCACCCTGTTTGCACCAACCACGTAGGCCTGATTTTCGATGGCACGAGCTTTCAGCAAAGTATTCCATACTTCAGTTCGGGCTTGCGGCCAGTTGGCCGAATAAACCAAAATGTCGTATTCATTCCTGTTTCTGGCCCAAACCGGGAAACGCAAATCATAGCAAATCAGTGGACAAATGCGCCAGCCTTTGTAGTCAACAATCAACCGTTCTGTACCCTTCTGAAAATGGCTTTCTTCATTTCCCATTGTGAATAGGTGACGTTTGTTATAAAAATGAATCACTCCTGAAGGCTCAACAAACAGGAGACGATTGAAGTAGCCGTTATTTTCTTTAATGATCAGGCTTCCGCAAAGTGCACAGTGATGTTCTGAACTGCATTTCTTCATCCACTGCACCGTATCACCATCCATGGATTCAGCCAAATCAATAACATTCATTGAAAAGCCTGTTGTGAACATTTCAGGTAAGAATATTACATCAGACTTTCTACTTATTTTCTGGAGCCATTCCTCAATCTTCGCACGATTCGAAACTGGATTTTCCCAAACTATATCGAACTGAAATACTGCTATGTTTAAAATTTCCTGAGGCATAATGCAAGATTTTGAGTTTTATACTGGTCATTAATAATCATTCAATAGTCATTTATGGTCATTAAAAAACTAGGAAAGTGCGATTTGCAACTTTGTTCAAAGTTAATAACTCTCAGCAATTTGAGATAAATGAAAATAAATGGCTGAAGAAGCACTTGCACCATTCACGAATTTAATGAAGAAGTCAATCTTCAGCAGTAAACTTATCCGGATATTTCCCAACTACACCTTGCATCCGGTACCAGCTTTTCATTCGACGAATATCTGCTACAACATCATCAGTCAATTCTAATGTTTCCAACCAGCCAATTTCTTTTTTCTTAAAATCAAAAAATCCGAGATAAACGGTTGCCCCCGTAGCTTTTGCAATGGTATGAAATCCGGCTTTCCACCTTTTATTCAAACTTCTGGTACCTTCAGGAGTTATTGCCAGGTGCATTTCCTCCCGGTTATTGATTTCTTTAATTGTTTGCATAATTACCGAAACTCCTTTTGAACGGTCGATTGGTATTCCTCCCAATTTCTTTAATAATGCACCTATTGGCCAGAAAAAAAATTCTTTTTTAATCATAGTATGGGCAACACCACCGACTGAAGTATAATACAAATAGGATATGACAAAATCCCAATTGCTGGTATGAGGAACACCGATGATAATGGCTTTTTTATGCGGCATCTTTCCATTAACCGGTTTCCAACCCATCATTTTCAGAAGTAGTTTACAGACTGATCTCCACATATTATTCAATATTATACCTGATGACATTTGTTGCCTGACAAAAGTCACTCAATAACCGAATTGCCATTTGTGTAGCGACCTCTAACAGATTATCACCGCCAAAATCGATGAGTATCATCAGGAAATGTGTTGTATTCAGGCTTACCTCCGTTCGTTGAGAGTCGCTGGTAGGAGTTCCAAAAGCGCCCTTTTCATCACGAAAAACCGGTAGATTTTCAATGTTCAGTTCTCCTTTGCCAATTCCTGAATAAGGTTCTTCAGGCTGACCAATTCCAAAAGTAATTTGGCCCTGAACCTGAGAAGCGTCATAACCTCCAATTGAAAACCCGGTGGATATAGAAACCAAATTGAGCTGATCGACCACATTATTGATTGAATACAATCCCTTGCCGGAAACGACTCTTCGCAATAAAGCCTCAGCGGACAAACGGTATCGTGCCGGATCTTTTCCGCATGCTTTGTAGGCCATACGTGAAGCATGAATAGCCGGAATCCCAGAGATATCTTCAATAACCAGTGATTTACTGATCGATTTAATCCGTTCATCAATTTCAGAAATAAGTTCATTCGCAGATTCAACAACAATCACATCGGCCTTAAGGCAACTCAACCTAAGTTTAGGGCATCGGATTCTAAGTTCAGGACTGATACTTATTTGAACCATTTCGTTAGTCGCAGTTTAAGTGCTTGGATATTTAGTCTTGAATCTCTGCAAAAATAGAAATTTAGATTGCAACACCTAATTCGAAAATAAAAAACCGGATGCAGATGATAAGGAGGTATTTCGAAACCAGATTGATTTAAACCGGGATAATAAGTTGCAAAAAGCCCATACTCCATTGATCAGAGACGGATTAACTTTTTGCTCAGGCTTAAACCATTTAAAGTTACCTTAAGGATGTAGATTCCTTTCGGATATTCGCTTAATGAAAAGTCAAACTGTGTGGTATTAACAGTAACCTTCAATTGTTTTGAAAACAATATTCTGCCATTGATGTCACTAACCGATAAATCAGCAGTTCCGGTTTTGGGATGGAAAAGGTTTAGGTTGAATATTCCATTGGAAGGATTTGGAAAAACAACTGCCTCAAGCGTATTGCTTAACAGGTCAATGATCATGTTGCCGGATGCTGCATTATGTCCGTCAACCTGCAGCCAGTATTGTTTCCCGGGTTCAAGTTCCAGATTTTCAAGAATGGCCGTTTTATCGCTGTTCGAACGGTTGTCGTTGGCCGCAACCAGGCTATACAATTTTCTATCTCCTGATAAGATATCTGAATAAGTTGAAGCCTGATAAACCGCAATCTGGTCATCGAATCCATAGGTATTTATGGTTACTAAACCGTTTTCCGGCGAAACAAAAGAAAACCAAACGGAATTGTCGATTAAACTTTTGCCGGACGTAAAATCAGGGCACCAACTTTTTTTAACCAAACATCCTGAGGAAGGAGGATTTGGTTCATCCTTTTCAGCGGTTGAACACTTGTTTGAAAATCCAGTATTTCTCCCCAAGTATAATCTTGAAGCATTGCGAATATGATCGTTGGGCTGATTGATTACATGCAGCAGAATGCTGTCGGAAGCAATACAATTGCCATTTGTTCCAATTACTTTAACCCAGGTATTAAATGATTGGTTGTAGTCTGATGTAGGATTCAGGGAAAGGAACAAAGTATTGGACTGAATGGTTGTATCAATTAATTCAGGTCCGTCTATTTTGAATTTATAAGTTACTGCACCACCTGCAACAAAAGGAAAAGCTTTCAGGTCACAACCACAAATGGTGCTGTCCTTTCCGGCTTTAAGGAATCTGACATCCAATTTACTTTGGGCAAGAATATACTTTTTTTGTATAAGCTCATCACTTCCGTATTTATTAGATGTATATAACCTTACAGAATAGGCCCCGTCTTTCTGAAACACGATTTGAGGATTCTGTGAAGTACTGTCAGTTCCATTGGCAAAACTATAGGATAGAGGATCAATTTGCCAAAGCCATTGGGTCGGTTTGTGCGTAGTTTTGTCAGTAAACCCAATTGGAGTATTCACACAAACTTCCTGCAATTCGGCTCGAAAATTAGCTTTTGGTGGCATTTTCCATATTCCGTTCAGCGTTTTTCTGGTATTGGCAGGATCAAGCCAGTGAGCAAGTTGTTCGTTATACGAAGCGTTATAATCCCACGATAGCGACAATTTACCGAAAAGTAAAACAGAATTGACACCACCATGAAGTTGCCCTACAATTCGCTTATTCTGGTCAAAAAGAGGTCCTCCGGAAGATCCTGCCTCGGGCATACCCTGATCAAACAATACATTCCAATGAGAATCAGGTAAAGTGGTGGATATTAACCGAAGATCTTCCGAAAACCATTCAATCTTTTCAGGATAGCTGAAAGCCGTGTTATGGGCGAGGGCAATGCTTTTCGATGCGCCGTCAGGATGGTGCAAACATGCTCCTGACCGGGGATTCGCCCCACTCACATCCCAGCCGGCATAGAAAGGATTGTATTCGTCAGGCGGATATTCACTGAGAAGCAGCAGGGAAAAATCGGAATAGCTGCTCCCGGCCTTAAACGTAGCACCAGACAAAGTCTGGGAAAATGAAGCATCATCCGATTTACAGTCCGAACCTTCATAATTAAAATAGGTGATCAGCGTATTTGCCACTATTTCTGAATTGACACAATGGTTAGCTGTCAGAAAATAAGGTGTTTCATCCTCTTTAACATTATTGATTAATGCCCCTGTACAAAAATATGAATTCTGAAAATCATGGAAAGTCATCAGGCAAACACTGTGTTTTTCTACCTGCCAGTCATTGCCCTCTTCGCAATTTATACCGATCCGGCTTTCTGCCAGTTTCCGAATATCAATATAGGCATGAGAAATTGAACCCAGCACCAATTCTCCTGAAAATTCGGGGGACAATGGCTCAAAGTACTCTATAATCATATGATTGCCCGGAAATTCAGCAACAGGCAATTGACTTCGGATATTGTTGTTTTGCTGGGTAAATGCCCCTCTCAAAAGAGATTTGTCGGAATTATAAATGAACAATGTAGCTTTAGTGGGAAGGTGATACTTTTTAAAATACAGACCAAGCGAATAGGCCTCTTCAGATTCGATTTTATATTGCCAGATCGTTCCTTTGCCCTTAATTTCAGTTCTTGTACCTGATTCCTTTAGATTAATATCGCATGTTTGAACTACTCCGTACCTGTTTTCAATCCTGAATTTCTGATCTTCTTCGAGCAACTTTCCAACCCGTAGTGAATCCAACTTAAGGATGGGGATGAGCACTGCACTTTTTTGTTCAAAAAGGAAACTTTCAGGAATACCAATTTCCCTGATCTGAGCTTTTGATTCGAAACAATTGATACCAATTCCAAAAGTCAGGCAAATAAAAAACCAACCAAAAATTATGAACCTCACAGTTTAGCCATTTTTGAACCTCAGATGCTAATACGAGAATTAGACAATTATACTACAAAATAACCCTAATATTATAATAAAGGGTGAATTTTACAGCTAACAACACCAATGGCAAGTTTGACTTATTATTCTAACCCGAATTCAATATAAAATTGAATAGATGACAACTGAAAAACAGCAAGTTAATAAGGTTATATGGACTTTTACATATAATTTCTACTAAGGTTTGTTTAAAAAAATAAGATTTTAAAACCTTATCATGCTCATTTTAACCTTAGTAGAGAGTCATTTACCCAAGACAACAACCTTATTACCTTATTTTGAAAGCATAATCTCATAGCCTAACTCGAACTCAGGTTATTTTATGGTTTTTTGACTTTCTTTCAATAATATCAGAAGAAAACTTCAGTTCGGATATTTTCCGGCGGGAGTCCGTATTTTTCAAGTATGTCAGTTACTTCCTCAATCATGTCAGAATTTCCACAGAGATAATAAATCGTATCCTTATCCACGGTATTTTTTGCCAGGTAATAAGTCACCCTTCCAAAATAGTCGCCTTTGTCGTGCCGCGATGTGCACAGCAAATACCTTGACGGATCAAAAGCCTCTCGTCCATAAGCTTCATCAGCGAAATGAACCCCGTGCAGTACATGGTAATTCAGGTTTGTGTAGGATTTTACGTAGGAATGAAATGGGGAAATTCCAGTTCCTGAAGCAATAAACATGGTAGGATGACCTTGTATAGTTTTTTCGTTGAGAATAAAATAACCTTTGGGTCCCTCAACATCCAATTCTGAACCGGGCAAAAGGTGCCGCAGATAACGCGAAAATTCGCCGGATGGAATTTCCCGGACTAAAAAATCGAGATAATTATCTGCAGTTGAACTGAATATGGAATACTCTCGTCCTTTCTGCTCGTTTGGAATGCGAATAACTACGTATTGGCCGGGTTCAAACTGAAAATCCTGTCGGTCTAGCCTCAAAATAAACGTTTCAGGAGTAATATTTATAATTTCAAGTACAATGTGTTTTCTTCGTTTCATTATTTAATGTGTTGTGGGATGCGGGATACGGGTTGCGGGTTATGGATTGAAACTCGCATCTCGTAACCCGCAACTTTTTTTGGTAAACTGAGACTGCATACTGAGGACTATCCTTTTACATGCCTCTCAGCATGATAAGATGAGCGAACAAGCGGACTGCTTTCTACAAAGGAAAATCCTTTTTTCAAGCCTTCGCCCCTGTAAAGTTCGAATATTTCAGGTTTAATGTACTCCTCAACAGGTAATAAATTAGTATCGGGTTGCAGATATTGACCAATGGTTAAAACTTTACAGCCAGCAGTACGAAGATCGTCCATGGTTTGCAAAACTTCTGCTTCGGTTTCACCTAAACCTACCATGATTCCGGATTTAGAGACAATTCCAGCCTCATAAATTATTCTGATCGTTTGCAAACTACGGTCATAACGCGCTGTACTCCTGACTTTTGGCGTTAGGCGACGCACCGTTTCCATGTTGTGTGAGATCACATCCGGACGGGCATCAATCACCTTTTGGATCAACTCAGCATTGGCATTAAAATCGGGAATCAATGTTTCGATGGTTGTATCCGGATTCAGTTCTTTAATTTTCCGAATAGTTGTTGCCCAAAACTCAGCCCCTCCATCGGGCAGATCGTCGCGAGTTACCGAAGTGATGACGCAATGTTTTAAGCCGAGCGTTTGTATGGTTTTTGCCAGCCGAAGCGGTTCCATCCAGTCAACCGGATCGGGGACTTCGTTTCGGACAAAGCAAAACCTGCAATTTCGGGTACATTTATCACCCAGAATCATAAAACTGGCCGTACCTGCATTCCAGCATTCACCTTTGTTGGGGCAGTTTCCGCTGGTGCAAATCGTATTTAAATGGTGGTCGGCAATTAAACGTTTGACTTTCGAGTAATTCTCTCCTTTGGGCAACTGTGACTTCATCCAACGCGGCAATCGTTCTCTCTCTATAATTATATCAGCCATATTTCATTTATATATTCTGGCATAGAAACAGCATTTGGGAAATGATGTTCACTGGAAAGAATGTATTTAAACCATTATTTTCAAATCAAAGACGTTTGGTGTGGGTGATTTCCATCTCTTCTAATGTTAGGTATACCGATGTGTTGTTCCACCGGAGTTTTTTTATTTTCATCTTCAATGCCCCGGGATTAAAATCCGGAGCTACACTATAAACCATCCCTTTGGGATTTACATGTCCTTTGGGATTTGCAGATAAGAGCCATCGGCTCGGTTAATGTTGTACGGATGGACTTTAGTCCATTCATTTGCAAGCAAACGACATCAAAAGAGAACCGTAGGTTCGGTTCATGTCTAATATCAGCCAATAAATATTAATTTATCGCCGATTGCGATAAGCAAATCAGATTGAAAATGCAAACCGGCTCCGATGCTGTTGGATTTTCTCCGGCGACGGATAAAACCGGGAATCTTGCGGAAGGTGGAGTTGCTGAATTCCTCTTTTCCAAATTCATCACAATCACAGCCAGAAGCAGCATGGGTTTGTGCTGTGTCAAACCTATTTGTTTTAGATATTAAATCTGAAGTTAGGTTTTGAATAAAATTGGAGCCTCATTATTATCAGGTTAAATTATAATTGCTCTATCTTAATAAAATCATCTTCAAAATGTTGAATTGATTTTGATTTAAAAGTTATGTATGATTTTCTATTTATCAAGACAAATAGCCAATTCCAACCATTGATGATTCTTTCCTTTTTAAAAATATATTTGCTTCCTAATATTTCAATAACAATAACCAATGCATAGAAAACAATAATTATTATTTGCATATAGCCAAATTCACTTATCCACTCTTTCAATTTCGTTGTGGAAGTTAGCACAGTTGCAGATATTGCAAGGAATAAATTTAAAAGAAAGATTATTGAAATAAATCTTAAGTCATCCCAATTTTTTTTTCGTAATATTTCAAAATTAGTATTTATATAGTCTTCTTTTCTTTGGTCATATTGCATGCTCTTAAGTTTTTGCTCTTTTTCAAATTCCAACGCATCTCTTCTATTTATTTCAGCTTGCAGTTCCATGTTTTTACTCTGAACCTCCTTTAATAAATCCTCCTTTCTCTCTTTTTCACGAAATACTTCTTCTAGGTATTCTTCATTATTTAGGAACTCAAAAGTGCTATCAACATTTATACTTGTTATTTCTTCTGGTGTATTTGGTTTTTCTCTCAGGGCATAGCTTCTTGCAAGAGCTTCATCTTTTGATAATTTTCCATCATTAGTATCTTTAACCAATTTTTGATATCCCTTTGTGATTGAGCTATTGATATGAGATGATAAGATAATCCGAGATTTAGTTAATACGTCAAAGGATTTTGGCAAAGTATGTTTTTCAGAAAATCCTTTTTTAAGTTTAAACCAAAATCTTGATGTAACAAAATCAATATCTTTTGCAAAAGATGTATCATGGTCATTAAATTTCACAAGATTATTATGGCCTAAATATTTAGCAAAGCTACTTTCGGTAATATAAATATGGCCAATTCTCTCAAATGGTTTTTTACTGTTTCCTGATCTCAAATAATTAATTTTAGTAAATAACTTTAAAAATTGATGACATGAATCTTTATCAAAATCTCGCCCTCTCTCTTTAGCTATTTTAGCGAGTTCATCTAGTATAGATTCATCCTCTACATTAAATAACATATAATCATTAACTTCTAATTCCAAATCTTGAAGTTTAATCCCTTTTGCTTCAAGCTCATGATAAAAACTTACTTTCTTTGCAATTATATCAGCTGGGGTTGGGCAGCTATCGATAATCATTTTCATCGCAGGTCTTAGCGATTCCAATGGTCTATGTCCTTTTTTAATTGATTCGGCAGTAACAAAGAATCCATCTATTTCTCGTTGAATTTCAGAAAAGTATCTTAGGCTTATCTTTTCTCCTTTGTTTTGCCTAAGACTTGAATCATTAATTTCATTTACAAGTTTTAGAAAATCGTCAAATATTTCTTTAAATAAGATACCATTATAACCCAATGCATTAAAAAGATATTCTGTATTTAAATATATTAAAAGGTCTGTATCCCATTTGCCTAAATCATTAACATCAGCTGTATATTTTATTCCTTGATATAATACTAGTCCTTCTCTAATCGTGTTCAAACAATTTAAAAATTCATGATTAGATTCGTTTTGAATTATGAAAGCACTTATATGGTTTGAGAACTTTTCTAGAACACCATTATCAAAAAGGAAATGAGTGAAATTATTAAATAGTTCATCTTCGTCAAGTTTATTTAATTCTCTTTTTTCCTTTTCTGAAACATATTTAACTAATTCAAAAAAAATTCTATTTTGGATATTAGTCTTAACATCAATTTCTTTTTCAATATCAGTAAATTCAGAAACAAATGAATCGTTAAAATGAAAAATATTTTTTTTCACTGTAACCACTGATTTAAGATTAGTAATCAAAATTGTCCTTATTACAGATTCAGGAATTGTAAAATCATAAACTTTCTCCAATAGCCTTACTATCTCAAAAGAACTTAGGCAATATTTTTTCTCACTTGCCATTGCGCCTTTAATAAATTCAGCAATGATCGAAGGAACTCCCATGTATTTATCACTATTATAGAGTTCACCAAATAGTGCAACCGATGCTAATAAGTTTTTTTGTTTCATTTTCATTTAGACTTTAGTTGTTACAATGGATATTTAACCATTCTACGGTGTTAAATATAATGAAACTATCCATCTTGTTTAATCTTCTGCATACTCATCTGAATATTTTTATTTTAAAGTTAAATAGTTTTTTATATGTAAATAAAATTCACATACTTATTTCTCAACTAGTTATCAACAGCTTATTTCAATTTCTTCACGTTTGTATACCCCAATAGCGAACGCATTTGGGTAATGGCCATTTGATTGAGTTGTATTAAGTTTTATTCGCTTTGTGAAAGAAAGGATTCCATCTCTTTTGGATAGAAGGAATCCCTCCTTCCCTATCTTTATAGTATTGGGTACTTCTGTGAATATAATTTTCAGAAACCAGGTTGAATTGAAATTCATAAAAGATACTTAATTTGCATGCGAAATAAACCAACATAAAAGCAATGAGCAAAACGTATAACTGGGCCATTTTAGGTTGTGGAAAAATGGCACGAAAATTTGTCAACGACTTAAAAATCCTGCCAAATGCCCGGCTTTATGCCACAGCTTCAAGATCATTTGAAAATGCCCGGGACTTTGCTTCTGAACTCGGTTTCGAAAAAGCCTATGGCAGCTACGAAGAAATGGTTAATGACCCGGCGGTTGATGTGGTTTATATCGCCTCGCCGCATTCGTTACATTTTGAACATGCACTTTTATGCCTGAACCACCGGAAAGCGGTATTGTGCGAAAAGGCTTTAGCCCTCAATTCCAGAGAAGTAAAAATAATGATTGAAACGGCCCGAAAAAATAATGTCTTTCTGATGGAAGCTTTCTGGACCATGTTTCAGCCCAGTTTTAACAAAGCGATTGAAATTATTCGTTCAAAAGAACTGGGCGCTTTAAAAATGGTTCGCGCTGATTTTGCTTTCAACGCGGAATATAACCCTGAAAAACGTTTGTACAACGTGGCGTTGGGAGGCGGTTCGTTGCTCGACATTGGCATTTACCCGGTTTTCATGTCGCTGATGGCTTTGGGAAAACCCTCGGAAATAAAAACCATGGCATCGATCTGTCCAACCGGGGCCGAAGAAAGTATCATCATGGCTTTTCGGTATCCCGGAGGAGAATTGGCCTCGCTGGTTTCCAGTTTTGCATCGCACTCATCGGTACAAACCGAATTCAGTTTCGAATATGGATTTTTGCGGCTTAACCGGCGTTTTCACACCCACACTACCCTAACCTATTGGAAACATCCGGAGGAAGAAAAGACCATCAGTTTCGAGAAAGGAATTGGTTTTGGGTACGATCTGGAAGCTACCCACGTTATGGAATGCCTGGATGCGGGAAAAATAGAAAGTAACCTCATGCCCTGGTCGTTGTCGTTGGATTTGATGGAAATCATGGACAATGTCCGGAAAGATGCCGGAATCGTGTTTCCAGGGCACGATTAACGAATTCCGTTCATCTCATTTATCGAGTCGTTCGCCCTCGAAATAATGCATTTCGCTGAATTTACCAACAACTGTGACCAGAAACGGGTATAAATTCGAACGTATTCGTTAAATTTATTTCTTTAAAAGTACAGCCATGAGACTTTTTCTTTTCAGCGCTTCGGTGTTCTATATTTTAGGATTAAAGATCATTTCGAAAGTTGATATTCTTCCATTCTTCCATACAAAGTCTGTTTCAACCGAAATAACCACTTCCACTTCAAATGAAATTGCGAAACCCATCGTGAGTGAAATCAAAGTTCAGGCTAAAAAAGATACCTTAAATCTGACACCCGCCAATAGCAAACAAATTCCTGGAGAAGTTGTAAAAAACCCGAAAAAATAGTTCTACCGGTCAGTTTATTTCCGCATTTTTTTTTAAAATAATTCATTTTACCACTGCCGTAATGCTTCTGAATGAATTATATTTACCTGTAAATTAACAGACCAATGATTCATCAGAATGATATAACTGTCCACTCGTGGGAGCAGCTATGTGAAGAAGTTTACCATGAATCGTGGAAACCGGATTTAGGGAGATACCGTTCGGATTACGCGTTCAGGGGCTTGTCGGATATGAATTATGAATTGAAAAACAGCTTCCTCAGGAATTGTGGCGAAAAACCGGAACTGGAATACCATCTGCTTCGGAATTTCAGAAAATATTCCATCACCAATGATCCTCAACTGACCAGTACATTTTGGAGGTCGCTGGTACTCGCTCAACATCATGGACTGCCAACCCGGTTAATTGACTGGACCTACTCGCCTTTTATTGCCCTGCACTTTGCAACCGCCAATACTGAAAAATATGATCTGGACGGAGTAATCTGGAAAGTTGATTTCGTCAAAGTGAATCAGCTGGTACCGGCGCCATTCAGCGATGGATTAAAGGAAGAAAAGTGCAATGCCTTTACGCTCGAAATGCTTGAAAAGATCGTATCCCTGTCCGATTTCGACCGGTTATTTAGTCAAAATCAGGTCTTGTTTTTTGAACCGCCTTCACTTGACGAAAGGATTGTCAACCAGTTTGCTCTATTTTCGGTAATGATGGATCCTGTTGCTATTCTGGACGATTGGCTTATTAATCACCAGGATTTATACCGACGGATCATTATTCCCAAAGAGCTGAAACTTGAAGTGAGAGATAAGTTAGACCAGGCAAACATTACTGAGCGAGTACTTTTTCCGGGATTGGATGGATTGGCCAAATGGCTGAAACGCCATTATAAACCAGTATTCTAAAAGAAACACACCATTTTTTAGTTATTGAATGGAGTAATCCGGATAAAGCCGGCTGATGGAACTAAAACATCGACCACATTCTTATTCTTACTTTTGAGGATTCCCTTTTCAGTACTCACACCCTTGCAGTTAAAAATCTCATAATTATATTGTGCTCCGGGCTTAGCAATAAAAAAATGTATCGTTTCAGTAACTTTTGAATTAATAATATCGATTGTTGAATGAAGGACCACTGGTAAATTGACTGAATAATCTTCGTAGAGCATGTAAATGGTCTTTTCATCGTGTTCAACTTTAATGACAGGGTAAAACCGCGATACCTGCATGGGCTCAAAGATACCTTCAAAAATAACTTTATAATTCTTTTTCCAGTAGTCGAGCCAAAACCGGATGGTTTGTTTCGATTCTTGCGGCAGGGTAGTTACAAAGAAGGACAAATAAGGATTACCAAAAAGAACCGCTTGCAGTTTCAGAGCTATGTCTTCAGATTTTTCCTTTGGATTAATGGCAACCACCTCCATAAAAGGTGTAAACTTTCCATAAAGCAAACGGTTATTCACCATCTTTTCGCGAACCACCTGAACATTGCCTACCCCAACAAAACCAGTCAAAAGATTCTGATAGCTGGCCAGATTCGGACCAACATCCATAAATTTCTGACCCATGAAGACAGTTGGTTTTATAGTCTTCAAACGTTTTTCCATTTCATTATACAAGGTGTCAACAGCCAGTTGTATTGAAACGAAGTCTCGGCCTTTATCCTGTTCTATTATGGCTCCTTCTTTTGGATAAAACTCCTTCAAAAAATCGAACCAGTATCCATCAAACTGCCATTCAGTAAGAAAATTTGCATAGGTACTGACCAAATGTTTTCGAACTTCAGGATAACGCGGATCAAGAACGTACATTTGTCTCGGTGCACGGTAGCGAATATATTTTCCTTCAAATTTTTTCAAAATAACCGGGTTCCCACCCATGAATGGAATTGAATACCATAAGTACAAAGGAAGTCCCATTTCAACACATTTCTGTTTAAACAGATTCATAGTTTTATAACTATTTTCTTCGTAGGCATATGAAGTATCAATTTTCATTTTTACAAGCGCCTGCCAGCCGTCATCAACCAAAACAGATTTAAAATTGAAAGTTCGGAGCGAGTCTAATTCCCGGGTAATATTTTCAAGAGGAATATTTCGTTGCATGGGGTACCAGGTGGAATAAACAGGTATATTGGTCGTATCGACATTGGCAACGCCTTGTTTAAATTTATCGGATAAAAACCATGATGAAGCATCATAAATTGATGTGGAGAAATGGACGTTCCGAAAATCGATCAATACTTCAGCCTGATAATCCTGAAGGTTTGACAAAGGAGGATTGTCTTCAAAAAATCCAAGATTAAAAACAATTGAATCGTTTTCTTCTCGAATGTTTGAACTCACAAATTTAGCCTCATAGGCATCCTTACAAGTTAATGTAACCTGATTCTGATCGTTAATTGTTAAGGCTGAAATAATGGAGAATTCGGCAGCTGCACGGTCGTATGACGGCAAGGTAAAAAAGGATTTATTAGACCATGTTTTCGAATTCCATATTTGGTTGATCTTTTCAAGTGGAAACTTAACTGAAATATTAAAAGATGGAGGAACTGCAGCAAATGCTGAATGCAAATAAATTTTCAGGATATATTTTTGCAATCCAAAATCTTCAATTTCGACTGTTGCTTCAAAGGGAGAAATTTTTCCCTCCATCCGAATTTTGCTCTTATTGAAGACGTATATATCATCAGGTTCTGCATTTATAGAGTCTGCCTGAACTGAAACTGGAAGAAATAAAATCAATATTCCGAATAACTTAAGCAAGATACTAATATTCAATTTCATATACCAAAGTTCCAAATTAGCTTCAAAGATAGAAAAACTAGCTTATCAAAAACATTGCTGGAAACTGCATTTACTTTCACAGTAACAATCAATCAATGTTAATATTTGCTAATATCTTGCTATTAGAATAATCCAAAACTAATCCTGAAAAACAGTGCCTACTCCCCGTTCCTTTCAGTGATTTTACTACCAATTGAAAATGGAGAATAAATACCCAGTCTGTTAGCCAAATATCCAGCCATAAAATAAAACGGAATAATGGACGTGAAAGGACTGTATGATTCTTCCAACTCTGTTTCACTTATCTCAAAAACTTGTGCACCAACATTTCTCAGAATATTCATGAGATTTTTAGTCCGATCGTATAAAATGCTTTTGGAAGGATTGATCACAATTACAAGTGCGTTTTCAGCAGTTTCTTTATATCCGTGCTCGTATTGAGTAGCAGACATGCCGGCAAAGGGAAGTTTTGTTGATTCACTCAGCATTAATGCAGCCTGATAGGCAGTTCCGACATTGGGTCCGTTACCAATTATATTGATGCATTTTAACTTCTTCTTTTTAATGCTCGTTTCAATCGATGATCCAATTGATTCACCTATATATTCAAATTCATTAAACTTTCGTTCCATCAAATCCAAAGCATGTTTTACATCAAAACCATGACCTAGATAAAGGACAATAAGCGTATTTATAAAAGTCTTTGTTGAAGAGTATTTTTCATCGCCTGCAAAAATCCGGACAGCTGATTTTAGATTCGGCTGATAAATTAAACTGGAATCCTCCAGGTTAACAATTGCAACAAACTCGCGAAAACATTTGGCGCAGTTGATTACATCAGTGGTTCGTCCCGATTGTGAAATCAGTACCGCATTGTCGAATTGCCTGATTCTTTGAATATAAAAAAAATACTCACTTGCCAGTTCCGGAAATATTTTAACTCCCAGATATCGAAGTACAACTGCTGCGAAGTAAGATGATCCCATTCCGATATACGGAACTTTATCAGGCAAAATTAAGCCTTTGTTCTTTTCATAGCATAGTCTGGCTTGCACCGGAATATCGTAAAGTTCTCTTTTCATTTCGCCCGAATTATAGTTCGAAATCTACATGCAAAACTTTTCACATGAACTAATATACCATTTTAACTTGAATAAAACAGAAGTCACATCACGATAACTGATAAAATTTGTCTTTACAGGGAAAATTTGAACAAAAAAAAACCCCACTAAAAGCGGGGTTTCGTATGTTTATTCACCTAATTGACGATGACTACTTCACCTTATCAACAACTGCCTTAAAAGCTACAGGGTGATTCATTGCTAAATCAGCCAAAACTTTACGATTGATTTCAACATTTGCTTTTTTGAGCAAACCAATAAACTGAGAATAAGATAAACCTTCTGTACGAACGGCAGCATTGATACGCTGAATCCATAAAGCACGGAAGTTTCTCTTGTTCACTTTTCTATCTCTGTAGGCATATTGCAAACCCTTTTCCCAGGTATTTTTTGCAACGGTCCATACATTCTTACGGGCGCCGAAGTTACCTCTGGTAAGCTTCAGGACTTTTTTTCTGCGAGCCCGCGATGCTACTGCATTTACTGATCTTGGCATAAAACTGATTTTAGAATGTTAGCGCCCCATTTTTGGGATCTTCAAGCTAAAGCATTCGATTAATAACTTAATTTAATTACACTGAAAAAGAAAAACTACTTAAATGGTCAACATGGCCTTAACGTTTGGCACATCAGCTTTATGAACCGTTCCCCAATAAGTCAGGTTACGTTTCTGCTTGGTGCTTTTTTTGGTCAGGATGTGACTTTTAAATGCGTGTTTTCTTTTAATTTTTCCGGTGCCGGTTAATTTAAACCTTTTTTTTGCTCCGGAGATCGTCTTCATTTTTGGCATCTTCCTAAAATTAATGTATGTAAGAAATTTATTTCTTCTTTTTAGGTGAAATAAACATGGTCATTCGTTTTCCTTCTAATTGTGGCAATTGTTCAACTTTGCCGACTTCTTCCAGTTCCTGTGCAAACCGAAGAAGTAAAATTTCGCCCTGTTCTTTAAACAGGATGGATCTTCCTTTGAAGAACACGTAAGCTTTTACTTTGGCTCCTTCCTGTAAAAATTTTTCAGCATGGCGCATTTTGAACTGAAAATCGTGGTCATCGGTATTCGGGCCGAACCGTATTTCCTTTACGACAACCTGTACGGTTTTAGCTTTAATTTCTTTCTGTTTCTTTTTCTGCTGATACAAAAACTTTTGGTAATCAGTAATCTTGCAAACAGGTGGGTCGGCGTTTGGTGAGATTTCCACAAGGTCAAGTTCAAGAGCATCAGCCATCTTTAAGGCTTCAGAAAGCGAAAAAACACCAGGGTTTTCGATGTTATCGCCTACAACACGAACTTGTAGTGCACGAATTTTCTCATTAATTCGGTGCTGAGCAGCGGCTTCTGCTCTACCACCAGTGTATGGTCTTTTAACTGCTATGGCCAAATTCTCCTATTATTAGTTAATATTCTTAATTGTTAAATGATGATAACTGCTCTTTTACCTCAGTTTTTATAAAATCAGCAAACCCCGAAATATCCATTATTCCTTTATCGCCATCACCTTGCTTCCTAACAGATACCTGCTGATTTTCAGCCTCTTGCTCGCCAACTATCAATAAATAAGGGATACGTTTCATTTCGTTATCCCTGATCTTTCGACCAATTTTCTCATTTCGGTCGTCAATAATCGTGCGAATATCGGAATTATTTAGAAATTCTGAAACACTTTTTGCATAATCATTGTACTTTTCACTGATAGGTAACACAACCACCTGTTCGGGAGTTAACCACAAAGGAAATTTTCCGGCAGTATGCTCGATTAAAACAGCAACAAACCGTTCCATCGATCCAAATGGAGCGCGGTGGATCATAACCGGTCTGTGACGTTTATCATCAGCACCGATATATTCAAGTTCAAATCGCTCAGGAAGGTTATAGTCAACCTGAATGGTTCCCAACTGCCAGCTACGTCCAAGTGCATCCTTAATCATGAAATCGAGTTTTGGACCATAAAAAGCAGCCTCGCCTAAAACAGTCACAGTTTTCAACCCTTTTTCAGCCGATGCTTCAATTATGGCTTGTTCTGCTTTATCCCAGTTTTCAGACGAACCAATATATTTCTCCGGTTTGTTCGGATCACGTAATGAAATCTGAGCCGAATAGTTTTCGAAATTCAATGCCTTGAAAATGATAAAAATAATATCAATCACTTTTTTGAATTCGTCTTTAATCTGATCAGGACGACAGAATAAATGGGCGTCATCCTGAGTAAATCCGCGGACTCGGGTCAGACCATGCAATTCACCACTTTGTTCGTAACGGTAAACGGTTCCAAACTCGGCCATGCGAATAGGTAAATCTTTATATGATCTGGGCTTGAATTTATACAATTCACAATGGTGAGGACAGTTCATTGGTTTGAGCATGTATTCCTCTCCTTCAGCCGGAGTTTTAATGGTCTGAAAGGAATCTGCACCGTATTTCTGAAAATGACCTGAAGTTTTATAGAGATTGATATCGCCAATATGAGGTGTAATGACCTGCTCGTAACCAAACTTTTTTTGGACCCGTTTCAGGAAGTCTTCCAATTGCTGACGCAACATGGCGCCTTTTGGCAGCCACATGGGCAAGCCCTGACCAACATTTTGCGAAAAAGTAAACAGTTCCAACTCTTTACCAAGTTTCCGGTGATCGCGTTTTTTTGCTTCTTCAATCAATACAAGGTATTCCTCCAGTAATTTTTGTTTTGGAAAAGTAATCCCGTAAACCCGGGTAAGCATCTTATTCTTCTCATTTCCACGCCAGTATGCACCGGCAAGTGAGGTCAATTTTACAGCTTTAATAAATCCGGTATTGGGTAAATGTGGTCCGCGGCACAAATCAGTAAAATTTCCCTGATTATAGATGGTAATTGTTCCATCAGCTAATTCACCAATCAGTTCTTCTTTTAGGCTATCACCTTTTGCCGAGAACATTTTTAATGCATCATCCTTGGATATATCTTTCCGGACAATATCATGCTTTTCACGAGCGAGTTCAATGATTTTCTTTTCAATCTTTTCCAGATCCTTTTCGGTTAATTGTTCACCTTGGGGTAAATCAATATCGTAGTAAAATCCATTGTCAACTGTTGGGCCAATCCCGAATTGAGTTCCAGGGTAGAACGATTCAATTGCTTCTGCCATTAGGTGGGCCGATGAATGCCAAAAGGTTTCCTTCCCTTCCCTGTCGTCCCATAAAAAGAGCTTAATATGAGCATCATTTTTGATTGGCCTGGTCAAATCCCAAACTTCCCCATCAACTGAAATGGACAAAACCTCTTTTGCCAAACGATTGCTAATTGCTTCAGCAATATCTAATCCTGAAATTCCACTCTCGAATTCTCTGACGCTATTGTCGGGTAAAGTAATTTTAATCATCGGTTTTTATTGTTTAAAAAAACAGGGTGCAAAGATAAATATTAATAGCTGATATTGCTCAAGGTTTTTTGTTTTATTCTTGAATAATTGACTATCCAATTGAACTAAAAAGGAAGCTGTCAATTACATATTTTCTATGTGTAATTGACAGCTTTCAGAAAGTAAAACACCAATATTACCTTATACTAAGACCCACACCTCCGTTATATGACATGTATTCAGCTTTATTTACTGAACCGAAAAGAGTAAAGAATGCCAGTTTAATTCTTACCCCGGCATCCATACTGATATTCTTCGCTTTAAAACTTAAAGCAATCGGATCATCTAAATTATCTTTTGTAGTATATGTACTGCCTCCCGACTGAAACGTAGTCTCAATGACATATTTTCCTAAAACATCGATATTTGTTTCGCTGGTACTGTGACCAATTCCTCCAAAAACAGTAAGTATGCTGAGTTTTTTAGAAACAATTATGCCATATTTTGACGTTTTGGTATGAAACTTCAACAATTGACTCGTATTGTCACCAAAGGTAATCCGGACATTTCCATCATTGAAATCATTCGAACCAAGGCTAATATCACTTTGAGCATTTATTTCCGAATAACTGGCAAATACCGAGGCATCAAAAGGTAGCGATTTCAAAACCGGAATCCATTCTTTAAAATTATGCTTTACACCAAGCCCCCAAAAGCCAATTTTCATTTCATCACCACTGTTATCGTACTTTAATTCAGGAACAAATCTTCCGATAATGTCGGTATGTGGTAACAAACCAAATCCTATCTGTGCCATTGGAACAGGAACTAAATCCATATCCGTACCGTTTGGTGTGCTAAACGAGCCAATTGGTTTTCCATTAAGATCATTAATATTTAACCGGGGGCCCTCCACATCGGGACCAGCTACAGTTGGCGCAATGTTTTTTGAAGGGTTTTCCAATGTCAGGTGATTACTTAGGCCAATCGTATTTAAATTGAACGTAGTAGCTTCCTGAGGAATCTGAATAGCGCTGACACTAATACTCAGATCAAAACCAAACAGTTTATGGGTGGCTGCTGAGTTATACCAACCGTTGTTTAATCCATCACCTAATGCCATTGCGTAAGGATTGAGATATGCCTGAACGAGTGCATTGGCATCGTTTTTACCTCCTTTCAGAAATTCAACGACATTCGATTGAGAATAGGCGCCATGTACAATCAATCCACACAAAATTACCAACATGAGTTTCTTCATAATCAATAGTTATTTAAGTTTGATTTATACTTTTTTCAAATCTGCAAAAATCAATTCATTGGTTAATTGCAAAGATAATTTTTTGATCGTTGATTATACTTAATTTGAAAGATAATCAGTATCGGAAATGAGTACGTATAAATGATCACTTATCAAAAAACGCATTCTATTTTTAAATGTTATTCGATCAATTCAGAAAATTAAAAACATTTAATCCTCTCCTGAATTGCATCCTTTTTTATGTCGAAAAAAATTAGAAGTTTTGACACCTTAAAGAAAATTGTAAAACATTCGATTATGAATATCAGACAGACAATAATCCTTTTACTTGTAAGCCTTTCATTAACTGCATTTTCACAGAAAAAAATTGAACTTAAAGATGTGGTTGGCAGTCGTACCTTCGCTCAAAAAAGCGTCTCCGGACTACGTTCAATGAACGACGGGCTCAACTATTCCACTCAGGAAGAAGAAAAAAAAATTATAAAATACAGCTATAAAACCGGAACACAGGTCGAAGTTTTATTCGATTTGACCAAAATAGAGAACCCTGGATTCACTGGATTTAGCGATTATGCATTCAGTAACGATGAAACGAAAATCCTGTTTACTACCAAACGTCAGTCGATTTACCGTCATTCCTTTGCAGCAGAATACTTCATCTGGAACCTGACGTCCAAAGAAATGACACCCTTGTCAGCAAACGGGGCTCAGCAGCTGGCCACTTTTTCTCCTGATGGTGAAAGAGTAGCTTTTGTACGCGACAACAATATTTTCATCAAAAGTTTGAAATTCGGTACTGAAAATCAGGCAACACGTGATGGTAAATTCAACGAAATTATTAATGGCGCCCCTGACTGGGTTTATGAAGAAGAATTCAGTTTCAATAAAGCATTTGAATGGTCTCCAGACAGCAAATTTCTTGCATTCGTTAAATTTAACGAAACCGAAGTTCCCATGTTCAACATTCCAATGTTTCAGGGTCAAAAACCTGAATTAAAAGAAAATCAACTTTATCCCGGAAGTTACAGTTATAAATATCCAAAAGCTGGAGAAAAAAACTCACTAGTTAGTGTACACATATATGATTTAAAGGCGAAAAGCAGTGTAACTGCTGAAATTGGCGATGATAAGGAACAATATATTCCACGAATCAAATGGACTGCTGATGCTTCCGATTTAGTCATCATGAAGGTCAACCGGTTACAGAATAAAGTGGATATTGTTCTTGCCAATCCGTTTACAGGAGACACCCGCGCTTTTTTTTCTGAAAAAAATAAACGATACATTGATGAAGGATTTTACGATGATTTTGTTTTTCTTCCGGACAATAAATACATCGTTTTAAACAGCGAGCGGAGCGGATTTTCGCACCTTTACCTTTACGACCGACAGGGTTTTGAAGTCAAACAACTTACCAGCGGTAACTTTGATGTAACCAAATTTTATGGTTTCGATCCACTGAAAAAAATATTCTATTACCAGGCAGCCAAGGAATCACCTATGCGCCGCGAAGTTTATTTTGTAAGTCTGGATGGTAAAAAATCAGGAAAATTATCGACTCAAACCGGAACTAACGTTTCCGATTTTAGTTCAGGGTATAAATTTTACATCAATTACTTCTCCAATCTTGAAACTCCAAAACTGATTACGATTCATGATCAAACCGGAAAACTGATTCGTACACTTCAGGATAACAGCGAATTGAAAAAAGTTTTAAGCGATTACAAACTGCCTAAAAAAGAATTTTTCAGTTTTAAAACTTCGGAAGGAGTTGAATTAAACGGATGGATGATCAAGCCTGTTGATTTTGACGCGACAAAAAAATACCCGGTTTTAATGACCCAGTACAGCGGTCCAAACTCACAGCAAGTTGCCGATAAATGGGGCGGAATTGGCTGGCACGATTATCTCGCACAGGAAGGTTTTTTGATTGCCTGTGTCGATCCGCGCGGAACTGCCGCACGTGGCGAAGAATTCAGGAAAATGACCTACTTGCAACTCGGCAAATATGAATCTGACGATCAGGTTGAAGCTGCTAAATATTTAGGTTCACTTTCATTTGTTGATAAAAACAACATCGCCATCTGGGGATGGAGTTACGGTGGATTTATGGCTGCCCTTTGTATGGAAAAAGGCGCCGATGTTTTTAAAGCCGGTATATCAGTTGCACCGGTAACCAACTGGCGATTTTACGACAGCGTTTATACTGAACGCTATATGCGGACTCCACAGGAAAATCCGGAAGGTTACGATGACAATTCACCTCTTTCCCATGCAGAAAAAATTAAGGGAAATTACCTGATTATTCACGGGTCGGCCGATGACAACGTGCATTTTCAGAATACCATGGAATTTACCGAGCGGATGGTACAGGCGGGTGTTCAGTTTGACATGGCAGCTTATACCAACCGAAACCATGGAATTTATGGGGGTAACTCAACCATGCACCTATACGCTAAAATGACCAATTGGCTGAAAGAAAAACTACAGAAGGAATAGATTCAAATTTAGCCGATGAACACGGATTTTTTCTGATGGAGTTGTCTAAAAAACAATCCACACTGTATTATCAATAGTCCATCTCTTCTGTTTCACTTAATAGGGCGGAACCCCTGTGCAACCATAAAATGCCCAGTAATACCTGAATATTTTCGGGTGAACGCTACAACACCAGGACCCTGGGGCAGCCATAGCCGCCATCGTACTGCAAATGCATGCCGCGTTGTTATTACATCCTGCCAAAATAGACAGAAGGGCAATTGAGCAACAACCTTCTGTTGCAACCGACCATTTCCATGAGAGGAGCAGGGAAACTGTGCCCGGTTTATAGCCAATTAATTCAACAGGAAAGGAATATTCACCGTTGGCTCCAATCTTATTAATGTTTACGCTGTGCACAAAACTGGTGGCTCCATCCCGAAATTTGATTACTTCGCCATCAGCCACATCCACTTTAATGGTAAGCGGAATAGCTTCACTAAACCCCTCTGGCAAGATAGTGTCCGTCAAGAGAGTAAGTCCATTCAGGATTATTTTTCCATCAATTAAATCCCCTTTTTTTGAAACCTCTGTTTTGCTGAGCTCTATTGCCGCGCCACTTTCAGGCATTGGCCATGTTGGGTCTTCAATTTTCACTTCTGGCTTAGGCAAAGGTTGATTACATCCAAGCATTACTGCCACGACAATTATTAATGTAATAGTTTTCATAATTTCAAAGTTTTAGTTTCCTTAGTCATTTGGCTTTTCGGTAACGCCCCCGCCATATGAACCCCGGCGGGCAGGCCGTTTTTTTAGTGGTTCCTGGATTCCACTACTGTTGTTTGATCTTCGTATTTGATCTTATATTTCGTAAATGCTTTCACAATATGAAGTATTGATAGATTAAATATAAAATGTTAAGCCTTTTGAATCAATAGCACAAAAGTGTCATTTAAACTTTTTGGTATGGAGTTGTAAATATTGGTGCTTCATTGAAAATAAAACACTGGAGGAAGTTTTCGTTTATGCAATCGGCTACGACCAGGTTCCGGCATTGACCGATCTGACTGTTAGCATTAAAACTCTTGTAAAACCTTCCCGAATTATTATGCAGCCAGGAAACAGGAATCTGGAATTTAATTATTCCAAAGGAAAATCTTTGGTTCTGATTCCGAAACTACAATCCTTCCGATACTTGAAATTGTGGAATAAATATTAGTGATTCGTCTTTTGAATTACAACTAAACAAGAATGTAATTCACTGAGAGTCTTCAATTCAATAGCAATGGATATCTAAAAAAAATCTCAGGCCCAGTTACCATCGATATATCCCGGCTTCATCCAGGGAAGATTTTCGTGATTGTGAAACGGTGAGAGTTGCATGGACATTTCTTTCATTCTGGACTCATCCATTGGCTTGAAATTCCGCAAAATTTCAAGATTTGATTTCACAACTTCCAAGCTGTCCATTCCTAAAACAATGCCATCTGGTCCGTTTAATGACAAAGCATAACGCACCAAATCTTTTGGATCGAGTTCTTTGACGGTCTCCCGTGGACGGATAACTTTCATCAGCATCACACCCATTCCCTTTGCCTTTGCTGCCGGAATTGCCAATTCCTGCCGATTTTGCGGATTGGATGCAATGTTCCAATGGTTCATTGCCATTAACATGCTGTCGAATATGCCTTTGTCAGCCATAAACTTCATTGCTTCGGCTTCGGTATGTCCTGAATATCCGATAAAACGGGTGATGCCCTGCTCTTTCAATTTGCCGAGAACATCAATCAGGCTGCCCTTTTCGCTAAGTTTAGCCATATCGGGTGACTGAATATCATGGATTTTAAGCATATCCACGTGGTCGGTTTGCAACCGCTTCAGGCTCATTTCAATCTGGCGCATGGCTTCGTTCGGGTCTCTGCTCTGCACCTTAGTTGAAAGAAAAATCTCGTTCCGGCGGGTTTTAACCACTTCGCCCAATCTTTCTTCGCTGGTTATGCCTAAATTCTTATTCTCATACGCCCAGGCTGTGTCCCAGTAATACAACCCATTATCCAATGCGAAATTTAAAAGCTGGTATGCTTCTTCATTGGTTTTGATGTTACAAAACCGGCTGCCCAGTCCAATGGCAATCCGTGGAATCCGAACACCTGTTTTACCCAGCATGGCAGTTGGCAAACCTTTGGCATCGTATTTTGATTCAGAACCTGCCATCCTGAAAATACTACAGGAAGGCAATAAACCCGAACCTGCAATCAGCAAACCAGTGCCAATTGTTCCCTTGATGAATTTTCTGCGTGAATTGGATGAGCTTTCCATGGTTTTAAACTTTTATGTGATGCAACTTCAAACTTATCGAATCGATCAGGCGATTCTATCTGATCATTTAATCTTTTCGATCCACAAATTCCGGAATTGAATTTTACAGCCTTCAGCCTGAAGAGCAATGGCGCCTTTGGTTAGCGAACAGTTGGTAGCATTGTTTTGCAGCACTCCATTTACAGTTACTTCAATGGTGTTTCCTTTGCAAACAATGTCGTAGCTGTTCCATTCGCCTGCCGGTTTTTCGTTTGAAGGATTCAATTTTGGAACCACCGGTTTATCTTTTTCAGTCGAAACGTATTCCTTTCCACGAATGGTAGCTTTCTCGCCTACTCCATGAACCACAAAATCGCCGACATTTTGATGTTTAAGGTTAGCTTGATAGTGGGTTACCCAAATTTTATCGGGTCCGGTAGTATGCAACATGATTCCACTATTTACCTGTTGCTCAGGATAGCGCCATTCCACATGCAAACAGTAATTCGAAAATTCTTTCTTCGTTCTCAGGTAGCCAGCCGGCACCCCAACAGTTTCAATCACTCCGTCCTTCACATAAAAGAAATTTTCAGGAGAAATTTTCGGATCAGACACAAAAATGGTCCAGCCTTTCAGGTTTTTACCATTAAATAATGATTGCTTTTTTTGTGAGAAGCCAGCTACAACCAAAAGCATGAATAAGGGAATAAGTATAGTTTTCATTTGATTTAGTTTTTATTCGCTATAAAAGTAAAGATTAATTCCTGTTATATACATCAAACAACACCGACAAAAAGAAGAAAATTCTGCTCACTGATCATCTGAATTTCAGATTTCCTTAGCACTCTATTCACCAAATTTAATGAAATTCAGAGATCATATTCACCAATTTTAATTGATTTTAGTGAATAGACTAAATATCTCCCTCAATTACCATTCAAAGATTAAGCTTATAAAATATCATTAGTCATTGTAGTTACAGGCTTATTTTTTATACTTTTCAGTCTTAGTTTTAGAACCATAATATTCACAAAGATTTCGCCAAATGGAAAACATTGATTCTGTATCTCTTTCATCCATATACAAATTAAAAAAAACTGATCGGGATATTTTTCAGGAACTGATGCCCACCAAAGTAAAAGAGATTCTTTTGCTTGCAACGCTTTACGACAGTTATTCCATCGTTCGCGAAGGTCAATTCACCGATAAAATTTTCGGCGAATTTCTTCAACTTAATCTTTACACCTATCCCCGGTTTACCAGTGTTAATACAGAAGAAGAAGCATTACGCCAGATTAAAACCCGCGATTTTGAGCTGGTCATTATTATGGTTGGGGTCGATAAAAATATTCCACTTCTGGCGGCCAATGCCATCTATAAAATTAAACCTCAGGTACCAATCTTGCTGCTGGTCAATAACAACGGAGATTTACGCTATTTTCAGACGACTTCAAACAAAATTGAGTCGATAGACCGGGTATTTGTCTGGAACGGAAATTCAAACGTCTTCCTGGCGATGATCAAATACATTGAAGATAAAAAGAATGTGGAAGAAGATACCAAAAACGGGAATGTCAGGGTTATTCTGTTGGTTGAAGATTCCATTCAGTACTATTCGCGGTATTTGCCCATGCTGTACACCAACATCATGACGCAAACCCAAAACCTGGTAGAGGATAAATCGGCCGACGAATTGCATAAAATCATGAAGTTGCGTGCCCGGCCCAAGGTAATTCTGGTGAGCAATTTTGAGGAGGCAATTCAGGCCATAACCAAATACAAAAACTACCTGCTTTCGGTTATTTCTGATGTAAAATTCCCTCGAAACGGAATCGATGACGAAGAAGCTGGAGTCGATTTACTGAAATATGTGAATTCGACTTTGCGGTTTCCGGTACCTGTTTTGCTGCAAAGCCATGACGTGAACAATGCGCAGCGAGCGCTTGATATTGGCGCCGATTTCATCAATAAAAACTCCGAAAGTTTAGCGCTCGACATTCATAACTACATCTATAAACGTTTGGGCTTCGGAAATTTTGTATTTAAAGACATTGACGGTAATCCGATCATGGTAGCACGAAACATGGCCGAATTCCAGGAAATGTTCCGTATAGTTCCTGAATCGGCTCTGGCATATCATGGTCGGCGGAATTCATTCTCGACATGGCTTATGGCCCGTGGTGAGATAAACATTGCCGAACAATTGCTTCCCTATCGGTTTGAAGATTTTAAAAACACCAACGAGCTACGCGAATTTTGTTTGGATGTATTCAGAAAAGTCCGGATACTAAAACTTCGGGGTACCATTATCAATTTCGATCCGACACTTGTTTCCGGAAACCGTTATGTGGTGCGGCTCAGCAAAGGATCGCTGGGTGGCAAAGGCCGTGGAATGGCTTTTATGTGCAATTTTCTGGAAAATATCGACTTTGCCCGGATTATCCCCGAAATGAATATCCGAATACCGGCCACAGCAGTAATTGGCGCGAGTGAATTCGATAAATTTCTGGAAAATAACAACATGTTCGAGGAAATTTATTCGAGTAACGATTATGAACGAACAAAAACCATTTTTCTGGAGTCGCAGTTCGACGAAGAACTTCAGGAACGATTGCTCCGATACCTGGAGCAGATGAAAAAACCGTTGGCAATCCGCTCTTCCGGCTTGTTCGAAGACTCGCTGATGCAACCGTTTTCAGGAGTTTACGCAACCTACCTGATTCCAAATAATCATCCTGATATTGAAGTTCGTTATCAGCAACTGGAGACTGCCATAAAACTGGTTTATGCCAGTATTTTTACTGAATCTGCCATGTCTTATTTCGATGCAGTCAATTACAAAATCGAAGAGGAGAAAATGGCAGTAATCGTTCAGGAAGTGGTTGGTCATCAGTACAACGATCACTATTACCCGTCGATCAGCGGAGTTGCCCAATCGTACAATTTCTACCCAGTTTCGTACATGGAACCTGAAGATGGTTTCGCGGTTGCTGCCATCGGACTGGGAATGTACGTTGTAGGCGGCGAAAACGCCTATCGGTTCTGCCCCAGATATCCAAAGATTAATACCTTAAGTGATCACGATCTGGTTCGGGATTCCCAGAAAGAATTTTATGCCATCGACATGGATCATTCCCAGTTCGATCTTGAAAATGGTGGAGAAAATGCCGCTATCAGAAAAATGAAAATCTCCTTTGCCGAGAAAGACGGAGTTTTGCAACACTGTGCTTCGGTATACGATCATGAAAATGATCATCTCATTCCGGGTATCGACAGTCCCGGACTTCGCGTGATCGATTTTGCCAATATCCTGAAATACAACCATGTTCCTTTGGCCGCCACCTTAAATTTGTTGCTCAAATTGTTTCGTGAAGCAATGGGTTCACCTGTCGAAATAGAATATGCCGTTGATTTGGAAAGTGGAGAAAATAATCTTCCAACTTTTTACCTGCTTCAAATTAAACCGTTAATCCGACGTGACGAACAACTGACCGTAAATATTGGGAGTATCGATCCGGAAAAAACAATCATGTTTGCCAGAAGAGGCATGGGCAATGGAATTGTTTCAGGAATAACAGACATTATTTTTGTTGATCCCGATCGTTTCGACAAAATGAAGACACGCGAAATTGCTGCCGAAATCAGTCAGTTTAATCGCAAGATGGATTTTTTAAATAAGGAATACATTCTGATAGGCCCAGGACGCTGGGGTACGCGCGATCCATTTACCGGAATTCCGGTTACCTGGGCAAATATTTCGAAGGCCAGGGTAATTGTCGAGATGGGACTGAACGATTTTCCACTGGATGGCTCCCTGGGCTCCCACTTTTTCCACAATGTGACTTCCATGAATGTTGGTTATTTTACCATTCCCCACAATTCAATCGATTCAAACATCAACATGGGCATCTTAAAAAGCAAGCCAGTGATAGAAGAAGGGAAATACATCAGGCATATCTCATTCGAGAACCCACTCAACATTGTTATGGATGGAAAGAACCGGCAGGCGCTGATTTCGTTCGAATAGAAATAGTTACGGGTTGCGAGTTACAGGTTTCAGGTTTTCCCGAAACACGCAACCCGTAACCCGCAACATGAAATTCTTTTTAGATCAGTTTTGCTTTTAAATTGGCGAGTTCGAGCTTCATTTTTTCCAGATCAGCCATCAAATTATTTTTCGAAGTCGAATCATCCAACTGAGTTTTGTACTTCTGGAACAATTCCCTATAGTAATCAACTCCCTTGTTCAGATTTTCCTGAAAAGTCTCAAAATGTTTCCTCTGCTTGTCCGAAATAGGTTTGAGCGTATCTTCAATCTTTCCACCCAGGTAATCGATGTACATTTTCAATTCTTTCACAAATAAATTAGGCCGATCGGTGCGTTCAATCACATTGGTACGTCCGTAAATGTGATCAACCATCTTTTTCAGTGAATAGGTGCTTGAAAAATAAGCCAGATTTGGACCGGGACAAATGCTCACGGCAGTCCCTTCAATTTTGGTATCCAATCCGTTTGCCATCAGTGTCGAAGCAGTCAGTCCATTACACAAACAGGCTTTGTCAGTTATTTTCCCAAGCTCTTTTTCAAATTCCATCTCACTTAGGTTCTGTTCCTTCAATTCCTGTATCTTCTTATGCTGATATTCTTTCGATGCGGTGCATGTTCCTTCTTCAGTAAAAACAGGCATTAGGGCCAGATATTTCTTTGTACAGGGAAAACCATATTTTCCAAGCTTGTTTTGTGCCTCTTTTTTCAGATCCATTCCCGTACCTCTGACATTATTGAAAATAACACCCAAAGGCGATACTTCACTCATATAAAGATCCTCTTCTTTGGCCTTACAGAGCACTTCAAGTGTTTGTTCATCAACTGAAGTAGCTTCCGGAACCAGTAAAAAAGGTGTTCCCCACCCAATAGAATCCAACTGATAATAATTCATCAGGAATTCATGTTCTGTATTGGAGCCTACTCCTCCTTGAGCAGTAATTTTTACCAGAAATGGTTTCTCCGGAACAGGTTTTCCTTTGTCGGCCAATGCTTTGATATAAATGTCGTGCACTGCCTGTATCAATTGTTCCTTGCTGGTTCTAAATTCTTCCAGAACAGGTCCCATCAGGAATCCATCGGTTGCAAAAGCGTGTCCACCACAATTTAAACCCGATTCAATACGATATTCGGAAACCCAGATTCCTTTTTTGGCAAGAAATCGTCCCTGAATTATGGCTGACCTATAGTCGCTCACTTTCAGGATTACTTTTTTCTTCAGTTCCAGATTAGAATTTGGATAGAAGTCTTCAAATTCTTCGAGATAACTATACAGTCGGGGATTCATTCCTGCAGATAGAACAATCGACGAACTCAGGTCGCTCAATGCAAAACCTCGCAATGCCGATTGAGCATCGCTCATAATGGAAGGTAATTTTTCACCATTTTCGAACCGATCACGATCGAGCTTCGACATGATGTTGACATCAATTTCGCCTGCAACCAAATTTTCGTGTAACCATTCGTTAAACTTATGTTTGAGGTTGTCAGTATTAATCATCTGGTTAAATTTCAGCTTGATTTCTGACATCTCAGGCAACATATCGATATACTTCTTCAGATCTTCCTCGGTATGTGAAATCGAATTTTTGAGATCGTCGAATTTATGTTTTACAATTTCCTGAACGGTATTCAGATACGCAGTAATGCGTTTGGCACGGTGATCTTCCGCTTTTGTGGGTATCGACTGAAAAGGCAAATTAAATTTCTTGCAATAAAATTCCCTCATTTTCTCCATCGAAATATCGTCGACCAACGAAATAACCGATGAAATGCCATAATGAGCTACTTTAATCGGAGAATCAATCGAATATCCCAGGCCCATAACCGGGATATGAAAAGTGTGCGGGTTATTATGGAAACTCATAAAGTAAGATTCTTAATTAATAAAGTCGGTAAAAATAGTTTTTTCCGATTAATTAATAGAGGTACAAATGCTGATTCGGATGAAAGTTAAAAGAAAAACAATCGTTTTTTAAAAAGATCGCCAGGTCACTGTAAAATCTACAGCAATAATCAAACAAACGGAATGGAAAGTCGAAAAAGTATCCTTGAAACGAATCCTGTGAAGCGAAAACCAGATAGAAATGAATTAACCAAATTCACTGATACGTTCCAATCGAGGGATATCGAGTAATTCAATACTCTTACATTGCATATCAATCAGTCCGTCGTCTTTAAATTCCTTCATCATCCGGATAACACTTTCAGTTGACATTCCGGTTAAATCGCCCAAATCAGCTCGTGAAAGAGGCAATTCAAAGGTTTTGTTCTTAAAAATTCTGGTGGCAATACAAAGCAGTATATCTGCCAGTCTACCATGTAATTGTTTCTGCGTTAACGAAAAGAAACGACCGTAAATTTGAGCAGTACTTTCGTTGAGAATACTGACAATACGAAATGCAAATATTGGGTTTTGTTTTATTAATTGCCGGAATAATTGAATATCAATCATCCTTATTCTGGAATTGGTATAGGTAGAAATTGAATATGGCAATTTGTCATTTCCTTCAAAAATAGAAACAAGTCCCAATAAACTTCTTTTTGCGGACAAGGTCAGAATAAGATTTTTATTTCTTTCCTCCAGATAAACCTTAACCAGACCTTCCTCAAGAAAATAAACATGTGAAGCAAATCCACCTTGTTTGCAAACAGTTTCCCCTTTTTTAAAATTTAAGCTTACCGATTGCTGCTCAATAAGAACTTTCTCATCAGCCGTTAAAAGTTCGAAACAACTTTGTTCATAATCGAATACAGAGCAAAAGCCTACGACTTTCGGATCCTGAGTTTGTATCATTTTGTATATTAAAATTTATTTCCGCACAAATATATAAGTATTAAGTCAGTTTTTTCACTGACTAAAATTAGTTTTTATTACAGTGTAATACAAGCCTCTTTGCACTGTTTGTCAGACGAGCCACAATAGATTTGCAGGGAGTTATCATGAGAGAATAACCAAGATAACCGAAACATATCCAATTAAAAAAAATCAAATTAAATTAAACTAAAAATCAACCTATTATGAAAAGATTTATTCAATCAGCCGCTCTTTTGGCAATGCTTATTCTGGTGTCCATGCTTCACGCTTGCAAGGAAGATCCGCCACCAACACCCGACAATGCTTATCTTACACTAAAGTCGTACATGATGACAAACAGCCTTGATTTACCAGCCATGTTGACCACCTGGGTAGTTGACCCCAACGGAACAAGCGCATCGGGAATTGTTGACGATGCAACCAGTACAATTACAGGTTATACCGTTTATGACATTCGTTCGGCTGCCGATTTTGCAACCAACCACATCAAGAATGCAAAGAATGTTGTTTTAAAAGACGTAATTACCACCACCGAAACACTTGCATTGGCCAAAGATGCAAAAATTCTGGTAGTTTGTTATACCGGCCAAACCGCAGGACAGGCCGTTATGGCTTTGCGCTTATTGGGCTGGAGAAATGCTCAGGTACTAAAATGGGGAATGGCTGGCTGGAATGCTACTTATCAGGGACCTTGGACGAGTAACTCCGGTTTTTCAGATCCGACCAAAGGTGATTTAGCGGTTGGAAATGCCAATTGGGTAACCACCGCAGCTCCTGCAACCGGTTCGTTTACCGAACCTACTTTAACCTCCACTTCAACTGATGGTGCAGCCATTTTGAAAGAACGTGTTCAGGCAGTGCTTAATGCAGGTTTCACTACCGGCGATGGTTCAGCTATTTTAACTACACCTGCCAACTACACTATTATAAACTACTGGTCAGCTGCCGACTACACCGCACTCGGTCACTATACCGGCGCCTACAATATTCCTGTTATTTCTCTGGCAAGCGACTTGGTTAAAGGTTTCGATCCAACCAAAGAAACTCAGATTTATTGCTGGACCGGGCAAACTGCCAGCATGGCTTCATTCTGGATGAATGTTTTAGGTTACAAAACCAAACCTATCGGTTTCGGAGCTAACCGAATGATTTATTCACCCCTGAAAACTGCCAGCAAAACCATTTACAAAGGCCCAAAAGTCTGGACTGTAACCAATCAATAATCAATATTTTCGGCTGGCTAACCAAAACTCTTCAAACGAACGGTTTCGGTTGGTCAGCCTGAAATCAAATTTCAAAAAAGCTGTTTTAAAAGTTTTATGACCATCAATTCTGGTCATACTGAATTTATTTCAGGATCTCACCTAAGTTGAGGCCCCAAAACAAATACTGGGTGACGGTATACAAATTTTTGACTTTTAAACCAGCTCAATTTTACAAATCCGAAAACAATACTTTTATATGAAGAAACTCTTAATGACCGGCCTGATCGCCTTTGCACTGGCAAGTTCAACAGCCTATTCACAGGGTTGTATGGAACCATCGGGCACATCAACCGGGCCACAGGTTATTGGCTATGTGCAAGTGGAAAACAGCACAACCTTACTGGGAACCGATGCCTCAGGAAATGACCTGACCACCAACTCATTTTCGTTTCGTAAGGCTCGAATTGGAGTAACAGGTTCGATACCATATAATTTCACGTACTATGTAATGACTGAATTAAGTCCATCTCTTAATGGACCTTATATTCTTGACGCCTTTTTAACATGGAAAGCTGCGGGTCAATACCTGAAAGTTTCTGCCGGTCAGTTTAAATCACCTTTTGGGCTTGAATTGTCAACTCCTTGCCAGTCACTTTACACAGTCGATCGGTCACTGGTGGTTAACGAACTGGCCTCGCCTTTCCGTGATCAGGGAATCATGCTAAGCGGAGGCACTGATTCGCTGCAAATCTTCGGCATCGAAAAACCAAATGTGCTGACTTATTCATTGGCGATTACCAATGGTACAGGCTTAAATGTGACTGATAACAACAAATCGAAAGACATTATTGGCCGGGTAGTTTTCGCTCCAAGCAATTTTTTCCAAGTTGGAGGAAGCTACCACCATGGCAAACAAAAAAATCCTGATCCAACAGTAACCAAAGCCGATGTGTTAACTCGTTGGGGCGCCGATCTTCAGCTTAAAAAGTCTTTCGGTCAGTTCGGATTCATTTCACAATCGGAATACATTTTCGCCAAAGACGATGGCTCAAAAATGGTTGGCGGTGGCTGTGGAGCTACTCCAGAAGTGGTTCAGGGATCATTCAAACGGAATGGTTTCTATTCGCAACTGATTCTTCAAACGCCTTGGAAAATTGAGCCGGTCATTAAAATTCAGAGCTACGATCCCAACATGGATCTCGATAACACCGACCACGCCGAATACAAAAAAGACACCTGGATTTTTGGATTCAACTATTACGTGAACGATTGGACCCGTATCCAGATGAATTACCTGTACAACAGTGAAGCCAGTTCGGCCACCGATCTTACCCATTATAACGAAATTAAGAATGACATGCTTGTTCTTCAGTTGCAATTTAAACTTAAATAATTTGTACTCTCATGTTAAAGAAATTATTCTCTCTCGCCCTGGTTCTGGCTGTATTTCAGTCGTTTGCTCAGGGACCGCTTATCTCGGCCAAAGACTTTGCTGCCGAACTAAAAGCCAATAAAAACATGGTGGTAATTGATGTGAATGGTGCCGACATTTACGGCAAACAGCACGTTCAGGGCGCCATCAATTTGCCTCACAAAGAGCTTTACAAACCTGGGACTGTTGAAGGTCAGCTAAAACCAGCTGAAGAACTGGCCGCTATTTTTGGCAAAAAAGGGGTTTCGAACACCGCCAGGATTGTACTTTACGACGAAGGTTCGAACCGTTACAACAGCCGTGTTTGGTGGATTCTGAAATCAATTGGCGCTACCGATGTGTCTATCCTGCATTTCAATATGGACCAGTTTGCTGCCGCCAGAATTCCGCTCACAGCTACACCTTCAACCGGAAAAGTTACCACTTTTGCAGTTACTGAAAGTCCCTACAAAGCTTATACTATGGCCGAAGTACAAAAACTGGCCGAAGGAACAGTTTTGCTTGATGGCCGTGAGAAAGACGAATTTGAAGGCGCCGATGCTGCCAAGAAAAGCAAAGGACATATCTCAGGTGCCGTTTGGATGAACTTCAAAGAAGTGCTGACAGCAACAGGAGCCTATAAATCGAAAGATGAAATTATTGCAGCGGCGGCTAAATTCGGCGCAACTCCCGAAAAACCAATCGTAGTGTATTGCAATTCAGGTGTTAAAGCAGCAGTTTTGTACGTTGCCTTAAAAGAAATTGCAGGTTTCCAGAATGTGCAAAACTATGTTGGCTCTTATGCCGACTGGAGTACTGTTCCTGAAAATCCAATCGTGAAATAAGTTTTTGTGTTCATCGATAAGTAAATTAGAAGTGCCGGGGAAACCCGGCATTTTTTGTTTTAGGACATTTGGTGAAATTTATTATGATTGTTTAAGGTGAATTACTTACATTTGAAAGAAAAACCAGAATAACCTGAAAATGAAGCCAAATAACCGCACATAGCAACTATTACTGTACATAATTATAAAAAAGAGTATCTTTTCTATAGCAAATTAAACTGGTATGTATCTATTCAACATCAAGCTTTGGAATTTCAGAAAATTTGGGTCATTGAATGACATAGATTTAAATAACCCAAATTTAGATTTAAACTTCACTATTGGTCTAAATGTACTGATTGGCGAAAATGACTCTGGAAAAACAGCAATAATCGATGCAATAAAACTGGTCCTGAAAACACATAGTTATGACTGGTTAAAAACAACTCATGAAGATTTCTTCAAAGATTCAATACGCCTACGAATTGAGTTGATATTTAAAGACTTGATTGATGAGGAAGCAAAAAATTTTACAGAATGGCTTGGTTGGGAGGAAAAAATATTTGAGAAAGATGGAGTTGCCGAAAAGTCTCAAATACCTTACTTGAGACTAATTTATGATGTTTCACGAAATTTAGAAGATTATTATATTTTCCCAACGGATATAAAAGCTGGAGTTGATGAAACAGGATATCCGCTCACAGCAGAAGCAAGAGAATATTTAAAAGTAACATATCTTAAACCATTAAGAGATGCAAAAGAAGAATTGATACCACGGAAAAACTCAAGGTTATCCCAAATTCTACAAGGTCATGAGGCATTTAAAGGGAAAGAAGAGACTCATATTTTAGTTGAAATATTTCGTGAGTTTAATACTTCAGTTGAAAAATATTTTGTAGGAAAAGATAAAGATGATCAACCTTTACCCGAACCAAATCAAAAAGGAAAAGAACTTAAAGATGAGATAGATAGATTTATCAAAGCATTTTATAGTAATGATAAGGAATCAAATTTTGGGGTAGTTGGAAGTAGTTTAAAGAATATCTTGGAAAAACTAGAATTATCGCTTAGAGATGAAATAAATCCGGGGTTAGGCACTTTGAATCGTTTATTTATGTCTTCTGAATTACTTCATCTTCAAAAGAAAAACTGGAACGGAATAAGACTTGGATTAATAGAAGAATTAGAAGCGCACTTGCATCCGCAAGCTCAAATGAAAATAATTGAATCCTTACAAAAAGAAAAGAATATACAATTAATATTAACAACTCATAGTCCTAATTTAGGGTCAAAAATTAAATTAGAAAATTTAATACTTTGCAACTCAAGTTCTGCATTTCCTTTAGGCTTAGACTACACAAAACTAGCAGAAGATGATTATATCTTTCTTGAAAGATTCCTGGATGTTACGAAAGCAAATTTGTTTTTTGCAAAGGGTGTTATAATGGTCGAAGGTTGGGCAGAGGAAATCTTGCTTCCAGCATTGGCTAAAAAGCTAAAATCTCAGAGTATTATTTCAAAAGACTTAACAGATTCAGGTGTATCAATTGTAAATATTGGCAGTACAGCCTTCTTAAGATATTCAAAGATATTTCTAAGGAAAAAGGAGGGCGAAGTTTTGGATATCCCTATTTCGGTAATTACTGATGTTGATGTTCGAGAATATGAAATGAAACCAAAGATTGATGAAGATGGAAAAGTTGTAAAAGATGCAAGGGGTAAAACGGAATACATTTATAAAAAAAAGGACCCAGCAGTTTTTAATCAAAAAACAACAGTTAAAAGAGCAAAAATCATTTCTGATTTTAAAGATCAAAAAGTCGATGTTTTTGTTGCCCCAAATTGGACATTAGAGTACTCCCTATTAAAATCAACCTCTTTAGGTAGTAAATTTTGTGAGATCCTTAAAATAGTTCATCCAAAAATTAATGAGACTAACTTTGAAGAAGCATTGGCAATCAAGCTAATTAATAAAGGACTTGATAAAACAGAAATAGCCTATGAATTGGCGCAAGTATTAGAAAATACACCGGAATTAAAGTTAGACGAAACTGATGCAGGAATTAAGTATTTAGTCGATGCCATAAAATATGTTTGCAATGATTAATGTTACTGATGCCGACATTACCTATGCCGAAAAAATCCTGTTAAAAGAGGGGCAATCCTTCGATGATGAAAGAAGGGCTTTCATAAAAGACTTTACATCACTTGATCTGCAAGCAGTACCGGGAAGTGGTAAAACAACAGCTCTTCTTGCTAAACTTTTGATTCTAGAAAGATATATGCCGTTTAATAATGGTGTTGGTGTTCTTGTTATTTCACACACCAATGCAGCTGTTGATGAGATTTTTTCAAGAATTGGCAAGTTTGCTCCAAAACTTTTTCGTTATCCCAATTTTATTGGAACAATTCAAAGTTTTGTCGATACCTTTTTAGCGATTCCCTGGTATGTAAATAAGTTTAAGCAAAAACCTATTAGAATTGATAATGAAACATACTTTGAAGCTGTGGAGAGATCTTTTCCTAAAAATCTGCCTAATTTCAATATCCAAGAACAAAAGAATGCCAGGTATTTTATAAAGAGCAACGAAATTCTATACTCTTATCGGCTAAGAATTAGGAATAATTCATTCATAGTATTGGATGCTATCTCAGGAAAAGAATTAAACATCAGAAAACCGAAAAAAGGAAAAAATTGGATTGACTTTACGGATGAAGAAAAGAGACAAGTTAAAAACTGGCTTATCAAATTTAAATTACAAATTATTAAAAACGGGACGCTTCATTTCGATGATGCATATACATTAGCGGAACTTCAACTTACTAAAATCCAAAACTATAACAAATTACTTCAAAAAAGATTTCATTATGTCTTTGTTGATGAAATGCAGGATATGGATACTCATCAACATGATTTATTAGAATGGATTTTTTATGAAGATGGTATTTCAACTGCTATATTTCAACGAATTGGTGATATAAATCAAGCAATATATAATGGAAATTCAATTCACATTAATGAGATTTGGAGTCAAAGAACTAATACACTACATGTAAAGGGTAGTCATAGGATTAATTATCGGTTAGCTCCAATAATTGAAAGGCTTGGTTTAATACCCTTTGAAATAGAAGGTCGAAATAAAAATAATGATGGAACTGAAATCGATATTAAACCACATATATTAGTTTTTGATGATAACACAAAGGAAAGTGTAATTCCAAGATTTGCAGAAATCGTGATCAAACTTCAGGCTGAAAGTAAAATTCCATCTCCATCAAAACATAAGTTTATGGCAATTGCTTGGCGCAAAGAGCATGTAGATGCTGATAAATTAGGTCTTTCTGATTATTGGAACAATTATTCAGTTTCAAACTCTAAAACAAGAATTGATTACAAAGTGCTAAAAGATTACCTTCTGTTTTATGACCGGACAAAAGATACACTTGAAGCTATAAGGAAGCAGATACTTAATGCCATGCTAAAAATCTTAAGATTGGAAAGTATTTTTGATGGGGACAATAGAGTCTACTTAAAACAAAAACTTTTAAATGATTTAAGGGAACATCATTCAATGGAATATGAGAATTTAAAACTTCTGATTTATAAATGGTCAATCTCAAGTATAAACGATAAGGTCGAGGATGTTTACTTATCAATTAAAGACTATATTCCAACGTTTCTATCCCTGTTTGGAAAGAGTATAATTAATTCACAGGTATTCATTAATGGAGCATCTGATATCAACATAGAACAAATTGAGAGTTTTGAACATTCTAACTTCTATGAAACAAATGATATAAGAATTGAGATTGGTACAATTCATTCAGCTAAAGGTCAAACACATACAGCAACACTTTATTTGGAAACATTTTTTCAAGGGAAATATGAATCTGAATATTTGAAGAATATGTTTTTAAATAACTCAATAAATAATAATGGGGTTCACATTAAACAAGCTATGAAAATGAGTTACGTCGGATTTTCGAGACCAACTCATCTACTTTGTGTTGCAATACATAAGGAAAGATTTGAAAGAGAAATAGCAAACATAGACAATGACATTTGGGAGATTAGAGTTCTATAGATCTAATAATTAATGACATTTTCCGCTAGGTTGAAATCCAAATATGTCCTCAGTTGAGCAATAACGGATATGAATGATTTTTGTAATTTCTTTTAACGCACTTCCAACCCGACGCACTTTTTACTCCGTCTCTCCAGCGTTTGCTCGTAATTTTCCAAAACCTGATCCATCACCTTTGATTTTTTATCATGGCAATTCAGGCAGTTGCCCACTTCCAGAATCCGTTTTTGATCTGTTGCTAGAACTCAATTAGTGCGGAAGCTCCGCACTAATTGAGTTCTCATAATACATATGCAATACTGTGAGTTACACAACAAGTATCCAGAAGACAATACGTTTCTAAGTTTAGAAAAGTGTTTTAGTCATGGCAATTTGATTACTATACAACCTTTTATCTCGAATTCCCAATAAGTGAGAAGACTTCACACTTATTGAGTGATCAAGCGATGAAAGTTGTCTGTTATTTTCACTATCTGACTCTTTGCAATAGCATAAAAACTTATACGTTTTATTGCCTACTCTCCAAAACACACTTTTTACTCCTTCTCTCCAGCGTTTGCTCGTAATTTTCCAACGCCTGATCCATCACTTTTGATTTTTCATCGTGGCAAGTGAGGCAGGTGCCAACTTCCAGAACCCGTTTTTGTTCGGAAACGTTGAATGGCCGCAGCCAATCGCGGGTAGCAAATGGAGCTTGGGCTTCTTTCAGAAATCCGGTCCAGGCATCTTCAGGCAAATTATCGTTCGGATTGAGTACAAAACGAGGTTCAAAAGTCCAGTTTCCAGAGTTTCCAGCAACATTGTAAATCAGCTCACCACGTCCAAAACCAATGGCCAATGGATCGTTATGGCACGATTTGCAACTACGACCTTCGCGTTGGGTAGTGTGCCCCGAAGTTGGCGCATACAACCGGTGAAAACTTTTCCCTTTTCCCTTTTCAAACGATTCGTGATCAATGCTCATAACCATTCCAGGCATGGCCGTTACCACCTGATTGGTGGCTGAGTTGATTCCCAAAACAGGTGGATCAGCCAGACTATTTCCGGCGAATTCAACCCAGGTTCCTTTGGTTGTATTGCCGGTCAGCAAATCAAATCCGGCGGTTTCTTTTTCGAACGAATTGTGACAGCCAATGCACTGAGGAACCCAGGCCGTGTGACAAGCTTCACAACTGAGGCGGCTATGCCCTTTTCCTTTGGTGCAAACCGAAGCTGCAGGTTTCGACTCATGATCTTTTCCGGTCAGTTTATCCTTCAGGAAAATACGATTCAGCGAATCAACCCGGGTATTCATTAACGGATGTTGATTTTTAGAGGTCAGCACTACTTTGGTTTTCGGATTGGTTTTTCGTAGCCAGGCAATCATCTGCGATTCTTTGTCGGGTAACGATGAAACAGCTATCGAATTCACTCTCCCGGTGGCATGACAATCCACACATTGTACACTAACTGCCTCTTCCTTGTGGGCATGGTGTTTTCCATCACCCATCAAATCGTACGAAGTATGACAATCGATACAGGCCATTCCCTTTTGGTGGTGGACATCAGACTGCACAAATTCGACGACCCGATTATCCGGCAAAACCTTAGTTCGTGCCGAACTATTTTCTGCCGCTCCCTCTCCTCTTTCGTTCCAGCCTTCGTAGCTCAACGATATACGACCCGAACGGCTATGGCAACTTAGGCAGCGGTCGTTTGAAACCTGGATATCGATGGTCGGATGAATTTCGTCTGCTGCACCCAATGTTTTGGTTTGCATACGTTTCATGCTTGCTGTGGCATCATCAGAATAGTGCAGGTGACAGGCATTGCAACCGCCACCCCTGTCGAGCCATTCGGCATTTCCGGTTTTGGTCTTTTCCATACCCAGATGACAGCCTGCGCAAAGGTTTCGTAAATGTGTGTCAGCCGCTGAGTGACCGAGGTTTTGGATATGAAAAGTATCGTTGAGCGAAGCGGTTTCGCCAAACACAAATTTATCAACGGCAATGATTCCGCTTTGGGTGGTCATCAGCGATTTCTGCATCCGGTCGGAAATATCAGCATGGCAATTTTGGGTTCCACAGGTTTGGCGCACATTCGAAAAATTGCCCGGCACCAAAATCATATTCCGGTGAGCCATCGATTTTCCGGTTGCAAACGGATCACCCTTGTGGCAAGCCACACAGCCCATCATTGCAGGGTTGTGCGACTCTGACAAACCTTTCATCGAGGCATGGCACATTAGGCAACTCTCCCTTCTTTGGTTTTCAGGAATTACCTTTTGAGTATTGGAACTGATTAAATCAACCGGATCAAAAATCAGAAGTTGTTCTCCTGAAAGTTTGTTTTCTTTCCATGATTTCCATTCCCAGTTTTCGCCCCTGAAAAGCAGCGCCACCAGAGTCATCATCAGGTAAAAAATACCGGTTATAAGCAAAATCCGTTTGGTCAGGGTGCGGTAATTTTTCCGAAAGCGCGGAAGGAAATAAATAACCACAAGCAAAAGGAAAATCAGGATAATGATATAGGCCGGATGACTGGTCAGGTGAAGCATTTCCTGAATGCCCACAAAAAACCAGGGACCTTTAATTTGTGCACTGTCGGCTTGCCCCAGCGGCGCACGAAACAGCAGACTGATGATTAAAATTATCAGGAAAACAATGATCCACGATTTGAGTTTCGGCCAAATGGTTTTCACATGGTCGTAAATGGCAATAAAAAGCAAAATGGTTCCGATCGCCACGTGCTGAATGTAAACCACCTGACTGTTATCCCCAATGCCTATAAAGACAGAACTCAGCAGTTTACCGAAAAACGGTACCGATTCGAGCAGAGAGGCCAAAATCCGACGTGCCTGAATACCTACTGCATCGCCTTTCAGGATAAAGCCTGAAATCATTTCGTAACCCAGAAAAACCAGAGCAACACACATAATCAGCCAGGTTCGTCTGTTTCGGACGTTGGTTTCGGTGGATTTATAGAAGTGATCGTACACATGCAAAACCGAGAAAATAAAAAACAGTTGAGCACTCCAGTAATGCAGGTTACGCACCAGCGACGCGGCAGGATTGAGCAGTAACATTTCGGAAACCGACTGATGCGCACGGGTAAAATCATACGGAATGGCCAGCAAAATGCCACTAACGACGCAGATCAGCAGCGATGAGCTGGCAATCCATCCTGCCGTATCAAACTGAAGGAAATTTTTTAGTTTTTGTACGATCATTCTGTATTATTGTTGAACCACATAGGGCACATAGAAAATTTAACTATGTGTTCTATGTGTCTATGTGGTTTTAACTTATATCGATTTCAACCTCACCACCCATTGCCCGGATTTCTCATCAAACCGGCATTCTAATTCCTGCAATGGTTTAATCGCCGGTCCTTTCAACGGCTTGCCGGTTTCAGCCTCAAATCGGGAACCATGACAATTGCATTGAAGCGAGTTCCCGTTACCCTTTACAATCCGGCATCCGGCATGGGTACAAGTCGTTGAAAATGCCCGGAGCGAGTTTTCTGTCCGGATTAAATAATACTTTTCAAAATAGCTGATGCCCAATGGAATGTCATTCCCATGCCTGAATTCCATCCTGTTTTCCCTTTCGGATTGAAAGCCGGAAAGCTTATACCAAATCCAGACAACCAGTCCCAAAATCAAGCCTGTAACTATTCGAAAAAAAGAATTCCGTGATATCGATTTTTGTTTACTCATTATGAATAACATTCAGCGAGTCAAATCTACAATTTTTATATCTCAACCAACCCGATGAGTTTTGCTTTCAAAAAATGCGTTAGATCATTTTTTTTTATGATTCAGGTCATAGAGATAACTGAGAACATTCAGCACTCCACATCTAATTGATATACTGATATTTAATCAGACACCTATAACTATCTACATATTTAGAGTAAAACTAATTTGCTTAACTCATTGAATGCTGTACTTTTGCCCTAACTTGTTATAAAGATCAAACCATTTCAATCTTTAACAGCAAATAAAACTCTAAATATCAGCAGAATGCATACGAGGAGGAAATTTATAAAAATTAGTTCACTTGGATTAGGCGCAACTGCCCTTGCCGGAGGCATGACTAAATGGGTGATTGGCGCATCTGCACCAAAATCGCTTTCGTCCGGTTCAAAGATGGGTACTGCATTTCGGATGGTACCAACCTACTGCGAGGTTTGCTTTTGGAAATGTGCCGGATGGTCGTATGTTTCCGAAGAAGGACAAATTCAAAAAATTACTGGAAATGCAGACGATCCGCAATGCAATGGTCGTCTTTGCCCCCGTGGAACTGGTGGTGTTGGTATGTTTACCGATCCCGACCGGTTGAAAACACCGTTGATGCGTGTTACTGAAAATGGTGAACAAACTTATCGTGAGGCGAGTTGGGATGAAGCGCTTGACTTCATCGCCAAAAAGATGAAAGAAATTGCTGAAAAGAATGGGCCTGAAAGTATGGCGCTGTTCAACCACGGTAGTTCAGGAAAATATTTTACACAATTGCTCAACGCTTACGGCTCAAGTAATGTTACCGCACCCTCGTTTGCACAATGCCGCGGCCCGCGCGACACCGGATTCGAACTCACTTTTGGCGAATCGGTAAGCAGTCCCGAAGTCACAGATATTCGCGATACGCGCTGCCTGGTTTTGATCGGGTCGCATATCGGGGAAAATATGCACAACGGTCAGGTTCAGGAAATGTCGGAAGCCATCGACAACGGAGCCACCATTATCACTGTCGATCCGCGATTATCAACTGCTGCCAGTAAATCGAAATACTGGCTGCCCATCAAACCGTCAACCGATCTGGCACTGTTGTTATCATGGATTCACGTACTTATTTATGATGATCTTTACAACAAAGAATATGTAGCCAAATATGCCGAAGGCTTCAATGAACTAAAAGAACATGTACGGAATTTCACTCCCGAATGGGCGTATGGAATTACCACCATCAAACCTGAACTCATCCGCAATACTGCACGCGAAATGGCAAACGCCTCTCCGGCAACACTGATTCATCCTGGCCGTCATACCAGTTGGTACGGCGACGATGTTCAGCGTTCGCGTGCAATTGCTATATTGAATGCATTACTGGGCTCATGGGGAAACAGGGGGGGTATTTTCCTGAAAGAAGGAATTAAAGTTCCTGATTTTCCTCATCCGGAATATCCAAAACCAAAGTGGTCGTGGCAGGATACGCTTAACGGAAGATATCCGTTGGCAAAAGAATCAATTACCAACACCATTATAGAAGCATCTATTCCGGCAGAAGGAAATACCCACCAGATAAAAGGCTGGATTGTTTCAGGAACTAACCTTGTTGTTGCAATTCCACTGAAAGAGCAATTAATGAAAGCCATGCAGTCGCTCGATTTGCTGGTTGTTGTTGATACTATGCCGATGGAAATAACCGGTTTTGCCGATGTGGTTTTGCCTGAATGTACCTATTTGGAGCGTTACGACGATTTGCGGGCTACTGCTCATCGCGAACCAACCCTTGCCTTGCGAATGCCTGCCGTTGAACCAATGTACGAAACAAAACCGGCCTGGTGGATTGCCAAACAGATCGGCGAACGTTTGGGACTGGGCACTTATTTCAACTACACCGATTTGAAGGAAGTACTTGATTGGCAACTGAAACAGTTGGGTTTATCGCTCGAAGAGATGGAACGTATCGGTGTAAAAAAGTACGCTCGTAAAACTCCGGCCTATATTCTACCCGATTCAGACCACAAATTCAAAACAGCTTCTGGAAAAATACAATTGTTTTCAAAGGAACTGGAAGAAAACGGATTCGATCCTATGCCCAAATACACAGCTCATGCACAACCTGATGATGGCTTTTACCGTCTGATTTATGGACGTGCACCGATGCATACTTTCAGCAGAACAGCTAACAACCGCAATCTGGTGGCGTTGATGCCTGAAAATGCAGTGTGGGTCAATCCGCAGGTCGCCGAATTATGGGGCCTGAAAAAAGACCAGTATGTATGGCTGAAAAATCAGGATGGCGTAGTTTCGAATTTCCCGGTTAAAGTGCGTGTTACAGAGCGTATTCGCTGGGATTCGGTTTACATTGTTCACGGGTTCGGGCACCACCATAAACCACTGACTTACGCCTTTGGGCGGGGTGTCAACGATACTGAATTAATAACCAATGTGATGACCGATCCAATAATGGGAGGAACCGGAATGCGCGGAAACTTCGTCACCTTTTTGAAAGACGAACCTAAAAAGGAGGCTAAACTATGAGATATGCAATGGCTATTGATACCCGGAAATGCGTTGGCTGCAGCGATTGTGTGGTAGCCTGCCAAACCGAAAACAATGTACCGGTAGGTTTCTGCCGCGATTGGGTGGTTGAAGTTGTTGACGGAACTTATCCAAATGTGAGTATCGAACTTCGCACCGAACGTTGCAATCATTGCGATAATTCCCCTTGCGTGCGTTGCTGCCCAACCGGTGCAAGTCATATAGAAGATGGCGGAATCGTTTTGGTTGAACACAACAAGTGTATTGGCTGCGGAGCATGTATCCAGGCCTGCCCGTACGATGCGCGCTACTCACATCCTGATGGATATGTCGATAAATGTACATTCTGCATTCACCGCGTTCGTGAAGGGAAAAACCCAGCCTGCGTAAGCGTTTGTCCAACCAGCTGTATGTCATTTGGAGATCTCGACGATCCGAATTCGAAAATCGTAAATGTACTGAAGAACCGGAAATTCAAATCGCTGGCTCCTGAAGCAGGTACCAAACCCCAAATTTTCTACCTGATATAAAAAATCAACCACATAGGCACATAGGGCACATAGAAAAGAAAAAATACAAAAACACTGGTTCCTTGTTAGTCTTTGAGATAAAACCAATAAACGAATGAAAACCAACCATATAAACAATTCATTTACACAAAAAGAATTAAAACTATGTGTTCTATGTGTCTATGTGGTTCAAAATAACATACTATGAAAGAAGAATTATTCGCAAGTGGACGCAACATCCCGAATATAGATCCTTATTTAAATATCTGGCACTGGCAGATTCCAAGTTACCTGTTTCTGGGCGGTCTGGCAGCAGGGATTCTCTTTTTTGCCAGTTTCTTTACCATTATGGGCAGGGAAAACAAGATGGAAGCTACGGTAAAAAAGGCACCGATGATCGTTCCTTTTGTACTGATGCTTGGTCTGTTCTTTCTATTTCTTGACCTGAAACACAAACTCTATTTCTGGCAACTCTACACTACCATCCGATTGGAATCGCCAATGGGTTGGGGCTCATGGGTTTTAATGATCATAACTCCTTTGTCAATTTTCTGGTCAGCGAGTTACGTAAAAGAGGTATTTCCAAATTGGGATTGGAAATTCAAATTCTTGAATACCATTGAAGCCTGGTTGATCAGAAACAGAAAAATAATTGCCTGGCCAATAGCTATTTATGCGGTTATACTTGGTATTTATACCGGGATACTGTTATCGGCATTCAACGCACGGCCATTGTGGAATACATCGATTTTGGGGCCATTGTTTTTAGTCTCCGGAATGTCAACCGGTGCAGCTGTCATCATGTTGATGAGCAAGGACCATAAAGAGCGAAAAATAATCGGGCGGATTGACATTTTGCTTATCATCGTGGAACTGTTCTTTATCATCCATTTGTTCATGGGCTTTCTGGCCGGATCGGAAGTACAGATTAATGCCGCTAATTTATTTCTAGGCGGAAAATTCACTGCTCCGTTTTTTGCTTTTGTTGTGATCCTCGGACTTATTTTCCCTGCTGTGCTTGAAGCTTTTGAACTGAAAGGATATAAAGTACCGATTGTAGTTCCTGCGGTATTGATTCTTTTGGGAGGACTTATTTTCAGGTTCCTGATCGTTGAAGCCGGCCAAATTACACGATACCTTTACTGATACGAGATGCGGGTTACGAGATGCGAGTTAAAAAACCCGTAACGCGCAACCCGAAACTCGCAACAATTAAAAAATAAAACACATGAAAAAAATAAAAACCGACGGATCGTTCTACCTCAACCCTTATTTGGGTGGGGTGATATTGGGAACTGTACTGTTGCTTTCGTTTTACATTTCGGGGCGTGGACTTGGTGCCAGCGGGGCGGTGAAAAATACGGTTGCTGCTACTGTCAATACCGTTGCTCCGGAACATGTCGAAAATTCGGCCTACTACAGTCAGTTTGCCGGTGGTGATAAAAAACCTATGAATAACTGGTTGATTTATGAAGTTCTTGGAGTTTTGGCCGGAGCTTTTATTTCAGGAGTTGTTTTTAACCGGCTGAAATTAAAAGTAGAGCATTCTCCAAAAATCACTTCGCGTCGCCGTCTTATTTTTGCTTTAGGAGGTGGAATATTGTTTGGCATTGGAACTCAGCTTGCCCGTGGTTGCACCAGTGGCGCAGCCCTGAGTGGAATGGCAGTTTTATCATTCGGAGGTTACATTACCATGATCGCTATTTTCGGAACCGCCTTTATTGCAGCATGGGTTCTCCGTAAAAATTGGATTTAACATTTTAAGCTTGAAAATTATGATCGGACCAATCATTTCATCAGGAATAGTCTCCCCGGCATGGGACAATATATTTGCCGTAATCCTGGGCATGGGTTTTGGTTTTGCCCTCGAATCGTCGGGCTTTTCCTCGTCCCGCAAAATTATCGGCACCTTTTTCGGCTACGATTTTGTGGTTGTAAAAGTATTTTTCACGGCAGCAATTGTCGCGTCGTTGGGCTTGCTATACCTTAATTACCTTGGGCTTGTCGATTTCTCACAACTTTACATTCAGCCAACCTTCCTGACTTCTGCCATTGTTGGTGGAATCATCATGGGAATTGGGTTCGCTATGGGTGGTTTTTGTCCCGGAACCAGTTTGGCTGCCACTGCAGTTGGACGAATTGACGGCATGGTATTTTTTGGAGGAATGTTCATTGGGGTATTCCTGTTTTCCGAATCATTTACACTATTCGAAAACATGTACTACAGTGGTTCGCAGGGCGCCAAAATGATTAACTCAGCCTTTGGAATTTCACCCGAACTGTTTACTTTCTTCCTCGTTTTGGCTGCCGTGGGTATGTTCTATGGAGCAGCATGGGTTCAAAAGAAAGTAAAGAAAGTTGAATACTAGGCGTGGAGAAGTTGTAAGTTAAGAGTTATGAATCAATGTAAAATACAAACTCTGAACCGGCTTTTTTTAAGCCCTCCCCCCCGGGGAGGGTTTGGGAGGGGCTTCTAAAATATAAATACATGGAAAGAAAATATACCATACTTGCTGTTCTGATGATTGTGCTGGCCCTGGGATTGGTTGTACTTCCGAAGAAAAAAGAAATGAAAGAAACCGACCCAAAAGTATTGCTTTCGGCAATTACCGAAAAATCCAGATTTTTATCGGTCGATTTGGTTACACACCGGATCATCGAAAACGACCCGACCCTGTTGCTCATCGATCTTCGTCCGGTTAACGAATTTAAGGCATTTGCATTACCGGGTGCAATCAACATTCAACCCGATTCCATATTATCGGCTTCTACATTGGAACTCCTCAATCAACCCGGAAAAGATAAAGTATTGTATGCCAATTCGGATTTGACGGCAGAAAAAGCATGGTTGCTTGGCACCCGTTATTCTGTTTATCGCTTGTATATCATGAAAGGCGGACTGAATGAATGGTACAACACCATCATCAAACCGGGGGATGCTTCGTTGGCAGCATCATCGGCTGATCTGGATTTGTCGAATTTCAGGAATGCTGCCCGCCAATATTTTACAGGTGCAGGACAAGCTCCGCAAGAGCAAACAACTAAAAAAACACCTGAAAAAGTGAATATTATCCGGAAAGCTCCTGAAGCAGCTTCAGGGGGAGGTTGCTAAAACATGGCAAAAGTAAAAAGGTAAAAGTAAAATCTAAAAAAAGGAACCAATGAATCAATTCATTAAATCAAATAAACTCTGGTTAAGTTTACTCGGACTGGCTGTTGTCATCGTTTTTCTGGGATTCCTGTTCAGGCCTAAAACCTTTGATTTCAAGGTCAATGCCGACGAGGCTGTAAAGCTGATGAATGAACCTCAAATGACGGTTTCCATTAACGACATTGCAGGTAAACAACTCATTGATATCCGTCCAGCTGAATTATTTGCCCAGGGACATCCGAAGAATGCAATCAACATTCCGGTGCGGAACCTGCTCGATGACGAATCGCTCGAATTATTTGACCGGCTTTCAGATAACGGGCAAGCCGCGGTTCTCTACGGAAGCGATGAATTACAAGCCACTGCTCCCTGGCTTCTTTTACAGCAACTGGGATATCAGAATATTAAGATAATGAAAGGCGGATATACGCCGAATAATGAATTTAAAGAACCGGTATTGTCATCAACCGAAGCAATGGGTCTGGATACTGCCACCATGAAAGCCAAACCAATGCTGACAGAAATTTCCAAAACCGAAAAGAAGAAACCACAGGTAGTGATTCCTGTTAGAAAAGAAGTAAGTTCAGGTGGAGGATGCTAAATAATGTTGATCCAGTGAAATAAGCAAGACCCAAAAACCAAGAATACAAAAGCATCTAATGATGCGAATATGCAAAGAGCCATTCAAGTTGAATGGCTCTTTTTTTCTTCATTATTTTTAGGATTGATGGCCACCTACATAAACAAACATAATAAATTAAAAATAATAATTCACATTAATCACTAATTATCATTAAGTTACAACACGTAAATTGCATTTTTCAACACTGATGAATAAACATACAATTCAATCAATCGCCTGTATACTAGCAATATAAACAAAATGTCAAAATTGATTGTATATTTTTTCAACACTTCAATATATTTATTTTTTACACGAACCAAGTATATAAATCTATTAATCAACAAATTAACTACTACGTAATTTCATGGCATTGTAATTGAAAAGGCTGTATTCGGATCGCAGGATTAAACATCAAACCTGCTAATCCGCTGAACACGAAAACCAATTTAAAAATCAATATCATGAAAACCTTTTCATTCTTTATCATCGGTTTGACTCTTTTATGCTTTTGCAATAAAGGACAATGCTACGCAAACACTGACAGCCAAACAGGTATCCCCTCAGCTAATACATTAAATATCCTAAGTTCCGCGGAATTGAGCAGCCTTGCAACCAATTGGGCCGATGAATTTGGCAAGTTGAATCCTGGTTTAAAGATTACTATTCATGATTTCCCTGAAAATCAGATTCTGGAAAGCAGTTTTATAAGCTTTATTTCGGATCAGAATCATGAATTAATTACTGACGAAACAAAGTGGAAAATGGTTATTGGCCGTGACGCAGTTGTCCCGATCATCAATGCAAAAAATCCATTACTGAATGAAATTTATCGTCAGGGAGTTTCAACCGAAAAACTGGCTCAGTTATTAGCTAATCCAGAAAAACAAAATTGGGAATCATTGATTTCAGGTAGCAAAAATTTACCCATTCATTATTACATCATTGATAATACCGCAATAGAAACAGCAGTCTGCAATTTTGCCAAAATGAATTCTACAGCTAGTAGTTCAACATTAGTGGTTAATGCAGAAGAACTCCTTTCCGCCATTCGAAAAGATATTTACGCCATCGGTTTTTGCAAATTAACTGACGTTCGTGACGCGACTACCAAGGATTTTCTTGCAAATATCAAGCTCCTTCCGATTGATAAAAACAAAAATGGTCGGTTAGACAGCTTTGAAAATATTTACACCACTATGGATGCTTTTACGCGAGGTGTTTGGATTGGAAAACATCCAAAAGCTTTATGCGGAAATATTTATGCTGTAGCTGCATTGAAACCCACTGACAAAAATGCACTTGATTTCTTAAGCTGGATCAATACCGATGGTCAAAAATATTTAAATCCGAATGGATACAGTGACATTGCCAGCATCGAAAAACAAGCAAATCTCGAAATGCTGGTAAATCCGGAAATGTTAGTCGATCAGGCAGAAAAGTCATTGATGTCGCGTGCATGGCTCATAGCTATAATTGCTTTGGCGTTCACAGCTTTCATTTTAACAGGAGCCGTAGTATATGCAAAAAATAAAAAAGCAAACGAAATAAGTGAAGGTATTGAAATAACTCCGGCATTCGATGAAAATTCGATACTTGCACCCAAAGGATTATACTTCGACAAATCACACACCTGGGCATTCATGGTGCAGGATGGAAATGTAAAGATTGGGTTGGACGATTTTCTGCAACATGTTACCGGTTCAATCACGCGTATTAAAATGAAAGAACCAGGCGAAAAGGTCAGAAAAGGTGAAAAAATACTAACAATCATTCAAAATGGAAAACAATTAAACATCTCCTCTCCGATTTCAGGAATAATCAGAGAACAAAATCAAGCTCTGGCTGACAATTCTTCTATTCTAAATTCGGCCCCGTATTCCGAAGGTTGGATTTATCTGATAGAACCTAAGAATTGGTTGCGGGAAATTCAGTTCCTGTTTATGGCCGAAAAATATAAAGAATGGCTTCAGGATGAATTCATTCGGCTTAAAGACTTTCTTGCTGCATCGATGAGATCAAATACCAACGTTTATGCCCATGTTATCCTCCAGGATGGAGGCGAACTTACCGACCATGTGTTGGCTGATCTCGGCCCTGAAGTCTGGGAAGATTTTCAGACAAAATTTATAGACATTTCAAAATAATTGGCTTTTCATTCCCTAATAAACATCAAAAAAAACCAAACATATGAACATTAATCGAAGATTTTTTTTCAAAACAGCAGGCCTGATTGGAGTTTCCCTTGCTGCTGGTAAAAGTTTTGGAGCCAACCCTTCGGAAAATAATGAAATTGAATTTCGGGGAATTCTATACGATGCAAGTCGTTGTGTTGGTTGTCAGGAATGCGAAAAAGCCTGTGCCAAAGCGCATGAACTACCTGAACCTGAAGACGAAGTAAAAGTTGGTGTATTGCGCAAAACAAGCGAAAAGCAACGCTGCGTAGTAAATCTTTACAATACTTCAAAAGGCGAGGCTTTTGTGAGAAACCAATGTATGCACTGCAATGAACCAGCCTGTGCTGCGGCCTGCCTTACTCAGGCTATGCACAAAACAAAGGAAGGTCCGGTTATTTGGAGGGGCGAAAAATGTATGGGTTGCCGGTATTGTATGGTTTCATGTCCGTTTGATGTTCCGAAATTTGAGTACCTCAGTGCAAATCCGAAAATTCAGAAGTGCGACATGTGTTATGACAGGATCACAAAAGGAGAAAAACCAACTTGTGTTGATGCCTGCCCCGGAGAAGCGCTGGTTTTCGGAACTCGCCGCGAATTGTTAGCAGAAGCACGCAAGAGAATGGCCGAAAACCCGGAAACCTATGTCGACCAGATCTATGGCGAAACTGCAGCAGGAGGAACTGGCTATTTATACCTGTCACCCGCACCATTCGATGAAGTTGGATTCAACTCAAAGATTCAGAATTCATCTTATCCGGCCTTATCGAAGGGATTTTTGTACAGCGTTCCATCGGTATTTGTGCTATTGCCCACCCTGTTATTAGGAATTCATGAAGCAACTAAAAATAACCAACCTAAAGACGAAGAAAATGACTAGCCCTGCCTATCCAATTGCAAAAGATAATGATGGACGATCCATCTGGCGCTTTTTAATGAGCGAATTACGTCCAAAAGGGAAATGGCTTACTCCATTTAATATCATCTCCATCCCCATTATGCTGTTGGGTTTAGGCCTGATAGTATTCCGGTTTGTGAACGGTATCGGTTCCGTTACCAACCTGACCCAGGAAACTCCATGGGGAATATGGATTGGATTTGATGTGGTCACCGGTGTTGCCTTTGCCGGTGGCGCTTACGTTCTAACTTTTATGGTGTATATCCTGAAAATGAACAAGTACCATTCCATCGTCAGGATAACTGTACTGAATGGCTTTCTGGCTTACGTTTTTTATGCCGGTGCTTTGCTACTTGATTTGGGACGACCATGGAATGTAATCAATCCGATAATTGGCAACAATTTTGGAACCAGCTCGGTGCTCTTTTTGGTAGCCTGGCATTTTATGCTGTATATGATTGCCGAACTGATTGAATTCTCTCCGGCAATTGCTGAATGGCTAGGTGCCAGAAGGGCTCATAAAATTCTTTCAGGAATGACCATTGCAGCAGTAATTTTTGGGATTACCTTGTCAACACTGCACCAATCAGGGTTAGGGGCGCTTTACCTCATGGCCAAAGATAAAATTCACCCCTTGTGGTATTCAGAATTTATTCCGGTTTTGTTTTTGGTATCCAGTATTTTTGCAGGCCTTTCAATGGTCATTTTCGAAGGAACCATAAGTCACAAAGTTTTTTCCAGTCAAATAAGCGATAAAAATCACAAAGCCGAAAAAGGGATTCTCCACGGACTTTCAAAGATTTGTGCCGGAGCCATGTTTGCCTATTTCTTCCTTCAATTACTTGTGTTTATTCATGGCAAACACTGGGTTTTACTGAATACCCCAATGGGATACTGGTATTTGCTTGAGATGATCGGTTTTGTGCTTGTTCCTATGTTGCTGTTCTTTTACAGCTACCGAACCAATAACATTTTCATGATCAGATTGGCGGCCATATTAACGATGCTGGGTATTATCCTGAACCGGTTAAACGTATCAGTTATTGGCTTCAAATGGGATGCAGCCACCCATTATTATCCTTCATGGATGGAAATTGTAGTGACACTCGCTGTAATCTTTACTGAAATATGGATTTTCAGGTGGGTGATTAACCGGATGCCGGTATTGCGTGAATCACCTGAATGGGCAAAAGAAACAAAACATTAATCGCTGTTTCAAACAGCATAAAATAATAAACAATGGACGGATTTACTTATCACAACATTTTTGAAACGAAAGGGATTGAATATTTGGCAATTCTTGCATTTTTTGCCATCCTGATTCCTTTTTGGCTTCTCCTGAACAGGCAAATCAAAATCAAAAACCAGATTAAAAGATCTGCAGGAATCCTAAATATCAACTCACTAAACATCCCGCAGGGACTTTTCTTCAGCAAATATCATATCTGGTCACATTTGGGAGTATCCGGAGTTGCCCGTGTTGGCCTCGATGACTTACTGCTGCATATGATTGGTGAAGTAAAGTTTACCGGAATTAAAGAACAGGGCGAAAGAATTAAAAAAGGTGAACTGATTGCGAAAATTGACCACAAGGGGAAAATGCTCAATCTGTACTCTCCTATTTCAGGCGAAATTCTGGAGGCAAATCCAGTATTAAGCAACAATCCGGCATTACTCAATGAAGATCCCTATGTGAAAGGATGGATGTATAAAATTAAACCGGTAAGCTGGACTGCTGATACCTATTCTTATTATCTTGCAGAAGACGCAACACAATTCTCAAGACAGGAACTGGATAAGTTTAAAGAGTTTATATCCACCTCTATCGGGAAATATTCACCGATGCCATCCATGCAAATTTTACAGGATGGTGGTGAATTGCTTGACCAACCCCTTTCAGAACTTCCAAATGATGCATGGCTGGATTTTCAGGAGGATTTTCTGGGTAAAAAAACCTTTCGGAATAGAAACTGTAAACTTAATCGCGATACGCCCAAAGAATAATAAGTTTTTCCGAAATTTCAAAAGTCAGCCTTGTAAAAGTGATGCAGCATAAACAGCCCTGGCGATCTGAAATGAAGGTCGCTTTGGCTGTTTCATGATTACTGAAATTCGACGTATTTTTTAGGTTTTGTTCGCAAACAAAACTTATTAGTTGAGGCAGTTTTAAATTTTTGGAACTAACTTAGCAACTCGTTACGACATAAACATAAACCATGATCTGGTTCAAAAAGAATGCGGTTAAAAACAGCGTAGGAAGTCCAATTTTTAAAGGATATGTCAAATTCCGATCCTCCATCTATGGCAGGGTAGTTTTTATTATCACCATTTCTTCTTTCTTTCTCTTCCTGTCATTTGGAATTATTTTCAGATCGGTGAACGAAGCCTACATGAAATCGGTCATCAGCGAAAATGGGAATAATATCGGGGTCCTTGTTGAAGGAGCTTTGTACCGTTCCATGCTCGAAAATGATCAGACTTCACTGCAAAGTACGCTCGATCTGATTAATACCATGAAGGGCATCGATGATGTAAACATGTACGACAACGAAAACAATCTCGTTTATACTTCCATTTCGAACGATACCATCAATCACGCAAACCCGGATTGCCTGAGTTGCCACACTGATTTTGACAAGATGTTTTCGGTAAAAGAAAAATCGTACCGGATTATTGATGCTAACAGCGAATGCATTATGAATCCGAACAATAACAATACAAGGCATCTTCTGATTAAATCTCCCATTCTCAATAACAAAACCTGTTCAACCAGCGAATGCCATGCACATAGCCCCAATGAAGAAGTACTCGGTTCGCTCATCATTAAAATTCCGATGGAAGGACTGGATACCGCGCTTCAGAAATCAACCACTGATTATTTTTTACTGGCCTCGGTGATGACATTTATACTCGTTATCTTTTTGATCTTTTTCACCAACAAAAAAATTAAAAAGCCACTGAATGAGATCATTAAGGCCAGTGAAGCGGTTGCCAAAGGAGATAAAACTACCCGGTTGGAAATCAAACCTCATCAACTTTCCGATATGCGAATGGTTTCATATGCCTTCAACGAAATGCTCGACAATCTGCATACCGCAACCAACGAACTTCAGAACTGGTCGCAACAGCTTGAATACAAGGTTCAGAAAAAAACGGAAGAGTTAGGACAGGCACAGAACGAACTTATTAATATTGAACGAATTGCGTCACTTGGTAAATTATCGTTATCGGTAGCACACGAGATCAACAATCCACTTTCCGGAATTCTTATTTATACCAAACTAATTTATAAGCAACTCAATAATCAGGATTTGGATCCTACGAAAAAAGAGTCAATGCTGAAGCATTTAAAACTGATTGAAAATGAGACAAAGCGTTGTGGAGATATCGTTAAAGGGTTGCTCGATTTTTCCAGAAAAGACCAAAATGGATTTGAACCAAGACATCTTCACGAAATATTGGTAGAGACTTTTGAGTTGATGTCACACCCGATGAAAGTGGCCAATGTTGATTTTCTATCTGATTTTGCTGCAAAAAATGATTTGATATACTGTAGTCCCAATCAAATTAAACAGATTTGTGTAGCCATTTTGGTCAATGCATCAGAAGCCGTTTCCGAAAATGGCGAAGTTCTTTTCAGGACAATAAATCCGGACGATGAACATGTCCGTATTGAAATAACAGATAACGGAGTTGGTATTTCTCCTGAAGATATTCCGCATATTTTTGAGCCATTCTTTTCGACTAAGCAAAATGCCAGTGGAATTGGACTGGGATTGGCTATTGTACACGGCATTGTTCAAAGTCATAAAGGGAAAACTGACGTTAAATCGGTACGCGGGAAAGAAACCACTATTTCAATAACTTTACCATTACTACTGAACTAAGGAAAAACATATCATGGCAAAGAAAATCTCCATACTAGTCGTTGACGATGAAGAATCGGTTAGAGACTCATTGTACAACTGGTTTATTGAAGACGGTTATCGCGTTGAATGTGCCGAAAACGCGACCAAAGCCTTATCGATGCTCGAATCCGACAGCTTTGACATCATATTGGCCGATATCAAAATGCCGGGCATGGACGGTTTGGAGATGCTCAAACGTATTAAAACCTTGCGGAAAGATTCCATCGTGATTATCATGACTGCATTCGCGACTGTTGACACCGCAGTTCAGGCATTGAAAGACGGCGCTTTCGACTATGTAACCAAACCTTTTGACCCTGACGACCTTTCGCACCTGATCAGGAATGCCTCCAAACAAATTTCATTGCTTGAAGAAAACGAGATTCTGAAAGAAAAAGTGATTTCGCTTGAAAATATAGAGGACCTGATTGGTAACAGTCAAGCCATGCAACAAGTACTCAATGAAATTGAAAGTGTTGCCCAATCAAATGCATCGGTGATTATTACCGGCGAAAGCGGAACCGGCAAAGAATTGGTTGCCAGAGCGATACATGCCAATTCTCCGCGAAAATTTTTTCCAATGGTGAGCGTTCATTGTGGCGCTTTAAGTGAAAGTTTACTTGAAAGCGAATTGTTTGGTCACGAAAAGGGAGCCTTTACCGGAGCGGTTTACAACCGTAAAGGACGGTTCGAAATGGCCGATAGCGGGACTATTTTTCTGGATGAAATTGCAACCATTTCACCCAAAATGCAGGTTGAACTGTTGCGTGTCCTCGAATCAAAAAGTTTTGTCCGGGTAGGCGGAAACAAAGAAATCACTTCCGATTTCAGGGTGATCTGCGCCACCAACCGCGATCTGAAAACAATGGTTGAAAAAGGGATTTTTCGTGAAGACCTTTTTTATCGCCTGAATGTGGTAAACATCAGTGTTCCACCACTTCGTGAACGAATTGAAGACATTCCATTGCTGGTTGAATATTTCATCAAAAAGTACTGTACCAGTATGAACAGGCCACCCATTGCCATTGATGCGGCTGCATTAAAACGGTTGGAAGAATTCCCATTCCCAGGTAATATCCGTGAATTGGAAAACATGATTGAGCGTGCAATCGTAGTTGGCAATGGTAAAAGAATAAGCCTGAAAGATCTTCCACTTGGAAAAACAATTGTCAACACTACGGTTGAAAGTCTTGACGATCTGGAAAAGAACCACATTTATCAAATCCTCAGCAAATACAACTGGAACATTTCAGTTTCGGCTAAAGCCCTGAAAGTTGACCGGGTGACCCTCTATAACAAAATCAGGAAGTACGATTTAAGACCTGCCAAATAATCAGCGCCTGATCACTGTTTCATTAAATCTTTTGTGAATGAATCTGGAAAATATCACGTTAATTTCATTCGGGTATTTCGAGAAAGAACTTCTTGAAATGATTGTCAATGAAGTAGAGCATGAATTTTCTGTTCCGGTGAAAACCCGTGAAGGATTTTTAGCTTTGAGTGAGTACTATGATGCGTCGAGAAAACAATACAACGGAAACGATCTCCTGAAAGTAATTGAGTCCCGGTTTGCCACAGAAACTACCAAAACACTTGGTTTATTTAATGTCGATCTTTTTATACCTATTCTGACCTACATATTCGGTCAGGCATTTTTAAACGGAAGAAGTGGAATTGCATCCATTTACAGGCTAAGTAATGAACGTTATGGAATAGAAAAAGACCAAAATACCTTTGTTGACCGTATTCGAAAAGAAGTGATCCATGAACTTGGCCACACTTTTGGCCTGATTCACTGTTCCAATCCAACCTGTGTAATGCGATCGAGTACCTATGTGGAAGATATCGACCAAAAAAATCATCATCTGTGCGGAAAGTGCAAGGCAACACTGGATTTTTTGAACTCCAAAGAGGCTGAATCGTGATCACCTCCGGTTATAACCGCAGGGTAAGGAAACGCCCGAATAGAGCGCAACCCGGAATGGGTTGAATATAGTTTACACTATTTCCGGTATCGAAGCCCATCACATTATTTGTGGCGATGAATATTGAACCTTGTGGTCCTTACCAAAGAATCAAAAATGAAAAAGGATCGACTGAATTAACAGACGATCCCCAAATTATAGGATAAAAAAAATTACAATCTACACTACTTCCGGCATCAGATAAGGTGCACGATATTCACGTGTCAGCATGTTGTTGGCATCATCAATATCACTTCCAATAAAGCGTTCTGCCACAGCGTCAAACTCCAGTTGCTTTCCCAAACGGTACGAAATGTTGCCCAAATGAGCCAAAGATGAAGCCAAAGCCCCGGTTTGAACAGGTCCGTTCTGGATGCTCATATCACGGGCGCGAATGGCATCAAACCAGTTCTGGAAATGCAGTGTCAATTCACCTTTTTCAGAACGACTAGGTCCTTTTTCACGTTTTTCGCCAAGGTACGATTCGTAAGTATCATAACCTTTCACGACCAGATAACCTTTATCTCCGTAAAAAATATTTCCGACTCCGGCGCCATCTTCAAGGTTGGTACACCAGTTGCGGACTTCAAACTGAATAATTTTCTTTTCTTTCGGATAATGATAGATGGAAGTCTGAATTTCAGGAACTTCCTTACAATCGTCCCAAAGGAATTTTCCACCCATCGAGGTAATGCGTTCGGGCAGGCTATTTACACCAAGGCCCCACATACAAAGGTCGGTTTCGTGAATTCCCTGGTTGCCAACATCGCCATTACCATAATTCCAGTGCCAGTGCCAGTTGTAATGAACCAGGTTCTTCGAGAACGGGCGCATCGGAGCCGGACCACACCACAAATCGTAATTAAGGCCTGCCGGAATCTGCGAAATGCCTTTATTCCCAATATCTGGCCGCCAACGATAAACCAATCCTCTTGACATGTAAACACGACCAATCAGTCCTTCTTCCAGATGCTTAACAGCTTCCCGAATGGCTACCGAACTGCGCAATTGCACACCGTGCTGAACAATACGATTATATTTATAGGCGGCTTCAATAATTTTTTTTCCTTCAGAAATATTGTGGGTTGCAGGTTTTTCTACGTATACATCTTTTCCGGCCTGACAAGCCCAAACGGTTTGCAAGGCGTGCCAGTGATTCGGAGTTGCAAGTGTTACGGCATCAATGGTTTTATCTTCATAAGTTCTTCTGAAATCCTGTTCAATCATGACCTTTTTGCCGTATTTCTTCTCAAATTCATTGGCTCTGTCCTGAAGAATATTCATATCCGGATCGCACAAAACAGCCACTTCCACGTTGGCTTTTTCGGCTAAGCCCATAATTTCCTCAATATGAGATTTTCCTCTTCCGTTAATTCCCAATACAGCAACGCGAAGGCGATCGTTAGCTCCTTTTGCTCCGGAAGGTATGATCACTGGTTTTTTAACCGGATCTTTAGCCAATACTGCTGGCGAAACTGCAGCCAAGACAGCACCTGTAGCGGCTGTCCGGATAAAAGACCGTCGTGAATTACTTTCGTTATTTTCCATACAATTCAGCTTTATTAAGTTAGATTTAGTTAAATTTCTTGGCTATCGCATTAATTTCAGTATCAGATAAATCACCGCCTATTACAATTTTGTGTTTAAAAACGATGCTTTCCCCAGCTTTTAGAACGACTTTTACCGGTTCCGCATTTTTATCAAAAGCCCGGCCTCCCAGATTGTTGGTTGCAAAAAGGCCATAACCGCGGGCATGTGACCATGCCGGATAATTGGGATTTTTAGGATTATCGATCATGACAATGGTTATAACTTCGCCTTCCTTTTCGGCTCTGAGCGCAACCCAGGGACTTCTTTTTGACCATACAGCGCTGCCCGAAACTCCTTCAGCATTGCGGTAAATGCCATTCACCCCATCGTTATTTAAAACAGGCACTTCAGTTTCAATTCCGTTGGCATCCAGAAATTTCTCCGGTTTGGTGGCAGGTTCCTCAAAGGCACGATCTAAACGCAATCCGATTAAACCTTCCTTATTTTCGGTAAAAGTAACTTCCGTTGTTGCAGTTAGTTTTGATGTCCGTTCAATGGTCCGAAGATTTCCGGCCCCGGAAAAAACAAAACTTGTTTCTTCGTTTAGCAGGACTTTGTTGTTTATATCAACCCATTCTGACGCAGTAACCAATTCACCTTTCTTTGGATTCTCAGAAACTATTTTTTTGAATTTTACCGTTCCATATTTGGGTTTATCGGCTGGTTTTATGGCAAAAGAATTGTTCCAGAAATCGAGCCCATTCACATCTCCAAAATTGAACCACAAGCCAACATGATGTGGGTGATCGGTACGCTCAAATGGACGTGGATTCATCGGATAACCTCTGGTAATGATTTTTCCTGAAGCACTTACAATCGGGTAAAGCGATTGTTTTTCCATGTTATCCGGATAGATGTAGGCAGTAAAGAATTTACCGTCAACAAAGACCTCGACTTTCTTTTCCTGATCCTTGTTTTTAAACTCTACTTTGGGTGTTTTGGCCGAATAAGCCTGACTGAAAAATAAAAGGCAAGCCACGATTACAAAAATGTATTTCTTCATTTTGGTTCAGTTTTGTTTAGACGAACCCAAAAGTACCAAATTAATTCAATCGATTGCAATTTGAAACCTAAATTTGAGTTGAACAAAACTAATCGGCTATTTTTTGTAGATATTTTTCAGATCGTTCAAAAATAAGGTATACGGATCAGCGTAAAACTTCATAAAATCGGGGACACTGGTATGCCCCGGAACAGGCGCATAATAATGGGTGGGACTTCTCATATCGTTCCGCCAAACCAATACATAACACAAATTCATCGGGTACATTTGCATCACTTTTTGCAGTGTGCCGGTCCACCATACCGGATTTGGAATCGACTCCAGTCCGGTTTCGGTGAAAGCTGCCAGCTTACCTGATTTCAGAGCAAAGTCTGAAATGATTTTCAGCTTTTTAGCGGCAGTTTCAAGATCATATTTATCCCGTCCCATATCGCCGTAATTGTCCATCCCAACCATATCAACCCATTTATTTCCAGGATAGCGTTCTAGAAATTCTTCCTCGGTCGAAAATTTATTGTCCGGAGAAAAAGCGTAAATAAAATTATGGACGTCAAGTGAATCGCGAAGGTAAGTAACAGTGAATTGCCATAAAGAGACAAATTCTTCTGTGGTGCAATGTGGCTTTCCCCACCAGAACCAACCGCCATCGAATTCGTGATAAGGCCTGAAAATTACGGGAGCCAGTTTTCCATCAGCACCTTGAAGACTATGAGCCCAATCGGCAATGGTTTTCAGGATTTCTTTGTATTTTTCGTGTGCCTCGCCACTGGGAATAAGGTATTTTACTGCCGGTTTTGAAACACCGTCTTTCCAGTAAAAACCACCTTCCGAAACCGGATTATTGAAATGCCAGGCTACAGTGGTCACCCCACCCCGGTTATACATATCTACCACCGTTTTTTTCAGTCTGGATTTTTCTTTTTCAATAGATTCAGCCGATCTACCTGAAAGACCACTGACATCGACTCCAATGACGCCCGGATGTGAACCACAAACCGACATAACATCAGATCGATCTTCATCGCCCGACCAACCACGACCATATTCCGTAGCATTCTGATGCCCGAATAAGGTATGGTTTTCAGATAATTTCATCAGGTTCTGAAACAAAGCTTTTGTTTCGGCTGTTGCTTTTCGGTCAATTGGATTGCTTTTCTTTGCGACTGAAGTCAACGAAAAACAGGTCAAAACAATCAAAACTACTGAAGTTAAATGAATCTTCTTCATTGATTATGAGAAATTAGATTTATTATTTGATAGCTTTCAATACCTGCAAATTATACTTTTTTACAATCTTCATCGTCGGGTCACTACTGAAAACGGAATTCAACCCTTGTGCTTCCTGGGGTGGATCTCCCAGATAGTCGTCACCTGAGTGCCACATATTTTTCTCTCTTGCCGGATTTGGTTTTCCGGTTCCACTGAAAGCCCAGAAATTTACGCCAGCCATCATCCCTTTTTGGGTGACACTTTCCAGCACGCGGCCAAACGAAAATTCGTAATACTGATCGCGTAAGGTAACCGGAGAACCGATAGTGAAAACAAATCCATCGCGTGGCAACCCAAATTCTTCGAATACCAAAGGCTTTTGCAATTTCGCAGCTACTTTCAGGTGTTCGTCGATGTAATTCCCTGTATTTTCAATGGCTTTGCTCATCGTGCCTTGCATATCTTTTGGATTTAACCAGCTCCAGTTGAACGGCCAGATGTGAACCGTCATGTAGTCAACATTTTTCGAACTGTGAATTTTCTCAAACAAATCAATATCTCCTTCACATCCCCATTTCCCTTCTGATCCGACAGTAACCAAATGGTTGGGATCGAGCGATTTGATATAGGCCGAAGTTTCGTTTACCCAATTCAGGAATGGTACTTTATTGGCATCCGAAAAGGCACGAGGTTCGTTGGCCAGCTCCCAGGTCATGATGGTCGGGTCGTTCGCATAAGCAATTCCGGTAGTTTGGTTTGTTCGGCTCAGCATATATTTGATGTGCTTGCGAAACATTTCTTTGCCATCGGCACATTGATGAAAAGTCCCGGAAAAGGACATGAATTCACCCCAGGTATGGCCATTCGTTTCAGGATAAGGAATCGGCTTATTTTCGCTCCACGAAACATATTGCGAAAAACCGCCAGACCATTCCCAAGCGTTGGTCAAAAAAAGGATAGCCACCATTTTCCGTTTCGCCATTTCAGCAAGCAGAAAATCCAAGCCTTCGAGCAAAGCGGGATTGTAAACGCCGGGAGAGAGTTGCAAAGCAGGACTAACGCGCCTTGGTTCGCCATCAGGACCTTCAGCACCTGCCAATATTCGTAAATTATCAATTCCATGAGCTTTCATCAGGTCAAGTTCTTCAATCAAACGCTGACGATTACCATCTTTGCCTTTTGTTCCCAAAATCGCTCCGTACCAATAATTGGTTCCAATGTAATAGTAAGGTTTTCCGTTTCGGATAAATTGCCCGTTTTCAACTTTGATAAATTTGTTTTTCTGACTCTTTTCTGACTTAAACGAAGTAAATATCAGAATAGAAATACCTATAACAACCAGAATTTTTTTCATAGACTTATACTTTGTTTTTTTAACCACTTTAGCAAAAGCTGAACATTTCCTACTCCACTTTTAGTTTCTGTTTCATTCGGATGTCGGCTGATGAAGCGCCAACACGAATCTCAATACTGTCGCGCTCCACTTGCCAGTCATTTTTGCTGATGTCCCAATACGCCAGGCGTTTGGCGGCCAAAGGAATTGCTACAGTTTTGCGTTCTCCCGCTTTCAGGTTTATACGCTGAAATCCCTTGAGTTCCTGAATTGGACGACTGACTGTGGAGTTTATGTGTTTGACGTAAAGTTGGACAACCTCATCACCGTCTCGCTTACCAGTGTTTTCAATGTCCACAGTCACAGTAATTGATCCATCTTTATTCAGGCTGGCGGTACTTGTCTCAAGATTTAAATAGTTAAATGAGGTGTAACTCAGACCGAATCCGAACGGATAAAGCGGTTCACCTTTGAAGTACATGTAGGTCCGTCCGTTACGGAGGTCGTAATCCAGCATTTGCGGCAATTGATCCAATGATTTGGGCCAGGTTTGCACCAAGCGTCCGGCCGGGTTAAAATCACCAAACAGCACATCAGCCAATGCATTACCTTCTTCCTGACTGCTGTGAGCCATATGCAAAATCGCAGGAACATTTTCTTGAGTCCAATTGATGGCATACGGAAAACTGCTTTTAAGCACGACAATCGTTTTGGGATTGGCAGCCATTACCTGTTTAATGAGTTCTTCCTGAGCGCCGAGCGTAATGATTTTGCGATCCAGATCTTCCCTCCCCTCATCAGGGCCTGAAATCTTCTTCCATCCATTGTCCTGATTGGGATTGTTGCCCACGCAAATAATGGCTACATCCGACGATTTGGCCATATTTACGGCTGCAGCAACGTCTTCACCCAACGCGAACTGAACTTTCACTTTTTTACCGACTTTGTTTTTAACGCCTGCCAAAGGTGTAATTGCATATGGACCTTCAGAACTGTACCAATCAAAAACAACCTGATCTGCACGTGGGCCAATTATAGCAATCGACTTAATGGCCTTCTTATTCAGTGGTAAAAGGTTACCCGTATTTTTTAAAAGGACGATGGATTTCTGTGTAGCCAGCCTTACCATGTCTTTATTCTTTTGCGTGTCCCATGGTTTGGTTTCTGTCGTGTCTTTCCCTATTTTGGCATAAGGAACCCGATCTGCAGGGTCTAACAATCCCAACCGGATGAAGACACGCAGTGTCCCTTTAACCACCTCATCAAGTCGCTTCTCGGTCAGTAAGCCTTCTTTGATTGCAGTTTTTACCGGAAGTTCAAAATTCCTGTCTAAATATTGATTGATGCCCGCATTGACAGTACCTGCGCCAGCCTGAGTAGTGTTTTCATAGTATTTCTGCGATCCGGTCAGGTTTTTGAAACCTCCGGCATCCGTACAAATTACACCATCTACACCCCACTGTTTGACTGTCGCCTCCTCAATCATCGGGCTTACTGTGCAGGGAATGCCGTTATACAGATTATAGGATGTCATAAAGCACTTTGCGCCACCCTCTACAAATCCCATGTGGAAAGGAAGTGAATAGTACTCGTAGAACTGACGGATATCAAAATCTGATGATGTCTCGGTCCGTTTATCTTCATTGCTGTTTGCAAAGAAATGTTTCAGAAGTGAAGCGCTTAGCCAATATTTGGGGTCGTCACCCTGAAGTCCTTTGATCATCGCCACCGACATAACTCCGTTGAAGTAGGCATCTTCACCGAAACACTCTTCTGTGCGGCCCCAGCGGGGATCGCGGCCCAAATCAGCATTAGGTGCGCGGATAATCAATCCACCGCGGCCATATTTTGGACTTTGAAAAACGTAACGGGCTTCATACCCTTCGATGACACCTGACTGACGGATAATTTCGGGCTCCCAGGTTTCGCCCATGCCGTATGACTGCGGAAATGTAGTGGTAGTAACCGGACCTCGCCGCCCCCACCCCCCTGGTGCTCCCTGAGCCAAACCGTGCAGACCTTCAACATGGCCCATACTTTTTATGCCCAACCGTTCCACACCCGGTCTCTGACTTAGAAACGCGACTTTCTCATCAAGCGTCATCAGTGAAACAATGTTGTTCACCCGCTCCTCCAAAGGCATATCAGGATTTTGAAATGGATAGGATGGCTGGTCAGCTTTTTGACCGTAAATGATTGCAGAAGAAAGTAAAAAGATAAAAAGGATGATTCCCTTCAATTTACTGATGGTTAATTGGTTGGTTAGTTTGTTTTTCATTTTTGTTTGTTTATAGTTTAGGTTCTTTTCTTTGATTTATGTGTAAACCGTTATTTACTTCTGTTATTCTTTGCCGTCTGCTTCAGCTGACGGACAGATGAGCGATCACCGATATTGGCTTTAGCCACAAATTGTTGGGCTAAAGCCCAGATTTTCAATCATTTTTCAATCCGTTGACTAAAGTCTACGGCAAAGGTTACTCTCTCAATTACCAATGCCCAACTGTACTAAACACGAAGGCTCAGCTCTCAGGTGATTAACCATCTATCCAGTATTTCATTTCTTTTATTGATCCAAACATAGTGTGGTATTTATTTTCAGTAATGTTTTCGATTCCTCTAAGAAAATAAAATTCTGTATTAAAATTTGTTTCTGAATCCTCAAATAATTCCAAATTTTCTTTTAATATTTTGTTTTCTATCCATAGAATTGGAAATACTTTAAATTGATAATCAAGCAGCTTGAGATTAATTGTCTTTTCAGAATACTTCTTGATAACTTTGTCAGTTAACCATTTTCCGAATTTCTCAGAAGTTTCGACTTTACTACCATCGACATTTATACTAATAAAATCAAGGAGAAAATTTTCGCCATTTTCAATATTCTGTATCAAACAATCAATGTGCTTGCCATTGCTTAATCTATATTCGAGTTCAATAATCCTTATTCTTTTTTGGGATAATAAATAATTAATAGCATAAATTTCAGCAATTCGATCATATGATTTTGGGGATTCTATTTCAGGTAGAATAAGTTGCTCAAGAATATATCTAAGCTTATCTATCTTTGTTTTGCAACCATAGAAATTATCATTAATTGCTTTCACTATAACATCAATATCATGTAAGAAAGCTGTTAATTTTTCTCTTTCAGATTTAAATAGGATTAAATTGTCAATTAATGTTATCCTTAATGATCTATAATTTTTCTCCTGAACTAATTCTTCAATGAAATTTAATCTTTGTAAATATCTTAATTCCACTTTTGACCAAAACTTAACTTTTTTCCCAATAATAGTTACAATGTTTGGGCAGTTAACTTCTAATAATTGCTGTATCTTCATTATATTGAGAACAATCTATTTATATCATATAACTATGCTTTTAATTAATGCACAACTAACGTAGTCCTTCGCACTGCTGATACATCACCAATCCTTTGGCACCCCAAAAGGTATGGTTTTTTAATTATTTGACTTCCCATTTACCATTTTCAAACGAAATTTCATCCAGTGTCAGGCATTTTGGATGATTGTAAATGGCTTTTACATCTGCACTATCATTGTATTTGTCGATAAAATAGCCCCAGGTCATAAACCATTTCCAGTGTGGTTGAGTTGCCAGATGTTCGACAGTAGGTAACTGACCGATTTCGCCCAGTGCAATCAGTTTCCCCTGAGCCAGTTTCAGCAGATCGTCGTGGTGGCTCAGTTTGTAATCGCGGCGATATACATCGGCAGCCAGTACATCCACATATTCAATTCCAGGGAAAAACTGATCGTACGGGAATGCCTCATCGCCCGGAATATCGCGCGGGGCATTCGTATTCCATACCCAAATCAGGTTATTCAACTGATGGACATCTGTAAAATAGCGATACATCATGCGCCATAAGCGGAGAAAACCCTGTTCGCCCTTTTGCTTGCACCACCAAAACCAAACACCGTTCATTTCATGATACGGACGCCACAAAACAGGGATTTTGTCTTCCTGTAACTGTTTCAGGTAAAAAGCAATGCCATCGGCCTGCTTTTTCCATTGGTTGTTCAGAGTTGTTCCTTTGGTAACAAGCGAGTCCCATTCGGCGGGCGTCGGACGGTTTTCCATCGCCCAAACCTTGTTGCCATCGCAACTGTCGCCATATTGGGGCGGACAATGATGCCACATCAGGGTAATGATGTGCCCTTTGGCATATTGCTCTTTTGCTTCGGCAATCATCCGGCTTCGGATTACATCCGGCGAAATACCATGAAAAGCAACGGGATCATGGGGATCGTTTAAATTTAAAGGTCCACAGTGATGGAAATTTTTAGCGCTGTCGCCCTGCACATTGAAACTGAAATCACATCCCCAAACAACCGGATATTTGCCGGTAATTTGATGCACAACTTCCTGATAACGACTACCCGATGAAGGAAAATTATGCTGACCTGTCAGGGTGTATTTGCCATTAATGGAATATAAAAACCTAAGCAAATTGCGGGTTTCAACAGAAGCATTCGGGTTTACAGGAGCCTTCCCCTGTTCAGATTTTTGACAGCCAACGGCCAGCATAACAATAACACAAATACCAAGGATTAAAGTTTTCATCGTTTATTAATTATTTATTTCGAAATAAACTGATACACTCCGCTTTTAACCTCAAATACACGATAATCTCCGTCTTCCTTCAGAAACTGAACATCTTTTGAATCGGCAATTAATCTCCCGCTTTCAGTAATATTTTTTCCTTTCAGAATAGGCACAAATACCGTTGCAGTACTTCCAACCGGAACAGTTACCTGCACAGAGAATTGTTGATTCTCATCTTTCCAGTAAATACCGGCTTTTCCAAAAGAGGTCTGATTGAAATATTTTGCAAATGGAAGTTCCTTAATCGGTTGTGGACGGAAAATAATATGTTTGTACCCAGGGGATTCAGTATCTGCATTCATTCCGGCCAGTTTCCGGTAAAACCATACCAATCCTCCTCCAAACATGGGGTGATTGTGCGATCCCTCTTCGCTCCACTGTTCACGAGTAGTGGTTGAACCCAATTCGAGCCAGTGTCCATATCCCGGTTCATCTTTCGTGTTCATGGCTTCATAAGCCAAATCGTGCATCCCGTTTTCAGAGAGTACTTCAAAAAAGAATTGCGTTCCAAAAATGCCTGTATCCAGATGACCTTTATTCGCTTTGATGTCTGCTTTCAGCGCATTTATCACGTTGGCATATTGGTCGGCAGGGACACCCATTTTCAGAGCAAAGATATTTCCACCTGCTTTTCCGTAGGTGCCGTTTGCGGCATCGTAAAACCGTTTGAAAAATGCCTGTTTGGTCCGTTCTGCCAATTCAGCATATTTATTTTCCTCACCAGATTTACCCAGCGCTTTGGCTGTTTTTGCGGTTATATCAGCACATCGCCATAAATAAAAAGTGTGAACCATTTCTTCAGGAGGTAGATTGCCCGGAGTAACCCAATCTCCCAGATTGAACCATTTGAGCACTTTGCCATCTCTTCCAACCCGTTGAGAAAGCATGATTCCATCCTTATCCACCCAGGTTTGCATGTAACGAAGGTATTCCTTCATTCCTAAAAAATTAGTTTCGAGCATATCTTTTGCGCCGTATTGAAGATAGAATTCCCAAGGCATGATACAGATAGCCGCACCCCAGGCCACTCCTCCTCCGCACCCCGGCTGCCAGGGAGCGCCGTTCGGAACGTAGCCGTTTCCAACATTTTGGGCGCCTAAAATATCCTTAATCCATTTGTGGTAAAAATTCCGAGTATCGTAATTGTGCATCACAGTAACGCAGGCTACCTGTCCATCGCCCGTATAGGCTGATCGCTCACGATGCGGACAATCGCTGGCAATGCCTCCGTGCATGTTGTCGGTTTGACTTCTTCTCCAGATTTTGTTGATGTTATTGAAAAGAGGATTGGAGGTTTCGAACGTGGCAGATTCTTCCACAAAGGTATGAACAACTTCGGCGGTAACCTGATTGGATTTAAGTTCGCTGGGCCAATTGCTGATTTCGACACCACTGAAAACAAACCAGTTAAACCGCGCGGCATATGATTCGGAGGCATCGCCCCTAAGAATATAGGAGTTGTCTCCTGAAAAGGTATTGCACAGGTATTTGATACCAATTTTATGTCCGGCAGTTCCTTTTACCTGATTCAGACGCACCCAGCCAGAAACTTCAACTCCAAAATCGACCTGATAATTTCCATTGGGCAGTTTTTCAATTTTCACCGGACTAATCTGTTCCATAACCCGATCCGGATTAGCAGTATGGGCTACCAACTTTCCTTCAGGAGTTTTCCGGAGTGCTACCGGTTGCCAGTCAGAATCATCGAATCCGGTTTGATTCCAGCCAGACTGTTCTTTGCGTGCATCGTAATGTTCGCCATAATAGACCATGTCCATCAAAATCGGACTTTGTGCGGCCTTCCAGCTTTCATCACTGACAATTATTTCTTCTGTGCCATCGGTATAGGTAATGTATATCTGTGCCAGAAAACGCGGAGTACCATAGGCAGCAGTCCAATATTTTGCCGGATTATAAAAACCATTTCCAAGAATACTGCCAACTGCATTTTCCCCTGTTTTCAACTGATCTTTAATATCATAGGCCAGGTACATGACTTTATATTCCCTGAAATTGTCTTCCAATGGAATACCTTCATTGATTAATCCCGGACGTTTTCCGTAATTGGTTTGATTCGGAACCAGCACATCATTTCCAACTTTCTGCCCGTTCAGGTAAAATTCAAAATAGCCCAATCCGGTAACAAAAGCGACAGCCTTTTCAACTTTCTTATTCAATTTAAATTCCTTTCGGAACATGGGGGCCGGTGGAGGTAATTTTTCCGGCAAAAGAATGCCTGGATTCGTAGGTTTGGGCAATGCTTCTTCACCCTGCCACGGAGCTCCAATCCATTTGGCTGTCCATTCCAACGGATTTAATATTCCCATTCTCCAAAAAGCTGGTTCGCTCCAGTCAGATGCAATTCCATTTTTATCCCAAACTCGCACCTGCCACCAGCATTCCATTCTCGATTTCAATGGTTTTCCGGCATAAAGGATGCGGTTTGATTCTTCGCTGATTACTTTCTGACTTTCCCACAAATCAGCTTGTTTAAGTTTTTTTTCTGAAGATGCCACCCTGATTTGCCAGGCAGTTTGTTTTTGTCCGCGCTCGCTTTCTCCGGCAATGTTAATCCATGCCAACCTGGGTTGAGCAACATCAACCACTGATGGATTTTGAAGGTATTCGCAGGTTAGTTTTGTGGGTGTGATTTTCGCAAAGGAGGTAGCCAAAGTGGAAACCACAAAAAAGATTAATAAAGTAAACTGCTTCATTTTTATTGGTTAAGTTGGTTATAATATTCATTCTCTAGTAACAGAACTTTTTGCCAAATCACCTAAATTCCAATATAATTGAAATAACATTAATTTTTCCTATTTTATTCCATCGTAATTGAAATAGATTAACAACAAAAATCCTAATTTCAGAAGAGTAATCGTGAAATCATAGAATGATGATTGAGCACAAGATTATTCGTATCTAAACGTTATTTCATCATTGTTAACTCCGATGATCACTTTACTGCGTGATTCCAAATTTCCAGCCAGAATTTCGCGTGAAAGTTCGTTCAAAATATACTTTTGCAGCATTCGTTTTACCGGACGCGCACCGTGCGTTGGATCGTAGCCAATCGCAGCCAGCCAGTCGATAGCTTCCTCCGTGATTTCAATGGCAAAACTATTTTCAGGAATTCGCTTCATGATCAGATTGAACTGCATTTTCACAATATTCCGAACATCTTTTCGGGTTAACGGGGTAAACATGATCACTTCGTCAATGCGGTTCAGGAATTCCGGAGATATGGTTTTTCGAAGCATATCAAACAAATCAGTCCGGGTTTGTTCTTCAATCTGCGCATGATTGCGCTCGGTCATCTCTTCAAATCGGTCCTGAATAAGATGCGAACCTAAATTCGAGGTCATGATGATGATGGTATTTTTGAAATTGGCTACCCGACCTTTATTGTCGGTCAAACGACCATCGTCGAGTACCTGAAGCAGCACATTGAACACATCAGGATGCGCCTTTTCAATTTCATCAAAAAGAATGACTGAATAGGGTTTCCTTCGAACGGCTTCTGTTAATTGTCCGCCTTCGTCGTAACCGACATATCCGGGAGGCGAACCGATGAGCCGGGTCACCGAGAATTTTTCCTGGTATTCGGACATGTCAATTCGCGTCAGCATATTTTCATCGTCGAATAAAAATTCAGCCAAAGCCTTGGCAAGTTCAGTTTTACCCACACCAGTAGTGCCGAGAAAGATGAACGAACCAATTGGTCGTTTTTCATCCTGAAGGCCTGCCCTGCTGCGTCGAACAGCATCGGCAACCGCATGAATGGCCTCGTATTGTCCCACAACCCGGTTATGAAGTTCGTCTTCTAAGTGCAGTAACTTTTCGCGTTCGCTCTGCAACATCCGTGAAACAGGAATACCTGTCCACCGCGAAACGATTTGCGAAATATCCTCGGCATCAACTTCCTCCTTGATCAGATGCTGCGATTTGTTGCTGCTTAATTCAGCTTTTAGTTTTTCAATTTCTGCTTCAGCCTCACCAATTTTTCCGTACCTGATTTCGGCTACACGGCCAAAGTCACCTGAACGTTCAGCATTCTCAGCTTCCAGTTTCAGCGATTCAATTTCCTGTTTCTTTTGCTGAATGCCATCGATCAGCGACTTTTCGAGTTGCCATTGTGCCCTGAATTTCGACTGTTCCTGTTTCAGATTGGCTATTTCTTCATTCAGAAAAGAGAGCTTCTTTTCATCTTTTTCGCGTTTAATGGCTTCCCGCTCAATTTCGAGTTGCATGATTTTGCGGTCAATTTCATCCAATTCCTGAGGCACCGAATCCATTTCGAGGCGTAAACGGGCCGCAGCTTCGTCCATCAAATCAATCGCTTTATCAGGCAAAAACCGTTCGGTAATGTAACGCTGCGACAACTCAACCGACGCAATAATGGCCTCATCTTTAATCCTAACCTTGTGGTGATTCTCATAGCGCTCTTTCAATCCACGTAAAATGGCAATCGCACTTACGGTATCCGGTTCGTCCACATTCACAATCTGGAAACGGCGTTCGAGCGCTTTATCTTTTTCGAAATATTTCTGATACTCGTTCAGGGTTGTTGCACCAATCGCACGCAACTCTCCACGAGCCAGTGCAGGTTTCAAGATGTTTGCAGCATCCATGGCGCCATCGCTTTTGCCTGCTCCAACCAAAGTATGTATTTCATCAATAAACAAAACAATCTCGCCTTCAGCTCCGATCACTTCATTGACAACAGCTTTCAGGCGCTCCTCAAATTCACCTTTATATTTGGCTCCGGCAATCAGTGCACCCATATCGAGTGAAAAAAGTTGTTTCGATTTCAGGTTCTCGGGCACGTCGCCGCGTACAATTCGTTGCGCCAATCCTTCTGCAATGGCTGTCTTACCTGTTCCAGGTTCGCCAATCAGGATGGGGTTGTTTTTTGTTCTTCGGGATAAAATCTGGAGAATGCGACGAATTTCATCGTCACGGCCAATCACCGGATCAAGTTTTCCTTCGCGGGCCCGCTGATTCAAATTAACAGCAAAACGGTTGAGTGAATCGAATTTATCTTCGGCGCTCTGGCTATCAACTTTTGCACCCTTTCGGAGTTCCTTTACTGCAATTTCCAAATCCTTTTTGTTTATGCCCGAATCTTTTAACAAACGGCTAATGGTATCGCCGGTTTCCAGAAGGCCAATCAGGATGTGTTCAACTGAAACAAACTGGTCGTTCATTTCCTGCATAATGGAGATTGACTTTTGCAGAGCCCGGTTGGCATCGTTCGACAAATATGATTCGCCCCCGGTAACTTTCGGATAAGATTCGACAATGCGATCGAGTGCTTGTTGGATTACCGTTGGATTGGCGCCTACTTTTTTCAGCAAAAACCCGGTTACATTCTCCGCTTCATGAAAAAGTCCTTTTAATATATGACCTGTTTCAATGGCCTGTTGCTGCTTGCCCTGAGCTACAGTAAAAGCATATTGAACCGCTTCCTGTGATTTGATGGTGAAATTATTAAAGTTCATTTGTGTCTTTCTTAATTGTTTCCTGAATAAAGGTACTGAATAGAAGCGATCAAATGGTTTGCCAAAGGGACGTAATTTCAAGTTCCATCCGCCATTTGGCGGACAAGTTCCAAATACAACTCAACGATTCTAATATCAATTCATTGATTTCATGCTGCTTACTTAAAAAAGTAATCTTTTATGAATTTCTGAAAGGAGAACAACACTTGTTCATAAAAAGGACAAATTGACTGATAATGAAGATTTATACAGAAATTATATCAGTTATCTTTTTTTTCAATACCCCACTTTTGATGCCTTTTTTACATAGAGATAAACAGTTAAGGTAAAAGAGTGTTATATCTCAATATATTTTTTAGGTCACTGAACCATTATGGTTTTTGATTCAATCTTCATTAATCCGAAAATTAACTTTTTATCCTGATTTATAAACTAAAAACAAAGGAGAGAAAAATATGCACAGACCAGCCATAAAACTTGACGCAGATAATGCCGCAGTCAAAAAATCGAAATTAGGTGTAATCCTGTTCATTGTTTACACATTGGTTTATATCGGTTTTGTTGTTATTGGACTTGTTGACCCTGAACTCCTGGGATTACATGTTATTGGCAAACAGAATCTGGCCATCATTTATGGTTTCGGGTTAATCGTTCTGGCTATCGTAATGGGTTTTATTTACAATGCCCTTTGTACCAGATTGGAAGATAAAATGAACGAAAAAAAGGAGAGTAGAATATGATCTATACTATTTCGATTTGGGCGATAATCATATTCCTCACCTTTGTGGCAATTGTTTTGGGGCTGTCATTCTATTTTGCCGGAAAAACTAAATCTGCATCAGGGTATTATGCTGCCGGGGGGCATATCCATTGGGGTGTAAATGGGATTGCATTTGCTGGCGATTATCTATCTGCTGCTTCATTTCTGGGTATTTGCGGGATGATCGCATACTCTGGATACGATGGATTTCTATATTCCATAGGTTATCTGGCAGGATGGATTGTAGCCTTGTTTTTAGTTGCAGAACCCTTGAAAAGACTGGGCAAATACACCTTTGCTGATGCACTGGATGCCAGGTTCAACTCAAAGTCCATTAAACTGACCGCCTCTATTAGTACACTGGTTGTTTCCATATTTTATTTGATTCCGCAAATGATTGGTGCAGGTGACCTTATAGTCCCACTCCTGGGTTTGCCTCACTGGTCGGGTGTTTTGATTGTTGGTTCCATCGTTATTTTTATAGTGGCTACTGCGGGTATGGCCTCAACCACTTACGTACAATTCATTAAAGGCGCTTTATTGATTGTTTTTTCAACCATTCTTACCATCTATATTTTAAATAACGGATTGAATCTGAACCCCGGGGGAAATTATCATCAATTTATAAAAATTGGAGCCAGCGTTGATGGAAAAAAAGTTGTTGGAACAACAGATTCAACCTATTCTTTTATAGATTCCTATACTGTTGATGAAAAGCTCACCTTTGTCAGACTGCAGAAACAAGGTATTGAACGTTGGTTCAAACTTTCAAAAGACTCGACTTCACTGGACGAAATGCTTTCGGTTGCCACGCTTGAAGATGGGACAATTTTGTACAATGGTGAGCCACAATCGGCTGCTAAGTTCTTTCAGGTCGGACACCTGACCAAAATAATAGTTGACGGGAAAGAAGTTGACAAAACCGGACCTCTTGGCCCCTTTGAATTCCTTTCGACATTGGAAAACAGCGAATTGGTCAGATTTACTAAAAAAGACATCAAAGCCGCAAATACCACCGTTTGGTTTCAAACTCCTACTTCAGGCAAAGACATGCTAAGTCCGGGCTTGTTGCTAAAAATTTCATCAAAGACAGGCGCTTCTATCTGGGACAAACTAAACTTTTTTTCACTCATGCTTGCTTTGTTCCTCGGGACCTCAGCTTTGCCCCATATTTTGATCAGATATTATACAGTTGCCAGCCAAAGAGCTGCCAGAAAATCTACCATTGTTGCCATTTCTGCCATCGGGTTCTTTTACATATTAACTTTATACATGGGACTTGGCGCATCGGTAAATGGAGTGCTCGACGTTGAAAGCAGTAACATGTCGGGGCCATTGCTGGCGAAATACTTTGGGGTTGGATTATTCTCAATCATTTCGGCCATTGCATTTGCTACTGTTTTGGGTACTGTGGCAGGGTTAATAGTCGCCTCTTCAGGCGCCATTGCCCACGATTTTATGGATAATTTCCTGAACATGAAAATGACAGATAAAAAGAAAGTAAAAGCAGGAAAACTGGCGGCCTTTGGGGTGGGCATTTTTGCCATTCTGCTAGGAATATTGTTCAAGGGCATGAATGTTTCCTTTTTGGTGGGGCTGGCTTTCGCGGTGGCAGCATCGGCAAATCTACCTTCCATCCTGTTCCTTCTTTTCTGGGAAAAGACTACTGCAAAAGGTATTTCATGGTCAATTGCTGTAGGTATACTCTCTTCCGTTTTTATTATTCTTCTTTCTCCGGCCATGTACGAAAGATATGGTTTTGCCAAAGGTTTGGCCCCCATACCATTGGATAACCCTGGCATCATCTCAATTCCACTGGCAACCATTGTTCTGGTTATTGTCTCACTAATGACTCAGAAAGACAACAAGAATAAAGTTGAGAACTATCACCATGACAAATGATTATGAACCTTTATTTTCATCAATTTGTTATAACTCTCATCAGTATAAAGCATTTGAATATACTTTTTCATCCTAAAATCGAATAATCATGAAAGTAGCAATTATTGGTACCGGGGGAGTTGGTCAGACCATTGCCTCGAAGTTGATTTCTCTCGGTCATCAGGTGATGATTGGTACACGAAATGTTGCTGAAAAATTAGCCAGTCAGGCGAAAGATGGTTATGGAAATCCCCCTTTTTCGGAATGGCACAAACAAAACCAGCAAATAAAACTGGGAACTTTTGCCGAAGCAGCTGCATTTGGTGAATTGGTAATCAATGCCACTCAGGGTATAAATTCAGTTAATGCACTCCAATTAGCAGGGGCAAATAATATGAATGGAAAAATTCTCATTGATATTGCAAATCCTCTTGATTTCAGCAAAGGAATGCCTCCCGGATTATTGGCTGGTCTTTCGAATACACATTCTCTTGGCGAAGAAATTCAACAGGCATTTCCAGATGTGAAGGTTGTTAAAACTCTAAACACGATGTGGGCAGGATTAATGGTTAATCCTGCCATGATAAGCCATGGAGATCACTCCAATTTTATTTGTGGAAACGACATGGAAGCCAAACAAAAAGTAAAATCGTTGCTGAATGAATTTGGATGGAAGGATGAAAATATTCTTGATTTAGGTGATATTTCATCTTCAAGAGGAACTGAGGCTATTTTGCCTATCTGGCTTAGAATTATGGGTGCAAAACAAAGTGCGGCTTTCAATTTCAAGGTTGTTAGCTAAACATTCATTGCTAATTTTAATAAAAGGAGGGTTTAGACATGAAAAAGTTTTTGATCGAAGTTCCTCATGGTTCTGATAAACACGCCTGCGATGAGGCTATTCAGATTTTCCTGCAAACAGGCTCCCACTTTTTGACCCATGCAGAATGGGGCTGCATGGACGGCGAGCACAAAGCATGGATTATGGTAGATGTCGAAAGTAAAGAAGATGCCAGGTTTATTGTACCGCCGCTTTTTCGATCTATTGCAAAAATAACAGAATTAACCACTTTTACTGCGAAAGATATTCTTGAATCGAATAATCACCATTAGGGATAAAATTTATTACCTGGAAGGAATATATCAGTAAATGCGATGTGAGTGACCAGCAATGATTGAACAAAAAAGAAAAGGGTTTGTCAAATTAATATGACAAACCCTTTTCTTTCCTTAGACAGAAAAATTAATTTTCCTTCTTCAATCCGCATAAAAACAGATTTCAGGATAAATTAAAATTCGTGTGCTTCCATCATTTGCGTTTGACGAATATGCTCACAAGCTTCGTCAATTTCAGATTTAAATAAATCAAAGTCCACCTGTAGCCCATTAATGTAGGTGCTCCAACCGGCGCTTGATTTGGCATAATGAACCGCGTCCTCAATTTCGGCATCGGTAGCGCCATTAAGTTTGGCCATTTCAGTGTGGTAATAAGAACAGTAGTGGCATTTCATGATTGCAGCCACAGCCACTCCTATGAGTTCGCGGTACTTATTCGGAATAGCAGTTTCCTCAACTTGCACTTTCTTAAAAAGCTGCCATTCCTGTTCAATGGAAGAATCGGGCAGCGCCTTGAACATCGATGGAACCAAACCCATCATTTGTTCAATTTCCTGATAAACTTCATCACGTCTCATAACATCAAGGATTTAAATTAATAATTAATGAGAAAGAGTATTTGGAGAAACAACCTGAATATCATTGTGGTTCAATATAGATTTGGTTGAAATTCATAATTAGATATTTTTAACATTAAACAATAATTAAAAAAAACAAAAAGGGATGAATCTCTCCACCCCTTTCCTCACAAAACCAAACCTATTTCTATGAAAAAACTAACCTTTTTGCTTCTATTTCACCTTCCAAAGATACCACTCATTTAAGTTAACACATCAGAATCAACGTTAAAGAACCTTAAATCTACGTTTCTCAACAAATTACTTGACGGAGTGACTTTGAGTCACCCCATAGGCAAACAGTAAAATAAGGGAAAGAAAAAAGGATGGCCCCAACCATCCTTTTCTAACCTAACCAAACCTATTTCTATGAAAAAAACCTAATGCGTGTAATTCTAGTGTCATGTCAATCTAATATTGTCGGATAAAGTCGTTTTAGTTTGATTCTTGCATCGTTGTTCGTGAACTGCCAGTTAATAGTTGCCTTTTTATTATTCCGATGTTGCTGCCAGGCACTTGCTT